>Ga0136846_1211449_pt1 | contig 19990 bp, 13 predicted proteins | sample HopSoiMetagenom2_FD_96841 | JGI IMG/M metagenome (GOLD analysis project Ga0136846, IMG submission 96841) | Grasslands soil microbial communities from Hopland, California, USA - 2 Assembly 2016 (version 4) | ecosystem: Environmental > Terrestrial > Soil > Grasslands | place: USA: Hopland...
ATCGAGGAGTCGGCGTCGCCGCTGCTCGACCCGAGCCAGACCGCGGAGCTCAAGGAGTCCGCCGAGCGGCTGGCGATCGCCGTGGGGTACGTCGGCGCCGGGACGGTCGAGTTCCTCTACCACCCGGGTGAGCGGTCGTTCGCGTTTCTCGAGGTCAACACCCGCCTGCAGGTCGAGCACCCGATCACCGAGGCGACGACGGACCTCGACCTGGTCAAGGCGCAGCTGCACGTCGCGGCCGGCGGGCGTCTCGAGGGGGCGAAGCCGCCGGAGAAGGGGCACGCCGTCGAGGCCCGGCTGAACGCCGAGGACCCGGACCGCGACTTCGCCCCGTCACCAGGCCGGATCGCGCTGCTCGAGCTGCCCTCGGGGCCTGGCATCCGCGTCGACACCGGCGTGGGCGAGGGCGACACCATCCCGGCCGACTTCGACTCGATGATCGCCAAGATCATCGCCTACGGCCGCACCCGCGACGAGGCGTTGGCGAGGCTCCGCCGGGCGATGGCTGAGACCACCGTGGTGATCGAGGGCGGTGCCACGAACAAGAGCTTCATCCTCGACCTCCTCGACCAGTCCGAGGTGGTCGACGGGAGGGCCGGCTGGGCCGACACGGCATGGATCGACCGGGCTCGGGGCGAGGGGCGTCTCGTCGCCCACGAGCACTCCGGGATCGCGGTCGTCGCCGCAGGCATCGAGGCCTACGAGGACGAGGAGCACGTCGAGATCGCTCGGCTGCTCGAGAGTGCCCACGGAGGCCGGCCCCAGGTGCAGCACAAGGTCGGCCGGGCGGTCGACTTCAAGCTGCGCGGCGTGGCGTACAAGGTCACGGTGCTCCGGACCGGTCTGCGCCGGTTCCGGGTCGCCGTTGCCGGGGGCGGCACCACGCAGGTGGTCGACGTCGACGTCGAAAGGCTCGACGAGTTCCACAGCCGGCTGACGGTCGCTGACAGCGTTCACCGGGTGGTGACCGCCACCCACGGGCCGGTCCACCTGATCGAGGTCGACGGCGTCGCCCACCGGGTCAGCCGCGACGAGGGAGGCGTGCTGCGCTCGCCGGCCCCGGCCCTGGTCGTGGCCTCTCCGGTGGCCGCCGGCGACCTCGTCGACGCCGGTGCTCCGGTCCTCGTGCTCGAGAGCATGAAGATGGAGACGGTGCTGCGGTCCCCGTTCGCCGCGCGGGTGCGTGAGCTCCTGGCGGCGACCGGGAGCCAGGTCGAGACCGGCGCACCACTGGTCCGCCTCGAGCCCGTCGCCGACGATGCCGACGATGCCGGCGACGACGCCCCGGCGGCCGCGGAGGACGGCCCCGACCTCGACCTTCCGCAGGCCAGCACCGGCTCGACGGCTCAGCAGCGCGCCGCCCGCGGCCGCGAGGACCTCGCCGCGATCCTGATGGGCTTCGACGTCGACCCGAGGACCAACGGCTCGGTCATCGACGACTACCTCCTTGCGCGCGACGAGCTCCTCGCGGCCGGCGATGACGTGGTGTCCGAGGAGCTCGAGCTCCTCGAGTGCTTCGCCGACTTCGCCGAGCTGAGCCGCAACCGCCCCGTGGGTGAGGATCTGCAGACCGAGCTCCGGGTGCACAGCTCGAAGGAGCACTTCCACACCTACCTGCAGAGCCTGGACATAGACCGCGGCGGGCTCCCAGAACAGTTCCGCGACCGCCTGGCCAAGGTCCTCGCCCACTACGGCGTGAGCGACTGGACCCGGACGCCTGAGCTGGAGGAAGCGGTGTTCCGGATCTTCCTGGCGCAGCAGCGGTCGGCCCCCGAGGTACAGATGGCGACGGAGCTCCTCCAGCGCTGGATCGCCGAGCCACCTCCGAGGGAGGGGCTGGCGGCCTCGGTGCGCGACCTCCTCGAGCGGCTCGTCCGGTCCACACAGCTCCGGTTCCCGGCGGTCGGCGACCTCGCGCGCAGCACGCGCTTCCGGTGGTTCGACCAACCGCTGGTCGACATGGAGCGTGCGAGCGTCCTGGCCGGCGTCCGCGACGAGGTGGCCGCCCTCGCCGCCGATCCCGATGCTCCCGACCGGATCGCACGCCTGGAGGCACTGGCCGCGATCCCGGAGCAGATCGTGCGGTTCCTCGCCGAGCGGCTCGAGACCGGCGTCCCGGAGCACGAGCCGATGCTCGAGGTGCTGGTGCGCCGCCACTACCGCGAGCACGACCTCCACGGCCTCCGGTCTTTCGTGCGCGATGCTCGTACGTTCGCCGTGGCCGACTACGTCCTCGACGACCGCCCCACGCGGGTGGTCTCGACCGAGGGCACGATCGCCGAGCTCGGCGACCCGGACAGCGCGATGGTCATGGCAGCCGGCGACGAGATCGCCGCCCGGGAGGCCGGACACGAGGTGGTGCTCGACCTCTACGTCCACTGGCCAGACGTCCCCGAGGGGCCGGAGCAGGCCAGCGAGGAGCTCGCCCGCATCGTCGGTGCCCTGCCCTTCGCCCACGACGTACGCCGGGTCGCGGTGGCGGTGTGCCCCGGCGAGGGAAGGCCGGTCAACTACTTCACCTACCGTCCGCTCGCCGACGACGGGACCGTCGAGGACGACCTGGTTCGCGGTGTCCACCCGATGGTCGGCCGGCGGCTCGATCTGTGGCGGCTGCGCGACTTCCACGTGACCCGCATCGAGGCGCCAGAGGACGTGCTCCTCTACGAGTGCGTGGCCCCGGAGAACCCCGCCGACCGCCGGCTCGTCGCCCTGGCCCAGGTCCGTCAGCTCGCCGTCGTCCGCGACGAGGAGGGCGCAGTCACCGGCCTGCCTCACGCGGAGCGGGCGGTCGAGAACTGCCTGGAGGCGATTCGCCGCGTCCGTGCGTCGCGCGGGGCGGCCGGGAGCCAGCTCGACACCAACCACGTCTGGGTCCAGGTGTGGCCGATCGTCGAGGCGGATGTCGAGCAGCTGACCGCGCTGCAGGACAAGATCACGCCGCTCACCGACGGAGCCGGCATCGAGGAGGTGCTTGCGCAGGGCCGGGTGATCGGCCCAGACGGCAGCCCCTCCCCCATCGCGATCCGGTTCCACGCCCGGCCCGGCGCCGGCGTCACGGCCTCCGTCGAGGGTCGGCCGACCGAACGGCTCAAGCCGCTCGACGAGTACGCCGGCAAGGTCGTCCGCGCCCGCCGCCGCGGCCTGGTCTATCCCTATGAGCTCGCGGGGGTGCTCACGGGCCCGGAGGGCGGCTTCGTCGAGTACGACCTCGACGACATGGGTGCGCTGGCGCCCGTCCACCGGTCACCCGGGCAGAACAAGGCCGGCATCCTGGTCGCCGTGGTCACGACCCCGACCACCCTGCATCCAGAGGGCGTGACCCGGGTGGTGCTCTGTGGCGACCCGACGAAGGCCCTGGGCGCGGTCTCGGAGCCCGAGTGCTCGCGGATCATCGCCGCCATCGACCTCGCCGAACGGCTGCGCGTGCCCGTGGAGTGGTACGCACTCTCTGCGGGCGCCCGGATCTCGATGGACTCCGGAACCGAGAACATGGACTGGGTCGCAGCCGGGCTCAAGCGGATCATCGAGTTCACCCAGTCCGGCGGCGAGATCAACGTCGTCGTCGCGGGCATCAACGTGGGAGCGCAGCCGTACTGGAACGCCGAGGCCACGATGCTGATGCACACCAAGGGCATCCTGGTGATGACGCCCGACAGCGCGATGGTCCTGACCGGCAAGCAGTCGCTGGACTTCTCGGGAGGAGTCTCGGCAGAGGACAACTACGGCATCGGCGGCTACGACCGGGTGATGGGACCCAACGGGCAGGCCCAGTACTGGGCTCCCGACCTGGCCGGCGCCTTCGGCGTACTGCTGGCTCACTACGACCACACCTACGTCGTGCCGGGCGAGGCCCGACCGCGCCACGCCCCCACCGCCGACCCGAGCGACCGTGACATCTCGTCCTTCCCGCACGACGCGCCGGACAGCGACTTCACCACCGTCGGCGAGATCTTCTCCGCAACCGCGAACCCGGACCGCAAGAAGGCCTTCGACATCCGCACCGTGATGCGGGCGCTGTCGGACCAGGACCACCCGACGCTCGAACGCTGGGCGGGGATGGCGGACGCGGAGACCGCCGTGGTCCTCGACGCCCACCTCGGCGGACACCCCGTGTGCATGCTCGGCATCGAGTCACGGCCCGTTCCACGACGCGGCTTCCCGCCCACCGACGGGCCGGACATCTACACCGCGGGAACGCTCTTCCCACGATCGTCGAAGAAGGCGGCCCGAGCGATCAACGCCGCCAGCGGCACCCGCCCGCTGGTGGTGCTCGCCAACCTCTCTGGCTTCGACGGGTCACCGGACTCGATGCGCAACCTGCAGCTGGAGTACGGCGCCGAGATCGGCCGCGCGATCGTCAACTTCGACGGCCCGATCGTCTTCTGCGTCATCTCCCGCTACCACGGCGGCGCGTTCGTGGTCTTCTCCAAGGCACTGAACCCGAACATGACCGTGCTGGCCCTCGAAGGGTCCTACGCGTCGGTCATCGGCGGCGCACCGGCGGCGGCAGTCGTGTTCGCCGGCGAGGTCGAGAAGCGCACGTCGGCCGACCCCCGCGTCCGAGAGGCCGAGAACCGGATCGCCGACGCCACCGGACCGGACCGCGGCCGCCTGGTCGTCGAGCTCGCCGACCTGCGGGCCGAGGTCCGGCCAGAGAAGATCAGCGAGGTCGCAGCCGAGTTCGACAGCGTGCACGACATCCACCGGGCCGTGCGGGTCGGCTCGGTGGACGAGGTGATCTCGGTCGCCCGGCTGCGGCCACGAGTGATCGAGGTGATCGAGCGAGGGCTCGACGAGCCCCGAGCGTGACCGCCGGGATCTCGATGCACGGCTTCCGCCGCGCAAGGCCCAGGTCAACCGTCGACCTTGGAGCCGCCTGTCGGAATCGAACCGACGACCTGCTCATTACGAGTGAGCCGCTCTACCGACTGAGCTAAGGCGGCGCTGCCCGAGGGCAACCCGCGGAAGTCTACGGAGCCGCACAGGCGGGGGCCAAAACGAAACGGGCCGTGCGACCGCGACGCGGTGGGCGTCGGGATCACACGACCCGTTCAGGTCGCCGGGTGCACTCAGGCGGCGACAGGCTCGCGGTGCTCGGCGGCGCGGCCGGTGAGCAGGGTCTGCTCGGCGCCGCACCAGCACTCGAAGGCCACGATGATGCCGTGGTCGGTGTTGACGAGCGACGTGACCTGGCTCGGGAAGATCAGCTGGCGCTTGCCGCACGCGGTGCAGTTGTGGTCGAACATGGAGGAGCCTCCTTCAGGTCTCTCGCTGGACGGGAGTGTCGCTTGAACACTTCAAGTGTGACCGACCGGTAGGCATAGGGGTAGCCTGACTTTCCAGTGACTTCCCAAGGAGGGTCCTATGCTTTCCCTGCACCAGCTCACCTGCTTCATCAGCGTCTACGAGCACCGCTCGCTGACCCGGGCGGCCGAGGAGCTCGGCTACGCCCAGCCCTCGGTCTCCGAGCAGATCCGGGCGCTGGAGAAGTCCCTCGGCGTCCAGCTGTTCCGACGGGTCGGGCGGGGTGTGGTACCGACCACGATCGCGGAGACACTGCGGCCGCACGCCGAGAAGACGCTGGCCGCGGCCGAGGACACCCGGCGAGCGGCGCGGGCCGCGGCTTCGTTCGAGACCGGGACCATCCGGTTCGGAAGGTTCGGCACCGCACGGCTTTACGGCGGGGGGGGGCTGTTCGCCGACGTGCCGGCTCGCCACCCCGGGGTCCGGGTCGAGCTGATCGGGCAGAACTCCAGCGAGGTGGCCGAAGAGCTCCGGCGCGGCCGGCTCGAGGCGGCCATGATCGCCATCCACTCCGTGGAGAGCGAGGGCATGCAGATCACACCGGTGGCCCGGGACGAGATCGTCTACATCAGCAACGATCCGGCGCAGCTGGGGAGCCCGGTGACCGCCAAGCGGCTCTCGGAGGCCAGCCTGGTCATGCCCGAGACCACCTGGCGGGCCACCGACTCGATCCGGATCATGCTGCGCCAGCTGCTGCACGAGACCGGCCGCAACCCACCCACCAGGATCGAGGTCGAGGACGTGGAGATCGCGGTCGAGCTCGTCGGCCTGGGACTGGCCGACTCGGTCGTTCCCCGCGGCGCCGCCGAGCAGCTGCTGCCCCGGCTGGCGCCGAACGCCGGTTGGGTCAGCTTCCGACCACGGATCTACGACAACTTCGCAATCGTGCACCGCCGCGGCGCCACCCTGTCCCCTGCCGCCCAGCTGATGATCGAGCTCGCCACCAAGCGGATCCAGGCGATCGCGCAGCCCCTCTGAACAGGGGGCCCCGGCCGGTCAGCACTGCAGGCCGTCCTGCGGGACCGTGCCCTCGACCAGATAGCTGTCCAACGCGTCGTCGACGCACTTGTTGCCGGAGGCGTAGGCGGTGTGGCCGTCCCCGTCCCGGCTGACGAGCACGGCGGAGTCGAGCTGCTGGGCCAGCGCCACGGCTTCGGCGTAGGGCGTCGCCGGGTCGCGCGTCGTGCCGATGACCACGATCGGCGCCGCTCCCTTCCCGTGCAGCGGTCGGCGCTGCTCCACGGCCTTCGTGGTGAAGTCGTTGCACATGGTCATCCCCCACGCGAAGGTCCGTCCGAACGTGGGCGACAGCTTGTCCAGCTCGGGGACATGGGACTCGACCTGGTCGAACGGGATGTCCGTCGGGTGGTCGAGGCAAGTGATCGTCGGGTACGCCTCGAGCACGTTGCCCTTGTAGGTGCCGTCGCGGTTGCGGCGCGAGTAGCTGTCCGACAGCAGCGCCAGGATCGTGCCGTCGCCGCCGAACGCGTCATGGAGCCCCCTGTCTAGGTAGATCCACGCCTCCTGGCTGTAGAGCGCGGCCCCGATGCCGTAGTAGGCGAGCCCCTCGGTCAGCTCGCGGTCGCCTAGCTGCGTGGGCAGAGGCTGTTGGTCGACGTCGTCGAGGAGCTGCTTGATCCTCGCGAGCGCCTGGTCCATCGAGTCGCCGAGGAAGCAGTCGCCGCCGTCGAGGCAGTTCTGGACGTACGCGCGCAGCGCGGTCTCGAAGCCCTGGGCCTGCGCCTTCAGGACCTGCTCGATGTCCAGCGTCGGGTCCACGGCCCCGTCGAGCACCAGCCGGCCGACCTTGTCGGGGAAGTACTCGGCGTACGTCGCGCCGAGTTCCGTGCCGTAGGACGCCCCGAAGTACGTCAGCTCGCTCTCACCGAGGGCCGAGCGCAGCACGTCCAGGTCGCGGGCGGCCTCGACGGTGGAGACGTGGGCGGCGAGATCGCCGGCCTGGCAGCCGGTGGCGAACTTCTGGGCGCTGGCCTCGAACTCCGTCACCTCGTCCGGGGTGTCCGGATCGGGATCTCCGGCCAGGTAGGCGTCCATCTCGTCGTCGGAGAGGCAGTCGATCGGGTCGGACTTCCCGACGCCGCGCGGGTCCATGCCGACGATGTCGTAGTGCTGGGACAGCGTCTTGTCCCACGACCCACCGGTCGCGTAGTCCATGGCCGAGGCTCCCGGGCCGCCGGGATCGACGACCAACGAGCCGATCCGGGCGCCCTGGTCCTCGGCCGGGACCTTGAGCACGGCGAGGTCGATCGTCTCGGCCTCCGGGTGCGTATAGTCCAGCGGCACCGTGAGGGTGGCGCACTCGTCGGCGTTCTTGCCGGAGCAGTGCTTCCAGTCCAGAGCCTGCCCGTAGAACGTGGCGAGATCTGCCGTGGGCGGCTCGCTGGAGCCGGGCTCCGGCGTCGGTGTGGGCGCGAGCGTGGGTCTCGCAGCCTCGGCGTCGTTGTCGGTCGAGCCGTCGGACCTGCCCACCGCCAGGTAGGCGGCGACCGCCACCACGGCGACGACGACGAGGCCGACCACGAGCCGCATCGCCCTCATCGGCTTGGCCGGTCCGGGACCTTGAGCGCGACCATCATCGACTCCAGCGCCAGGGCCACCGGGACATTGAACTCCAGCATCTGCTCACGGGCGGCGAAGATCGCCGCGATCCGTTGGAGGTTCAGCTCCGGGGTGGACGTCCGGACGACCACCTCGACGTCCTGCCGGATCTCCTCGTTGACCAGCTCCCCGGGCGCGCCCGTGGCGACCGCGATCGCGTCGCGGTAGACCGACACCAGGTCCATCAGCCCCCGGTCGACCACGTCGCGGTGACGCCGGGTGGCCCGCCGCTTCTGGTCCCGCTCGAGAGCGGCCAGTGCTGGGGCGTACTCGCGGGGCCGTCGGCCGCGCGCCTCCACGCCGTACGCCGTGTCGAGGTCGGTCTTCTCGCGGGAGTCGAGCTCACCGGTGACGAGGTCGGCCTCCTCCTTCGTCACCTCCGCGAGGTTGGCGGCCGCGGTCATGCAGGCCCCGAGGGTGGTCAGCTTGGCCGGGTAGGAGACGACCTCGCGACGTCGGTTGCGGGTGCTCTCGTCGCGCGCCAGTGCCCGGGCCCGGCCGATGTGGCCCTGGCTGGCCCGGGCGGCGTAGGCCGCCAGGGACTCGGCGACGCCGTCTCGGCGGACCAGGAAGGCTGCGACGTCCACGGTGGTCGGGGTGGTGAGGGTGACCAGCCGGCACCGCGAGCGGATCGTGGGCAGCACGTCCTCGACCGTCGGCGCGCACAGCATCCACACCGTGCGGTCGGTCGGCTCCTCGATCGCCTTGAGCAGGGCGTTGCAGGCCTGGTCGGTGAGCCGGTCCGCGTCCTCGACGATGAGCACCTGGGAGCGCCTGCCGACGGGGGCCAGCGCCGCGCGGCGGACCAGGTCGCGCACCTCGTCGACACCGATGGAGAGCTTCTGGGTCCGGACCATGGTCACGTCGGCGTGGGACCCGGCCAGCACGGTGTGGCACTCGTGGCACTCGCCGCAGCCGGCCTGCGGTCCGGGGCCAAGCTCGCACTGCAGCGCCGCGGCGAAGGCCACCGCCGCGTTGGACCGACCGGAGCCGGGCGGGCCGGTGAACAGCCAGGCGTGGTTCATCCCGTGACCGGCGGCCGCGCCCCGCAGCGCCTCGACCACTCGGTCCTGGCCGACCAGGTCGTCCCAGACCGTCATCGGTGCTTCGCCTGCCCGAGCAGGGGGGCGAGCCGGTCATCGATGGCCGCGGCGATCTCGTCGACGGGCAGCCTCGCGTCGAGCACGACGTAGTGCTCGGGGTCGGCGGCGGCCAGGTCGAGGAACGACTGCCGGGCCCGGTCGTGGAACTCCAGCCCCTCCGCCTCGATCCGGTCGCGGCCCTCGAACCGGCCCAGCCCGTCGCGCGGGTCGACGTCCATGACGACCGTGAGGTGCGGGCGCAGCCCGTGCGTGGCCCAGCGGGCGACCGCCTCGACCTCCTCGATGCGCAGCTCGCGGCCGGCGCCCTGGTAGGCCAGCGTCGTGTCGACATAGCGGTCGGTGACCACGACCTCGCCCCGGTCGAGGGCCGGCTGGACGACGGTGTCGACGTGCTCGGCCTTGTCGGCGGCGTACAGCAGTGCCTCGGTGCGGTGCGAGAGCTCACCGGTCTCCGGGCTCAGCACGATCCTGCGCAGCTCCCGTCCGACCGCGGTGTCGCCCGGCTCGAAGGTGAGCAGCACGTCGTAGCCCTCCGCTCGCAGCCGCTCGCCGAGCAGCCGGGCCTGGGTCGACTTGCCCGACCCCTCGCCGCCCTCGAAGCAGACGAAGACACCCGTCGGGGCGTACGTCGCGGGGAGGGTCACGGCCCGAACCTACGCGGGGGTGACGACACCGCCCAACCTCGACCGGGCGATAACGTGCCGCGCATGCCGGCCTCGGAGGCGCTCGCGCCCGCCACGACATTCACTCGCTCCGACAAAGTGGTGATCGGCGTCGGCGGCGGCCTGGTGGTGCTGGCCGGCGTGGCCCACTTCGCTGGCTGGAACTCGGTGTTCGCCTTCCTCGTCGCCGCGGGAGCGATGGCCCTGCTGGCGTCGCTGGTCGGCCGCTCGGTGGAGCAGCTCGGCGACCAGTTCGGCGCCGGCGCCACAGGGGTGCTGCAGTCCGCGCTCGGCAACCTTCCCGAGCTGTTCATCTGCATCTTCTCGCTCAAGGCCGGCCTGGTGGACGTCGTCCGTGCGGCGCTGGTCGGGTCGATCCTCGCCAACCTGCTGCTGGTGCTCGGGCTCGCCTTCGTCGTCGGCGGCCTCCGGCACGGCACCCAGAAGCTCGGCTCGGAGCGGGCGCGCACGATCGTCGTGCTGATGCTCCTGTCGGTCGCCGCTTGGGTGATCCCGTCGCTGGCGCACTTCGTGCACGCGCCGGCCTCCGAGCACGAGCAGACGTTCTCGATGCTCGTCTCCATCGTGCTGCTCGGCCTGTTCGCCCTGTCCCTGCCGTTCTCGCTGCGTCGCGAATCCGGAGCGGACGCCGGCGAGCCCGTGGGGCACGGCACCCCGCGGTGGCCGATGTGGCTGGCCCTGGTGTTGCTGGCCGTCTCGGCCGCGGCGGCGGCGTTCGTCTCGGACTGGTTCGTGGTGGCGCTGCAGCCGACCATGGACTCGGTCGGCATCTCCGAGGCGTTCGCCGGGCTCGTGGTCGTCGCGATCGCCGGCAACGCGGTCGAGAACGTCGTCGGTGTCCAGCTCGCCGCCGCCGGCCACTCGCAGTACGCCTTCTCGATCGTGCTCAACAGCCCGATCCAGATCGCGCTGGTGCTAGCGCCGGTGCTGGTGATCGTCTCGCAGCTGTTCATGGCCACGACGCTCACGCTGGTGCTGAGCCCGATGCTGGTCGTGTCGCTGCTGCTGGCGATCGTCCTGGCGGGGTTCATCGCGTTCGACGGTGAGTCGACCTGGCTGGAGGGTGCCTCACTGGTCGCGCTCTACGGGATCATCGCGACATCGTTCTGGTGGGGGTGAGTCCAGCCGCGAGTGAAGAACGAGCTCGCAGCTATCGCAGCTTCGCGTTGACAGCCTCGGCCGAGAACTCGTGGTCGACCACCAGCCGCGTCAGCCCTACGACCGCGGCATCCTCACCAAGTGAGCCGAGCTGGAGCGCCATGTGCCGGGTCGCCCGTGGCAGCGCCACCCGGTAGAGCGTCTCCCGGATCCCGGCCAGCAGCGGCGCGGACGCCAGTGCCCCGCCGATGAGCACCACCTCGGGGTTGAGAAGGCACACGACGGTGGCCATGACCTCGCCTATCCGCCGGCCGGCCTGCTGGGTCAGCCGGGCCGCATCGGCGTTGCCCGCCCGCAGCAGCTCGCCCACCTCACGTCCGGACGCCGCCGAGTAGCCCAGCTCGGTCAGCTCGCGGGCCACGGCCCGGCCACTGGCGACAGCGGCCAGGCACCCGTGCATGCCGCACTGGCAGAGCGCCTCGGATCGAGGCGAGATGCGGACGTGACCGATGTCGCCGGCCCCACCATCGGCGCCGGTGTACGAGTGCCCGTCGATCACGATGCCGGTGCCGATACCGGTGGCCACCTTGACCAGACAGAGGGAGCGGGAGCCGGCATGGCCGAAGGCGTACTCCCCCAGTGCGGCGGCATCGGCAACGTTCGCGGTGAGCACGGGTACGCCGGGGAGGCCGGCCTGCAGGTGCTCAGCCACCGGATAGGCGTCCCACCCCGGCAGGATCGGAGGCTGCGAGGGGCGACCCGACTCCGGGTCGACTGGTCCCGGCAGGCTCAGTCCGGCGCCGCAGAGCTCGGCCGGTGTGATGCCGTGGTCGGCGAGCAGCTTCGCCATGGCCCCGGCGATGTCGTCGAGCACCAGCGAGGGCCCGTCCTCCACGGCCACGGCGACTCCGGTGTCGGCGACCACCGCGCCGCCCAGGTCCATGACCGCGATCCGGGCGTGCGTGGTGTCCACGGCCGCGGCAAGCACGTGCGACTGCTGGGTGTTGAAGGCAAGACTGCGCCGGCGGCGTCCGCCGGTGGCCTGGCGGGTATCGCCCTCCACCACCATGCCGGCGGCCAGGAGCGCGTCGAGCCGCTGGGCCACGGTCATACGGGACAGGCCGGTGATCTCGAGGACGTCGCCTCGGGTCGTGGCGCGGCCGTGCCGGATCAGCTCGAGGATGTCGCCGGGTCCGGTGGGCACGGCGCGATGATAGCCAATTGCGCAATGGGTGGACATCAAATGCTTGACAGGTTGGTGACATAGGTACAAAGTCTGGACAAAAGTCGGCAACTCTCTGACGGAGGCCCTCATGTCCACTCACCGCACGCGCCGCGCACGGGCCGCCGCACTCCTGGCCACGGCGACCGCCGTGGCGGCCTCCCTGACCGCTTGCGGCTCCGACGACAACGGCGGCGGCGGTGGCGGCGACAGCGCGAAGTCGATCGACGTGTGGATCGAGGAGGACCTGCCCGAGCGGGTGGACGCCACCCAGCAGATCGTCGACGACTTCACCAAGAAGACCGGCATCAAGGTCAAGCTGACCGCGGTTGCGGAGGACCAGTTCAACCAGATCCTCACCTCGAACGCGGCCGCCGGCCAGCTCCCGGACGTCATCGGTGCCATCCCGCTACCGGCGGTGCGCACGCTCTCGGCCAACGATCTCGTCGACACCGACGCGGTCGGCAAGGTGATCGACGACCTCGACGCCGGCACGTTCAGCGACAGCGCGCTCTCGCTGACCTCGGACGGCGACACCCACCTCGCGGTGCCGAGCGAGTCGTGGGTGCAGCTGCTGCTCTACCGCAAGGATCTCTTCGACAAGGCCGGGCTGCCAGCGCCGACGACGTACGACGACGTGCTGGCAGCCGCGAAGGCCCTCGACAGCGGCGACGTAGCGGGCTTCCTCGGAGCCAACGTGGCGGGAGACGCTTTCACCGAGCAGACCTTCGAGGAGGTCGGGCTGGGCAACAACTGCCAGCTGGTCAACGACGACGGCGACGTGACCTTCGACAGCGACGAGTGCGTCGAGGCGCTGGACTTCTACGGACAGCTGCAGCAGAACTACTCGGTGACCGGTGCCCAGGACGTCGACACCACGCGGGCGGCGTACTTCGCCGGCCAGGGCGCGATGCTGATCTGGTCGAGCTTCATCCTCGACGAGATGGCCGGGCTCCGGAACGACGCCCTGCCCACCTGCCCGGAGTGCAAGGCCGACCCGGCGTTCCTGGCCGAGAACAGCGGCGTGGTCACCTCGCTGCAGGGCCCTTCGGGCTCCGAGCCCGCCACCTTCGGCGAGATCACGTCGTGGACGATCACCGCCGATGCGGCCACGGACCCGTCCGAGGAGTTCGTGAAGTACATGATGACCGACGGCTACGAACCGTGGATCTCCATCGCTCCTGAGGGCAAGATCCCGGTCCGGGCCGGCAACAGCCCGGGCTCGACCGAGTACTCCGATGCCTGGGCCGGCATGGACGTAGGGGTGGACACCAAGGCGCCGCTCTCGCAGTTCTACGGCCAGGACGTCATCGACGCACTGAACACGGGCGCCGACACCATCAGCCGCTGGGCCATCCCGCAGGGACAGGGAGACCTGCTCGGTGCGATCGCGGGCGACCAGCCGGTGTCCAACGCGGTCAACGAAGTGTCCAACGGCACGTCGGCCGAGGTCGCCGCCAAGGAGGCCGCCGACGCGATCAAGGCGGCGCAGGACTCGCTGTGACGATCGGCGGACCGACCGCTCCCGCCGGGACGGCCGCGGAGGCACCGCCCCCCAGGTCCTCCCCGCGCCGCTCCCGCCGGGTGCGCTCCGCCAGGGCCCGCGAGGACAGGCGGGTCGGCTTCCTGCTCATCTCGCCGACCGTGATCATCGTCTTCACGATGGTGGTCCTGCCGATTCTTTGGACCGTGTCGCTGGCCTTCCAGCACGTCCGGCTGATCAACCTGCGCCGGACCGGCGTTCTCGGCGACTACAGCCTCGACAACTTCCACGACGTGCTCACCTCGCCCGGGTTCGTCGACGCGCTGGTCACCACGCTCATCTACTCGGTGTTCGGCACTGCATGTGCCATCGGGCTCGGGCTGCTGGCGGCCCTGGCCCTGCGGCGACCCTTCCGAGGTCGCGGGCTGGTCCGCGCCTGCATGCTCGTCCCCTACGTCGCTCCGGTCGTTGCGGCGACCTTCGTGTGGAAGACCATGCTCAACCCGCAGTTCGGGATCGTGAACCACTACGGCACCACATTGTTGGGCTGGAACGACCCGATCGCGTTCCTGAGCTCGGCCAAGCCCGTGACCTTGTTCGGCCTCGACCTGCACGTGAGCCAGTCGCTGCTCACCGTCGTGCTGTTCGAAGCGTGGCGGTCCTTCCCGTTCGCCTTCCTCTTCCTGACCGCCCGGATGCAGGCCATCCCCGACTCGCTGGAGGAAGCGGCCATGGTCGACGGCGCCGCCCCTACCCAGCGGTTCCGCTACATCGTGCTGCCTCAGCTCCTGCCGACCATCGCGGTGCTGACCGTGCTCCGGTTCATCTGGACTTTCAACAACTTCGACGACATCTACCTGCTCACCGGTGGCGGCAACGGCACCCAGGTGGTGGCCGTCCGGGTCTACGACTACCTGATCAACAAGGCGAACATCGGCGCTGCGGCCGCCCAGGCCTTGGTGCTCGCCGCGATCCTGGCCGTGCTCGTGACCGTCTACCTCAAGCTGTTCGGCCGAGCCGAGGAGGTCGCATGAGCACGGTCAGCCGCGATGCCGTCGAGCGGCGGGCGCTGGGCGTCCTGCGGCCGGCGTTCATCGTCTTCCTGCTGGTCATCACGCTGTTCCCCTTCTACTACATGGTGCTGCTGTCCTTCCGGCCCCTCGACCAGGTGCTCCAGCACCCGGGGGCACTGTGGCCCGACCCCGGCGAGATCGACTTCGGCACCTACAAGGACGTGCTGGCCTCCCAGGCCGACGGCGGTCAAGGCTTCCTCACCTTCATGAAGAACAGCTTCATCGTGGCGATCGGAACGGTCGTGCTCAGCCTGTTGGTGTCGATTCCGGGGGCGTACGCCGTGAGTCGGCTCGAGTTCTTCGGGCGTCGCCAGATCGGGGCGCTGTTCCTGGGCGTCTACTTCTTCCCGGCCATCCTGCTGGCCATCCCGCTGTTCGTGTTCTTCACCCGGATCCAGCAGCGCGGCACGCTGACCGGCCTGGTGATCGTGTACGTCGCGCAGGTCGCCGCGGTGTCGATCTACATGCTGCGCAACTACTTCGACACCATCCCGGCCAGTCTCGAGGAGGCGGCGGCGATCGACGGCTGCACCCGGCTGCAGGCGATGCGGCACGTCAGCCTTCCGCTGGCGCTCCCTGCGATCGCTGCGAACGCGCTGTTCGTGTTCATGATCGCCTGGAACGAGTTCCTCTTCGCGCTCCTGTTCCTGGTGGAGAAGAGGGGGAACTGGACGGTCTCCCTCGGTCTGTCGCAGCTGTCCGGCAGCATCGAGGTCCCGACCACCGTGCTCATGGCGGGCTCCGTCATCCTGACCGTCCCGATCATCTTGCTGTTCTTCGTCAGCGAGCGTTGGCTGGCCGGCGGTCTGACAGCGGGCGCAGAGAAGGGATAGGACGACAGCTGTGCCCGAGGTCGTGTCGTTCACTGCGCCCCGTGAGGTCGCCCTGGTCCCGTGCGAAGCCCCACCCCTCCTCCCGGAGTCGGTGCGGGTTCGCACGTGGTACTCCGGCATCTCGGCCGGCACCGAGCTGACCGCATACCGCGGCTCGAACCCCTATCTCACCGGCACGTGGGACGCCGAACGCCGACTCTTCGTGCCTGGCACACCCACCTTCGCCTACCCGGTCGAGGGCTGGGGTTACTCCGAGGTCGGGGAGGTCGCCGAGGTCGCCGACGGCGTCACCGCACCTGCGGTCGGCGACGTCGTGCATGGGATCTGGGGGCACCGCAGCGAGGCCGTGGTGGCCGCGGCCGCCGTCGCTGCCCGGGTCTGGACGGGCCAGGACGCCCTGTCCGGTACCTTCGCGCGCGTTGGCTCGATCGCGCTCAACGCGGTGCTCGCCGCCGAGGTGCGGCTCGGCGACCGGGTCGCGATCTTCGGCCAGGGAGTGATCGGCCTGCTCGCGACACGACTGGCCACCCTGGCCGGTGCCGACGTGATCGCGGTGGACGCCCTGCCCCGCCGGCTCGAGGCGGCCCGGGCCATGGGTGCACTGGAGACGGTCCCGGCGAGCGTCGAGGGCGGGGCCGGTCCGGTGGTCCGGGGATGGGCTCCTGCTGGGGTCGACTCCGCGATCGAGCTGAGCGGCAACGACCGCGCCCTGCACGAGGCGGTCCGTTCGGTGGTTGTCGACGGGACGGTCGTGGCTTCCGGGTTCTACCAGGGCGGCGCCGAGCACCTGAGGCTCGGCGAGGAGTTCCACCACAACCGAGTGCGGATCGTGGCCAGCCAGATCTCCGGTACCCCCGTCGCCCTCGGCCCGCGGTGGGGCCAGCCGCGCCTGGTCCGGACCTTCATGGAGCAGGTCCGGCGGGGCCACGTCGACGTCCGGTCCCTGGTGAGTGACGTGGTCGACGCCGTCGACGTGGCGGCCGTGTTCGCCCGTCTCGACCGAGAAGACCCAGAGATCCTCCAGGCGGTGCTGCGCTTCCCGGCCGCGCCGGACGACGCGTGACGCCCGACACCGCACCGCGCTTCCCAGCCGACCGCGGGGGCGTCGCGATCCTCGGCGCGGGCACGATCGCGCAGTCCGCCCACCTCCCGGCGTACGAGCAGCACGGCGTCGGTGTGGCAGGCGTGTGGAGCCGGCGACCCGAGACCACGGCCGGCGTGCGCGACCGGTTCCCGTTTGTCGGCAGGGTCTACGCCAGTGCCGAGGAGCTCCTGGCCGACCCGGAGGTGCGGTACGTGGATCTGGCCACCGGACCGGAGGCCCGGCTGACCTGGATCGAGGCGGCGATCGAGGCGGGTAAGCATGTGCTCGCCCAGAAGCCGCTCACCCTCTCGGCCGACGACCTGGCTGCACTCCCCGGGGTGTTGGCGCGGGCCGAGGCTGCGGGCGTGCGGGTCGCCGTGAACCACAACGGTCGATGGGCGCCGCCGTGGCGGGCCACCACGCTGCTCCTTCGCGCCCGGATCGTGGGGGACGTCGTCGGGGTCACCCACCTGCACGACAAGCCGTTGCCGCCGCTGGCTGGGACGCCCTTCGACGACGTGCCGCACATGCTGCTCACCGACTACCTGTTGCACTGGGTGGACATCACGCGCACCTGGCTGCAGGACGGCGGTGCCGGCCCGGTGGTGTCGGTCCAGGCAGTCGACAGCCGGGTGCCGGCTCAGCCCGAGGAGGCCCGGAACCCGTGGGCGGCGACCCTGTCCATGGCCACGTCCGCGGGCGCCAGCGCCACGCTTCGGATCACCGGCAGCAACGTCGCAACCGAGCCGGGCTGCCCGTTCTGGGTGCACGGCACCGCAGGCACCCTGCGCGGGAGCGTCCTGCTCGGCTCCGACCGGCTCGAGGCCGACGACGGGACCACCCGGAACGCCGTGCCACTCACGGGTGCCTGGTTCGTCGACGGCTTCGCAGGCGCGATGGGGGAGCTCATGTGCGCCGTTGCCGAGGACCGCCCACCCGAGAACTCCGCCGCCGACGCGGCGGAGTCTGTCCGGCTGGTCTTGGCGGCCCGTGACTCCGCGGAGCGCGACGGCGTCCCCGTGCAGGTCGGTCCATGAGCGGGATCATCGACGAGATTCCGGTCGATCCGGCCTCCGCGCGGGTCTACGCCGAGGGCTGGCAGAGCTGGAGCCCGGCGGCCTGGTACCCGGTCGGTGCCACCGGCCCGACGCCGGACGAGGAGTGGCAGCACCTGATGCGGTTCCGGCCCGGAAGGTCGGTCGCCGAGAGCGGGTTGCAGGCCGAGGGGCTGCTCGTCGTCGAGCCCGGCCCCGGTGCGCTGGCACGGCTGTACGGCGCCACGGACCTGACTGACGTCCCCACCCTGCATGCCGAGCTCGTCGACGAGCGGCTCCTGGTCCGGTCGACGGGGCCGGTCGAGGCCCGTACCGGCCCGGACGGCCCGACCGCTCTGGCTGCGTACGGCGACGGGCTCGGCGGCAGGCCGAGCGCGCCGCCTCGCGTCTGGTGTTCCTGGTATCGCTACTTCGAGCAGGTCACCGCCGTCGACGTCGAGGAGAACCTGGCGGCTTTCGACCAGCACGCGCTGCCGGTGGACGTGGTGCAGGTCGACGACGGTTGGAGCGCCGGCCTCGGCGAGGGCCTGGTCGACGCGGAGCAGTTCGGGTCCCTTCCTGCGCTGGTGGACCGGATCCGGGCCACCGGCCGGCGCGCGGGGCTGTGGCTGGCGCCGTTCCTGGTCGGGACTCAGACGACCCTGGCCCGCGAGCACCCCGACTGGCTGGTCGGGCCGGCGGGCCGCAACTGGGGACAGGACCTGGCCGGCCTGGACCTGACCCAACCAGGAGTCCGGGACCTCCTCGCCGCGCACGTGCGCAGGCTGGTGGCGCTCGGCATCGACTACCTGAAGCTGGACTTCCTGTACGCCGGCGCCCTTGGCGGAGTGGCCCCCTATCGCTCGGGGCTCGAGCTGGTCCGCGAGGCCGCGGGTCCGGACGTGTTCCTCGTCGGCTGCGGCGCACCGCTGCTGCCCAGCGTCGGCCTGGTCGACGCCATGCGCGTCTCACCCGACACCTTCCACGAGGGCGGGGAGGACGGCTCGACAGGGCTCCGAGGGCTGGTGTCGATGACGTCCCGGGCGTGGCAGCAGGGTCGGCTCTGGGTCAACGACCCCGACTGCGTGGTGGCCCGGCCTTCATACTCCCAGCGCGAGCAGTGGGCGGCCGCGGCCCGGCGGTACGGCGGGCTGCGGTCTTTCTCGGACCGGGTGGGCGAGCTCGACGAGTGGGGGCTGCGCACGATCCGGAGCCTGCTCGAGGACGGCGGCAGCGCGGCCCCGCTGCCCCGCGAGGACCTGGCATGACCGTCGACCAGCTGCGTGCCCGCGTGGAGCCGCTGGTCCGCAGGCTTTACCCGGAAGCACCTGACGAGATCACCGCGCAGGTGCTCGAGCTCGCGAAGCGCTACCGCGAGCTCCTGGCCGGCCGTCCCGTCGAGCCGGCCACCGAGCGGACGGCGTGCTTGATCACCTACGGCGACGCCATCCGACGCCGGGGTGAGACGCCCCTGCACACACTGGCCGAGTTCCTGCGCCACCACGTCGGTGACGTCGTCAGCGACGTGCACCTGCTGCCCATGTTCCCGTGGACCTCCGACGACGGGTTCGCGGTGGTCGACCACCGCAAGGTCAACCCGGCCCTCGGGACGTGGGCGGACGTAGGCGACCTGGCCCGCGACCACACGGTGATGTTCGACTTCGTTGCCAACCACACCTCGAGCAGTAGCCCGTGGTTCCTCGGCTGGCTGGGCGACGACCCGGCGTACCGCGGCTTCTACGTCGAGCGGGACCCCGACTTCGACGACTCGCGCGTCGTGCGCCCGCGGACCACGCCGCTGTACCACGCCTTCCCACGCGAGGACGGCACCAAGGCCTGGGCGTGGACGACGTTCGGCGAGGACCAGGTCGACGTGGACGTGCGCGAGCCGCGAGTGCTGCTCGAGCTGACCGACGTGCTCCTCGGCTACCTGGCCCGGAGCGCGTCGGCGGTCCGGCTCGACGCGATCGGCTTCCTGTGGAAGGAGTCCGGGACCACCTGCCTGCACCTGCCCCAGACCCACGACGTCATCAAGCTGTGGCGGCTGCTGCTCGACCACGTGGCACCCGGAGCCCGGCTGCTCACCGAGACCAACGTGCCCCACGCAGAAAACATCTCCTACTTCGGCGACGGCCACGACGAGGCCAACCTCGTCTACCAGTTCGCCCTGCCGCCGCTGGTACTGCACTCGTTCGTCGCCGGGTCGACGGCCCGGCTGAGCTCGTGGGCAACCGGGGTGGGCCCGGTCAGCAACACGGCGACCTGGTTCAACTTCCTGGCCAGCCACGACGGCATCGGGCTGCGCGCCACCGAGGGGATCCTCGACGACCACGAGCGCGAGGCCCTGGTGGAGCGCACCAGGTCCCACGGCGGGCGGGTGTCGTGGGCCAGCCGTCCGGACGGGTCGCGCCGCGTCTACGAGCTCAACCTGAGCTACCTCGACGCGCTGTGCAC
>Ga0136846_1226441_pt1 | contig 19989 bp, 17 predicted proteins | sample HopSoiMetagenom2_FD_96841 | JGI IMG/M metagenome (GOLD analysis project Ga0136846, IMG submission 96841) | Grasslands soil microbial communities from Hopland, California, USA - 2 Assembly 2016 (version 4) | ecosystem: Environmental > Terrestrial > Soil > Grasslands | place: USA: Hopland...
CCCGAACCGGTCTCCCTGCAGTCCCGAGACGGAGAGCAGCACCTCGCGCTCCGTCCCGCGCGCGTGCCGCTCCGGGAACGCAAGCTCCAGCGGTCGCCCGATCATGAGCGCGACGAGGCTGTCTTCCGACATCGAAGCCGCCTCGAACGTGCCCCGGCAGACCCCGTCGCGGAGCACGCTGATCCGGTCGGCGACGCCGAGCACCTCGGCAAGGCGGTGGCTGACGTAGACGATCCCGACGCCCGCCCGGCTGCGTTCGTGCACGAGCTCGTGCAGCCGGTTGACGTCCTCGGGTCCGAGGGCGGTGGTCGGCTCGTCGAGGAGGAGGACCTTCGGCCGGGCGAGCAGCGCCTTCACAACCTCGAGGAGCTGGCGCTCGGCGAGCGAGAGCGCTCCCGCCGGCGCCACCGGCGACAGGTCGAGGCCGTACTCGGCCAGCCGCTCGGCGGCCCAGCCGTCCATACCGCGCCACTTCGGCCGGCTGTCGGACGGCGCGGCGAGGTACAGGTTCTCGGCCACCGACAGGTGCAGGACGTGCGAGTACGTCTGGTAGGCGATGCCGAGGCCGAGTCGCCGGCTCTCGGCGGGGGACACCCGTCGCCGCTCGGTCTCCCCGATGACAACGGTGCCCTCGTCGGGCGCCAGGAAGCCGCTCGCGATCCCGAGCAGCGTCGACTTCCCGGAGCCGTTCTCGCCGACGAGGGCGTGGATCTCGCCCGCTCGGCAGTCCACGCTTACGTCACGAACCGCGTGGACGGCGCCGAACGCCTTGGATACGCCGCGAAGCGTGAGGACAGGGCTCGCGGGGGAGACGGTCTCTCCCCCGCGAGCGGGCCCAGAGGTCGACATTGGTGGTCTGGTTCTGCTTCCTGCTCGTCCTACGGGTACATCTTCTTCAGCAGGCTCAACGGGATCAGCGAGGTCGCCGACGCCTCCTGGGGATACCCCTTGACGCAGGAGTCACGGACGCGCTGGTTCTGCAGCTGGATCGGGAACACGATCTTCGGCGGGATCTTGGCGCCCTTGAGCTTCATCATGGCCGCCGTGAAGGCGACGCGAATCTGCGTGTTACCCGAGGTGTAGTAGTACATCTGGAGATTCGGGTTTTTCAACTGGTCGAACAGGCAGCCCATGCCGACGTCGTCCGTGCGGAACGTGAGGACGCCGTTGAACGGCTTCCCGGCCGCCTTGTACGCGGCATAGCCGCCCTCGCCCATGCCGAGCCCGAATTCGTAGCTCCAGCCCTTGATGTTCGGGTGCTTCGCGAGAATCCCCGCCACGACCTGCTGCACCTTCGAGGGATCCCAGTCCGTCGGCTCCTTCGCCACGACGTTGATCGACGACCGCAGCGCAGGCTGCTCGCACTTCTGCCAGCCCTCGGAGAGCGGGTTGCCCGCGAAGCCGCCAAGGAATGCGATGTCACCGGACTTCACCTGGTTGTTCATGACAAACGCGTACGTCTTGCCGAGTGCGCACGTGTCCTCGCCCACGACCGTCAGGTAGTTCTTGCCCGGGTCGCTGACGTAACCCCAGGCATAGGTTGCTACCGGGATGCCGGCGTCGGTCGCCTGCTTCATCACCGGGATCATCGCGTCGCCGAAGTCCGGGTACGTCACGATCAGGTCCACGCCCTGGGCGATCGCCGCCTTCCAGTCGGCGAAGGCCTTGTTGAAGTCGACGTGGGCACTCGAGTAGATGATTTCGCCGACCTGCGGATAGGTCAGTGCCTGGAGGATGAACTCCATTTTCGACATCTGGCGGTAGACGTTCTCGCCGAACTGCTCCAAGTAGGCGACCTTGAGCTTGCCCCCGGTGCCCGTCTTGCAGCCGTTGTTCTTCCAGCACTTCAGCGCGAGGTTGAGGTTGACTTTTTTTTCGGAGCGACCGAGCCCCGCGAGCGCGATGTTGCGCGACATCGTGTCCTTCGGGAGCAGCGTGGCCTTGAAAAGCGTGTGCTTGAGCGTCGCCGTCTTCGCGGCGTACACCTCACCAAACCCCTTGCCGCTCGAGACGACCCCCGGCTTCTTTCCCCCGGTGGTCCCGCCGCCCGCTGGAACCAGCGCGAGCGCAGCAGCGACGCCGAGCACGAGAAGTACCACGAGGCCCACGTTCCGCGGGCGCTTCCGTGTCACCTCGAACTCCTTCCTACCGTCCATCGTGCCTCCTTTCCTGACCTGCGTCAGCTCGTGGTTTCCGTCACTTCGGTTCCCGCCGCCTCCAGCCGCCGCAGGAGGCGACCGAGGAGGGACGCCGCCCGGTCGCCTGACATCAGCATCCCGACGATGATCGCGACGCCGAAGACGATGTACTGCATGGCCGCCGAGAGCCCGAAGATGAGCAGCATCTCGGTGAGGAAGGTCAGCGCGATCGCCGCGATCCAGGTCGAGGTGGCGCTCGCGAGTCCGCCCGACAGCGCCGCGCCCGCGAGGACGACGGCGGCGATGGGCGCGAGCAGGTACGAGGCACCAAACGCAGGGTCGATGGTGATCCGCACCCCTGCGAGCAGGATCGCCGCCAGCGAGTAGAGAGCGCCCGCTGCTGTGTACGCGAACACGACGTGAGAGCGGACGCGCAAACCCGCCATCCATGCCGCCCGCGGGTTCGCCCCGACCGCCTGGAACCTCCGGCCGGGAGCCGTCCAGCGGAGGAGCAGCGCGAGTACGACCGTGATCGCCGCACCGGTCCAGAAGACCGCGCTGATTCCGAGCGGCTTGTTCGCCGCCCACGAGGCGAGCGAGCCGGGGATCTGCAGCGAGATCGTGTGCTCGCGCGCGTACTTGGAGCTGTAGGCGAGCACGATCTGCCCCACCGCCAGCGTGACGATCAGCGGATTCAGCCGCACGACGCCTACGAGGAGACCGTTCACGAAGCCGACGAGCGCGCCGAGGGCGACGCACACGAGGATCCCGACGGTGAGTCCGTGGCCGGAGCCGACGCTCACACCGACGAGCACGTTCCCGCAGAGGGAGATGACGCCAGCGGTCGAGAGGTCGATACCGGCGTGCATGACGACGAGCATCTGCCCGAGGGCAGCAATGGCGAGGATGGTCGCGTAGGGCAGGACGTAGGACCACGACGCGTTGTCGAGCGTGTTCGGCTCGAAGACCGCGCCGACGACGACGAGCGCGCCCATGGCGAGCCAGATGGGGAGGAAGCGCGCCCCGACGAGCGCAGAGGCAACGACCTGCGCGGACCGTCCCGCAGCAACGGAGTCGCCGACGGGCGCCCTCTCACCCGGGGAGCTCACGGACCGCTCGATCCGAACCGGCGAAACAGTGAGGAGCAGGCCGCGACCAGGCGTCCATTCTGTGCGCCTCGATGCGAGGTGTCAACCGTGACCGAACGCATGAGCAAATCGGCGCCGACCCGACCCAAGCGTCGCGAATGCGACGGATGCCCTGCCATCCGCTCCAACTGGGGAAAACACGTGATCGCGGGCCGTTGACTCTCCCGCGAAGGGGTGTTTATGCTCGCTGTACATCCGCCAGCGCGACGCGGCCTCCCCCAGGCCGGTGTGCCCGAGCGCTCGCGGACATCGCTGTCCCCCGGCCAAGGAGAGTGGCATGAGCTCGCAGCGGACTGTCTTCCGGAACGGGTTCGTCGTCTCGATGGACCCCGACATCGGCGAAATCCCGAACGGTGAGGTGCTCGTCGAGAACGGAATCATCGTCGACGTCGGCCGCGAGCTCGGCGTCTCCGACGCCGAGGAGATCGACGCCACCGGGATGATCGTCATGCCGGGATTCGTCGACACGCACCGGCACACGTGGCAGACGCCGGTACGCGGTGTGCTGCCGTCCTGCACGCTCGACCACTACTTCGCGGTGATGCTCGGCCAGGTCGGCGGCTTCTACCGTCCGGAGGACGTGCACATCGGCGACTACGCCGGCGCGCTCGAGGCGTTGAACGGCGGCGTCACGACGCTGCTCGACTGGTCGCACATCAGCAACACGCCAGACCACTCCGATGCCGCGATCCAAGGGCTCAAGGACGCAGGCATCCGCGCGGTCTACGCACACGGCATGCCGACCGGCTCGGAGTGGTGGTTCCTGAGCGAGCTGAATCACCCGGAGGACATCCGGCGGATTCGCGAGACGTACTTCTCATCCGACGACGGCCTCCTCACCCTCGCGATGGCAGCCCGCCAGCCCGGGAACGTCAATGCGGACGTGGCAAAGCACGACTGGGCGCTCGCGCGCGAGCTCGGAATCCTGATCAGCGTGCACGTGGGCATGCGCCTCCACAACGTGCATTACACGCCGGTGAAGGAGATGCACGATCTGGGGCTCATGGGTCCCGACGTCTGCTACATCCACATGACCGATCTGACCGACCAGGAGCTAGACTGGATCGCCGAGACGGGCGGAAAGGCGTGCATCGCCCCGTACGTCGAGATGCTAATGGGTCATGGACCGCCCCCGACCGGGAAGATGCTCGCTCGCGGGGTGCGGCCGTCTCTCAGCGTCGACGTCGTCTCGAGCGTGCCGGGCGAGATGTTCACCCAGATGCGGACAGCGCTCGCCTACGACCGGATCCTCGAGTTCACCGACACGCCGGACATCGCCTTTGCGCCAACGCTCACGCACAGGGACATGCTCGAGTTCGCGACGATCGACGGCGCGCGCTCGATCATGCTCGAGGACCGGGCCGGCTCGCTCACACCCGGCAAGCAGGGCGATATCGTCCTGCTGAACGCGAACGCGATCAACACGGCCCCGATGGTCGATCCCATTGCAACCATCGTCGTATTCTCCGACACGTCCAACGTGGACTCGGTCTTCGTTGCCGGGAACCCGGTGAAGCGCCACGGGAAGCTCGTCGGGGCCGATCTCGAGAAGACGTTCCGGCAGCTCGAGGAGTCCAGGAACCACATCCTCGGCCAGGGCGAGCTCCTGCCCGAGTGGGCGGCCGCGCCGGCGGCGGCGGTTTAGGGATCCAGCGAGTCCGGCCCGTGCATGCGCGGGCCGGACTTCGCTCGCACAACAGCGAGAGGAGCGTCGATGGCGAACGGCAGCGTCGTCGTGGTCGGTGGGACGCAGGGGCTCGGTTTCGAGCTCGCGCGGTCGTACGCCAGTGAGCGTCGCGACGTGATCGTGACCGGCAGGGACCAGGTCCGCGCGGAGACGGCCGCGGCGGAGATCGGTGGCTCGACTCGCGGCATCGGCTTCGATCTGGCGGATCCGCACTCGATCGCCGCCGCGCTCGCGGACGTCGGCGCCGTCGAGCATCTCGTTCTGGCGGCGATCGAGCGGGACGTGAACAGCGTGCGCAACTACGAGATCGACGCCGCGCTGCGGCTCGCGACAATGAAGCTTGTCGGCTACACGGAGACGATCCACGTCCTGCTCCCGCGACTCGCGGACGACTCCTCGATCCTCATCTATGGCGGCCTCGCGCGTGACCGTCCCTATCCCGGCTCAACGACGGTCACGACGGTGAACGGCGGTGTGACGGCACTCGTGCGCACGCTCGTGATCGAGCTGGCGCCGATCCGCGTGAATGCGATCCACACCGGCATCGTCGGCGACAGCCCGCAGTGGCGGGACATGGCCCCCGAGCGCCACAAGGCGCTCGTCGACCGGACGCCGATCGGTCGCCTCGTGACGATGGCCGAGTCCATGGGCGCGGCTCGCTTCCTGCTCGAGAACGCGGGCGTGAATGGCGTCAACCTCGCCCTCGACGGTGGGTGGATGTGTATGTGAGGTAAGCGGGTGGGGGCGCCGCTCAGGCGCCCCAACCGTCGTGCGGGGCGTGGTCGTCCGACTCGAAGAACCACGTCTCGCGCAGGTCCTCGCAGCGCCCGTCCTCTGCGAAGCGAAGGAGCAGGATCCCGATCAGCGTCACCGGGACGCCGCCGTTGCGCATTCGGACCCAGAACTCGACCGCGGCGCGCCGGCTGTCCGCCGACTCAACCGGTGCGCCCATCTGCACGTCGACGGCGTCCTGCGTCGCGGTGGCGGTCTCCCAGTACGAGCGGACTCCCTCGTTTCCCCGGTGTGCCTCCTGAAGCGGGTGCGACCGGTAGCTCGACCCCTCGGTGAAGAGCGCGGCAGCGGCGTCTGAATCTCGTTTCCGCCACGCAGTGGCGTACGCGTCGACCCACTCATCGACAGTCATGGGTAGACGATACTCCGGCCGACGTTTCTGTCCCTCGCCCGGTGGCGCACCATCGTGCGCCGGAGCCGCACGGTCAACTGCTCGCTCTTCGCCGGCCCGTCGGCGCCGCCGCCGACGGGTGAGGGCGAGGAGCCGGCGTCAGGCGCGCAGACTCGGAACCGGCGCGCGGTTCCCGCGTCTCGCGCGAAAACCCTGCAATCGGTCACATTGCCCGAAGTCTTCAAAACCATGCGGTCTGGCAGCCCCAGGCTGGCTCGGTTCGACTCTGGTCGGGTCGCCTCCGGGGCCGCTCCGTTGCGGCGAAAACGGGTCTCGGCCCGGCCCAATGCGGGTACCGCGTCGGGATGACGAAGACGCGCATCGATCCCGCCACCGGCAACCTGCTCGCGGGCGGCAGGCCGCTGTTCCCGCTCGGCCTCTCGGATCCCCCGCCGGTGGACGCGACGGCGCCGAGCGGCGCGCCGGCCTGGGCGGAGATCGCCAGCGCAGGCGTCAACTTCGTGCGCCACTACAAACCATGGACGGCCGGGGCGGCGGCCGAGCAGTTGCTCGAGGTGAGGCACGAGCTCGACATCGCGCGCGACCACGGCCTCCAGGTGTGGCTGGCGCTCGCCGGCGTCGACAACAACCTCGGGCGGAAGCGCCTGCTAGACGAGATCGTGGAGACCCTGAAAGGGCACCCGGGACTCGGCGTCTGGAAGGGAGCCGACGAGCCGGCACACGCGCGGATCCCGCCGGCAGACCTGGTCACGGTGCACGAGCACGTACGGTCGCTCGATCCCGATCATCCGCTAGCGATCATCGAAGCGCCACGAAACCCGGCAGCGGCACCGGGCGCGAGGGATCGGGTGCTGACGGCGGCGGCGCTGCGCCCGTACGCCGCGGCCTGCGAGATCCACGGCGTCGACATCTATCCGGTCTCGGTGCCGCCGGGCCGGCATGCGGGGCGCTCGAACACCGACATCAGCGTCGTCGGGGATGTGACGCGGATCGTGGTGGCTGCGACCAGGCGGAAGGCGATCTGGACGACGCTCCAGATCGCCTGGAGCGGCGTCCTACCGCCGCATCCGGTCGTCTTCCCAACCCTGTCGCAGGCGCGCTTCATGGCCTACGACGCGATCGTTGCCGGCGCGCGGGGGCTGTTCTTCTTCGGCGGTCACGTGCGCGAGGTGATGACGCGGCAGGACCGTGTCCGCGGCTGGAACTGGACGTACTGGCGGAAGGTGCAGCGCCCGCTCGCGGAGGAGCTCAGCAGCCCGCAGCACGTCGCCGCATTGCTCGCACCTGACGCGCCCTTCAGAGTTACGGCGAGCGCGAAGGACATCGCACTGAGCGTTCGTCGGACCGCAGACTCCGTTTACCTGATCGTCGTCCGGCGCAGGCCGACGGCGACCGGCCGCATCCGGTTCGACGGCTTGCCCTTCGGTCTTTCCGAGGGAACAGTCCTCGCGCACGGCGCTAGCAACCCGGCGCGCACGGTCACGATCAACGAAGGAACCTTTACGGACCCGAGGCGATACCGGCCGCACGACGCTCGCGTATACCGCTTCCCGCGCCGGTAACCTCTCACCGGGCGCCCCATAGCCGCGGTTCGCGGGGAAGGAACGCCGTCGATCAACCAACCCGGACTCGAGGGTCCGAGCGTCCAGGCGGACGGGCGCGCGCACCGGCGCGCAGCGACTCTTCTGACCGCGAACGTCCTGCAAGCGCACAGGTCGGCGCGAAGTCTTCAAAACCGGTGAGGTCTGGCAACCCCAGGCTGGGTCGGTTCGATTCCGGCGCCGCTCCGCTGAGCCAAAAACGGCTGGCTCAAGCCGAATCGGCGCGCCCAGAGCTCGTCGCGTCGCTGGGCCGCGGTGGCGTGAGAGGGCTCGAAACGTCCTGAACTGCCCTAGGACTGGCGCACAACTGGCGCGCACTTACGGGATCGAGCCTCGGCGGGAGCATGGACCCGAGCTCCCGCGTCGTTAGCACTAGGATCCGATCCCGTGGACACCGTCGCGCTCGCAGCCACCCTCGGCGGGACGGCCGTCGCGATCGCGTCCAAGGGGGGAATATTTGGATCGCGAAGACCCAACGCCGCCAAGCCGTCGACCTCGCTGTGAAACAGCATGACCACGAGCGTCAGATGGCTCGCGGCGAACGCTACTTCGAGGCCGCGTGCAGGTTTACGAAGAGTTGATGAGCATCGCCCTGCGGGTGATGGAACACGTCGACGCGGCAAATCACCTGTGAGCTTTGCCGCGGAGCCCGAGCTGCTACCCGGGCCGACGCTGGAACAGCAGCGCGCCTTCCTTCGAAGCTACGGACGTATGGCTCGGCCAAGGTCGGCGACACCTATCAGGAGTTCGTCCAGCAGGCGCTGAGTTTTGGGTTCCAAGCCTCCCTCTTCGACGCAGCCCGCCAGCAGGGCAGCGGGGTCAGCGATGAGAGGAACGCCATGGATGAGGCCAGAGAGAACGCCCGGGCCACGCTGAAGAAACTCGAGCGCATGGTGAGCGAGGAGCTGGAGTCGCTCTAAGAGCCGGGGGAGTGTGCCCAGACGGGCCTGAGCGGTCGGAGCCCGGGCACGGCATGCGGCCGATTGTCCTCCTTCGTCCCAGCGTGCGGGACGACGCTGGGACAGCTTTGGGACACGCGGCCGGGAGCCTCGGGGCGTGCTCTACACAGCAAAGTGCTACTGGCCGGGTGTCGACGAGGACGCGCTTCGCGCGTCGGTCGCGCGCGCCGGTCGTGAAAGTGGTCAGCGACCGGCCACAGCCTTCCGCGGCGCGCTCTATCTCCCACGGGACGACCTCGTCCTGTGCCTCTTCGACTCCTCCTCACGCGTGGCGGTCAAGCGCGCGAGCGAGCAGGCGGGGATGCCGTGCGAGCGCGTCATCGAGACGGTCTGGGTCGCTCCGCTGGACAACGAAGGAGGACAGACGTGCACAGATTGAGAGCAATTGGCGCCGTGGCCGCGGCGGCAGGCCTGGCGGGGGCAGTCGCAGTGCTCGCGCAGGCGACGCCGTCCGGCCGCAACGGGCAGATCGCGTTCAAGATGGCGCTCGGAAGCCCGTCCCGTCTCGCCGTCGTGACGGCGGACGGGAAGGCGCTGCAGAAGCTTCCAAAGACCAAGCAGGTGAGCGACGACGATCCCGACTGGTCGCCCGACGGCGGAAGGATCGCCTTCACCCGCTGCCCGGTGCGCGACGGCCGCTGCCACGTCTACGCGATGCGTGCACGCGGGTCAGCGGCGACGCGACTCGGGCCGGCGAACGACGACCGCGCGCAGCCTGCCTGGTCCCCGAACGGAAAGCAGATCGCGTTCTCGCGCGGCTGGGGCAGCGTCCAGAACGACCACATCAAGTACGCCGAGATCTACGTCATGAACGCGAACGGCAGCGGTGCGCGCCAGATCACGCGCATCACGGCCTCTAAGCCGTTCTCGGCCGACGTCGCGCACCCCGCCTGGTCACCAGACGGTAAGCAGCTGACCTTCGCGGTGACCAACTCCGACCGGGGCGATCCGGCCCACGGCCTCGCGCTCTTCGTCGTCAACATCGACGGGTCCGACGTCCGCCAGGTCACGCCGTGGGAGCTGAAAGGCGGCGGCCGCTCCGACTGGTCGCCCGATGGGAGCGTGATCCTCTTCAAGGCGCCCGCGCAGCGCGGGCCGGGCAACCTCTACACGATCGCGCCGGACGGCACCGCGCTCGAGCAGATCACGCACTACGCGCCTCCTACCGTCGTGTGGCTGGGCTCGTTCTCGCCGGACGGCAAGTGGATCACGTATGCGAAGTCGGGCGACGTCTACGTGGCACGGGCGGACGGGACAGGCGCCCGCCAGGTCAGTACCGGCGTCTCGGCGTGGGCGCCCGATTGGGGAACAGCCAGATGAACGGGACGAAGAACATGACGCGACGCACATTGGTTCTGTGCCTGACCGTCTGCGGCTGGGCGATTGCCGCTGCGCCGGCTCATGCAGCGACGCTCTGCGTAGGCGGCCCCGGGTGCTTTCCGAGCATCCAGGACGCCGTCGACGCCGCGCACGACGGCGACGTCGTGCAGGTGGCGGCCGGCGAATTCGCCGGGGGCGTGCTGATCGCCAAGAGCATCAGCGTCGTCGGCGCGGGTGCGGGGAACACGGTCATTCGGGGCGGCGGGCCGGTCGTCCAGATCGGTGAGTATTTCGGGGAGAACCGGCCGATCGTCTCGCTCCGCGCGCTCACGATCGCCGGGGGCGTCAACGACTCGCGCCCCGACCGGTCGGTTGTGTCGGGCGGCGGCGTCTGGATTCCGCAGCACGACTCCAACACGACCGGCGCGACGGTGTCGATTCGGGACGCGGTCATCACCGGCAACTCCGTGCGTGCGCAGGAGCTCATCCCGCCCGGCTTCTGCGGCCACCTGCCGTGTGCGTTCGCGCTCGGCGGCGGCATCGACAACTCCGGGCGGCTCTCGCTCGTCGACACCAAGGTGACGGACAACCAGGTCATGTCGCCGCCCGGCGTCGCGACGGCCGTGAGCGGCGGTGGCATCGTGAACCACCCGCAGGGCACGCTCGCGCTGCTAAGGGCAGCTGTCACGGGCAACCGCGTGCGTGCCGCCGGGCCGAACGGCCGCGAGGCGACGGCCGGTGGCATCTCCGCGGACGGAGCGCTCACGATCCGGGCCAGCGTAGTGTCTGGCAACACCGTCGAGCTCGTCAGCGCGTTCCCGGGTGACGTCGACCAGGTCGCGTTCGGCGGCGGCGTCTACGTCGGCGACTTCCCGGGCACGCACGCGAGCATCAGTGACAGCGTGATTCGTCGGAACAGCGTCCGCGCGATGAGCCTCCTCAACAGTCCCGACGCGTTCGCCGGCACCTTCGCCGGCGGCGTGCTCGGATTCGGGGACGTCGATCTGATGCAGAGCGTCGTCGACCACAACAGCGTCACCTCGACCATTCCAGCGGGCGCAGGCGGCTTCGCCGCCGCGGACGGCGGCGGGCTCGAGATCGACGCCCACGCGACGATCCTCGCCACCGTGATCGTGGGCAACACGGTCAATGCCGCGGCCGGCGGAGGATTCGTGATCGCCCAGGGCGGAGGTCTCGCCAACGCGGGCCAAACGACGCTGACCCGGTCGATCGTGCTCGGCAATTCGGTGACCGGTTCGGGCGCCGACGGCGTCGCGCAGGGCGGCGGCATCTGGAACGGGACTTTCGACGAGTCGATCCCGACCCACGGGCTCACGCTGGCGTCAAGTGCGATCACCGGCAACCGCGTCGTTGCGATGGGCGGAATCACCGCGCAGGGCGGCGGACTCTACTCCGACTTTCCGGTCATGCGTACCGCCACACTGATCGCGGGCAACAGCCCGGACCAGTGCGTCGGCTGCTGAGGGATTACAGGGTGGCGGCGGCCGGCACCCCGGCCGTCGCCATCCGGACGTTGACGGGCTGCTTGCGGCCGCGCAACTGGAGCATGCGCGGCGACGTCGCGATGACCGGCACCGACGTGCAGCGCTCTCACGTACGCAACGAAGACCGCTCAACTCCCGAGAGCGAGGACTTCCTCAGTAAAAGCCTCCCACGGGTCTACCACATGGTTCCTCCTCACTGCCGGCGCCGCTAGAGGATGTGCATGGACAGGTGCCGCCAGAGTCGCATGAGACGGCGTCGAACCTCGTTGCCTCCTGCGTCGCGGTCATCGCACCGACCTGAAGGCCGCGCGCACCTCGGCGGAGAACAGTTCCGGCTCCTCCCAGGCGGCGAAGTGACCGCCCTTGTCGGCCTTGTTGAAGTAGATGAGTTTCGGGTACGACCGCTCGACCCAGCTGCGCGGCGCCTGGAAGATCTCGCCCGGGAACGTGGTGAATCCGACCGGCACCGAGACCTCGGGAGGAGGCTGTCCGGCCGCAAGAGCCTGGGCTCGGCCGAGCTCCCAGTAAGCGCGAGCCGCCGAAGCCCCGGTGCCCGTCAGCCAGTACAGCGTGATGTTGTCGACGATCCGGTCCCGTGTGAGATGCCCGGAGGGCTCCCCACCGAGAAACGCGCGGGAGATCTTCTCGTAGCTATCCGTGTCGTGGTCGAGCAACCAGGCCGCCAAGGCGACCGGTGAATCCAGCAGGGCGTAGCCGATCGTCTGCGGCCGCGTGGACTGCTCGAGGAAGTAGCCGAAGCCGCTCGTCGTGAACGTCTTGATCGACTCGAGCGCCGCCCGTGCCTCGTCTGAGTCCGCGGGCGGCGGGGTAGCGGCGCCCAGCGTCGTCACGAGCAAGTTCATGTGGATCCCCAGCAGCCCCTCGGGCGCCTGGCGGCCCATCACGTCGGTGACGATGGCGCCGAGGTCGCCGCCCTGGGCGACGTAGCGGGTGTAGCCGAGGCGGTGCATCAGCTCGTCCCAGGCGCGCCCGGTGCGGCCCGGGTCCCAGCCGACTTCCGCCGGCTCTGCCGAGAAGCCATAGCCGGGCAGCGACGGCAAGACCAGGTCGAATGCGTCCTCAGCGGTTCCGCCGTGCGCAGTCGGCTCGGTGAGCGGCCCGATGGTGTCGAGCAGCTCCATGACCGAGCCGGGCCAGCCGTGCGTCATGATCAGCGGCAACGCGTTCTCGTGAGGCGACCTCACGTGGATGAAGTGGATGTCGACGCCGTCGATCTCGGTCGTGAACTGCGGAAGCGCGTTCAGCTTCGCCTCGGCCTCGCGCCAGTCGTAGTCCGTGGCCCAGTACCGCGCGAGCTCCTGCAGCGTCGCCAGCTGGACGCCCTGCGAGCGATCGGCGACAAGCTCCTTGGTCGGCCAGCGCGTTGACGCGATGCGCCGGCGCAAGTCGTCCAGCTGCTCCTCTGGAATCTCGAGGTGGAGGGGCTTGATCTCGGCTGCGGTCTCGACGGTGCTAGTCATGACGGGCCTCCGTTTGTGGGTCGTAGCGATCTAAATGCGGCTCGTAACTCTGCGGAGAAGAGCTCCGGCTCTTCCCAGGCGGCGAAGTGGCCGCCCCTGTCGACTTCGTTGAAGTAGATGAGGTTGGGGTAGGCCTGCTCGGCCCAGCTGCGCGGCGCTTGATACTGCTCGCCGGGAAAGACGGTCACGGCGACCGGGATGGAGACGCCCTTCACATTGAAGAAGCCGCCCTTGTACTCCCAGTAGAGGCGAGACGCGGAGACGCCGGTGTTCGTCAGCCAGTAGAGCGTGATGTTGTCGAGGAGCTCGTCACGCGTCAGCGCGCCCGTGTTGCTCGTCGGCCGGTCCAGAGCCGAGACGACTGTCGCGGCCGGCTGTCCATCGGCGTCGTTGTGGTCGAGCAGCCAGGCAGCCAGGCCGACGGGTGAATCCGCGATGCCATACAGGGTCTGCGGGCGGGCGGCCATCATCCTCGCGTACTCGACCTGCTTGTACGTTCGGATCAGCTGCTCGTATGCGCGTCGTTCTTCCTTCGAGAGACCGGGCGGCGGCGGCTCGCCGGCCAGGGAAGCCTTGTCGACATCGGCCGGCACGGTCGCCGGCATGTTGGTGTGGATGGCGATCAGTCCCTCGGGTGCCTGCAGGCCCATCTGGTCGACGACGAACGCGCCCCAGTCGCCACCCTGCGCGAGGTAGCGGTCGTAGCCGAGGCGCTCCATCAGCTCGGCCCATGCTCGCGCCATCCGCTCCGGCCCCCACCCCGTGCTCGTCGGCTTCCCCGAGAACCCGTACCCCGGCATCGACGGGATCACCACATGGAATGCGTCCGCCACGCTCGCGCCGTGCGCAGCAGGATTGGCCAGTCGATCGATGATCTTGAGCTGTTCGACGATCGAGCCGGGCCAGCCGTGATTGACGACGAGCGGCAACGCGTCTTCGTGCTGCGAGCGAACGTGGATGAAGTGGATGTCGAGCCCGTCGATCTCAGTGACGAACTGCGGCAATGCATTCAGCTTCGCCTCGCACGTGCGCCAGTCGTAGTCCGTCATCCAGTAGCTCGCGAGCTCTTGGATCATGGCCAGCGGCACGCCCTGCGATTGATCACCGACCGTCTCTCGCTCGGGCCAGTTCGTGGAAGCGATGCGCCGACGAAGATCGTCCAACGCCTCATCCGCGAACTCGACGTGGAAGGGCCGGATCTCGGTCGCGAGCTCAGCGGTTGCACTCATTCGCACTCCCCTGTCGTACGTTGTTGGCGGCGCGATCAGTGGCCGTACGTTTTCCCCCGGTCACGGCCAGGATCGGGCGCTCGCGCAATCCGAGCATGCGGCCGACCTAAAGAGAGAAGTTCAGACACGTTGGCTCCTAAGCCCGACACGCGCCGCAAGATCGTTCTTCTGCTGGCCCCACCACCACTTGCCGCTACCAGCGATCGTGACGCCCGGAATGCGACCCTAACGCATCGGCCTGACTGGCGCACGCACTGGCGCTCGCGGCGCTTTCAGATGCGAAAGTCCTGCAAATCGCCGCTTTTTCCAATCGTCTTCAAACCGGTGAGGTCGTGCAACCCACGGCTGCGTAGGTTCGACTCGTGCGCCGCTCCGTACCAGCCGTCTCGACGTGTTCATGCGGCTGCGCCGACGAATCAGCACGAACTGACGTGGACCGACCGAGCATCTTCAAAGGCGGTGCCCCGCCGGCCAAGGCTCCCGGCGATGGGCCGCCGGGAGCCTCGAAGCGGCGTGCGTCAGAAGGCCGGGGCGCGGAGCGCAACGTCACGGCCGCGGAGCTTCCCGCGGATCGTGGCGTCCGGGTGGTCCGGGTTCCAGAGGATCGCTTCTGCGACGAGGTCGCCGTCAAATGGGCCTGGCCCGTCGACGTGGATACTCGCGTGGACCGCGCTCGTCGCCCGGTCGACTGTGGCGACGCCGGCGACCGAGACGTCCTCCGCGAAGCGGATGCCGTCGAGGTCGATCGTGACCGCCGCGTCGTCGCGCATCACGTGGTACGAGCCGCCGCGGAGCCCACGTCCTTGATCGCCGGCCATTCGCAGCGAACGGTAGATGGCGTCTTGCACGCTCGCCCACGCTGTAGCCGCGACACGGCGGTCTGCGAGGGTCGTCCTGCACGGTGCGCTCCGGTCCGCGGCGGCCGGCGGAGCTTGCTGTGCCCGCAGCGGGAAGGCACCGACGCCCTGGAGCTGGATGGGTCCCGGGCCGGCGCCGAAGGGCTGGTGCATCGGCTCGTGCGCGTCGCGGGCGCACGTCGTGTCGCCGGCTTGAAGCGTGTCGATGAACCTCACGATGATGCGCTGCGCGCAGTCGTTCCACCACAGGGTGACGTGGCCCGAGTTCGCGATCTGCACGTACGGCGTGCCGTCCGGGAACAGCGACATCGCCTCTTGCGCCTCGGCAGGTGAGACGGCGTCCAGGTCTCCCGCCAGAACAAGGGCGGGCACGGATGCCGGAAACGACTGGTTCGCCGGATATGGCGGATCGGGTCGGTCCGGTGCGGGCCAGTGCACGCATGCCTCCGAAGTAAGGCCTCCGAGGAGCCCGCCCGGCACGCGGCGGAGCGCTTCGAACCAGGCCGACGACGAGAACGGCGCGTATGCCTCGGCCGGAAGCCGCCGAAGCGCCGCTGAGAACACGGCCGCGCGCTGCGTTTCCGGGGCCGTCTTGCTCCACGGCAGGCGCGCGTCCGAGCAGTACGTGGCGACCGTCCCTCCAGCCGTCAACAGGGCCGCGGGATTCCCCGACTCGCTCTGCGGCGGACTTTCAGCCGCGAGGCGCAAAAGCGGCACACGGTCGCCGCGCGCGAGAGCCTTGGCCGCTGCGGTCAGCTCGCCCTGGTTGAGGAACGCCGGGTCGACGTAGTGGTCGTTCTCGAGGATGTCGAACAGAGTCGACTCGTCCACGTGCAGCGTGTGCGGCGTGCCGTCCGCGTCATAGCCAACGCCGTCGAACGGATGCCGGCGCAGCTCCCTCGCGAGCCCGGCCAGCGTGTCCTCCGGATCGTCGTTCGCACCGCTGCAGCTGGGTGAGCGGCGGCAGACGATCGCCTGTGCCTGGGCGGCGTAGCGTGCTTCGTCCCGTGCGAACGCCCAGTCCTCGGTGACCCACGGAGAGTCGAGCACGGCCGAACGAAGGTGCGACGGGTACCGGTATGCGTATGCCCTCACGTCCACGGCTCCGTACGAGTCGCCGTAGTAGTCGAGCCTGCTGATGCCGAGCGCCGCGCGAACCGCCTCGACGTCGTCGGCGACATCGCCCGAGCCGTAGCGGTCGGCACCAGTAGTGAGCGCCAGCCCGCACGCACGGGTCGCTTCGGCGAGTTCCCCGGTGAAGTGCTGCAGCCCCGGGCAATCGATCGCGCCCGAGCCCCCCGTTCCGCGGTGATCGATGACGAGCAGATCGCGGTGGTCGAGCAGCGGGAGGAACCTCAAGAGCCAGACGGGCGAGAAAGCGGTATTCGAGTAGCCTGGCCCGCCGACCGAGGTGACGATCGTCCCCGTTGCGGGGCCGGCGGAGTCCCAGTGTCGGAACAGCTGGAACTCGATGGTGATGCTTCCCGCGGATGGGCGCATTCGGTCGAGCGGCGCCGCGACGGAGCCGCATTCGAATCCCGCAAATGCCTCCGGTCCACACGCGTGGAAGACCGCCTTCGGCGCGGCAGCGCTCGCCGCCGCGGACGCGAGCACCGCGGCGACCACGGCAGGCGTCACGAATGCCCAGATCCACCTGCTGATCGATGTCACCTGAACCATGTCGCGCTCCTTTCGAAAGCTGTCGAGGAGTGCCGAACGTAGGAGGCATCGCCGAGGCGGTCGTCAGGAATATCCCTGACAACCGCCAAGATCAGGGGGAGCAGGGATCAGCCGATCACGGATTTCCGTGATGCCAACGATCGTGGCGTTTGAGACGATGGGCGGCATGGGCTTCACCGTCCTGATCGTCGACGACCACCCCACGTTCCGCCGCTTTGCACGCAGGCTGCTCGAGCATGCAGGCTTCGACGTGGTCGGGGAGGCCCCCGATTGCGCGGGTGCGCTCGAGGCGGCGGCGGCGCTCCAACCGGACGCGATCCTGCTGGACGTCATGCTGCCGGACGGATCCGGCGTCGACCTCACGGCCGCGCTCGCAGAGCGGTCCGCCTCCAGCATGGTCGTCCTGACGTCCAGCCGGAGCGCCGCCGATCTCGGCTCCGCGCTCGGCGCGTCGACGTTCCTCGCGAAGAGCGACTTCACCAGCGTTGCGTTCTCGTCGCTGCTCGGACGACATGGCCTGGCGTAGTCGTCTGACGCCGGCCTGGACCGTGACGGCGGTTGCGGCCGCGGCCGTCTTCGCGGTCGATCTTCACGGTTTGCTCGCGACGCAGGGAACGGAGGTGGCGGCGTACGCCTACCTGGGCACGATGGTGTTCCAGTCCGCTACCGGCTTCGCGGTCTGGGCCACGCGGCCGGCGTTCAACCCGCTTGGACCGCTCTGGGCGATCTCGCCGATCCTCCGGGTGATCGAGAACCTTCCAGTCGTCTTTCCGACGAATGAGGCCGCAGCGACCTTCGGCAACCTCCTCGTCGGCGTCGGCGCCGTGATGGGGGCACACTGGATCCTGTCGTATCCGACGGGGAAGCTCTACAGCCGATGGGCCAAGGTCTGGCTCGCGGTCGCATACGTCGTGACGCCCGCTACGAACCTGCCCTACGTCCTCTACCTGCCCTCTTGGCTGTACGTCGGCCCCGCGCCGTTCAGCTTCATCACGTACAACCGCGTAGTCCTGGTGGCGGTGGTGCTTCCGCTGGCGGTCACCGTGTGGCTGCTGTACGCACAACGGCTGCGGACGCTCGCACCAGGCGCACGACGAACTGTTGCGCCACTGATGATAGGCGCCCTCGTCTACGCGCCGATGTGGACGTATCTCGCGGTGCGGCAGCTGTGGGACTCGTCATCTGCGTTCGCGATCGAGCAGGCGTGGCTGAACACATGCTTCATAACCCTGTTCTCCGTCCTGGCGATCAGCGGGCTCTTCTTCACGCGTCGGGCGCGCGGGGTCGTCGGTGACCTCGTCCTCGACCTTGGTCGGCTCGGCCCGGGCGGAGTCCGGCAGGCGCTTGCGCGCGCCCTTGGCGACCCGACGATGCGCGTCGGCTACTGGCTGCCGGACCGCGACATCTGGGCCGACGAGAACGGTGCTCCCTTCGAGCTTCCGAGCGGCGACCATCACAGCGCAACTTACGTGGGTGACCATCTCGCAGTGATGGTCCACGACCCGGACCTGCTCGATCAGCCCGCGCTGCTCGAAGCCGTCCGTTCGACAGCGGCGTTCGCCTTGGAGAACGAGCGCCTGCGGGCCGCGCTCGTGGCCCAGCTGGTCGAGCTCAGGGAGTCTCGCGCGCGGATCGTGCACACGGCCGACGAGCAGCGCCGGCGACTCGAACGCGACCTCCACGACGGCGCGCAGCAGCGCCTGCTCGGTCTCGGGATGGTCTTGCAGCTCCTGCAGGGGCACGTCGACAAAAACGGTGGTCCAATCCTGGCGGAGAGCAAAGCAGAGCTCCAACGAGCGCTGCACGAGCTCCAAGAGCTCGCGCGTGGCATCCACCCAGCGATCCTCACCGACAGCGGTCTTGGAGCCGCCGTTCGGACGCTGGCGCAGCGGTCGCCCGTTCCGGTCGAGGTGGACGCCGTCGACGAACGCCTGCCGGCGCCCGTCGAGACGGCCGGGTACTACGTCGTCGCGGAGGCGCTCGCAAACGTCGCGAAGTACGCGCAGGCAACCAAGGCGACGGTGCACATCGGCCGCAACAACGGCTTCCTTCGCATCGACATCGATGACGACGGCGTCGGCGGCGCCGACCCCAGCGGCGGCACCGGCCTGCGCGGGCTCGACGACCGCGTCGGCGCGCTGAACGGGAGGCTCAGAGTAGATAGCCCCGTGGGCGTGGGGACACGCGTCGCCGTCGAGATCCCATGCGAGCCGTAATCGCGGACGACACCGTCCTGTTCAGGGAAGGAGTGGCGCGGCTGCTGACCGACGCCGGTATCGACGTCGTGGGCGAGGCCGGGGACGGCGGGGAGCTCGTGCAGCTCGTCGAGCGCGAGCGGCCGGACGTCGCGATCGTCGACATCCGCATGCCGCCGACGCATCGCGACGAGGGGCTGGCCGCAGCCGAAACGATCCGCCGGCGGGTACCCGGCGTCGCGGTGCTCGTTCTCTCGCAGTACGTGGAGGCGGACTACGCGCTGCGTCTGATCTCCGACCAGCAGGGTTACTGCGGGTACCTACTCAAGGACCGCGTGCTCAAGACATCCGATTTCGTGGATGCGGTCACGCGGGTGACGGCGGGCGAGCTCGTGGTCGACAGGTCGCTCGTCGACGCATTGCTCGAGCGCCGGCGAACCGCCAATCCGCTCGATGCGCTCAGCGCGCGCGAGCGTGAGGTGCTCGCGCTGATGGCGGAAGGCCTCACGGACCGCGGCATCGCCGAGCGGCTATGGATCACGCCGGCGACCGTCGAGACCCACGTTCGGCACATCCTGCAGAAGCTGTCGCTTCCCGATGGTGTGGCGAACAACAGACGTGTCCACGCCGTCCTGACGTATCTTCGCGCGTAACGGCGGCGCGGCCGTCAAGCCGAAACGCAGGCTGATGCCGCCGAAAGGCGGGGTAATGCTCATAACCCACGAACTGCGAACGCCGCAGCCGAGCGGGCTACAGCCTTTCCCAAACTCTCCTGCTAGCGCGCGACGGGGCGTCGGATTCTCCTCAAGGGATACTTCCCACCGCGGCTTGGCACCCTGCGTTCGGCCTGGGTAGCCACTCCCCCGGGATCGGCGGCTAGCGCGACTATCTCGGGGGCCGGACGACTACGGCCGTTCGGCCAATGCGCATCGATCCTCGCCACAGCCAGTTGCTAGCTACGAGAGTCCCGCCCGGCCCCCGGTGGCACGGATCGCAGTAGATCACCAACTGATAGCGACCGCTCGCAAGGGGCGGTACACGGAAC
>Ga0136846_1226410_pt1 | contig 19987 bp, 25 predicted proteins | sample HopSoiMetagenom2_FD_96841 | JGI IMG/M metagenome (GOLD analysis project Ga0136846, IMG submission 96841) | Grasslands soil microbial communities from Hopland, California, USA - 2 Assembly 2016 (version 4) | ecosystem: Environmental > Terrestrial > Soil > Grasslands | place: USA: Hopland...
ACTGCCGCGCTCTTCCGGGCCCTCGGCGACCCCGCCCGGGTCCGGATCGTGAACATGCTCGCCACGGCCGGCGGCGAGGTGTGCGGCTGCGATCTCACCGAGGGGCTGGGGCTCGCGCAGCCCACTGTCTCGCACCACCTGAAGAAGCTGCACGAGGCAGGCCTGCTCGAGCGCGCGCCGCGCGGCAGATGGGCGTACTACTCGCTGCGGCGCGACGCGGTCGCCAAGCTGTCGTCGGTCGCCGATCTGAAGGAGGCGTGCTGCTGATGGAGGCGACCCGCGACGAGCTCCGGGAAGAAGTGCGGGAGAAGTACGCTGCCGCTGCGACGGCCGGCGGGTGCGGTTGCGGCGACGACGGCTGTTGCACGGGCGGCGACTTCGGCTCGGCGCTCTACGACGTCGCGCAGCGAGCCGAGCTTCCCGGCGCTGCCGTGTTGGCATCCCTGGGCTGCGGCAACCCGACGGCGGTTGCCGACTTGCGTGAGGGAGAGCACGTGCTCGATCTCGGCTCAGGCGGCGGGATCGACGTGATCCTTTCGGCGCGACGCGTAGGCCCTACCGGCCACGCCTACGGGCTCGACATGACGGAGGAGATGCTCGAGCTCGCGCGACGCAACGCAGCGGAAGCCGGCGTGGGGAACGTGACGTTCCTGAAGGGTCTGATCGAGGAGATCCCGCTGCCGGACGCAAGCCTCGACGTCGTCATCTCGAACTGCGTGATCAATCTCTCGACGGACAAGCCGGCGGTGCTACGCGAGATCGGGCGCGTGCTGCGGCACGGTGGCCGGATCGGGATCAGCGATGTCGTCGCCGAGGATCGACTCGCCGTCACCGAGCGCGCACGACGCGGCAGCTACGTCGGATGCATCGCGGGGGCGCTCTCCGTCTCCGAGTACATCGGCGGCCTTCGCTCAGCCGGCTTCGCCGACGTGAGCGTGGAGCTCACCCGCGAGGTGGCGGACGGCATGCACGGGGCGATCGTCAGGGCGGTCAGGGTGTGACGAACGTGCTGTTCGTCTGCGTCGGCAACCAGGGCCGCTCGGTGATCGCCGAGCGGCTGTTCCGCGACGCGGCAGGTGGTGCGCACGAGGCCCGCTCCGCCGGCGCGGCGCCGGGCGCAGCAGTGCATGACGTAGCCGTTGTCGCGCTGGCCGAGGTCGGGCTCGACGCCTCGGATCACGTCCCCCGCAAGCTCGACGAAGAGCTGATCGACTGGGCGGACGTCGTCGTGGCAGCCTGCGACGGCGTATGCCCCGTCGTGCCGGGCAAGCGCAACGAGAACTGGCACCTGCCCGATCCGATGGGGCGCCCGCTCGCCGAGGTGCGTGTCATACGCGACGACATCAAGCGCCGCGTCGACACGCTCCTCGACGAGCTGGGCCCTGCTACCGCTTGACCAGCGAGCGGCTGACGATCCGGCTGAGAGCGTTCGAGGTGTCGACCGCGCGCAGCGTCACGACGTAGCGACCCCGCGTCCGGAACCGTGGTGCCGGGACCCAGCTGCGGGCGAACGTGGCACACGACGTGGTGCGCGCGACCCGGTACCGGCGCGTCGTCGAGAGCGCACGCGCCTTGTTGTCCCGCTCGATCACCGTGAGGCGGCTGAGGCCGTCGTCACAGACGCGGAAGCGCGCGAAGACGCGAACGCCGACGCGCTTCAGGGAGATGAAGGTGATCGTGGGCGCCTTGTTGCCCTGCACGGTCGTGGTCGTCGTGGTCGTGTCGGCGGTGATGACGCTCGACGTGCTCGAGGCGACGGTCGACCGGCCGGCGGCGGTGCGCGCCGTCACGAGCGCACGCATGCGGTGGTCCACGTCGGCGGAGCGGACGCCGTAGGCGGCGCCGGTCGCGCCGGCGACGTTGATGCAGTCGGTGCCGGTCGAGCTACAGCGTTGCCACTGGAAGCCGAACGAGGTGGGGTTCGGCGACCAGGTGCCCCGCGACACGCGAATCTCCTCACCGACGGTCGGGGTGCCGGTCACTGCCGGCTTGGTGCCGTTCGTCGGTCCGGACTTCGAGTCGACGACGTCGGTCGCCTCGGAGTTCGCGAACGCCTTGCCGTCGGCGTTGCCGGCCGTGACGACGACCCGCAGCGTGCGGCCGACGTCGCCCGCGGCCGGCACGTACGTCTGCTTCGTCGCACCGGCGATGTCGGCGCAGGTCCGACCGTCGGAGGTGCACCGGCGCCACTGGTAGTCGAACGTCGTCGGGCTGTTGCTCCAGGTGCCGTTGGAGGCGGTCAGCGTGTTGCCCTCCTTCGCCGTGCCGCTGATCTGCGGGAGGGCCGTGTTGGCGGGAACCGCGCCTGAACGCGCGGAGGCCACCGTGCCTGCCACCCCGCAGGCGACGATCATGGCCGCGAGCGGCAGGAGCCGGCGGCCGAGATGCTGCTTGCGCATGGGGTACCACTCCTTCATCGGGTTCATGGTGTTCTGGTCCCCGATGAGGCTGCTTTCAGCGGCACAAAACGTGGACACTTACCGACCCCTTACGGACCCCTGACGATCGGTCGCGGGGCGGTACCCTGGGCCGCGTGATCGGGCGTGTTCTCATCGTTTTCGCCCTCGTGGCCGCCCTCGCGGGCTGCGGCGGCAGCGGCTCCGGCAGCGGCTCGGGCGGCGGGGGCACCACCTCGTCTGCGCTCGTCGCGAAGGTCGAGGACGCCGACGCGAAGGTGGACGGCAACTCCGTCGTCGGGACCGTCGCGGTCACCGAGGGCGGTCATCCGGGCCAGCGCCTGGCGCTCCGCTACGGGGTGGTGGACGCCGTTTCGGGTACGCGCGCCTCCCAGGACGAGAAGCTCGTCGCGCGCTACACGACCGCGTCGACGGTCGCGAAGAAGGACGTGACGATCAAGTTCCCGAAGCCCGACACGCCGACCGACTACCTGCTCCATTTCGTGCTCTACGGGCCGGACGGGTCCTATTTGGCCTCGTCGGACAGCCCCGTCTTCACCGTCCACTGAGCCGAGCGACGCATCGTCCCCCGGCGACGGACGGCACTCCGCCAAGCCTGCTAGTTGAGAGAGACGGTCGGCACGTAGACACTGCGCCCGCAGACGGCGCAGGTGAAGAGTCCGTCCTCGTCGGCGATCGCGAGGCTCGTGCCGCCGGCGAGCTCGTCGGGCGCCTCGCTCGCCCACGGCGCGACGGCGAACGGGAGCACGGTCGTCTCGTGGCCGCACTCGCAGATCACGTCGATCGCCGTCGTCATCGGGTGGCGGGGGTCCACTGAACGCCTAGTACCTCTGCGCGGGGCGACCGGATTGCCACGCGCAGAGGCAGACCCCGGGCAGTACATGGGACTGGCCGCTCGATCCCGATGCGCTGCCCCTAGGCGCCGACACCGTCGAGGTGACGGGTTGCCGACTCGGGTCCCAGCGTGACACATCGCAACCCGATATTCAAGGTCCGCGGGTCCCTTCCCCGCGGTTGTGGTTGTGGTTTTCGAGCGGAGATTCCGGGTGAATCTCACCGCCTTCCGTACCGCGCGTTTAGCGAGCAGTCCTTTGGACGAAAGTTGGACGACTGCGAGTCGAACAGAGGAGGTGGAACGTGATCGAGAGCTCTGCACTTCAGAAGGCGGCGCGAGTCGTCGCAATCGTGTTTCTCGTCGTCGGGGTCGCGGGCTTCATTCCGGGGATCACCGACGACGCCCCCGGTGACTTCATGGGCGAGAACTCACCGGGGTCGCTGCTGCACGTGTTTCAGACGAGCATCCTTCACAACCTCGTCCATCTGGTCTTCGGAATTGCGGGCCTCGCGCTCTCGCGGACGTGGGAGGGCTCGCGCAACTTCCTGATCGGCGGCGGGGCGATCTACCTGGTGCTTTTCCTGATCGGGTTGATCGGGGCGATGGACTGGCTGCCCGCCGACAACACCGACGACTGGCTGCACCTCGCCCTCGGGGGCGGGATGGTCGCGCTCGGCCTCGCGCTACGAGGCCGGCAACCGAGCCGCGACCGATACGTGGGCGCAGAAGCCTGAACAAACGACCAAAAAGGGGTTGATCATGGGGAACGGACAGGGAATGCCGATCGAGACGCTGACGGAGGACCAGGTCCCCGAGCTGCGCAACGTGCCGGTGTACGCGAGCGGCGAGGAGATCGGGCACGTCGGCGACATCTACTACGACGACTCGACGGGCCAAGTGGCGTGCGTCGGGGTCAAGGGTGACGCACTGGGCTTCAGCCGCCAGTGGATCCCGGCGCAGGGCGCGATGCTCCAGGAGGACGGGCTGTACGTCGACTACGGCCGCGAGCAGCTCGAGGATGCGCCGCGCAGGGATGACGACTCCGACCTCGACGACGACCTCTACCAGCAGGTGCGCACGCACTTCACCCGACATGAGGAGGAGCTCGCCGTCGGAAAGGAGCGGACGCAGGCGGGGTCGGTTCGGCTGCGCAAGTGGGTCGAGACCCAGCCCGTCTCGGCAGACGTCGAGCTGGAGCGCGAGACGGCGCACGTCACGCGCGAGGACGTCGACCAGCCCGTCGGTCGGGACGCCGAGGGAGCCTTCGAGGAGCAAGAGATCGAGGTGCCGCTCGAAGCCGAGCACGCCGTGGTCTCGAAGCAGGTCGTCGCCAAGGAGCGCGTCGGCCTGGAGAAGGGCGCACGCACCGAGACGCAGACGGTCGACGAGTCCGTGCGCAAGGAGCGTGTCGAGGTCGACACGGAGGGCGACGTCGACGCGCGTTGACGCGAGCTGCGACGAACGGGGCGGGTGAGGGGCCGCCCCGTTCGTCACGGAAAGGGGTTGAACATGGAACGCGATGACAGGGTGGCGGAGGGCGACGGGCGGCGTGTCCTCGTCCGTCAGGCCGGAACCGCGCCGCACCCGTACGGACGGCCGTCAGAAGTCCCGGTGGCGGTGGAGACGGACCGTGCATACGCCCGCCGCGAACGGCGGGACGTCTCGGTGGAAGCGGCACGTCGCCGCTTCGGCGGCATCGATCTCCCGGCGAGCCTCGTGGGAATGCTGACGGCTCTCGCGATGCTGACACTGCTCGGGGGCTTGATCGGCGCCGCGATCGGCGCAATCGGCTACCAGACCGGCCTCGACGACTCGGCGACCGGCCTCTCGATCGCCGGGCTTGCGGGCGGCATCGCGGCCCTCCTCGTGGCGTACTACGTCGGCGGCTGGGCCGCCGCGCGCATCGCGCGCTACGACGGCGTTCGCAACGGCGTGATGACCGGCGTCTGGACGCTCGTGGTCGGAGCGGTGCTCGCGGTACTCGGGGCAACGCTCGGAGCGAAGTACAACGTGCTCGCAAACGTGGACCTACCAAGCTGGTTCTCCCGTGACGCGTTGACGATCGGCGCGATCGCAAGCGGCTTCGCGGCGATCGCGGCGATGCTGCTCGGAGGCGCTGCGGGCGGGGCCGCCGGAGCGAGGTATCACCGGCGCGCCGACGCCGCGGTGCTGGCGACACGCGACGGCGGGATCGGGGGGCATTCATGACCGGCCACCTGACACGGCACGAGGAGGAGCTCGCGCTCGGCACGGAGCGGGCCGCCGTCGGCTCCGTCCGTGCGACGAAGCGCACCGAGACCGAGCATGTCGCGGAAATCGTCGCGAGGGACGTCGAGGAGGCCGATATCGAGCGTGTCGCTCCGGCAGAGGGCGACACGGGGCAGATCGAGACGCTTCCGGACGGCTCGGTCTCGATTCCGATCTTCGAGGAGCGCCTCGTCGTCACGAAGGAGCTGGTCGTCCGGGAACGGGTCGTGATCCGCAAGCGCACGACGACGGAGGACCATCGCGTCGAGGCCGACCTGCGCCGCGAGCGGATCGAGATCGAGTCGACGGGCGACGTCGAGGTCGAAGGCCGCGAGGGCTGAGCACAGGGACACCTCCCGAGACGTCTTCCGCTCGACGGCTGTTGTGTCGACGACCACCCACTTCATGGCGGCTGAGACGCCGGCGCCGGATGCTTGAATGACGACATGAGCGGAGAGATGCGGCCGCGCGACATCGCGTTGCTCGAGTTGCGTCTGGCGCGCCTGGAGCTCTCTCTGCTCGAGGTCGTCACGGCGGTCGGCATGCTCGTCGGTGAGCTGGGTCTCCGCGGCGACCTCGTACTCACGACCCCGAAGGCGGTCGAAGAGGCCCTGGAGCACGGATGGCAGACGCTGATCGGGCTGCCCGACCAGGACGCACCCGGTCTCATCGTCGACGCTCGATTCGCGGACCGGCGGCGACTTGCCGCGGCGGCACCGGACGCGCTCGCCGGCGCCGTCGAGGCGACGGGCGCTGCGGTCGGGGCGCTGTACACGGTGGAGGGCAACGGACTGAAGCTCGTCGCGTCGGTCGGCTACCCGGACGGCGTCATGGACGAGTACTCGGAATTCGGGGCCGAGGCAGATCTTCCGGCGGCGATCGCCGCCCGGACGCACCGGCCACTGTGGTTTGGCACCAGGGAGCAGATCGTCGAGACGTACCCGCATCTCCGCGAGGCGCACGAGCAGACGGAGGTGGCTCTCGGTCAGGATGCCGTGGAGGGAGCAGTGGTCCCGATCGTCGCGGATCGCGACGTGGTCGCGGTCGTGATCATCGGATTCACCGGCGGCGGAACCACGACCATGGCTTCGCGACTCGACGCCGTGCGCGCGCGTTTCGCCGCCTCGCTGCGCGACCGCTAGGCCCGAGGGCAGAGGAAGCGCACCGCACCCTCATCGACGGACGGGCGCCGCCAGGCGGCGGGGGTGGGATTCGAACCCACGAGGGGCGTCAACCCCTAGCGGTTTTCAAGACCGCCCCGTTCGGCCGCTCCGGCACCCCGCCGCGATCCTTGTTGTACCGGGAAACCGCGCGAACGTTATGTTCGTACCTCGGGGGACCCCTCACGTCAGGAGGATGGAATGAAGGCAGCAGTTCTCGCCGTGGTCGCGTTCGCGGCCGCCGCTTTGATGTTCGCGAGCCTCGGGCTCGGAAGCGGCGACGGCCGCAAGGTTCTCGAGGCGAGAGTCCTCGCCCCCCTCGCGCCGCCGTACCTCGGCCCAGCGGGCGCGATCAGAGGTGTGAACGGCGCGGGTGCGCAGTGGTCGATCGGCGACGCGGAAGCGGATCTCCGCTCGGACGGCCGGCTCAAGATCGACGTGCAAGGCCTGATCGTCACCGTGCGGGGCAACAACCCGCTGTTGCAGTTCAAGGCGATCGTCAGCTGTCAGTCGGTCGTGAACGGAGCTCCCGCCGTGACGAACGTGGCGACAGATCCCTTCGACGCGAACACAGCCGGCGACGCGTCGACGGAGACGAACGTGGATCTGCCGACGCCGTGCTTCGCCCCGATCGTCTTCGTGACGACTCCCGGCGGCTCCTGGATCGCGGTCACCGGCCGCTAGGGCGTCTCTTCCATTGCGGGTCGCGGCGCTGAGCCCGAGAGGCTACGGCGTCGCGACCCGCTCCGACCCGAGACGGCGCGGAGCGCCGAACTCGAGGAGCGGCTCCGGCACTCCGACGGTCCCGTCCTCGTCCTGGAAGTTCTCGAGGATCGCGATCATCGCGCGCGCCGTGACAGCGGTGCCGTTGAGCGTGTGCACGTGCGTGAGCTTCCCGTCGCGGCGGTAGCGGATGTCGAGCCGGCGCGCCTGGAAGTCGGTGGTGTTCGACGTCGACGTGATCTCGCGATAGCGCGACTGGCCCGGGAACCACGCCTCGATGTCGTACTTCTTCGCGGCGGACGCGCCCAGGTCGCCCGCGGCGATGTTCAGCACGCGGTACGGCAGCCCCAGCTCCTGCACGAGCTCCTCCTCGATGTCGAGCAGGCGCTCGTGCTCGTTGTGCGACTCCTGCGGCTCGCAGTAGACGAACATCTCCACCTTGTCGAACTGGTGCACGCGGAACATGCCGCGCGTGTCGCGGCCCGCCGCCCCGGCCTCGCGGCGGAAGCACGTGGAGAAAGCGACGTAGCGCAGCGGCAACCCGGCGAGCTCCTCGCCGAGGTGGAACGAGGCCAGCGGCACCTCCGACGTCCCGACGAGGTACAGCTCGTCCTCCGGCACCGCATAGAAGTCGCCCTTCTCCGACGGGAAGAAGCCTGTCCCGTACATCGCCGGCTCGCGGACGAGCACCGGCGGCAGCACCGGCACGTGCCCCTTCGCCACGATGCGTGAGAGCGCCCAGCGATAGAGCGCGCTCTCGAGCAGGGCGACGTCGCCGACGCGGTACACGAAGCGCGAGCCCGACACCTTCGCGCCACGTTCGACATCGATCCACCCGTGCGGCTCGGAGAGCTCGAGGTGGTCCTTCGGCTCGAAGTGGAAGGTCGGGGGCTCGCCCCACGTGCGCACCGTCTCGGCGTCCTCCTCCTGGTCGCCGTCCGGCGCGTCGTCCGCAGGCGGGTTCGGCACGCGGTCGAGGAGCGCCTGCACACGCTCGCGCGCCTGGTCGAGCTCCGCCTCGAGCGGCTGCAGCTGCTCCTTGATCGCCGTCAGCTCCGCGAGCTGCTCGGGCGTCGGCTTGCCTTTCAGCTTCGTGCGCGCGCGCAGATCGTCGACCTGCTGCTGCAGCGCGCGCCACCGCTCGTCCGCTGCGAGCAGCTCGTCGAAGATCTGGGCGCCGCCCTTGCGCGCGACGGCGGCACGGTAGCCGTCGGGGTCGCTACGCGCTGCGCGGAGATCGATCATCGCGAGAGTCTAGAAGCGCCTCGATCACCTGCGCCACGCCTTCGTCGGCCGCCGCGGGGCACACCCAGCTCGCGACGGCCTTGACCCGGTCGTGCGCGTTCTCGACCGCGACGCCGTACGACGCCCACTCGACGAGCTCGACATCGTTCTCACCGTCTCCGAAGGCAACCGTCTGCTCGCGCGTGAACCCCATGTGCTCGGCGAGGAACTGCAGGCCGGCCCCCTTCGTCACGTCCGCCTGCGCGAACTCCAGGAAGTACGGGAGCGACTTCGAGATGTAGAGCCGCCCGCCGAACTGCGCCTTCGTCCGCGCTTCGACCCCGTCGAGCGCGTGCGGGTCCCCGACGCAGACGAGCTTCGTCGGCGGCGACGTCAGCCACTCGAGCGTGTCCCCCACCTCGTAGACCCGGATGTTCTGGAAGCCGGCGTAGTCGATTGCCGCCTCTGAGAGCTGCGACACGTACAGCTGGTCGTCGATGTAGACGTTCGGGTCGTAGCCCTCCGCCTTCAGCGCGGCGAGCGTCTCCTTCGCGAGCTCGAGCGGGATCGGCTCGTGCCGCAGCCAGTTGCCCTCCGCATCGGCGACGACCGCTCCCTGGTAGCAGATCACCGGCTCGTCGAGCTCCGCCGGCGCGAGGAAGCGGCGCACCGACTGCACCATTCGGCCCGTGACGACGATCACGTGCAGCCCCCCTTCGCGCGCCGCGCGCAACGCGGCGAGCGTGCGCGGGCGCAGCGTCCCGTCCTCCCACACGAGCGTGCGGTCGAAGTCGGTCGCGACGACGGTCGCGTCACGCGGGAAGTCCTCAGGAAGCGCGAGCAGCTGTCAGCCGGAGCCGCCGCCCGTCGCCTTCACGACGTAGGCGGCGACGTTCGCGATCTGCTTGTCCGAGAGCGTGCCCTTGAACGGCGGCATCGCACCCGCGCCCTTTGTGACGCGTTCGACGACGAGCGACAGCGACGGCTTCGCGTCGTCGAGGTTCGGCCCGACGGTGCCGGTGGCACCGGCGTCCTTCAGCGTGTGGCAGCCCTTGCAGCCTGCCGTATCGAAGACCTGCTTCCCGGCCGCGGCATCGCCGTTCTGGTACTGCGGCGGGACCCCGCTCGCCTTCGTCGTCTGCTGCGGCAGCGTCCCCTGCACCTCGGTCGGCTTCGGCGTGACGGTCTCCTCGCCCGGCTTGTTCAAGGAGCAGCCGCCCGCGGCGACGGCGAGAACCAGCACGATCGCAAGCGGAGCGAGGCGGCGCACGAGCGCGGAGTCTATACGGCGCGCCTCAACGCGACACCGCTGATCGCGCCCCAGAAGAGGACGTCCTGCGGCGTGTCGTTTGCCACGAGCGAGACCGCGATCCCGATCAGGAACGCGTCGACGATCGGCCTGCGCGGCCGCCGTGTGGCGACGGCCGCGAGTGCGGCGAGGCAGAACAGCGAGACGATCATGCGACCCCACGCTCCCGTCAGGCCCTGCCACGAGGTGTGCCAGCGATGCGCGAGATCGTGAAAAACGTCGCCGTGCAGGACGCTGTGCGTGACGTGGCTCGACCCGCCCGTCGCCGCGTCGACCGCCACGAAGGCGACGGCGAGCGCGACCACTCCTGCCGCAGCGAGCCGCGGCCGCGGGACGAGGCGCGCGTAGGACGCCAGATAGACGAGGAGCCCGCCGCCGTCCGCACCGGCGCGGCTCCAGCCGATCGTCAGCAGGACGAGCGGCGCCGCGGCCGGTCCGAGGACGAGCGCGGGCGCGAGCAGGAGCGTCTCGATCTCGTTCGAGACGCCGTAGAACCGTCCACCGCCCCATGGGTGCGGCCCGAGCAGCGCGAGCGACTGCGTCTGCGGCGCTGCGACGAGCACGAGGAGATAGACCGCAAAGAAGAGCCAGAGCGCGCGCCACGGCGCGAATACGCCCGCGAGCGTGAGCAGCGCGAACAGCGACAGGCTCGTCCAGCCGACCGCCGACAGCACGAGTGCCGCGGTGAGGGCTGCCGGGCCGCCCATCACGGCGCGCCGCGGGGCGAACAGCGCGAGCGCGATCAGGATGGTCGCCAGCACGACGCGCAGGCGCATCGCATTGTCGCGCGTCGTCTCGAGGCGCTCGCGCAGCTGCGGCAGGTCGGCGTCGCCTCCGCCCTCCAGGTCGCCGGTCGACAATGCATGTGCACCGACGAGGCCGTCGACCCGGGACTCGCCGGAGCGCAGCACACCTCCAAGGCGCGCCACGGTCACCGGCGCGAGCCGCGGCCCCTTCAAGGTCCCGCCGCCACACGTGCGCACGCGCTCGCCGGGACGGAGCGCAACGAGCCCGTGCGCGCCGGCCGTCGCCCAGCCGGGCTGCACACAGCCGTTCGCCGCGCGGGCTGTTGACGGCGCGTTAAGTACCAGCAGCAGCAACAGCGGCATCCCTACAATCCAGCGCATGAAGCGCAGGTCATACGGACGCGACGCCGGCCTCACGCTGCGGATGATCGTCACCAGCGGCCTTCTCGGCCTCCTGTACGTGATCTTCGCGGTCGTCCTCTTCCAGGTCCTGAATGTCGGGCTCGTCCCGATGATCCTGATCGTCGTCGGTTTCGCGTTCTTCCAGTACTACACGTCGGACAAGCTGGCTCTCGCCGCTGCGGGAGCGAAGGTCGTCTCGCGCGAGGAGGCGCCCGCCCTGCACGACATGGTCGAGCGGCTGTGCGCGATGGCCGACCTGCCGAAGCCGAGGGTTGCGATCATGGACACGCCGGTGCCGAACGCATTCGCCACCGGTCGCTCGCCGAAGCACGCAGCTGTCTGCGTCACGACGGGGCTGTGGGACCGGCTCGAGCCGAAGGAGATCGAGGGCGTGCTCGCGCACGAGCTCTCGCACATCGCCAACCGCGACGTGCTGATCATGACGGTCGCGAGCTTCTTCGCGATGCTCGCCGCGATGCTCACCCGCTTCGGCCTCTACGCCAACATGTTCGGCGGCGGCGACCGGCGCGACAACAACGGGCCGCCGGTCTGGCTGATCGTGATGGTCGTGTCGATCCTCGTCTACGCGCTCAGCTACATCCTGATCCGCACGATCTCGCGCTACCGCGAGTACGCGGCCGACCGCGGCTCTGCCGTGATCACCGGGGCACCCGAGTACCTGATGAGCGCGCTCCAGAAGATCTCGTCGCAGATGACGCTGATCCCGAACCGCGACCTCCGCGAGGTCGAGGGCCTGAGCGCGTTCTTCATCGTCTCGCCGAAGATCAAGTCGGCGGTGGGCGAGCTCTTCATGGACCATCCGCCGATGGAGAAGCGCCTCGCCGCGCTGAGCGAGATCGCCCGCGAGATGGGCCGCCCGGTCGCGTAGCCTTCCAAGGCGTTGGGCCTGCGCGACGTCCTCTTCGGCAAGAAGAAGCTCTCCGAACCGAAATCCGATCGGCTCTTCGCCCTTGCCACGGCGGCGGTCACGCTCGATACCGAGCTCGGCCTGAAGACAGCCGGCCGCGCCGCGATCGCGTTCAAGCCGCAATCATCGGGCGAGTTCCGCAGTGCGTTCGACGACGTCGACCAGCTGCTGGAGGCGGTCGCCCAGCAGGGTGGCTCGAAGATCGACCGCAAGAGCGACCAGTACGGCTACGACTGGATCATCGTCGAGGACCCCGACCTGGAGGATCTCGTCGCCAGCGCCAATACGCTCTCCTCGGAGCTCACCGCGAAGGGATTCGGCTCTCAGCTCCTCGCAGCCATCTTCCGCTTCGACGGCTACACCCATCCCGTCTACTTCATCTACGGCTTCAAGCGCGGCGCCTGGTGGCCGTTCATCCCGGCCGGCGAATCGAAGCGCGACAACGCGAAGGAGCTCGAGCTGAAGTCGCACCTCGAGCGCGAGCTGCCGATCGAGCAGGACCTGACGCGATGGCTCGCGCTCTTCGACGCCCCGGTCTGATCGCGCTCGCGGCGCTCGTCGCCGCGTCGACGGTGGTCTACGCGCTCGCGGGCAGACGCGTCCCCGGGCTGTGGATCATGCCCGACGAGGCGATCTACGCCGACCGCGCGCTCCGCCTCTGGCACGAGGGAACGCTTCCGGTCTTCCGCGGCCAGGGCGCCGGCTACGGACTGCTCTATCCGCTCGTCGCCGCCGCACCGCTCGCGCTCGGCGGTCTCGCGTCGCTCAAATTGCTGCAGGCGCTCGTCACGTCGCTCGCCTGCATCCCGGTCTTCCTGTACGGGCGTCGGCTCATGCGGCCGCGCCACGCACTGCTCGCCGCGGCGCTTACGGTTGCGTCGCCGCTCCTCCTCTACTCCGGCTTCGTGATGACGGAGGTGCTGTTCTATCCGCTCGCGGCGCTGACGCTGCTCGCGATCGCGCGGGCGGTCGCGACGGCGACGCTGCGCGACCAGCTCGTGTCCCTCGCGCTCGTCACGGCGTGTGTGCTGACGCGCGCGCAGGCGGTCGTCTTCGTCGCCGTGCTCGCAGGCGCCGCGCTCTTGGACGCACTGCTCGCACGCCACCGTTCGCGCCTGCGCGCCTTCTGGCCCGTGTGGCTCGCGCTGCTCGGCGCCGTTGTCGTCGCGGTCGCGGTGCCGGGAGCCTTCGGCTCGTACGCATCGGTGATCGACGGCGGCTATCCGCTCGGCTCCTCGCTACGACTCACCTTCGAGCATCTCGCCTACCTCGTGGTGGCCACGGCGGTGATCCCGTTCGCCGCGTTCGGCGTCTTGTTCGTCGAGGCGGCCCGCGGACGGGAGCGCGATCCGGCCGCGCGCGCGCTGCTCGCCGTCACCGCGTGCGCGGGGCTCGCGGTCTGCGTGCAAGTGGGCTTCTTCGCCGCGCGGTTCGCACCGCACCTGCTCGGGCGCGACCTGGCCTCCCTCCCACCGCTGCTCTTCCTCGTCTTCGCGCTGTGGCTCGCGCGCGGCCTGCCTCGCGCCGTCTGGGTCGTGGCTCCGGTCTGCTTTGCGGCCCTCGCGCTACTCGCGCTCGTGCCGTGGGACCGACTCGTCGTCGCGGAGGCGCTGCCGGACTCGCTCGAGGCGTCACTCGTCTACCGGATCAGCGGCTCCGTCGACGCGGCGAGCCTCGTCACGCTCGCCGGCCTCGCGCTCCTGCTGGCGTTCGCACTCGTTCCGCGGCGCGCGGCTTTGGTGCTGCCGCTGTGCGTCCTCGCGTTGCTGGTCGCGACATCGGTGTCCGCGTCGACGATCATCCGCGAGCGCGTGAACGCCGACCAGCGGGAACTGCTCGGGTCTCCGCGCGACTGGATCGACCGCGCGGCCGGTAGCGGCGTGACCTACATCTACGACGGCGAGGCCGCCTGGAACAGCGTCTGGCAGCAGCGCTTCTGGAACGACCGGGTCGACCACGTGCTGAGCCTCGCGCCCGCGAAGGTGCCCGGGCCGATGCCACAGACGGTGCGGCCGCTCGCATCCTCCGGCTACCTCGCGACGCGCGACCGCTTCGTCGTCGCTCCCGACCGCTACGAGTTCGTCGGGACGCCGGTCGCCGAGCACGCGCGCGGGGTCGACCTGGCGAGGCTGCGCTTGTGGCGCCTCGACGGCCGCCCGCGGATGTCGATGGCGACGAACGGCATCGCGCCGAACGGGGACATGATCGGGCCGGCGACGATCGTCGCCTACGGCTGCGCCGGCGGCGTGTTGCACCTCACGCTGCTCCCGAAGGCGACGTCGGTGGTCACGATCTCGCTCGACGGCAGGCGCGTGCAGCGCGAGCGTGTGGCGGGCCTCGACTCGTGGACGACGGAGGTCCCCGTGCCCCGTTCGCACCGCGGCGTCTGCCGCTTCAGGATCCGCGGCGGGCTGCTGCTCGGCTCGACCGTTCGAACGTTCGAGCACGCATAGTCATCCGCCAAAGCCTGCTAGTCGGGCCCGACGCGCACGAGCATCTTGCCGGTGTTGTCGCCGTGGAACAGCCCGGCGAACGCGGCGGGCACGTTCTCGAGCCCCTCGATCACCGTCTCGCGTGCGTCGAAGCTCCCGTCGGCCACCCACGGCCCGACCTCGCGCACGAAGTCGCCGAAGCGCGCCGTGTGGTCGGTGACGATGAAGCCCTGCACCCGTAGGCGCTTCGAGACGACGAAGCCGAGGTTCCGCGGCCCGGGCTGAGGTCGCTCGTCGTTGTAGCGGGAGATCGAGCCGCACGCGATCACGCGGCCGAAGGGCCGGAGCGCGCTGAGCGCCGCTTCGAGCTGCTCGCCGCCGACGTTGTCGAAGTACACGTCGATCCCGTCGCCGAGCGCGTCGCGCGCCGGGGTCTCGCGATAGTTGAACGCCTCGAGCCCGAGCGACCGCAGCCACTCGACCTTCTCCTCGGAGCCGGCACTGCCGATCGCGCGCAGGCCCTTGCGCTTCGCGATCTGCACCGCTGCGCTGCCCACGGCGCCCGCGGCGCCCGAGACGTAGATCGTCTCGCCCTCCTTCACCTGCCCTATCTCCTCGAGCCCGATCCAGGCGGTGAAGCCGGGCATGCCGAGCGCGCCGAGCGCCGTCGACGGCGGGGCGAGCGCCGGGTCGAGCTTGCGCACGGCGCTGCCGCTCACGATGCCGCCCTCGCGCCAGCCGAGCATCGAGCTGACCCAGTCCCCCTCGGTGAGCCCCTCCTGCCGTGACGCGACGACTCGCCCGACCGCGCCGCCGTCGATCGCGGCCCCGACGTCGTAGCCGTCGACATACGTGCGGATCCCGGTCATGCGGCTGCGCATGTACGGATCCACGGAGACGAAGACGTTGCGGACGAGCACCTCGCCGTCGGCAAGCTCGGGCTCGGGTGCATCGCGCAGCTCGAAGTCCGACTCCTTCGGCTCGCCCTGCGGGCGTGCAGCGAGCACGATCTCGCGCATCAGGACGGCTGTTCGACGAGAACGTCCGGGATGAACCCCTCGTCCTGCAAGAGCTCCTTTGCCTCCTCGAGCGAAAGGTCCTCGGGCGGGATGACGGCATCCGAGGGTGCCAACTCTTCGTCCGGGAGCCTTTCGCCGTGCTCGCGCACCGCCTCGGCAAGCGCCTGCAGGCCGGCCCACAGCGCGCGCTCGTCGCCGGCCTCGACGGCCTGCTCCACCTTCTCGTCGAGCTCGTTCAGCTGCGCGAGCAGCGAGTCGTCGACGCGGAACTGACCTTCGCCGAGAAGGCGGACGATCACGGGGCCTCATCGCCTTCGAGCTGCTTCGGCGTGCCGCTTCCCTGGCCGATCTGGGCCTTCATCTTCGCCAGCTCGTCGTCGACCTGGCTGCTCTGCGAGATCGCCGCGAGCTGCCGGTCGATGTCGTCACCCGTCGAGCTGAAGTCCTCGAGCGCGCCGGCCTCCGTCAGCTCCTCGATCGCGCTCGCGCGCGCCTGCATCTGGTCGGTCTTGTCCTTCGCGCGCTGGATCGCGAGGCCGACGTCCGCCATCTCCTCGCCGATGCCGCTCGCGGCCTCACCGATGCGCACCTGCGCCTCGGCCGCCGAGTACTGCGCCTTGATCACTTCCTTCTGCGTGCGGAACGCCTCGACCTTCGCCTGCAGCGTGCGCTCGCCCTCGATCAGCTTCTGCTGCTGGGCCTCGAGCTGCTGGCCCTGCTGCATGATCCCGTCGAGCTGCTGCTGCACCGCCGCCTTGCGCGTCAGCGCCTCGCGCGCCAGATCCTCGCGGCTGGCGGCCAGAGCCTGGCGCGCCTGCCCGTCGAGCTTGTCGACCTGCTGCTGCATGCTCGTGTACTGCAGCTCGAGCCGCTTCTTGGCAGTCGTCACGTCGGCGATGCCTCGCTTGACGTTCTGCAGCTGGCGGAGCTGCGCCTCGTAGGAGTAGTCGAGCGTTTCGTTGGGGTTCTCGGCGCGGTCGAGCGCCTTCGAGAACTTCGCCTTGAAGATGAGGCTCAGGCGAGACATCAGGCCGGGCATACGGTGTTCTCCTCGGTTCGGGTGACACGGTTTTCCGAGTGCACGGCTAGCCTAACGACGTGGAGATCATCGACAGCCGGGTCGAGGACTACGTGGAGCGTCTGAGCTCCCCGCACGAGCCGCTGCTGGCCGAGCTCTCGGAGGAGACGGCCCAGGAGCTCGGCTCGACGGGCATGCTCACCGGGCCGGTGGCGGGGCGCTTCCTCGAGCTGCTGGTCTGGCTCGGGCAGCCGAAGCGGGTGCTCGAGATCGGCACCTTCAGCGGCCACTCCGCCCTCGCGATGGCGGCGGCCCTGCCCGACGGCGGGCACATCGACGCCTGCGAGATCGACGCGGACCGTGCCGCGTTCGCGCAGCGCTACTTCGACCGCTCGCCGCACGGCTCGAAGATCACGCTCCACGTCGGACCGGCGATCGAGACGATCGGGCGGCTCGACGGCGCGTTCGACCTCGTCTTCATCGACGCCGACAAGCCGGGCTACATCGGCTATTACGAGGCGGTGCTGCCGCGCCTCTCCGAGCGGGGACTGATCGTGGTCGACAACACCCTCGCGAGCGGCCAGGTCGTCGACGGCTCGCCCCCGGCGGCGGAGTTCAACGAGCACGTGGCGAACGACGCTCGCTCGGTGCAGGTGATCCTGACGGTGCGCGACGGGATCAGCCTGATCCGGCGCGCGTGATTCGCGCGCCGCGGTAGCCGCCGCGACGACCCTGCCTCTGAACGGCGCCACCGGCACCTGGCTCGCCGGCGGGACATGTCCGAACGGGACGGTAGGTTGGCGCGGTGCGCCTGATCGTCGCCCGCTGCGAGGTCACCTACTCCGGCCGCCTGAACGCGTTCCTGCCCGAGTCGACGCGCCTGCTGATGCTGAAGGACGACGGATCCGTGCTCGTCCACGCGGACGCGGGAGGGTACAAGCCTTTGAACTGGATGACGCCTCCCACCGTGATCGAAGACGGCGGTGATGTGGTCGTGGTGCGGAAGCGCGCCGGCCGTAGCGAGGACCGGCTCGAGATCAGGCTGCTCGAGGTGCTGTCCGACGTGTCGCACGACATGGGCGAGGCGGCGGGGCTCGAGAAGGACGGTGTGGAGCGCGACCTGCAGCTGCTGCTTGCGGACGACCCGTCGCACATCGCGCCCGGCCTGCGCCTCGTGAAGCGCGAGTGGCCGACCGCGGTCGGCCCCGTCGACCTGATGTGCCGCGACGAGGACGACCGCTGGGTGGCCGTCGAGATCAAGCGTGTCGGGACGATCGACGCCGTCGAGCAGCTCACGCGCTACCTCGACTGCATCCGCGTCGACAGTGCGCGCGCCGCCTGCCGCGGCTACCTCGTAGCGACGACGATCAAGCCGCAGGCGATCGCGCTCGCCGAGCAACGCGAGATCGATTGTGTGCAGGTCGACTTCGCGGTGCTGCGCGGCGAGCGCCGGCCGGAGCTGACGCTCTTCAACGTCTAGGCTCGGTACCAGGCGAGCAGCCGCGCGCCCTCGTCGTCGACCGCGCGCCGCGCGCGCGTCGGAAGCGGCGCGAACGGCTCCACGGTCAGCTTCCCCTTGTCGATCCGCCAGGCGCCGGCGACGAAGCCGTCGACGGTGAAGGTGTTCTTCGTCGTCGCGTTCTTCTTGTTGAACACGGTCTCGACGTAGTCGGGCGGAACGATGCGTGAGCGGTCGCGGTGCGCGAGGACGATCGAGTCGAAGGCAGGCAGGAACCGCACGGGCGGCTTCAGGCGCGCGTCGGCGAGCGGCGCACGCGGGAGGTCGTAGAGCGTCCGGCCCTCCTCGTCGTCGAACGTGCGCAGGCGGTCGAGCGCCGGGTCGACCCGGCGCAGCTTGAAGCCCGTGAACTGCACGATGTCGTCGCGCGACGCAGGCCCGTACGCGCCGAGGTACTGCCGCACGACGCGTGTCGAGCTCTCCTGTGCGTCCGGCAGCGGCTCGCGCCAGAGGAGCACCGGCGACGGCTTCGTGTGCGGCCAGGCGCCCTGTGGCTCGGTCCGCACGAACGGCAGCGCCCGGAACGCAAAGGAGATCGTCCAGCGGTCGTCGGTGCCGAGCACGCGCGCAGCGAGCGCCTCGAGGTCGCGTGCCTCGAGCGGCTCGTCGGGGATCGCCGAGCACAGCGCTGCGATGTCGACGCCGAGGCCTTCGCTGCGGCCGCGCTGCGACTCGATGTACGACGAGACGATGTACGGGAACTCTCGGCGCGCGACGACGTGCAGCGTCCCGCGAAAGCATCCAGCTTTGACGATCCGCGGGTTGCGCGCGAGCTGCTCCTTGCGAAACTCCGCGACGCGCGACCAGAGCGCCACGTACGGCGACGGCGCGTACTGCGCCTGCAACGCGACGAGCTTCGTCACGGCCTGCAGCGGCGTGATCCGCGCCCGCTCGAGCAGCAGCTGCCGCAGGAGCAACGTGCGGTTCAGCTCGCGGAGCGTCACGGGACGACGGCGGCCTTGAGCAGGTCCGGCGGCGGAGTCGCGAACAGGGCGGGCAGGTCGTCGAGCAGGACACGGTGCGTGACGAGCCGCTCCCACGGATAGGCGCCACTCGCCAGGAAGCCGAGCGCCGCGCGAACCGTGGAGGGCGAATGGTGGAACGAGCCGCGCACCGTCAGCTCCTCGTAGTGGAGCCGGTAGGCGTCGATCGGCGGGCGCGCGCCGCGCGGCAGCCCGCCGAACATGACGACCGTGCCGCCGGGGCGTACGAGCTCGATCGCGTCGATCCACGCGGTATCGCTGCCGGCAGCCTCGAACACGAGGTCCGCGCCCGTGCCCGGCCCGCTCTGGGCACCGAACAGCTCGACGAGCCCGCGCCGCTCCGGCCGGCCGCCGACGACGATCGGCCAGCCGCCGGCGTCGGCGACGCAGGCCGCGAGCATCAGGCCGATCGGTCCCGCACCGAGGATCGAGACGGTCGCCCCCGCCTCGACACGGGCGCGCTCGACGCCGCGCAGGCAACACGCCAGCGGCTCGACCATCGCCGCCACCTCGGGAGCGAGGTCGCGCGGCACCTCGTGCAGGTTGACGTCGGCGATCCGCTCGGGCACGAGGAGCCAGTCCGCGTACGCGCCGGCGAGGAACACGAGGTTGCGGCACTGCTCGCCCCGCGCGCAGCCCTCGCACACGCCGCACGGCGCCGAGTTCGCGGCGACGACGCGCCGCCCGTCGACGATCCCGCAGAACTCGTGCCCGAACGGCGCCGGCGACGACTGCGCGAGCAGCGGGTGACCGCGGCGGAATGTCTTCAGGTCGGTGCCGTCGGTCAGCGCGAGCTCGACCTGGACGAGCACGTCGCCCGGCCCCGGCTCCGGCCGCGGGACGTCTTCGATCCGCAGGTCACCCGGCGCGTGGAGCCGTGCCGCCCTCACGGCGTGAAGACGACCTTCAGCGCGTCGCCGCGACGGTAGAGCTCGACGCCCTCGAGGAAGCGCTCCAACGGCAGGGTCGTCACCTCGGGCAGCACGAGGGTCGGCAGCAGCTCGACCGCGTCGCGAAAGAACGCG
>Ga0136846_1221756_pt1 | contig 19985 bp, 16 predicted proteins | sample HopSoiMetagenom2_FD_96841 | JGI IMG/M metagenome (GOLD analysis project Ga0136846, IMG submission 96841) | Grasslands soil microbial communities from Hopland, California, USA - 2 Assembly 2016 (version 4) | ecosystem: Environmental > Terrestrial > Soil > Grasslands | place: USA: Hopland...
AGCCTTCTTTGACCACCACGCGCAGCATTGTGACGTCGCTCGCACCCTCCGGCATCGTGTAGGCGGGCACCTGCCATCCGTACGCCCGCAACGTATGCGACACATCCAACTCGGTGTAGCCGAAATCACCGGCCAGCCGGAAGCTGACCACCGGGATCGCCGAGCCGTCGGCCACCACCTCGAAATGCCGGCTCTCGCGCAGCTGGTCACCCAGCCAGCGCGCGGTCTGCGCCAGGCACTGCATCACCTGGCCATAGCCGGCCCGGCCGAGCCGCAGAAAGTTGTAGTACTGGCCGACCACCTGGTTGCCGGGCCGCGAGAAGTTGAGCGTGAACGTCGGCATGTCGCCGCCCAGGTAGTTGACGCGGAAGACCAGATCCTCAGGCAGATGATCTTTGCTCCGCCACACCACAAACCCGATGCCCGGGTAGGTCAGGCCGTACTTGTGTCCGCTGACGTTGATCGACACCACCCGCGGCAGCCGGAAGTCCCACTCCAGGTCCGGATGCAGGAAAGGTACGACGAAGCCACCGCTGGCCGCGTCGACGTGCACGGGGATGTCCAGGCCGCTGATCTTTGTCCCGTCGCTGCGCTCGCCCTGGCCTGCCGCCAGTTTGTCCAGCGCGGCGCAGATCTCACCGATCGGTTCCAGCTCGCCGGTGAACGTGGTGCCGAGGATCGCGACCACGCCGATGGTGTCCTCGTCGATGTTGTCCAGCACCTGCTCGGCCGTGATCACGTAGCGGCCGTCGGCCATCGGCAGGTAGCGCGGCTCGACGTCGAAGTAGCGGCAGAACTTCTCCCACACCACCTGCACGTTGGAGCCCATCACCAAATTCGGTGTGCGGCCCTTCCAGTTCTTGCCAACCTTTTCGCGCCATCGCCACTTCAAAGCGAGGCCGGCCAGCATCACCGCCTCGCTCGATCCGATCGTCGACACCCCGATAGCACTCGACGGATCGTCGTCGCGCAAGTCCTCGGCGTGGAAGAGGTCGGCCACCATGCAGACGCAGCGCTCCTCGATCGCGGCGGTGGCCGGGTATTCGTCCTTGTCGATCATGTTCTTGTCGAACGTCTCGGCCATCAGCGTCTCGGCCTGCGGGTCCATCCAGGTGGTGACGAACGTCGCGAGGTTCAATCGGCTGCTGCCGTCGAGCATCAGCTCGTCGTGGATGAAGCGGTAGGCGGCATCGGGATCCATCGCCTCGTCGGGCAGCCGGAGCGACGGAACCGGCGCCATCGCGAGTCGCCCGGTGTAGGCCGGGGCGATCTGCGGGACGTGAGGGGCCTTGTGCGGCATGGCAAGTCCTTTCGTTACAGGGAGGCGACTGCGGCACGAACGTGAGCGAGAATGCGCGACGCCGACGTCGGCGCCGGGTGTGGCCCCGGATCGGCGGCCGACAGATTGGCGGCGCGGGCATGCACGAACGCGGCCGCAGCGGCTGCCTCACCGGTAGGCAGTCCCGCCGCCAGCAGCGCGCCGATGATGCCCGACAGCACGTCGCCCGATCCCGCGGTGGCGGCCCATGATTGGCCCGCCGGGTTGACGTAGACCGGTCCGCCGGGTTCGGCGACGATCGTGACGTTGCCCTTCAGCAGTACGGTGGCGCCGAGGCGGTCGGCCAGCTTACGGGTGGCTGCGACGCGATCATCGCCGGGCGGCGCACTGGCCAGTCGCGCGAATTCGCCTGCGTGCGGGGTCAATACGGTCGGCGCGGAGCGACCGGTCACGATGTCGGGGTGTGCGGCGAGGATGGTCAGTCCGTCCGCGTCGACGATCACCGGCAGGTCGGTCTCCATCGCGAACCACAGCGCGGCCGCTCCGGTGTCGTCAGTGCCGAGGCCGGGACCGACCGCCCATGCCTGCACGCGACCCGATGCGGCGGCGCTCGGCGCTGCGATGACTTCGGGCCAGTGCGAAAGCACTTGCGGGCCCGCACTTCCCGCGTACCGGACCATGCCCGAGGTGGCGGCGACGGCGGCGCCGGTGCACAGCACGGCCGCACCAGGATAGGCCGCCGAGCCGGCTAGAATGCCCGTGACGCCCTGCGTGTACTTGTCGTCCTTGGGGCCGGGCTTCGGCCAGCGGGCAGCGACGTCGGCGGCTTCCAATCCCAGCATGTCGGTGGGCGGCAGGTCGAGGCCGATGTCGACGAGTTCGACGCGGCCGCAATCACCCAGCGCGTGAACGGGTTTCAGGCCGCCGAACGTCACGGTCAGGGTGGCGTGCACGTGCGGGCCGTCGGCGGCGCCGGTCTGCACGTCGACGCCGCTGGGAATGTCGACCGCCACGATGGGGATCCCCGCGTCGTCGACGGCGGCGAAGACCTCGGCCGCGTTGGGCCGCAACGGGCCTGAGCCGGAGATGCCGACAACGCCGTCGATCACCAGATCGGTTGCCGCTGGCACTCTTTCCACCACTCTGCCGCCGGCGCGGGTGAAGGCGGCCAGCGCCGACTTGTGCGTGCGTTCCGGCTTGAGGAGCATTGCTGCGGCGGCGACGCCGCGGCGACGCAGGAACGTTGCTGCCCATAGCGCGTCGCCACCGTTGTCGCCGGAGCCGACAACCGCGCAGATGCGGCGTCCTGAGAGCCCGCCGGTCAGCAGGACCAGTTCGCGAACGATCGCGGTGGACAAGCCGAACGCGGCCCGTCGCATGAGCCCGCCTTCGGGCAGCGATGCCAACAGCGGCGCTTCGGCTTCGCGGATCTCATCGGCGGTGTAGTAGTGCCGCATTCCAGCAGGATTCCATGCCCGCGACGCTGACAGCGACGTTTCAGTCTCGGCGGGTCCGGCTGTAGTGTCTGCGGGCCTTCATACGATTGCCGCAGCCGCTCATCGAGCACCACCGGGCGGTCCCGGCGCGCGAGTGGTCGATCAGGAACAACCGGCACTCGTCGTTGGCGCATGGGCGCAACCGGCCCGGCATGTCTCGTTCCAGCTCGCCCCAGGCCAACACGAGGCGAGCCGGCCAATCGGCCTCGAGCGACCAGGCGACGCCATCGGGCCCGATGTCGGGCACCTGGCGCACATCGGTGAGATAACGACGCAGAACCGACGCATCGGCTTCCATCCGGACGACGCGTTGCATGTCGTCGCGCACGTTGCGTGCCGCGTCCAGGCCATCCTTCGCCGCGCCGTGCTCGCGTAGCCAACGCCCGTCGAGCACGTCGACCATGCACCCGTCGATCACTGGCGTGGTGTTGAGCAGGTCGAGTAGGACGGTCTGCCAATCCAGAACGGACATGCTAACCATCCTAAACCTCTTGACAGGTTAGTTCCAAGGGTGTTGAATTCCCCTAACCGATACAACTGATCTAAGGGGTTAGAAATGATCACGCATCATCGCATCGCCGAGATCGCCGGTCGCCGGATCTTCTACCGCGAGGCCGGCTCTCCCACCGCGCCCGCGGTGCTTCTGCTGCACGGCACGCCCGCCAGCTCGCATCAGTACCGCGACCTGATCCCGGCGCTGGCCGACCGGCACCACGTCATCGCGCCCGACTATCCCGGTTTCGGGCACTCCGACGTACCGAGCGTTGACGAGTTCAGCTATACGTTCGACAACCTCACCGACCATGTCGATGCGCTGCTGGACCACTTCGGCCTACAGCGGTACGCGATCTACGTCCAGGACTACGGCGCTCCGGTGGGCTGGCGGCTGGCGCTACGCCACCCCGAGCGCATCGCGGCGATCATCACCCAGAACGGCAATGCATACGTCGAGGGTTTCTTCGGCGACGCGATGGAGCCGCTGTTCGCTTACGGCCGTGAGCGTTCCGAGGCCAACGCCGCCGCCCTGCGCGACCTCATCGGCATGGACGGGCTGAAATGGCAATTCACCCATGGCGTTTCGGACCCATCGGTGGTCGACCCCGACACCTGGATCAACGCGCACTCAGCAGTGGCCAGCAGCCCGGAGCGGGTCGCCGCGCAGCTGGAGCTGTTCGCCGATTACAGCTCGAACGTCGACCTATACCCGCGCGTGCACGAATACTTCCGCACCTCACAGGTGCCGCTGCTGGCGGTATGGGGCCGCAATGACCAGATCTTCGGACCGGACGGCGCATTGGCGTTCGCCCGCGACCTGCCAAGGGCTGAGATCAATCTGCTCGACGGCGGCCACTTCCTGCTGGAGAGCCGGCTGACCGAGGTCGTCGCAGTGATCCGGCCGTTCCTGGAGCAGCATCTGAGCCGCGAGGCGCAGCGTGTCGCCGCCTAGTCGACCTCGTTCGCCGAAATCGACGTTTTGCAGACCTCTACTCACAGATTCTCTGCAAAACGTTGATTTCGCGTGTCGCTCTAGTCGGCTGAGCGGCCGTGGGTCTTGTCGGCGGCGGCGGCAGAGCGCTGTTGCCATGGCCACGCGCCCGTCACTTCGAGTTGGAGTGAGAAGCTGAGGAAGGTCCGAATCAACACGATACCGCCCAGCACCGCGACGCTCTCGCCGCTCGGTGTGACGGCCACGGTGCGGATGATGTCTGCGGCGACCAGGAATTCGAGGCCGAGAAGGATCGCGCGGCCGAGGCGGCGGCGAAAGAACTCGTAGGCCCCTCCGTCCTCCTGACGAACTCGCCCAATCGTCAGAAAGACGGCGAGGATCGCACCGCCGGCGATGACGGCGACGCCGATGGCGTCGATCGTCGTACCGATTCCTTCGATGATCTCGACGAGAGACACGACGTCATGGTGACACCGACGCCGCAGCTATTTCGACGACACGCCGTTGGGAGCCGTGTCCACGTCGTCCCAAAACGCAGCCGCCGTTGTCGCGATCTCGCCCGGATACTCGCCGTTGATCGCGTGTGACGCGTCCGCCCACAGCTCTACCTGTCCGCGCGGCAAGAGGTTTCGTGCCCGCGCGGCCGCGCCGGTGGCGTCGAGCATCACACTTCGCCCGGCGATCAGCGCCAGCACGCGAATGTCGAGCGACCGCACCTGGTCATCGGTCAACGACTTCGGCATCGCCTTGCGCAGGACGTAGTCCGTCGATCCGGCGGAGATCAGTGCCGCCTCCGACAGCGAGTCACCGACCTCGGCTCCCCCGGATATCCAGCTGAACACCCTGCGCCGCAACGGCTCCGGCACGGGTAAGAACATGCCTGCAGATACCAGCAGAGCTTTGACCGGGATGGGCGCGAATGTCATCACCGGGTCCAGCAGGGCCAGCGACGAGGCGCGGCCGGGACGACGGACCGCGTAGTTGGCCGCCGTCCAGCCCCCGATCGACACCCCCATCAGATGCACACGATCCAGTTCGAGGCCTGCCAGCGCATCGTCCAGCCATTGCGCCTCGTCGCCCGGGCCCGTGATCGGCTTGTCCTGCACCGACATCCCGGCCTCGCCGAGCAGGTCGATCCCGATGAGGGTGCGATGGTCGAGCAGCGCGGGGATGTTGGTCCGCCACATCGGCGTCGAGGCGTTGCGACCCGGCAGCAGCACCACCGGAGGACCGGCGGATGGTCCGTCGAACCGGTAGGCACGCACAGTGCCGAACGACGTTGGCACATCGGTCGACTCGCTAGGCGGAAGCTCCACCATGGCGGCCTGATAGATGCTCAAGAAGTGCGCGCGGGCCCGCTCCCTCTTGAAGTGCCCGATGTTGTTGCGCGGCACTACTCGACAGTGACGGACTTCGCCAGGTTGCGAGGCTTGTCCACGTCGTAACCACGGGCCTGCGCCACGCCGGCGGCGAACACCTGCAACGGCACCGTCGACAGCAGCGGCTGGAAAAGTGTTGACACCGCGGGTATTTCGAACAGATGATCGGCGTAAGGCCGGACGGTGTCGTCGCCTTCCTCGGCGATGACGATGGTGATGGCGCCGCGGGCCTGAATCTCGCGGATGTTCGACAGCAGCTTGGCGTGCAGCGTGGGGGCATTCTTTGGCGACGGCATCACCACGATCACCGGAAGGTCGTCTTCGATCAACGCGATCGGGCCGTGCTTGAGCTCACCGGCGGCAAACCCCTCGGCGTGCATGTACGCCAATTCCTTGAGCTTGAGCGCACCTTCGAGCGCGACGGGGTAGCCGACGTGGCGGCCCAGGAACAGCACCGTCTGCGACTGGGCAAACCGGTGGGCCAGCGCAGTGACCGGTTCCACGGTATCTAGCACCCGTGCGACCAGATCGGGCATCGCCTCCAGATCGCGGTACTCGCGCTCCACCTCGTCGGGGTACTTGGTGCCGCGGGCCTGAGCAAGGGCAAGTCCGACAAGGTAATTCGCGGCAATCTGGGCGAGGAACGTCTTGGTCGACGCTACGCCGATCTCGGGCCCCGCCCGGGTGTAGAGCACCGCGTCACATTCGCGCGGGATCTGGCTGCCGTTGGTGTTGCAGATGGCCAGCACCTTGGCCTTCTGCTCCTTGGCGTGCCGCACCGCCTCCAGCGTGTCGGCGGTCTCGCCGGACTGCGAGATGGCGACGACGAGCGTGTGGCTGTCCAGCACGGGGTCGCGGTAGCGGAACTCGCTGGCCAGTTCGACCTCGACCGGCAGCCGGGTCCAGTGCTCGATGGCGTACTTGGCCAGCAGCCCGGAGTGATAGGCCGTGCCGCAGGCCACCACGAACACCTTGTCGATCTCGCGCAGCTCCTGGTCACTCAGCCGCTGCTCGTCGAGCACGATGCGGCCGTCGGCGAAGTGGCCGAGCAGGGTGTCCGCGACCGCTTGGGGCTGCTCGGCGATCTCCTTGAGCATGAAGTATTCGTAGCCACCCTTTTCGGCGGCCGACATGTCCCAGTCGATATGAAATTCACGGAAGTCGACGTCGGTATCGCCGTGGAAATCGGTGATCCGGTAACCGTCGGCGGTGATCACCACCGCCTGGTCCTGACCGAGTTCGACGGCGTCACGGGTGTGCTCGATGAATGCGGCCACGTCTGAGCCGATGAACATCTCGCCGTCGCCGACACCGACGACCAGCGGCGTGGAGCGGCGGGCGGCGACGATCATGCCCGGCTCGTCGGCGTTGGCGAAGACCAGCGTGAAATGGCCCTCGAGCCGGCGCAGCACCGCGAGCACGGAGGCCGCGAAATCGCCTGCGGTGTCGCCATGGTCGTACTGCCTGGAGACCAGATGAACAGCGACCTCGGTGTCGGTGTCGCTGGCGAACTCGACCCCTGCGGCTTCCAACTCGGCGCGCAGCGGGGCGTAGTTCTCGATGATCCCGTTGTGGACGACCGCGATCTTCCCGGCGGCGTCGCGGTGCGGGTGGGCGTTGCGGTCAGTGGGCCGGCCGTGGGTGGCCCAGCGGGTGTGACCCAGACCGGTGGTGCCGGCGAGGCCGACGGAGTCTGTCTCGTCGAGCGCGGCCTCCAGGTTGGCCAGCCGACCCGCGCGGCGTCGCACCGTCAGACCGCCACGCCCGTCGAACAGCGCGACCCCGGCCGAGTCGTAACCCCGGTACTCCATCCGCCGCAAAGCGTCGACCACGATGTCACAGGCAGGCCGCTGCCCGACGTAGCCGACGATTCCGCACATAGGCATTCAGGGTAGTGCAAGGGCTGGGTCACACCGCCTGCGCTACGGTCTGATGGTGGCCCGGACTAAGAAGCTTTTCACCGCTTTGACCCGGCGCGGACCGCATCGAGTTTTGCGCGGTGACCTGGCCTTTGCCGGTCTGCCCGGTGTCGTCTATACCCCCGAGTCCGGGATGAATCTAGCCGGTGTGGCATTCGGTCACGACTGGCTCGCAGGAGTGGACCGCTACGAGGGCACACTCGAGCATCTGGCGTCGTGGGGCATCGTGGCCGCTGCACCTGACACCGAGAAGAGTGTCGCGCCGTCGGTGCTCAACCTGGCGTTCGACTTGGGCACCACCCTGGACATCATCGCGGGTGTGCGGCTGGGCCCGGGAAAGATCAGCGTGCATCCGACGAAGCTGGGTGTCGTCGGGCACGGTTTCGGTGGATCGGCGGCGGTGTTCGCCGCCGCGGGCATGCCCGCTGGGCCGCATGGCCCAAAAGCTATAACGGCGGTTTTTCCGACGGTGACCAAGCCGCCCGCGGAACAGCCCGCGGCAGCGCTGCGGGTGCCCGGTCTGGTCCTCGCCGCGCCCGGCGATCCAATGACGTTGCGCTCCAACGCCGTTGAGTTGTCCAGGATATGGAAGGGCGCGACGCTTCGCACGGTCGACAAGGCCAAGGCCGGCGGCCTCATCGAGGGCAGGCGGCTGGCCCGCATTGTCGGACTGCCCGGCGCCGACAAAAGTACGCAAAAACTGGTGCGCGCGCTGCTGACCGGCTATCTGCTGCACACGCTGACCGGTGACAAGACCTACGCCGACTTCGCCGACCCCGAGACCGACCTGCCGAAGGCGCCCGTCGTGGATCCTTTCGGCGACGATCCGGTGGACATCGAAGACAAAGTCGTTGCTCTTCTGAAGCCCTGAGTCGGCCAACCAACCGGTTGGGTGTATAACTCGATGATGCGGACTGGGATATTTCTGAACTACGCCGGCGGCTTTTTGGAGGCCGTCGACGAGGTCGTCGAGCTTGAGAAGATCGGCGTCGATATCGCGCTGGTCGCCGAGGCCTACTCGTACGACGCGATCAGCCAGCTGGGTTTCCTGGCCGCCATGACGTCCCGGATCGAACTGGGCACCGGCGTGGTCCCCATCTACATCCGCACCCCGTCGCTGCTGGCCATGACGGCGGCGGGACTCGACTATGTGTCCAACGGCCGCTTCCGGTTGGGCATCGGCACATCGGGACCGCAGGTGATGGAGGGCTTCCACGGCGTGCCGTTCGACGCGCCGCTCGGCCGGACCCGCGAGGTGGTCGAGATCTGCCGCCAGGTGTGGCGCCGCGAACGGGTCAGCTATGACGGGAAGTACTACCAGATTCCGCTGCCGACCGACCGGGGCACCGGCCTGGGCAAGCCGCTACAGCTGATCAATCACCCTGTCCGCGATCGCATTCCCGTCACGATCGCGGCACTGGGCCCGAAGAATGTCGAACTCACCGCCGAGATCGCCGAGGGTTGGCAGCCGGTGTTCTTCTACCCGGAGAAGGCCCACGACGTGTGGGGTGAGTCGCTGCGGTCCGGCTACGCCAAGCGCGATCCGGAACTTGGTCCGCTCGACATCATGGTGAGCGCGCCGCTGGCAATCGGTGATGACGTCGACGACCGATTGGCTTGGGCGAAGCCCCAATTGGCGTTGTATATCGGCGGCATGGGTGCGCGGGGCCGCAACTTCTACCACAACCTGGCCACCAGTTATGGGTATGGCGAGGTGGCCAACCACATCCAGGACCTCTACCTCGCAGGTAAGAAAGCCGAGGCGATCGAGGCGGTACCAGACGAGATGGTGCGCAACGTTTCGCTGGTGGGTCCTCGCGGCTTCGTCAAAGAGCGGCTCGCCGCCTACGCCGACGCAGGGGCCACGACGCTGCTGCTGCAGCCGCTTTCGGGCGACCGCCGCGAATCGGTGCGGTTCGTGGAGGAGCTGCGGGCGCTACTGGCTTAGACGTCTCAAACAAGGACCGTCCCGCCGTCGACCGTCAGTACGGTGCCGGTGCCGAACTCCTGCTCAATGCAATACACGTACGCACGCGCGATATCGGACACTTCGCCGACGCGGCCCAATGGGAGTTGTTGTGCCGCTTGGTCGTACATCGACTGGCGATCGGCTTCGCCCATCGCATTCCACAACGGTGTGCGGACGACGCCGGGTGCTACGGCGTTGACCCGGATCGGTGCCAATTCGAAGGCCAGCGCCTTCGTCAGCGCATTCATGGCGCCGCAGACACTCACCGGAAGAGCGCCGAATCCGGGTTGCTCGGCGGCGGTGCCGCTCGTCAGTGTGATCGACCCGCCGGCCGTAATGCGGGGCGCGAACACGCGCACCGCGGTCAACGCGCCGACGAAGCGGGTCTGAAAGAAACCGGTGATGATCTCCGGGGTCAGCTCGGCGAGTGGAGCCAGTTCGAGTGCCTCGCCTGCGGTGAATACGAGGTGGTCAATGTCGCCGACGTCGGCGGCGAGCCGCTCCACCGCCGGCAGGTCGGTGAGGTCAACCGTGGCGCCACGGGCATGCTCGGGCAGTTGGGACAGGGCACGGCCGACACTGGACTGCTGGCGGGACACCACGATCGGGATGGCGCCGCGTTCGGCTGCCGCGGACGCGACCCCCAGGCCGATGCCGGAGGTGCCGCCGATGACGAGGACTCGCGCATTCTTCAGGCTCATGGATCCACTGTCGGGCCGGATTGCGGCGGAGTCCAAGACCCTTTTCGTCGCGGAGCGATACCCTACCGGTATGGTCGCGCCCGACCTCGACATGCGTAAACTCCGCTACTTCGTGGCAGTCGCCGAAGAATTGAACTTCGGCCGTGCCGCCGCCCGGCTGCACATCGCACAGCCGGTGCTGTCGCGCCAGATCCGTTCGTTCGAAAGTGACCTCGGCGTGCAATTGCTTGACCGCGATTCCCGCGGAACCCGGCTGACCGCCGCAGGAAAGCAATTGCACGAGGACGCGCGCTTCTTACTCGCCGAGTCGAAAGCCTTGCAGCAGCGCCTGTTTCGGGCCGCTGAGCCGACGGCGACGGTAACGGTCGGCGTCATGCCCGGGCTGTTGGCGACGGCCGCGGCAGCGGCGTTCGAAGCCGACGACCCGTCGCGACGTGCGGTCGTTCTGCAGGTCGGGTGGACTGAACAGGTCGACGTGGTGCACCGCGGGGAGGTCGATGTGGTGTATGCGCGCGAGCCCATCGACCATCACGGGCTGGGCACCGCACCGCTGCTAGAGGAGCCTCGAGTCGTCGTTCTGCCCGCCGGCGATCCACTCGCGAAGAAGCGGTCCGTACGGCTGGCCGATCTGGCGTCCAAGCGGTTGTTACAGGACCCGGCCACGGTGCCGGAGTGGTATGCGATCGCCACTCCCGAGCATCGCCGTCCGGGCCAGATGGCGCACACCGTTGAGGACAAGCTGGAACTTGTTGCAGCACAAGCCGGTTTCGTGATCCTGCCGCGCTCGACGACGGCGTTCTACCGCAGGCGGGATGTTCGGGTGCTGCCGATTCGCGACATCGGCCCGAGCCAGGTCACGCTAATCTGGGATGCGGCGACCGACAACCCGGCCCGCGACGCGTTCGTCGACGCCGCACTGGCATGCCGGAATCAGGCGATCTGACACTCGGCTTCACGTCGACGTGATCCAGCGACGAGCGCGGTCGAGGATGACGCTGCGGTCGAACCGGTCGGCCGTCCACATCGTCGACTGAATCGTGCCGCGATCGCCGTAGCGCCGCATGATGTCCACGTGGTGCGGCAGGCTGATGAAGCGTTCGAGGTCCTCCTCCGATGCCCACACCGATACCGACCCGCTACGCCCGGCGGTCGGCAGCACCCACAGCCACATGCCCACCGCTCCAGACATGCCGTACCAGCCCATCCGCATGCGCAACCCGTTGGCCGCGACGCCGGGAAGTACCCGCCGGTGATGCGCCGAGAATTTCGTCACGCTCACCACCACCGGCGCGTCTCCTGGATCTACCGTGCCGGGCATCCAGGGCGTTAGAAATGGGGTCGCCACCGCGGACGTTGCGTTGTTCACTGCCGACATGCCACCAGCCTCGGCGCATAATTGGTGCGTGTCAGGATCCAATTCAAGGCTTTCTGAGCAGACCAATTCGGACGAGACGGGCTTCCCCTCGGACCTACTCGTCGCCCTCGATCGGTCCGGCCGACGGGGTCTGTCCGCGCAGCTGCAACTTCAGTTGCGCTCTGCGATCCAACAGGGGCGCCTGCCGGCCGGAGCAGTACTGCCGGCGACACGAACATTGGCACGCGAGCTTGGCGTCGCACGCAGCGTGGTGGTGGCCGCATACGAGCACCTCGCTGCCGACGGATATCTGAGCGGGCGGCAAGGATCCGGCACCCAGGTGATGCCGATCGCTCAGACGTCGGCGGGCACGTCGTCGACGTCCGCGCAGCCGGCCGCTGACGTTCGCCTTCTGAGCGGGCTGCCCGACCCCGCGCTGTTTCCTCGAACCGAGTGGCTGCGCCACTATCGCGCGGCGCTCAACAGTGTGCCTAATCAGCAGCTCGGCTACCCGGGTCCCCTTGGGACGCTGCAATTGCGGGAAGCGCTCACCAACTACATCGCACGCGTGCGCGGTGTCGCGACCACGCCCGATCGGATGATCATCACATCGGGCATTACTCAGGCGGTGGTATTGCTGGCCCGGGCACTGCGAGCTCGCGGCGTGGACGCAATCGCCTTCGAGGACCCATGTTTCGGACTTCATCGGCAAGCCGTCATCAATGTGGGCCTGAATGTCGTGCCGATTTCCGTTGATAGCGACGGCCTCGACGTGGCAAAGCTATTGGCGCACAACGTCGGAGCCGTACTGGTAGCGCCCGCGCATTCCTATCCGACGGGAACGGTCCTCAGTGCGGAGCGGCGTGCTGCACTCGTCAAGTGGGCGCACGACAGCGGCGGGCTGATCATCGAAGACGACTACGATGCCGAATTCCGCTATGACCGAGCGCCGATCGGCGCGCTGCAAGGGCTCGCACCTCTGCGGGTGGCCTACGCCGGTTGTGCGAGTAAGACCCTCACGCCAGCTTTGCGACTCGGTTGGCTTGCCGTGCCGGACTGGCTCGTCGACGAGGCAGTCCGGCAAAAGCTGCTCGACGACATGGGAAACACGATGCTCGAGCAGTTGGCGCTGGCGCGCTTCATCGAAACGGGCGGGCTAGCAAGGCATCTCCGTCGGGTTCGGCCGATCTATCGGCGCCGACGCGACACCGCCTTGGCCTCGATCGCGACGTCGATGCCGGATGCGATTCCGACGGGTGTGGCCGCAGGCCTTCACATGTATCTACGGCTGCCGCCTTCGTGCGATGAGGTGGATCTCGTCGAAGCGGCGCGCAAGCGTGGTGTTCTTGTAGAGGGCGCCCGTTGGCATTGGTCGGCGCATTCGGCGGCGCCGCCGGCTCTGGTGATCGGCTATGGCGCGATCGCCGAGCCCGCCATCCGCAGCGGGTTGGCGACGCTCGGCGCACTATGCCGCGTGTAGGTCGGCGAGTGCCACGCCGATTCTCACTTCGACTCCGCTCACGGTGATCAGCGGTGCTCCGGGTAGTGGCGGTGCCGTCGAGCGGTACGGGGCGCCGGTGGGCGTCATGAATTCTGCTGTGTAGCTGTTGTTTTCGTCGCAAGCAGTCGAGGTGGCCGTCCACCGGATGGCCACCGAGCGAAGCGCCCCGACCTCGCTGGAGTCAGTGCCCTACCTGACCCGCACCCACGGAGTCATGCTCGTGCTGTTCGCCTCCCGTTGCGGCGCACGTCAGCGCGGGTCTTGATGAGGGGTCTGGATAGCGGGTCGGCGACGGTGCGCGTCTGGTTCTCAGCTTCGATCCTCACGATGCGATAGTTGCGCGTTTCGCGGAACGAATTCCTCGATACCCCAACCTATTTGAGCGTCGATACGATGCTGGTGGCGATACGGCCCCGATAACCAAACCTAGACGGTATGGGGGGCTGGGGCCTCGCTCACATGTGAACGTGGGTTGCCGTCAGGAAGTTGGTCCTGGCCGGTAGAGCCACACAGATGTGGGAGGCCCCAGTGAAGGTTCAGCGTACGAGTGTTGGTTTGGATGTGCACGCACGTTCGGTGGTTGCGTGTGGTCTTGATGATCACACCGGTGAGGTGTTCGAGCGTCGGTTGGGCTCGGATCACGGGGAGATCCTGGCGTGGCTGGGTGATTTGCCCGGTCCGGTGGCGGCGACCTTTGAGGCCGGTCCGATGGGTTTCGGGCTCGCGCGCTGCTTGAACGCCGCCGGGATCAGGTGTGTGGTGGCTGCGCCGTCGAAGTTGCAGCGCCCGGTCGGGGATCGGGTCAAGACCGATGTGCGCGACGCCCGTCATCTGGCTCGGCTGTTGCACCTGGGCGAGATCGTGGAGGTGCAGATTCCCAGTGTGGAACAGGAAGCCGCTCGGGATTGTTTCGTGCCCGTGAGGATTGCCGACAGGACTTGATGGCCGCACGCAACCGGCTCTCGAAGCTGTTGCTTCGGCAGGGGATCGTCTACGACGGCGCTACACCGTGGTCGCAAGTCCATCAGCGATGGCTGCGCGCTCAGCGGTTCACCAACCCGGCGTTGACGATGGCCTATGACACCGCGTTGGACACGGTGTTGGCCACGACCGATCGCCGAGAGCGTCTGGATGAGGCGATCACCGCACTGGCCGCCGACGCGTCGTTCACCGCTGTGGTGCAGCGGTTGGGGTGTGTGCGTGGGGTGTCCACGCTGATGGCGTTTGGGTTGGCTGTGCAGATCGGCGATTGGCACCGCCTCACGGGGCGCACCATCGGCTCCTATCTGGGGTTGGTGCCCGCGGAAAGTTCCTCGGGCGCCACACGGTCTCAGGGTGGCTTGACACGAACGGGCAATACTCACGCTCGCGGGTTGTTGATCGAGGCAGCATGGCATCACCGGCGGCCATACCGGCCTGGGGTCGTGATGCGACGGCGCTGGCAGGCCGCCTCGCCGGGGGCTCGAGCCCGCGGTCAGGCCGCCAATCGACGACTACACGCCCGCTGGCTGCACTTCGACCAACGCAAGAAACACCCCGTGGTCGCCAACGCCGCGATCGCTCGCGAACTGGCCGGCTGGTGCGGCTGGCAGGGGGTACTTATTCCGAATATGCGGTATTCGTTCCTTCACGGCGGCGTCTCCATGCAGAGATTCAGCGATATTGGATCCGAGCGACATCTATCGACCCAATAGATGCGGACATGATCACCGTCTTCTCGCAGTCGGCGCTAGTCACATGACAAGCGAGCGAACCGACCGGGGCCCGTCACGTCAACCCTTATCTATCGGTGGCCCTCTCATCCCGATCGGCTTTTCTGCGCGTCACCAGTGTCACCGCCTTCCGCTGTCCGCTTTCGGCCCTAGAAGTCACGTCGGAACGTTGGCTGCCATCGGCGTCGCATCCGTCTGTACAAGCAGACCGAACCCCTAGTTGATGCGAAAGGCCGCTACTCCTCCAGCATTTCCCGGGCTCGCGCCAATTCGGGCACATCGCTGTCACTGACAAGGCGGCCGGCGGCGTCGATCACGGTGTCCCGTGCGGGTTGCCCTCGAAGCCCGAAATCGTCAAGGGCGGCCCGTAGTTCGAACAAGGGCGCGTCCTGGCGGCGGGCCAGGTCGAGCGCCGCGCCAAACCCGGCTGCGCGTGCGTCGGGGTCGATGAGGGTGTGGGCGCGCAGACGCAACAGTTCGGCGTCATAAAACTGATGGCCTTTCTCGGCTGTGATGCCGAGTGCGGTGTCGAGCCAGTTGCGGGCTTGGTTGTGTCGGCCCGCGGCGATGAGCAGCCGCCCAATAAGGGCATCGTTGATCGGGCGGTTGGCTTCGGTCCCGATGCGGTGCCACGTGTCTTGGATCTTCGTCATGGTCGCGATGTGAGCAGACACAGCGTCCGGGTCGCGATCTGCGGAAGCGAGCAGGGCGCGGGCGCGAATGGCGCACTGCTCGCTCACGCCGACCCCCTGCCAAGCCGCAAACCCGTGCCGCTCAGACTGCTCGATCAACTGGACCGCGACTGCGCCCGCGCGGTCCAGTTGAGCGGCTTCGCAGCGGATCCAGATTTCGTATATGCCTGCAAAAATGCGGCTGTAGGGGCCGGCGGGAAACCCGAGCTGCTCGGCCCGCCGCAGCGCCTGCGTCAGCCGCCCCTCGGCACCGCTCACATCGCCATGTAGCAAGCGCTCGACCGCCAGGAAGACAAACGACGACGCCACCCAGTCGAGCGGGATGAACCACAGCGGGTCGATGTGCTGCGCCCCTTGAAGGGCCACGTCGGTCGTGGCTTGCTCGAAATAGGTGCGAGCGGTCGTGAACTCGCCCCGCAGAAATGCCACCTCTCCCAGCCCGGCGTTTATGGCGCGGCCCAGCCACGGCCGTTGGGAGTCGGCTCCTCGCCGCAGCACATCCATCAGTTGCGCCGCGCGGCGAACGTCGGGAACCCACATGTAGTGGGCGCCGGCGGCGGCCAAGGTCGCCACGACAAGCTCGTCGTGGAGGTCGGTGCCGACCAGCTGTAGGCAGCGCTCGAAATCACCAACGGAGACAGGGCTGACATTGCCCTCCGGCTCCCCAGCGGCGGCGAGGTAGCCGCGCTGCAACCGTGCAGCGATCTCGCGCCGATCGCGGTCCCACCCGGGCGGGCACAGCTCCAGCTGCGTGACGGCGCGGTTGACGTGGTTGCGGGCTTCGGCCAGCGCCCCGCGGCGGCGCGCGTCCGCAGTGGCGCGCTGATAGGCCGATGCGGCATCGCCGTGGCGCGCGGCTTGTTCATAGTGGGCGGCCACCAGGGGCCAGTCGGGATCTGCCGCGGCGCCGTTGACCAGCGCGTCGGCGGCCTTGCCGTGCAGGCCGCGGCGCAGGCTGGGCGGGGTGAGTTCGGCGGCGACTTCCCGCAGCAGTTCGTGGCGAAAACCCCAGCCACCGGTGCCGGATAGCTCGAATACCCGTGCATCCACAAGCTCGTGGATGAACTGACTGAGCTGGACCGTGTCCAGGCCGGCCACCGCGGCCAGCAGGGAGCGGTCCCCGTGGCGGCCGATGACGGCCGCCGCCTCCGCGACCCGCACCGCAGCGGGGCTTCCGCGCAGCCGGGCCAACAGCGGCTCATACAGCGTCTCGGGCACCGCCGGCCCGCTCACTTGGTCAGACGGCGCCAGCTGCAGCTCCGCCACCACCTGCTCGATGTAGAACGGCACACCGTCGCAGCGGTCGCGGATCCGCACCCGCTGCTGCTCGGTCACCGCCGGATCCAACGCCCGGATCAGCTCGTCGCTCTGCTCGGCGGTCAGCGGCGCCAGATCGAACACTGTGACCGGCCAGTGCTGCGGCATCCCCCCGCTGTCACGTTCGGTCACCACCATCAGCAGCCGGCCACCGCCGTTGGACAGCAGCGAGCCGAGCACCTCGGTGGTGGACGGGTCGAACCACTGCACATCCTCGGCGACCACCAACCCCGGCCTAGCGCCAAGGCAGGCCAGCAGGTAGCCACAGACCGCTTCCGAGATCAGCCGCTGCAGCTTGCGGCCCTCCGCGGCCACCGGCTGATAGCCCTCCTGCGGCTCGATACCGAGCACGGGAGCCAGCAGTGGCATGGCAGTCCGCGGATCCAGTCCCCGGGCGACCAACTCGGTACGCAGCAGCTGCAGCCGCTCCCCACCGTCAGTGAGGCGACTGATGCCGCACCGGCGCTCCAGCATCGTGCGCACCGGGTGCAGACCGACGCCGGTGTGAAGCGGCGACCCGTACAGTTCCACCACCGCACCGCCGCCCCGTTGCGCCAGCTCGCCAGCCGCCAACGCCAATCGGCTCTTGCCGATGCCCGGCTCGCCGCGAAACGCCACCGCCGACGCGGGAAGCGTATGAGCTTGCGCCTGCGTCCAACTCAGCACAAGGTGTGCCAGCTCGTCCTCGCGTCCCACTAGCGAAGCGCGGGCAGTCTTAGGGGGCGCGGGGCGCTCAGCCACCACGCGGTAATGGGCGATCGGCGCGTCGACACCTTTTACCGTGGCCGGCGCACGACGCTCCAGCTCGAAGAAGTCAGCGGTAAGCGGCTCCACCGCATCCGACACCACCACCGACCCTGGCGGCGCCAGGCTACACACCCGCGCGGCCACATTGGCCGCCAACCCGTAGACGTCGTCCTGGGCGATGTCCAGATACACCGGTCCTCGATGAACCCCGACCCGCACATCGATGCCCACTCCGAAGCGGCGTTGGGCCTGCTCGCTCAGCGCCCGCACTTCACGGGTGATCTCCACACCCGCCAGCACCGCCCGGCGCACGTCATCCTCGTGGGCAACGGGATGGCCGAACACCGCAAGCAGCCCATCACCCTTGATCGAGGCGATGTGGCCTTCAAAGTCTTCGACGGCCCGCTGCACCAGTTCGTGGTATCTGACCACCAGCAATCGGTAAGCCTCGGGCTCCAGGCGCGTGGAGAGGACTGTCGAGTCGACGAGATCCGCGAATAGGATTGTCAGCCTTCGGATCTCACCATGACCGCCAGGAGAGGCGGCCATCAAGTCCTCGGCCTCGATGTTCCCGCGGTCGACAGCCAGCACCTGCCCCGCCAGGGCGCTGGCAGCCTCACGATCACCGCGGTTGATAGCTCGCACCGCCCGGTCAAGCAACTCGTCGATCAACGCACCGTGCTGCGGATGGGCGCCGCCGTGTTTCTCGGAGCGCACCTGATCGTGGCTCACGTCGCATATCGTCCCACCGCAGAGCGCTCGACGGGCGATAACGCACTAGTCAGCCGCGCTGCGCGCGAGGCCGCCAGGCGGCGGCCATTGGTAGCGACTCACCTCAGTTAGCGCTCAGCGCGATACTGCACGATCTCGACCCTAAGACCACGTGCCAGAGACCTAGCGGATATCTCTCTGCGACACCAGCGCATCAGCAACCGCCGCCGCGTCCCAGCCATCCCGCACCGCAGTCCGCAGCGCCACCGCCCGTGCCCGCCGCTGCGCCAAACCCGACCCACCTCTACGCACGACCGACCGGCCGCCGCCACGGCGCGCCCGCGCCATTTGCTCCATATCGTCGCGCTAAGAATTCCCCACGACATGCAACAGACCGGTCTCACGGGGACGGCTCACCCGCACGCACCCACGATTCGAGCGCCTCACCGGATTGCGCCGCCGCCGACGCATAGCGGTTGGCGCGCACCATGATCCGCCGACCGCCGCGGCGGATCCAGAATGGTCATTAGCCGTCATGTCCGACTGACGGCACCCAAACTGTCCAGGTGAACTGGCGGGGTATCAGCAAGCGTCTTGGAGTGACCCGCGGAACAACTATGAGCAACCACGTTGTCCTGCAACCGATCACGCTCGATGTCCTAGACCAGCGGTTAACTCCGACTCGAAAGCCCCCGTCCTGCGGTAACCAACCCGCGCATATCAGACTGACACGCGTCGACACGACACGCTTGACATCCACGCACGCTCACCTGGCCAACGAAGCGGCGGCCGCAGCGACGGTTGCGGCCGCCGCTTCACCCTGCCCCCTTGACAAATCACTCCCCATATCAGTTGTTGGTTGGTGGTGGTTGGGGTTGGAAGGGTTCATACCACCACCAGTCGGCGCGCTCGCCGGTGGGCCCGGGCCACGGTGGCACAGCCGGTGGGGGACGGTTGGGCGGACGCGCCAGCGATCCCGCGCTAAGCGGTCGCCCGGCGCTGTCGGTGACGACGAGATCCTCTGCGGGTCCGGTGATGGTGATGACGCCTCGATGATGCAGCCGGTGGTGATACGGGCAGACCAGCACCAGGTTGACCAACTCGGTGACACCGCCGTCTTCCCAGTGCCGAAGATGGTGGGCGTGCAGACCGCGGGTGGCCCCACAACCGGGCACCGCGCACATCGGGTGGCGGTGCTCCAGCGCCCGGCGAAGCCGCCGGCTGATCAGCCGGGTCGCCCGCCCGGCGCCGATGACCTCGCCGTTTCGTTCGAACCACACTTCACAGCTGGCATCACAGGTCAGGTATCGGCGTTCGTCCGCGGTGAGCAGCGGACCCAGATGCAGCGCCGCGGCGCGCGCCTCAACGTCGACGTGGGCCACCACCGTGGTGTGCTGCCCGTGCGGTCGGCGGGTGGCCTCGGCGTCCCAGCCCGCCTCGACCAGGCGCATAAACGCCTCGCCGGTGGTCGGCAACGGCGGCCGCTGATCCGATGCGCGGTCGCCATCGCCGTGATCGTGGCGCCACTGGGCGATCAGCGCATCCAAATGCGACGCCAGCGCCGCGTCGAACTTCGCCGCATCCAAGTGGGGAAGTTTGATCCGCCAACAGGTGCCCTCCTCATCGGAGGTCTTGCTGATCGAAGCCTGTGGTTGGGGCCGAGGATCGGGTTCGGGTCGCGGTTCCAGCTTCACCGCGGTGCGCAGCTGGCTCACCGTGGCTACCGCGGCCAGCTCCGCGTAATGCTCATCAGATCCCTCG
>Ga0136846_1233773_pt1 | contig 19982 bp, 15 predicted proteins | sample HopSoiMetagenom2_FD_96841 | JGI IMG/M metagenome (GOLD analysis project Ga0136846, IMG submission 96841) | Grasslands soil microbial communities from Hopland, California, USA - 2 Assembly 2016 (version 4) | ecosystem: Environmental > Terrestrial > Soil > Grasslands | place: USA: Hopland...
AGCCGGAACCATGGGCTATGGGCTAATGCCACGTCATGCTTGCGATTTGCAGCAGAGATGTCGCTTGGACTGAGCGGCCTTACATCCGGCGCTTCGAACATTTCCTCCAGCTGCTGTATGTCATCGATGATGCGTTCGAGGTCCATTTGCAACCAGTATAGCCAAAGCCTTTTGCGTTCGCAGTCATTCCAGGAATGGTGGGCCGGCAGGTATCGTAAGGGTAAATTTGGCTAAATTGGGCCGAAAATCCGGGAAAATGAAAAAAGGAGAGGCTTTGGCCTCTCCTTTGTTTCACGCTCAATTCTGCTTAGAGAGCCTGTACGTTCTCTGCCTGCAGGCCTTTTGGGCCTTTCACCACATCGAACTGCACCGGCTGACCTTCCTGCAAGCTACGGAAACCGTTGCTGCGGATGGCCGAGAAATGCACGAAAACATCTACGCCAGACTGACGGCTGATGAAGCCGAAACCTTTGGCATCGTTAAACCATTTTACTGTTCCTTGTTCCATTGTCTTTTCCTAATTGTTTATTTCTGCTGAGAAGAATCGCTGCTACTGAGAGGGGTGACGCTGAAACGCGGAACCAACCATCAAATGCTTGGAATCAACACTAAGGCAGATATTATTTAGATGAAGGACTCGGAAGAAGGATTCCGAATTTCTTCAAGCCTTTTGTAATTACGAGGTGAGCACAATGCCAAGAGAAGCCAAGCTGTTCTTGTCCAGTTCTGGTTCGGCGGTGCGTGGATTTTTCAAGTTCCGGGCGAACATCCCGCCTCGATGGATTAAGAACGCACAAAAGTCTCGGAAACGGATGGAGCCGGAAATCGTAAGAGCACTTCGGTCCGTAAAAAGCATTCAACGGAATCGGCCGCGAGCGCAAGTCGCGCTAAAAGATGCAAAGAAACAATTTAAAGCCGTGCTCAGCCGATGGGAGACAGCCTACAACAAAGAAAATTTCTATCGAGGGATACGTATCCTGCTCGAGCTTCAGCGAAATGGCTCGTCGACCCTGTGAAGGTATTCACGCGAGAAGCCGCTTCCCGCTATGGATGACGCTCTCATTCGCGGCCATCAATTACAATCCCTGACCATGCCGAGGCGTCCCGGACATACTGTCACAAAGCTCCCCAGCAACCACTGCTTCGGATGCGGCAAAGACAACGCACACGGCATGAAACTAAGGTTCAACTACGACGAGCGTGGCGGGAGATTCACGGCGCGCATCCGTCTGAAAAGGCAGTTCGCCGGTCCGCCCGGACACGCGCATGGCGGGATTATCGCGACCATCCTCGATGAAGCCATGAGCAAGCTCAACAAGCCAAACGGAATCACAGCTGTGACTTCAGAGATGACCGTCAACTATCTGCGTCCGGTGCCGCTGAACCAGTGGCTGCAGGTTGAGTCGCATGAAACGAGCGTCGATGGCCGTCGCCGCTTCCGGTCTGCTGAAATTGCGGACCAGCGTGGCAACACGCTGGCTCGCGGCACGGGCGTGTTCATCACCGTGGACCCGGAAAAAGTGTTCGCGAAATTGCGGTGAGTTCGGCGAATCCGATGCCTGTAGAGACAACCTTCGGGGCCGTGTCGTATGGCTTCTCCAGTACCACGGCTACGGCCGTGGGCTGCACTCTTTCGCCGCTGCGCGGCTGAAGATGGCGTAGCTTCGCACTTTAAGATGTAAAATGGGTACTGGCGTTTCAAGCCCATTCTTCGCGATCGCGAAAAGGTCAACTTATGTCCCAGAACAATGGCAACACAGCTTCTCTTCGCCTGAAAACCGGCCTCGCCGAAATGCTTAAGGGCGGCGTAATTATGGATGTGGTAAATGCGGAGCAGGCGGAGATTGCGGAACAGGCGGGAGCGGTATCAGTAATGGCGCTGGAGCGGGTACCGGCGCAGATCCGGGCGGAAGGCGGAGTGGCGCGGATGGCGTCACCGAAGAAGATACGCGAGATTATGGCGGCGGTGTCGATTCCGGTGATGGCGAAATGCCGGATCGGACACTTCGCGGAGGCGCAGATTCTGCAGGAGCTGGGCGTGGATTACATCGATGAAAGCGAAGTGCTGACGCCGGCGGATGAAGCGCATCACGTGGACAAGCACGCATTCAAAGTGCCGTTTGTGTGCGGAGCGCGCAACCTGGGTGAAGCGCTGCGACGGATTGCGGAAGGCGCGGCGATGATCCGCACCAAGGGAGAGGCGGGCACGGGAGACGTGGTACACGCGGTGAAGCACATGCGGCAGATCGTGCAGGAGATGAGGATCCTGACAGTGCTGGGCGAAGAAGAACTGTACGCGAAAGCAAAAGAGCACCAGGCACCCTATGAATTGGTGAAGCTGGTGGCTAAGGAAGGCAAACTGCCGGTGCCGAATTTTTCGGCGGGCGGGATTGCGACGCCGGCGGATGCGTCGCTGGTGATGCAGTTAGGGGCGGAGTCGGTGTTTGTGGGCTCGGGCATTTTCATGAACAGCGCGAGCGAGTTCGCCGCACCGGGAGACGCCGCCAAGCGGGCGCGCGCGATTGTGATGGCGGCGACCCATTATCAGGATCCGAAGGTGCTGCTGGAAGTGAGCTCAGATGTGCCGAGCGCGATGAAAGGTCTGGCAGTCAGCGGGATGGACGAGGCGCACATGCTGCAGACCAGAGGTTGGTAGGTTTTTCGCATTCCTGACTTTGCAGATGGCCCCGATTTTTTCGGGGCTATTTTGCTGTGGAGCAGCTCGGAATGTAAGTGTGTGAATCGTGAGCTGCTAAGACTTCGCGTTTCAGTTGGTGTCCTGCACACGTGTCTGGTCGGTGATCCAGTTGACTTCCCAGGTCTTGCCGCCGTCGTCGGAGAAGGACTGCTCGAAATGGGCGGTGTTGGGAGTGATGCCGGACCAGTCGTAGCGAATGAAAATGGTGCGCCCATTGAAGGTGTCCTGACAATTGAACTGGCCGCGGCCGCTTTTGAATTCGCCGACGTTGGGCGGGCCGCCAAGGGTGCCGTTTTTGGCATTGGCCCAATAAAGACTCCATTGATGGGACTCAGGATTGTAGAGGCGAAGGGTGAGGCCTTCGACTTTGCCGGTGGGACTGGCGACATCGAACTGCTCGATCTGAGCGCGGCCGTTCCACACTTTGCGCGTGACCGATGTGCCCTCAAATTCCACCCAGTTTTGTGAACCGGTAAGCGGCTTCAAGAGACGCTTCAGATGGATTTTCCAGCTGCCCAGTTCGAAATCGAAATCGTGATTGGTGTCCGCCGCTTTCGCCTCAGGAAGTGATTCGTCTTTCACGTGCGTGTCGGTCGCGATCCAGTTTACTTCCCAGGTTTTGCCGCCATCGTCGGAGAAGGCCTGCTCGAAGCGGCAAGAGTCGGGAGTGATATCTGAGATAACAAAGCGAACGAGAATGGCGCGGCCGTTCAGCATTTCCTGGTCGAAGAATTCGCCGCGCCCATCTTTGAATTCACCCATGGCAGGTTGACCTAATGAGCCGGCGGCGCTGCTTGCGAAGTTGAGGCTCCATTGATGCGCTTCCGGGTTGTAGAGCCGGAGGCTGAGCCCTTCAAAGTGGCCAGCAGGACCATCTGCTTCGAGTTCCACCAGGTTGGCGCGTCCGCCCCATAACTTGCGGACAACGGTTGTTCCGTCGTATTCAATCCAGGTGTTGGAGCCGGTGAGCGGGTGCTGGAGGCGGCGGAGATGCGTCTTCCAGGTGCCAAATTCGAAATCGAAGTCGTGCTGTCCGTCACGGCGGGCGGATTGAGCGGGGCAAAAGGCAATCAGCAAGACACTTATCACAGCTCGGCGAAAGTGCATTGTGGTCTCCGTCTAGAAGACTTGGACGGAAGTGGAGAGGGTCGGACAGCGGGGGCGTACTAACCACCAAGGACATGAAGGTACACAAAGGAAAGTCAAAACCGTATAACCAAAAGTCGCAACGAAAGCGCCGCAACGTGCCCAAGCAGAATCTTAAAGCGCAGAGGGCGCGGAGAAGCCGCAAACAGCGCAGACAGTTACGTGGTTCGTAGCATTACTTCTCTGATATACATATTCGTTTGTTCTGACAGGAGCTTGATTTGAAATTACAGCTGATGGCTGTTCTGTTAAGCCTTTCCTCTATTGTTGCTGCACAAACTGCACCCCCCGAAAGCCGGAAAGAAAAGCCTTCGCAGAAGCTGGGCAAGAACGAGAAGCCGGCGGAGACGGCTGCGCCTGAGCCCAAGAAAGGCGACTTCAACGATGACACTCTTTCGGGCTTGCAATTTCGTTTAATCGGGCCGGCGGCGGCTTCTGGGCGAGTGGTGTCGTTGGCGGTGAATCCGAACCATCACGCTGAGTACTATGTCGGCGTGGCATCGGGTGGAGTATGGAAGACGGTGAACGACGGCACCACCTGGACTCCGGTTTTCGACAACGAAGGATCGTATTCGATCGGGTGGATCACGCTCGATCCGAACGATTCTTCCGTGGTGTGGGTGGGGACGGGAGAAGGCAACAGCCAGCGCAGCGTTTCGTACGGCGACGGAGTTTACAGGTCGGACGACGGCGGCAAGAGCTGGAAAAATCTGGGGCTGAAGAAATCGGAACACATTGGCAAGATCGTGGTTGATCCGCGCGACGGCAAGGTGGTGTATGTCGCGGCTGAAGGTCCGCTTTGGGGGCCGGGGGGAGACCGCGGGCTCTATAAGACGACCGACGGCGGAAAAACCTGGAAAGCGGTTTTGACGATCAGCGAAAACACGGGCGTGGCGGATGTCGATTTCGATCCCTCGGATCCCGACATTCTTTATGCGACGGCGTACCAGCGACGACGGCACGTGTTCACGATGATTGATGGCGGACCGGAGAGCGCGATTTACAAGTCGACCGACGCAGGCGCGACCTGGAACAAACTGAAATCCGGATTGCCGACCGAGGACATGGGAAGGATTGGAGTGACGGTGTCTCCGGTTGATCCGAATACGGTGTACGCGACCATTGAAGCGGCGAATGGGAAGGGTGGAATCTTTCGCTCGCAGGACAGGGGCGCGACCTGGGAACGAAGAAATGAGCTGGACTCGATCGCTATGTACTACGCGAAGATCTTCGCCGACCCAAAGAACGTGGACAGGATTTATGTGATGAACACATTCCTGCGCAAGTCGGATGATGGCGGGAAGATGCTGAACAAGGTGAACGAGACCAATCACCATGTTGACAATCACATGGTATGGATCGATCCCGACAATACCGATCATGTGATGGTGGGAAGCGACGGCGGCGTGGCCGAGACGTACGACGGGTTCAAGAGCTGGCGCTTCAAGGCAAATTTGCCTACCGTCCAGTTTTACGACGTTGCGGTTGATAACGCTCTTCCCTTCTACAACGTGTGCGGCGGCACCCAGGATAATTTCTCGTGGTGCGGGCCGTCGCGCACCAAAAGTGTTCACGGGATCATGAACTCGGACTGGTATGTGACGACCGGCGGAGACGGTTTCCGGTCGCAGGTTGATCCGGAAGATCCGAACACGGTTTATGCAGAGTCGCAGTACGGTGTGCTGGTGCGCTTCGACCGGCGGACGGGCGAAGAGATGGTTATCCAGCCGCAGGAAGGCAAAGGCGAACCTCCACTGCGCTGGAACTGGGATTCGCCGCTGATCGTGAGCCCGCATTCGCATACGCGGGTTTATTTTGCCGCAAACAAAATCTTCCGGAGCGACGACCGGGGAGACACGTGGAAGGCGATTTCGGGCGATCTGACGAGGCAGATCGATCGCAATCAGCTGGCTGTCATGGGCAAGGTCTGGGGACCGGATGCGGTCGCAAAGAATGCTTCCACATCGTTTTACGGAAACATCGTTTCGCTGGCGGAGTCGCCGAAGCAGGAGAACCTGATTTACCTGGGAACCGATGACGGGCTGATTCAGGTCACAGCCGACAACGGTGGAAGCTGGACGAAGTATGAGAAATTTCCAGGCGTTCCCGAGAAGACATATGTCAGCCGGCTGGCAGGATCACATCATGCGGCAGGCACGGTGTATGCGGCGTTTGAAAATCACAAGAATGAAGATTTCAAGCCTTATCTGCTGAAGTCGACGGACATGGGCAAAACCTGGATTTCGATTGCCGGCGATCTGCCGGAGAGCCCGGTGCTGGCGTTTGCGGAAGATCCGGTCAATCCGAATCTGCTGTTTGTGGGAAACGAGACAGGCGTGTTCTTCACGCTGGACGGCGGCAAGAAATGGGTGCGGCTGAAAGGCGGATTGCCGACCATTGCGGTGCGTGACATTGTGATACAGCAGAGGGAGAGCGACCTGGTGATTGCAACGTTTGGCCGGGGATTCTATGTGCTCGACAACATTACTCCGCTGCGGCAACTGAAGCCGGAAGTGCTCCAACAGGAGCAGGCGGTCTTTCCAGTCAAGGATGCACTGCTTTATGCCGAAGCTCATCCGCTGGGCGAGCCGCCCAAGGGATTTCAGGGCGACGCCTTTTATGCCGCGGAGAATCCGCCTTTTGGCGCCGTAGTTACCTATTACCTGAAAGAGAAATTGAAGACGAAAAAAGATGTGCGACACGAAGCCGAGAAGCAGGCGGAAAAGAAGAAGGAGACGCTTCGGTATCCCAGCCACGATGAACTGCGCGCGGAAGCGGAGGAGGCGAAGCCGGAAGTCTATCTAATGATCTATGACGAGTCGGGAGCGCCGGTACGGCGTCTCGCAGGCGATTCGGGCGAAGGATTTCATAGGACGGCGTGGGACCTGCGATATCCGACAGTGTCTGAAACAGAAGAGGAAACGCCCGGGGCGGGGTTCCCACCTGCGGCGGCGAAGGGACCGCTGGTGCTGCCGGGAAGATATTCGGTGCGAATCTTCAAGAAAGTTGATGGCGCGGTAACCGAGTTCGGGTCGTCGCAGATGTTCAGTGTAGTAGCTGATGGGAACGCGGGCATCGCCGAAGCCGACCGGAAGGCCCGTGAGGAGTTCCATCGCAAGGTGGCAGGGCTGTATCGCGCGGTGTCAGGATCAATCAATGCAGCGAGCGATCTGCAGTCGAGACTTAAAGCGGCACATAAGGCTCTGGAGGACACGCCTGCTGCCGAGGCACTGCTGGCCCAGGCGGACAGCATACAAAAACGCAGTAATGAAATTTTGCGCGTCTTGCAGGGAGACCGGACTCTGGCGGCGCGAAATGAGAATGTTCCGACCTCAATTAATGATCGCGTGACCTACATTATGGAGGGATCGCGCTTTTCGCTCGCGAAGCCCACCCAGACCCAGCAGAATGCGTATTCGATTGCGGCGGCGGAGTTCAACGAGCAACTGGCGAAGCTGCACAACCTGATCACAGTTGATTTCGACAAACTGCAGAAAGATATGGAAACGGCAGGCGCGCCCTGGACCCCGGGACGAGTGCCTGAGTGGCAGGAGAAATAAAAATGATTCGCAGGTTAACCATTGCAGTTTTTTTGAGCGGGATCGTATTCGCACAGAATGTTCCGCAGTTCGATGGTCAAAGCTGGTGGAACCATGTGAAGGTCCTGGCCGACGACAAGATGGCAGGTCGGGAGACGGGCAGCGAAGGGCTGCGCAGGGCGAGTGAATACGTAGTGCAGCAACTCACCAGGGCTGGACTGCAGCCGGCGGGCACGAAGGGCTTCTATCAGCCGGTGAGCTTTACGGCGCGGCAGATCGTAGAGAAAGATTCCCGCGCGGCGCTGGTGCGAAACGGGAGTCAGGAACCGATTGTGGTGGGGGAAGACGCTTACTTCGCCACCAGCATCGATCTTTCTCCGGACGAGGTTTCGGCGCCGCTGGTGTTCATTGGGTACGGATTGAAGATTCCGGAGCTGAACCTGGATGAGCTCCTCGGTCTCGATCTGAAAAACAAAGTTGTGGTTTATGTCAGCGGATCACCTTCTAACGTGCCTTCAGCCCTCTCAGCGCACTATCAGCAAAGCGGAGTGCGATGGAAGGCGCTGCACGATGCGGGAGCGATTGGAGCGATTCGCATTTTCAATCCGGCGTCGATGGATATTCCGTGGTCGCGTATCTCGCTGAACCGCACGCACATGGAGATGACGCTGGCCGATCCTGAGTTTGATGAGACCGCGGGCGAGAGGATGGCGCTCTCGTTCAATCCGGCAAAAGCGGAGAAGCTGTTTTCCGGGTCAGGTCACAGCTTTCAGGAAATTGCCGACCTGGCGCGAGATCGAAAAGAGCTGCCGAGATTTCCGCTGGCGGTATCGCTCAAAGCGAAGGCGAGAGTAGAAAAGAAGAAAGTTGAGTCGTCGAATATTGTTGCGAAGCTGCCGGGGAGCGATCCCAAGCTGAAAGACGAGTACGTTGTACTCTCGGCACACATTGATCACGTGGGTATTGGCGAGCCGGTGGATGGCGATCGCATTTACAACGGCGCGATGGACGACGGATCCGGCGACGGCGTGCTGCTGGATATAGCAAGCGCGCTGAAGCAGCGGCCGGACAAGCTGCGGCGATCGGTTCTTTTTCTGTTTGTGATCGGCGAAGAAAAGGGCCTGCTGGGTTCGAAGTACTTTGCGGCAAAGCCGACGGTCGATATCAAGTCGATGGTTGCGGACATTAACATTGATATGTTCCTTCCCATCGTGCCGTTGAAGACGCTGCGCATTCTGGGGCTGGATGAATCTGACCTGGGAACGCGCGCGAAAGACGTTGCGCAAGCAATGAAAATACGTCCGCAGGCGGACCCGGAGCCGTTGCGGAATTCGTTTATTCGAAGCGATCAGTACAGCTTTATTCGTCGAGGGGTGCCGGCGTTGAAGGCGGACGTGGGCTTCGAACCGGGCTCGCCGGAGCAGAAGACATTCAAAGACTGGCTGACGCATCGGTATCACGCGCCCTCAGACGATGTGAACCAGCCGGTGGACCTGCAGGCGGCGGGGCTCTATGAGCAGTTCATCTATCGCCTGCTGGCGGATGTGGCCAATGAAGATGAGCGTCCGCAGTGGAAGGCGGAAAGTTTTTTCAGGCGGTATGCACAGCAAGGACAATGATGACTGTTGGTACTATCGATCTACTGAATGCAGGCGGGAGAGCTTGCGCCAAATCAGGTCGATCGACTTTGCTGGCCGCGATCATGACCGCGGTTGCACCCGTGCAGGTCAGGTTTTGTGCAGCAAAGTAATCCCCCGGTAGCTATCAATTCAGCATGAAATTGCTGAAGTTTATCTGTGATCCCTGCCAGGTGAATGTTCCCGTTGCCGGGGTCGACTTCTTGTAGCCCTTTGGCAGAACTGTCTTCACACTATAGCCAGATCCAAGACTGAAAGCCCGAGTAAGCGGGAAGAAGTACAAGCCGGTGCTGTCGGTAACGGCACTTGCGACCACCCCATTGGAGGCGTTGAGTACATTTACCGTAGCGCCGGTGATCGCACCTGAGTTGGAATTCGTCACATAGCCGATCAGCGGGTTGGGCCGGAGAGCGCCCAGGCTTAACTGCAAGGCTTGAGTGTCCGTTATCAGCGCGCTGGCTGCCGAAGCATTGATGTGCTTGCCGCTCTGAGCGTTGAGCTGGTTGAGAATTGCTTGTAACACGTTGGTGGCGGTCTGGTTATCTCCGGCAGTGATAAACGTCTGGGCGGCCGTCAGTTTGCTGCTCAGAGCATTAGCAATGCCGGATCTGTCGATCGCGCCCGTGGTCAGAAAACTGTTGATCACGTTCTTCATTCCGCCCGTGGTGGGCGTAACCACGATTTTGGTTCCAGTTGAATGGCTGAGAGATGGAGACGAAGAAACTCCGCTGATCAGCAAACCGTATGAGCCCGCCGGCAAGCTAGCCGGAAGCGTCACATTCAGGGTTGAGGAAGCGGAGCTATTAAAGTCAGGTGTGACCGGATTTGCGCTCAACGTGACCGCCACGCCGGCAGGCTCGTCCTGAACATTCAGCGTAACCGCGGAATTAAAGTATTCGATTGAATTGACAGTGACGGTTGTCGAACCTGATCCGCCTACATCGGCAGCAATCGAGGTAATGGTCGAGAAAAAGAAATCAGGCGACCGTGCTTCGTAAGCGCCGATGTCATATCCGCCGTTCTGTGGCCGAGTGACGCCGCGCTGATCGGTCCCCAGCGAGGTTGAGGAGTCAGCCGCATTGGCCGCAGAACTGCTAGTAAGAATCGCCATGGTTGGCGTGTTGCCAGGGCTGTTCAGTTGAAGGGATTGCAGCTGCGGGTCGTTCGTGGATACCACTTCCGGACAAGGCGAGAATGGTCCAGCTCCATTGCCATTGTGCGTGATCAGATTGCCCGCGCCTTGCACGTTCATGCTGCCAGTAAAAAAGCACTCGTTCGCTCCGTTATTAACGATGATCGTGTTGTACAGATTGAAGTTGACGGGCGGCCCTCCGCCGCCCGTCACTCCGGCATCACCCTCGTCGGTGTACACCACCACAGCTCCCCCCGCGCCGGTAGCTTGATTATTGCTGAAAGTGGAGTTGGTGATTTCCAGGGTGTTGTCGAGCGAAAAGATAGCACCTCCGGAGTCCCCGCCATTCGCTGCCGAGCCCCCGCCGGCAGCACCGCGGCTTACAAAATTGTTGTAGAACGTGCTGTTTTTAACCTTGACGGTTCCGTTCTGATTGAAAATGGCACCGCCGAGCGCTCCGCCCCCACCACCGTTATGGTTATCAGCGTGACCACCGAACGGGCCGCCCTTACCCGGATTGTCAGAGCACACGTCACACGTGCTATCTCCGGCCGCTCCACCGCCTCCGCCGAATCCGCCATCGCCGCCGTTGACGCTTGCTACGGGGAAGCCCGCACCTGCGCCACCGCCGCCGCCAAATCCGCCGTGTCCACCATCCGCGCCAGCGTGACTGCCACCACCCCCACCGCCGCCGTAACTGCCTTGTGCACCATTTCCGCGACACAGACCAAAACCGCATTCCGAGGAGTTGATACCCCCGCCGCCTCCACCACCAGCACCGGGGCAAGTGGGCTCGTGGCCGTCATTACCCGCATCGCCACCATTTCCTCCGCAGCGATATCCGGAGCTTCCACCGATGCCAGTTTTACCTTCTCCGCCATTGCCTCCGGCAAACACTGTTCCGCCCCCGCCGCCGCCTCCGCCACTTGCGACACAGGCTGGCCCACATCCGCCTCCCATACCGCCATCTCCGCGTGAACCCCCGCCGCCACCGCCACTATCAATCTGGCCGCTGCCGCCATTTCCAAACATTCCACCGCCGCCGCCCCCGCCGCCATCGCTAGCATCGGCGCCGCCATTGCCACCCACTGCGCCATTGCTGTCGAAAGTGCTGTTTTCCACGGTGAGAGATCCAGTCAAAACATAGATCGCGCCGCCTGCACCCATCCCACCTCCACCGCCATCATTGCCGCCGTCTCCGCCTTTGATGTGGAATCCCTTGATGTAAACGTTCCTGAGCGTGAGACTCCCGGTGCCTTGCGGAAAGTCGGGATCGTCGATAGAGGCGATTGCGAACAGGCGGGAGTTTCCCGTCCCCGTCCATTGCAGTGTTGAACCATTGCCTTCAATCGTAATATTGGAAAAAATGAGCGGCGTTGCGGTCGGTCCGGCAATGTTGTGAGCGTCTCCATCCCAAAAGTGGTCGAAGTTAAAGACCAAATTGGCCGGCAAAACGATGGTGTCGCCCTTGCCCGTACCGGCGACGCAAGCCGTGTTGTACGTGGTATCGGGATCGGTCTGGCTGATCGCGAGGCTCGCCTGAAATTCGGTGGCGTAGATGGCTTCCTGTATAGAGCAGTGACCGTTGGTTACGCCTTGCGCAGTGGTGTCAACAGTGATCGTTGCCTGGGCGCTGAGCCCGGCGGTGGACAGGCAGATGAAGAAGAGAGCAATCGCAGACTGCAGGAAGAATTGGCGCGAAGAGTTCATGGCATGGATCCTTGCTCACAGAGTCGGGTGCATTGAATTGCGGGTGACCCAAAAGAAAACGGGCGCATATTGCCGTATCAACTTGTGAGGTTCAATAGCTGACACATGTCGGAGCGATTAATTTTCCTGTCGCGCTAAGCCGTTCAAGGCACTGGATATGCCGTTTGCGGCAATCCGATGTAGAATGGGGCGACTCTGGCACGCCCCTGGAGTTTCTCTAGCGGACGACCTCCCCAAGCTTTATTCCGTATCCGTCCGCATTTTGATCCGGGAGAGCATAAGCCGAGTGTTTGCGCCACCGGCCATGGAATCCATCAAACTCAACGAGAGCCTTCGGTTCGCCGACTTCGAACTGAACACTCAGACCTACCGGCTAAGCCGCCAGGGACGTACGCTGAAGCTGGAACGTATCCCTACTGAAATCCTGATCTGCCTGATTGAGCGCAAAGGGGAGCTGGTCACGCGCGAGCAGATGGTAGAGAGGATCTGGGGGAAAGACGTCTTTCTTGATACAGACAACAGCATAAACGGCGCTATCCGCAAAATACGGCAGGCGCTGCGGGATGACGCGGAACAGCCCCGCTTTATTCAAACGATTACCGGTCGCGGGTATCGCTTCATAGCTGACCTGCAAGGCGATGATCCTCCGTCGAATCCCACGATCACTACTGAGCCTTCACTGGCAACCGGCGACAGTGTCTTGGAGGTGCGACAGCCTGCGTTTCCTGTGCCGCGAGTGCCATCTCATTCGGGTATTCGCTGGCGGACCGCTGCCGCGATCTCGTCTGGCTTGGTTGTGGTTGTGCTGATTGCAGGCTGGATCGCGTTTTCAAGTTCGAAGAAGACTCAACTTCCACCCTCGCGCGTGATGATGGCAGTGTTGCCGTTCGAGAATTTAACTGGGAATGCCACTCAGGAGTATTTCAGTGACGGCCTGACCGAAGAAATGATTACGCAATTGGGGAATCTGGATCCCGACCATTTGGGAGTGATCGGCAGGACCTCGGTCATGCACTACAAGACAACGCAGGCGCCGATTGACCAGATCGCCCGGGAGTTGGGGGTCCAATATGTGCTTGAGGGGAGTGTTCGCAAGGACGCGAATAACGTCCGAGTTGCCGCCCAGCTTATCCAGACCAAAGATCAAACCCATGTATGGGCCCGGCAATACGATCGGGAGGTGACGGGGCTGCTCAACCTGCAGGGTGAAATCGCGCAAGAGATTGCTGACGAAATACAGCTTACGCTGGGCGATCACGGGCAGGCAAAAGGAAGGCCTGTCCGTGCTCCGCAGAACTACGAGGCGTACGATCTGTATTTAAGAGGTCAGTTTTTCTTCAATAAAAGAACAGCTGCCGATCTGGAAAAGGCCATTTCACTGTTCCAGCAGGCGGTCGGCAAGGACCCGAATTATGCTCGCGCCTATGCTGGAATCGCCGCAAGCTATGCCGTTTTGCCGGGTTACAACGGGCGTCCACAAGGCGAATTCATTTCGAAAGGGCGGGTAGCCGCTCTCAAAGCGCTCGAACTGGATGAAACTTCAGCTGAGGCGCATACCGCACTGGCATTACTTGTCCAGAGCTTTGATTGGGACTGGCAAACTGCGGAACGAGAGTTTCGGCGGGCCATCGAGTTGAATCCCAACTATCCTACCGCGCACCACTGGTACGCCGAACATCTGACTTGGCGAGGCCGTTTCGGTGAAGCTCTGCAGGAGAGTGAGCGAGCGCGAGAACTCGATCCACTTTCACTGATTATCGCAGCCGACAATGGCGCAATCCTTTATTTCTCTCGCCAGAACGATCGGGCGATCGAAAAGTGGCGGTCCGTGCAGGCGATGGACCCATATTTTTTGCGCGCTCATCTCATCATTGGCGCGTATACGCAGAAAGGGATGTACGCGGAGGCGCTGGCTGAAAATGAGAGGCTGCGTTCCAAAATTGAGCCTCAGTCCTTCTGGTCGTGGCAGGCCTACATCTACGGCGCTCAGGGTAGATTGGCTGAGGCAAGCCGTGCGACAGAGAAACTCTTGAGCTTGAGCCATACTCGTTCGGTTGACCCATTTGTTGTGGCTTGGGCTTACCTTGGATCAAAAGATAAGGACCGAGTAATTTTCTGGCTGCAGAAAGCTTACATGCAACATTCCAACGAGCTGGTCAGCTTGAAGGTCCATCCAGCATTTGACTTCATGCGTGACGATCCGCGGTTTCAGGAGTTGTCGCGGCGGGTAGGGTCCGGGCAATAGGCTATGGCGTTCTACGGACTGCAGAAAATACATTTCCGCGACAACGGAACTTGGTCCCGCTGGACAGCCGAGGGCGGCTCTCACCTGCGTTGAAACACAATGACAGGGTTTATGAGGGAGTTGCCGCCTGGGGCGAGCAGCTTGAAAACTGGAATTCGAAATGTGATAGACTGCGTGGCCATCCGCAAGTCTTAGTTTCTACATACGTTTCGGGCTGCGGGTGTGCGGAAAACGAATGCGCATACCACGATTGCCGGAGGTCTGGTAGATGGGGCTGGCTCTGCTTGTCTTGATCTGGTTAATCACCTTCTTCAGCACATACTTTTTCATAGCCAAAACCTGGTGGTTGCCACATGGGGCCGCCGAGGCGGCCAAGTGGATTGATGGTCAGTTCGCGCTGACCTTCATCCTGATGGGCATTGTGTTCGTGGCAGCGCAGGTGGCGCTCGGTTATCTGGTCTGGAAGTATCGTGAGCGTCCGGGTGCCGGCAAGGTGCAGTACTCGCACGGCAACACCACGCTCGAAGTGCTGTGGACCGGCCTGACCGCGATTCTGTTCATCGGGCTGAACCTGATGGGCAGCAGCGTATGGGCGCATGAGCGCTTTGAACCGGCGAAGCCCGATGCGGTGAAAGTGGAAGTCACGGGCATGCAGTTTGCGTGGTACTTCCGCTATCCCGGTAAGGACAACCAGTACGGGACGACGGATCCCAAGCTGATGGACCCATCGGCCGGCAACGAAGCGGCCATCGGGCTGAACACTTCTGATCCGGCGGCCAAGGATGACGTAGTGACCGGCACCATGTATCTGCCGGTGGGACGCGAAGTCGCGATCAATCTGCGCGCGGTGGATGTGATCCACAGCTTTTTCGTTCCGGCATTCAGGTTTAAGCAGGACGCGGTGCCGGGGCTGATTATTCCCATGCACTTCACGCCGACCGAAGTTGGAGATTATGAGATTGCCTGCGCCGAGTTGTGCGGCCTGGGGCATTACAAGATGCACGGCATGGTGAAAGTAGTAAGCCAGGACGATTTTGATAAGTGGATCGCGCAGCGGGAGGCAGAGAAACAATAATGGTTGCTCAGGAAGCACACGCGCACGGAGAACCGCAAGGGTTTATCCGCAAGTACGTTTTCAGTCTGGACCATAAAGTCATCGGAATTCAGTATTTCTTTTTGGCGCTGAGCGCAGTGTTTGTCGGGATGTTCCTGTCGCTGCTGATGCGCATCCACATGATCTGGCCGACGGCTTCGATTCCGCTGATCGGCGAGATCAAACCCGAAACCTATCTCAGCCTGCTCACCATGCATGGCACCATCATGGTGTTCTTCGTGCTGACCACCGCGCCCCAGAGCGGCTTCGGAAATTACTTTCTTCCAATTCAAATCGGCGCGCCGGACATGGCATTTCCAGTGCTGAACATGCTTTCGTTCTGGACGACATTCGTGGCGTTTGTGGTGATGCTGGCCGCGTTTTTCGTCACTGGTGGCGCTCCACTGCATGGCTGGACCGGATACGCGCCGTTAAGCGCGCTGCCGAGCGCGGGCCCGGGTGAACAGTTGGGTGCGGATTTGTGGATCACCAGCATCGCAATCTTCTGCATTGCTTCGCTGATGGGCGCGCTGAATTTCATCACCACGATTCTTGATCTGCGTTGCAAGGGCATGACCATGATGCGCATGCCGCTGACCTGCTGGGCATGGTTCGTAACCGCAATTCTGGGACTGCTGGCGTTTGGCGTGCTGCTGTCGGCGGGAATTCTGCTGCTGCTCGACCGCAACCTCGGCACAAGTTTCTATGTGCCGCTGGTGGTGGTGAATGGGCAGATCATGGCGCATAAAGGCGGATCGCCGCTGTTGTGGCAGCATCTGTTCTGGTTCTTCGGACATCCTGAGGTCTACATCGCGATCCTGCCCGGCATGGGCGTGGCTTCGCAGCTGCTTTCGACTTTCGCGCGCAAGCCGATCTTTGGCTACAAGGCGATGGTCTATGCCATTATGGCGATCGGGGTCCTCGGATTTGTGGTGTGGGGACATCATATGTTCATGAGCGGCATGAGTCCTTATTCGGCTTTTGCCTTCTCCATCATGACCATGGCGATCGGAGTGCCATCGGCGATCAAGACGTTTAACTGGCTGGGAACGCTGTTGCACGGCCGCATCCGCCTGCAGACGCCCATGCTGTTTGCGATCGGCTTCGTATCGTTGTTTGTATCAGGCGGATTGAGCGGGCCATTCCTGGCCCAGCCGTTGCTGGACATTCCACTGCACGATACGTATTTCGTGGTCGGACATTTTCACCTGATTATGGGTGTGGCGGCGATCTTTGGAATCTTTGCCGCGACCTATTATTGGTTTCCGAAAATGTTCGGACGCATGATGAACGAACGAATGGGACAGATTCACTTCTTCCTCACGCTGGCCGGTACCTATGCGATCTTTATGCCGATGCATTACCTGGGCCTGGCCGGACAGACGCGGCGTTACTCGCAATTTACCGAGGTGGCATATCAGGCGAAGCTGATTCCGCTGCAGACCTTCATCACCTTTGCGGCGATCATCACCATCGCGGCCCAGTTTATTTTCGTGGTCAATCTTTTCTGGAGCATGTTCAAGGGACGGAAGGCCAGCGACAATCCGTGGGAAGCAACCACGCTCGAGTGGACGACCGCAACGCCTCCGCCACACGATAATTTTGCCGGGCACATTCCTCAGGTGTTCCACGGACCCTATGAATACAGCGTGCCGGGAGCGCCCCGCGATTTCATAATGCAGACCGATCCAGCGGGAGTGACAGCGCACTAGGCTGCCCAAGGCATGGCGACTTTGACTCCCACCATCACGATCAAGGACCCGAAGCTTGGACACGGCGGCGCGGGTGTGCCTCCTCCCAAGACGGGCGGCGGAGACGATGGCCGTGGTGACAACGGAGCTCCCGATTACGGCGGACGGCTGCGGCGAGCGCGGCTTGGGCTGATCACGGCGCTGGTTGCGATCGTGATGATCTTCGTGGCGCTTACCAGCGCTTACGTCATCCGCCAGGGCTTGCCGGTACTCGACGAGAAGACCGGCAAGAGCGTGAGCGACTGGCTGCAGGTGAATCTGCCGACGCAGCTGCTGCTCATTAATACTTTTCTGCTGCTGCTCAGCAGCCTGACCGCTGAGTTCGCGCGGCGCCAGATGACGCGGCTTTCCAGGCTTGCGCCGGTGCAATCCATACCCGGTATCTCACTGGGGGAAGAAAAGAACTTTCCCTGGCTGGCGTTGACGGTGATTCTGGGATTGGGATTCCTGTTCGGGCAGTATCTCGCATGGCGAGAGCTGGCGGACAGGGGATTTTATCTTGCGACACCTCCCAGCAGTTCGTTTGTTTACCTGCTGACTGCGGCCCACGCAGTTCATCTGATCGGCGGAGTACTGGCTTTTCTCTATTGCGCAGCCACTTCCCTGTTTCATTTTCCCCTGGAACGGCGGCGCATTGCATTAGATATTTCGGTCTGGTACTGGCACTTCATGGCGCTTTTGTGGATTTACATTTTCGCCTTGCTGGAATTTGTACGGTAGAAGATCTGTTTTTCAGGAGACTGAAGCATGTCTGAAGCTGTGGTGCACCAGGGAGTGACGGCCGGCCCTTATGAGCCGTCACTGTTTGGCACCTACTCGAAAAAGATCGGGATGTGGCTGTTTCTGCTTTCCGACTCGCTGACCTTCGGCGCACTGTTGTATGCATACAGTTACGGGCGAATTTCTACCCCAAACTGGCCGACGCCGTTTCACTCGGAAAGCATCCGCAACGCCACGCTGATGACAGCGTTCCTGCTTACCAGCTCGCTGACCATGGTGCTGGCGGTGCGGGCGTCAGTGTTCGGCGACGGCAAGACGCAGCGCTGGTGGCTGCTCGCGACCATGCTGTGCGGGACAGGGTTCATCATTCTGCACGGGCGCGAGTGGAGCAACCTGATCGCTGAGGGCCTGACACTGCCGATGTTTCCGAGCGTGCCGGGGCATCACGCGGCGACCGAGTTTGCGGACGTGTCAAAAACTGTGCCGCAATTTCCGGCAACTTTCTTCGGGCTTACTGGCATGCACATGCTGCACGTAACCATCGGCGTGATTTATCTGGGGATCGTCGCGTTTCGCAAGAAATTTATTCCCGTATTGCTGGTGCTCTGGTTGATTGCCTGGCTGGCAACGCCGGCCTATAGTCCATTTCATTACGGCGCGCACGTGCTGCTGGTCGCGGCCATTGTGTGCGGGATTATCTTGTGGCTTAAGCCGAAAGTTTACGATTCATCGGACGTGGAAGTGGCCGGGCTGTATTGGCACTTTGTCGACCTGGTATGGATGTTCATCTTCCCGCTGGTTTACCTGATGTCAACCAAAATTATTTAGGAGCAGATCCCGAGATATGGACGCGACACAGCTTGAGCTGGAGCAGGAAGTAGCGGAGCAGCACCGCCATCATACTAAGGCGCAGTTCTTCTATGTCTGGGGAGCGCTGCTGGTGCTGACCGGGATTGAAGTTTATCTCGGGTACCAGAATATGGAGCCAGTGCGAATGCTCAGCATTCTCATGGGACTTTCGCTGATCAAAGCGGGCCTGATCATTGCCTACTTCATGCACATGAAGTATGAAGTTTCACAGATGAAGTGGCTGACCATGAGCTCGCTGGTGATCTGCCTGGCATTGATGTGTATCTTCTTTCCGGATGCGTTCAGGATTTTGAAGTTAGGAGCGCGATGAAGAAGCTGTTCAGCAGTGCTTGCTTAGTGCTTTTGACGTCCCCGGCATTCGCTCAGGGTTGTGCGATGTGTTACAGCAGCGCGGCCGGCACCACTAAACAAGGCCAGCGCGCCATCAACCATGGTGTCTTGGTGCTGCTGATTCCTCCGCTGGGATTCATGACGCTGGGCGTAGGCGCGGCCGTGAGGTACAGCCGCAAGCGGGACCGGGACGCCCAGTAATACTCTTCTTTCCGCCCCTTCGGGGCTTCGTCACATCGCTCGATCATACCCACGGCTTGCGCTGTGGGCGGTATATTTTCGCTATACGTGGCTGGGCGGATTGAAATCCGCCCCCTACGTGGACCGTGCTGAAATCCGGCGTGCGCGCTTACCTGGCTTATAATAGAGAGATTCTGTCACCCCTCCTGAAAGCTCCTGAGGACCTTACGCCGAATCGGTGTCTCCGGGCGGGTAGGCAGCGCCTTGTCTGATGTCCACGGAATCGATCACAGTTCGCGGAGCGCGGGTCCACAATCTCAAGAACATTGATGTAGAAATCCCGCACAACTCACTCACGGTTGTCACCGGGGTGTCTGGTTCGGGCAAGTCATCGCTCGCCTTCGATACCATCTACGCCGAGGGGCAGCGGCGGTATGTTGAATCGCTCTCAGCGTATGCGCGGCAGTTCCTGGAGCGCATTGAGAAGCCCGATGTCGATGAAATCGACGGGATCGCGCCGGCCGTGGCCATCCGCCAGAAGAACACCACCCGCAATCCACGCTCGACGGTTGGGACCGCGACCGAAATCTACGACTACCTCCGCCTGCTTTTTGCCCGGATTGGACGAACGTATTGTGTGCGCTGCGGGCGCGAGGTGAAGAAGGACACGGTCGATGAAGTGGTGAGTTCGATAATGGCGCTGGGCACAGGAACGCGGCTGAATGTCTTGTTCCCGGTAACGACCGCGGCGAATTCCCCTGCCCTGCCGGCAAAAGGACGCAGGAAGAAGGCAGCGCCGGATGCGGTGGCCAGTGAAGCCCTGAAGAAGCGATTGTTTGAGCTGCGCAAGCGCGGTTTCAACCGGCTGTTTCAGGGCGGACAGGTATTCGAGTTTTCCAGTCCTGAATCACTGCTGGAGGTAGATTTCGCG
>Ga0136846_1207725_pt1 | contig 19980 bp, 18 predicted proteins | sample HopSoiMetagenom2_FD_96841 | JGI IMG/M metagenome (GOLD analysis project Ga0136846, IMG submission 96841) | Grasslands soil microbial communities from Hopland, California, USA - 2 Assembly 2016 (version 4) | ecosystem: Environmental > Terrestrial > Soil > Grasslands | place: USA: Hopland...
CAGACGACGGCAAAGAGCGTCATCGCCTCGGCAAAGCGGTTCAGCGAGTTGCGCCAATGGGCATTGAGCAAGAGCAGCAGCGCCGAGATCAGCGTGCCGGCATGGCCGATGCCGAGAAACCAGATGTAATTAGCGATCGCCAGACCCCAATTGACCGGAATGTTGTTGCCCCAGACGCCGACGCCATAGATGAGCAAGACGGTGGCGGAAACGACGAAGCAGGCAAGCAGCAGCAAGGAGACCGAAAAGCAAACCCACCAAGCCGTCGGGGCCGGATACTTCAGCGGGATCTGTGTGACCTTGGCGGTAGCCGCCGCATTTCGGTCTGCCGTCAGGTCGCTCATCCCGTGCCCTCCTTTTTAAGGATATTCTGGTCCTCGATCCGGGCGAGATAGGTGGTCCGCGGTCGTGTATTGGCCTCCTCGAGCAACGTGTAGTCACGCGACCCGGCCTTCAGGCGGCTGACGGCGGAATCGGGATCGGCGACATTGCCGAAGGCGATCGCCTGGGTCGGACAGGCCTGCTGACAGGCGGTAACGATCTCGCCATCGCGGATCGGCCGACCTTCCCTGTCGGCCACGATGCGCGCTTCGGCGATGCGCTGGACACAATAGGTGCATTTTTCCATGACGCCGCGACTGCGCACCGTCACGTCCGGATTGCGCATGGCCTTCAGGGATTCAGCGTCGCTTCCGGTGAAGTCGAACCAGTTGAAGCGGCGGACCTTGTAGGGGCAATAGGATGAGCAGGTGCGGGTGCCGATACAGCGATTGTAGACTTGGAGGTTCAGCCCATCGATGCTGTGGACGGCGGCATTGACCGGGCAGCCCATTTCGCAGGGCGCCTGCTCGCAATGCATGCAGGGAACCGGTTCGAAATAGGACTTGGGCTCGGCGACATCCCCCTCGTAGTAATGGTCGATGCGCAGCCAATGCATTTCCCGGCCTTCGGCAATCAGTTCCTTGCCGACAACCGGAATGTTGTTCTCGGCCTGACAGGCCGTCACGCAGGCATTACAGCCGATACAGAGATCAAGATCGATCGACATGCCCCAGGAGGGATCTGACTTCGGCCTGTCCGGATAGAGCGACGGTGGCTCTTTCTTACTATCCGGCCGCGATTGAGGATCAAGTTGGCTCACATCCATGCTGCGGACGAAGTCGAAGCCATCGATCGCCTGATGCGATTGTGTCGTCGCCACCGTCAGCGTCCTGCCGGTCGGTTCGATCATGACATTGTGTCCGTGCCAGAGTTGATCCGATCGCCTGAACGCATAGGCGTCGTAACCAAGATCCGCCGCGATCGAGTCTCTTACCTTCCGGCCATACCCAAGGGTGACGGTGAGCGTATGCGCCTCCTGTCCCGGCATGATCCATATCGGACCTTTAATGGAAGCGCCGCCCACCGTGAGCCGCACTTCATCGCCATTTTTCAGTATCTTCTCCGCCGCAAGTTGCGGACTGACGAGGATCACATTGCCCCAGGTGATCTTGGTGAGCGGCCGGGGCGTCTCCTGGACCCAGGCATTTTCCGAAAGCGTGCCATCCCAGACGCCAGCATCGGGCCGGATGACGAGTGTCAGCCCTCCGTCGACGCTCGCCGCAGATGGAGGAATATTCCTGCCGGTAACCACAGGAACGATCAGCGGCAACGCGCTACCTTCAACGAAGCCGTGGTTAAGACTGTCTCGCCACCGGCTGTCGAAATCGGCCCCCCAGGCGGCCTTCCAAGTCTGCTGCACGAGGTCCCGATCGGTCGCCGTATGTCCCATCAGATTTTCGAGCACAGCCTGCGCCGAGCGGACATCATAAAACGGACGGACCAGCGGCTGGACAAGGCTTATGGTTCCGTCGGCGGCGCGGGCGTCCCCCCAGCTTTCGAGATCATGTTGAAGCGGCACATGCCATTGGCTGAGGGACGCGGTCCCGTCGATATGGAGCCCTGCGTGGATAGTGAGGCTTACTTTTTGCAGAGCCTTGCGGAAATCGAGGTCGGCCGGCGCCATGTAGGCTGGATCGGCACTGATGATCGCCAACGTCGAAACCTTGCCCGCCTGCATATCCGCAACAAGGGTCTCCAGCGATCGCGGGCCGTCCGACGGTGTCGCAATGACAGGCTCGGAGAAACGCAAGGTGGTGCCGAGGCTTTCGAGCTTTTCGTTCAACAACAGTCCGAGCGCCTGGATATTCCTGTCATGATGCGCGCCGACGAGAAGCAATGCGTTGCGCCGCGAGGCACGGAGCGCATCCGAGGCGGAATCGACCCATCGGCGTTCTTTTGCGGAGAGATCGACATCGCCGAGACCGTCAATCCCGATCCGGCCGCCGAGCGCCCGAAGCAGACGATCCATTGCCGAGACAGGTGCGGCAAGCCGCATATCCGCGACAGAGCCGGTCATCGATGGAGTGGGTTCGGCGACGAAGAGGCGGCATTGACCTTTCAGCGTCTGGCGCAATCGACGGCGATCGGCGAAAAGGCGCGCGTTGAGCGTCTGCCGCGGACCGGGGCCGAGAAAATCATCGTCCAGGCTCACGATCGTCTCGGCGGCGTCGAAGGCCGGATGCATGGCCAACAATCGACCGAATAGCTGGGCGGTCGCAGCCAGCCGCAACGCGTCCGGAACTGGATTGCAGACATGCCAGCGCGCCTTTGGCCAGCGCTCCATCATGCCGTTGATTTGCCGGAGCATGGTCGGCGAGCTGATCGGGCCGGTCAGCAAACGAAAGCCCTCTCCCCGCGCTTTATCCAACGCGCTCGCATTTGCGGACATCTCCCCGTCGAAAGCATTCCAGTCTGCCGGTTTGCCGAGGTGAAGCGGGGCTTGCGAACGGCCGGGATCATAGAGGCCAAGCAGTGCTGCCTGCGTGAAAGCATCGGTGGCGCCGCCTGACACTGGATGATCCGGGTTGCCTTCCAGCTTGACGGGACGGCCGGTGAATGTCTTGCCGAGTACCGGTTGTGCATAGCCGGCGAAGTTGACCGCTGTCGCATACCATTTCGCCTGGGCGACCGTGACACCTTCCGGCGCCTCGACATAGGGAAATGCCGCCTCATCCTCCTCTCCCTTGCAGGCCGACAGGCCGGCAAGAGCCAGCGACGCGCCCATGACCTTCAGCAGCGAGCGGCGATTAAGACTGATGCCGCGGCTATGGAACGCCGGGAACTCCTCTCTTGCAAACCGCTTGAAGACCTCGGTATCGGATAGCTCCGCGAGATCCCGCCAGAAATGCCGCCCCGTCTTGCCGGTGAGCCGCTTGCGGATGGCCTCCTTGGGGGATGGATAGCCGGTCATTGGATCACCTGTGACAGATGTTGCATTGGACAAGCTTCGTCGGTTCGATGCCGTGGGCCTTCACCACCAGCTCGCCGAAATCCTTGTGCTGTTCGGGATGAGCGTCCCAATCGGACCAGTCCATGCGCGTGACCTCGTCGAGCGGGCGCAGGTTCGGCGCTGGATTGCGATGACAGTTCAGGCACCATTGCATCTGGAAGGGCTGGGCGCGCGACATCAGCGGCATCCGGTCGACGCGGCCATGGCAGGTCACGCAGGGGACGCCTCGGGCAATGTGGATCGAGTGATTGAAATAGACGTAGTCCGGCAGGCGGGAGATGCGGTTCCACGACAACGGCATGTTCGCCGCCAGACTATGACGCACCGGCGCCAACATTGCCGCGCCGGTCCATATCTGCGAATGACAACTCATGCAGACGTATGTCGCAGGCAGGCCGGCGCGAGCACTTGTCTCCACCGACGTGTGGCAGTAACGGCAGTCGATGCCAAGTCCGGCAACGTGGTGCTCGTGGCTGAAGGGAACCGGCTGGTCCTGGACCCAGCCGACCAGCGTTCCATAACTCGAGCTGGCATAACCGCCGACAAACAGCACGATCAGGAATATCAGGATGGCGGCGGCAAGGAGAGACGCGCGCAGTCTCGTGTCAGCGGAAGCCGTGAATATCTGCGCCACCAAATTCCCCTGAATTCGCTCTTGCGATCAGGTCAAACACGGATTTTGCTCGAAAGTTCCCGGCTCCAACGCCGTCGGGCCATAAAAGGCGATCGCCGCGATGCGAACGCCCGCTCGTCAAGGAACAATGTGCCCGGAGCTTGGTTTCGTCGGTCGGGTCGGCATCACCTGCCGGTCATTCTTGACGGAGAACGATCATGAAACATCAACAACCGCGCGATGGCGCGCCGGGCACGACGGACCAATCGCCGCGATGGGAGGGACCAAAAGGATCAAAGCCTGCCGGCTATCTTCCAGCCAAGGACGGTGGCGAAGCCGCGCGTGACGCTCATGGCGAAAATATCAACCATCCGCGCAAGCGCAAGGTTTCCGACGCGCTGAAGCAAAAGGGCGACGATCGGCGGTGACCCTCCTGCGACATTGTGACGTCCCGATAGGGATGCTGGAACCATAAAGGCGGCCGCTGGTTCGGATCAGCGCTTTCATCAGGAGGATGGTCATGCCCCGTCCGAATCTCGGTTCTTCCTTCGCATGGTTTGCATGCGCCATAGGGATCGTCATTTCACTCATCGGATTGACGCTAGCCACTGGCGGCCTGTGGCTCATCTGGCTCGGAGGCAGCTGGTATTATTTTCTAGCCGGTTTCGCTCTTCTCGTTTCCGGCATTCTCATGATCGTTGGGCGCGTTTCAGGTGCCTGGGTCTACTTCGCGGTCTTTGTCTGCACGATCATCTGGGCGTTCTGGGAAGTGGGTTTGAATGGCTGGGCGCTCGTACCCAGAACCATCGCGCCAACGGTGCTTCTCGTTTTCATCATAGCCGCCCTTCCCGGTCTGACCACGAATATCACCAAACGATCTGCCATCCTCGGAGCCGTCGCGACGATCATTCTTGCTATTGGCGCGGGCTTTGCCGTCCATGCGTTGGCTTCACAGCCATCCGTGCAGCCTTTACCCGAAACCGCCGCAGCTGCGATGCCGGATACCTCTCCTCTCCAGGTCGGAGACGACTGGCCCGCCTATGGCGGTACATATGCAGCCCGCCGCTATTCGCCCCTTCAGCAAATTACCGCCGACAATATCGGTCAGCTGAAGCGGGTATGGATCGCCCATACCGGAGATCTGCCGAGCCCGTCTGCCAAGAATACCTATGGTGCGGAGACAACACCGCTGAAAGTCGGCGACACGCTCTATCTCTGCTCGGCCAAGGACATCATCATTGCCTTAGATGCGGCAACCGGCAAGGAAAAATGGCGGCACGATCCGAAAGTTTCGGACGAACATATACCCTATACCGCAGCCTGCCGGGGTCTTGATTATTATCCAGTTCCCAATGCCGCGGCAGCCGACCTTTGCGCCACCCGCATCATCGAGGGCACATTGGATGCGCGGCTGATCGCGGTCGATGCGAAGACCGGAGAACCTTGCCGCGGCTTCGGCACGAACGGGCAGATCGACACCAATGCCAATATTGGCGACGATCCGCCCGGCATGCTGTCGATTACCTCGGCGCCGACGATCGTCAGAGGCGTCATTGTCACCGGTCATCAGGTACTCGACGGCCAGAAGCGTGATGCACCCTCGGGCGTCATCCAGGGCTTTGACGCCATCACCGGCCAAATGCGCTGGGCTTGGGACATGAAGGAGCCGGATCGCAGCGGACCGCCGCCGCCGGGTCAGACCTATTCGCGCGGGACGCCGAACATGTGGACGACGGCATCCGGCGATGAGAGCCTGGGGCTCGTCTATCTTCCACTGGGATCTTCCGCCGTCGACTATTGGAGCGGCAGCCGCTCGGATTTCGAAAAGCAATGGTCGACCTCGCTGGTTGCGATCGACGTAACGACCGGAAAGCCGGCCTGGCATTTCCAGACGGTACACAATGATGTCTGGGACTATGACCTCGGTTCACAGGCAACACTGGTGGATTTCCCCACCGCCGGCGGCACGGTTCCGGCACTTATCCTGCCCAGCAAACGCGGCGACATGTTCGTCCTTGACCGCCGGTCGGGCAAGCCGCTGGCAGGCGTGGAAGAGCGGCCGGTTCCGCAAGGAGGGGTCGAGCCGGAGCAGCGCGCAAAGACACAGCCTTTCTCGCAGTATCATACGCTCGCCAAGCCGGAGCTCACGGAGGCGATGATGTGGGGAATCTCCCCCATCGACCAGATGATCTGCCGCATTCAATTCAAGATGGCCACCTATCAAGGCATCTTCACCCCGCCGGTTACGGATGGTCATTCCGTGGAATATCCCGGCTATAACGGCGGTTCCGACTGGGGTGGTATCGCGATCGATGCGCGGCGCGGCATCATCGTTGCCAATTACAACGACATGCCGAACTATAACAGGCTGGTGCCGCGGGCAGAGGCCGACAAGCTCGGATGGACGCCGCGCGACCAGACCCGCGGGACGATCGGCGCGCCGGAAGGCGCCGGCGACCCGCAAGCGGGCGCCCCTTACGCCATCAATGTCAACGCCGGCTGGAGGCTTCCGGTCACCGGGTTGCTATGCAAGCAGCCGCCCTATGGGGGCATCGAGGCCATCGACCTGAAGAGCGGCAGGACGCTCTGGGATCGGCCGCTTGGCACCGCCCGTACCAACGGACCATTCGGCATACCTTCGATGCTGCCGGTCGACATCGGTACGCCGAACAATGGCGGCGCGGTCGTCACGGCCGGCGGCCTGATCTTTATCGCGGCCGCAACCGATGATCTGGTTCGCGCCATCGATATCAAGACGGGACGGACGGTCTGGAGCGATGTGCTGCCGGGCGGCGGCCAGGCGACGCCCATGACCTATCAGGTCGATGGCAAGCAATATGTGGCGATCATGGCAGGCGGGCATCATTTCATGGAAACGCCGGTCAGCGATCAGCTCGTCGTCTATGCTCTTGCGAGACAATGACAGCCTCTTCCTCGCACTTTCATGTTCATCGCGGCCGGAACTCACGCGGCGATTTCGCCGAAATATTCGCGAAACTCGACCAGCCTTCCCCTCGGGCCGATTGGGGCCATTCTCAATCGCTTGGGAACTTCAGGCCGCCTACTCGGTTTGGTGACATCGGCGTGACGGTTCAGCCAAAGCCGACGCCCAGGCCGTCGCGTTGCATGACGGCCCGAAGAGACAAACCAGCCTATCAGCGGGCAAACCGGAACGGAGAGTCACATGAAGAAGTTTATCCTCATCGGGTGTGTAGGGTTGTCTCTGGCAGCTTGCACTTCGACAGAACAGGGCGCCGGCATCGGCGCTGCTACCGGTGCCGTTGTCGGCGGCGTAGCAACAGGCAACGTTCGCGGCGCCGCGGTTGGTGCGGCCGTGGGGGGCGTGTCCGGGGCCTTGATCGGGAATGTCGCCGGACAACCCGGCCGCTGCTATTACCGCGATCGCTATGGAAACCGCTATGTCGATCGGTGCTGAGCCAGGTGAGCCATGATCTCTGTTGAGGATGTCAGAAATGAACCGATTGAAGATCTGGTGGCCAGGTTGGAGACCATGACCGACGAGGAGGTCTTTATCACCATGTGTAAGCTGGAACTGGCGAGCGAAGCAGCGGGAGAAGAGATTCGCGATGAAATACTTGCCAGAATTGCCCTGGCCGAGAGCGAGATCGAGCGGCGCTATCCGGGGCAGGTTCTGGCACCGTATCGCGAATGGAAGCAACGCAGAATTATTTCCTAATTGAACCGGATGGTCAGTATTTTTATTATCTCGCCATGACAAAGCTTTGCGCGGGCATCGCCAGTGAGAGGCCGTTGGTCTTGCAGTGTTGATAGACGAGATCGATGATCTCGTTTTGGGCCGGTATCCGACTTGCTGCGCTCGCCACCCGAAACTGGAGTTCGATCTCGATGGCTATCGCATCGATCGCTTTGAGCGCGATAGTCGGCGGCGGGTCCTTGACGATCCGGTCGCAGCTCTGCAGGGCGGTCAGCATGGTCTCCTCGACCAGGCGTGGCGCATGCGTGGCGGCGATGCGCGTCGTCAGCGCGATTTGATGCGACTCGTCGGGACGGCTGCTATTGGTCACTCCCTGTTTTGCAAGGACGCTGTTGGGCACGGCGACGACGTTGTACCCAACAGTCAGCAGGTTGGTGGAACGCCAGTTGGTTTCCACAACGCGGCCTTCCGTGCCATCGTTCAATTGTATCCAGTCGCCGATGGCGTAGGCTCGTCCGAGTGTGAGTGCGATCCCCGAGAAGACGTCTGCAAGCGTGTTCTGTAGCGCGAGACCGAGAATGACCACGACCACGCCCGAGGTCGCAATGAGCGGGCCGACCGGTGCGCCGAAGACAAAACCGATGATGGACAGCACCACGCCGAGATAGACGATGCCGACGATCAGATCCTGAAGAAGGTGCGCCTCCCGCGGTCTGCGATTGAGAGCGATGTAGATATGCACGAATCCTATGATCGTCCACGCAAGGTGGGTCCACCACAGAACTCTCGCGGATCTGGCAAGCAAGACGCCCGGCCCCTGGAGTTCAGCTTCGTCGAGACGATAGGGCGAAATCCCGGCGAGCCCGAGTACGAGGCTCATGCCGGCAAAGAACAGAATCTGGACGATCAGGCGTGCCGTCGGGCGGCGCCGTCCCTGAATGTGCCATATGAGAATGCCGGCAAGCCCGAGAAGATTGATAAGAACGAGCGGCAGGGAATGATGTTCGCCGAACATGACAGGGTTCACCGGCAATGATTTGCAACAGTGCCAAGAGGGGCGAGTGCCGATGGCACCCGTCCGCTTCCGGCTATTTCTTGATCGGGAAGGTCAGTTCCTTCGCGCTGCTGTCGACGACGAAAACAGCCAGCAGCTTCGCGGGCTTGGTCTTGCTGGCATTTTCGCTGACACCATGCCGATCCCCGGGCATTTCAGAGAAGTTTTGGCCCGCTTTGTAGACTTTTACAGGACCGTCGTTGACCTGGCTGCGAATGGCGCCCTCCAGCACCGTCGCATAGATGAAGGCCGAGTTCGGGTGAGTATGGGCCGAGGAAAAGCCGCCGGGACCATATTCAACGAGAACGCCTTTCATGCTCTTGCCGGGAGCGTTCGGCAATTCGTGCTCGTAGACAAGAGTGACTTTGGCGTCCTTCTCACCGGCATCGCTGGCAGCCGCCGTCGTGGACAGGAAGGCCGCCAGAACAAGGGCAAGGATTGGTTTGATCATGTCGAAATTCCTTTCTTGAGAGCTGGATGGTGTGCCGCGTCGGGCGGCGCACCATTATCCCATCATTTGCGGGCGGAGGTTGCGAACCATTGCTCGAAGGTGATCCGGCCGAGGCGAGGATTATTGTCCGAGACGAGCGAGCCATCCTCCAGCTTGGCGCCGAAGTAGCGAGCCTCCGGATCGGATTCGACCTTTCGGGCATCGCCCATTGCTTTCAGGTAGCGCGCGACAAGCTCGTTCAACCGGACGCGCTCCGGGCCGGAGATCTCCACAATGCCATTGATTGGCGCGGCTGTCGCAACGGCCGCCATGTTGTCGGCCACATCGTCCGAGGCGATGGGCTGCACATAGGCTGGCGACAGATGCACCGTGTCTCCGATCGTGCCGGACTGGGCGATGCCGCTGAGGAATTCCATGAATTGCGTCGAGTGGACGATCGTATAGGGAATGCCGGATTCCCGTATGATCTTTTCCTGAGCAACCTTGGCCCGCATGTAGCCGCTGTCGGGCACGCGATCGACGCCGACGATGGAAAGCGCGATGTGATGCTTCACGCCGGCTGTCTTTTCCGCCGCCATCAGATTGCGGCCCGATGTCTCGAAGAATTCGAGCACCGCCTTGTCCTCGAAGGACGGCGAATTTGCGAGATCGATGACGACAGAGGCGCCGGTGAGCGCCTTGGCGACACCTTCACCAGTGATCGTGTTGACGCCGGTGTTTGGAGCGGCGGCAATGACTTCATGGCCTTGCTTGCGAAGGCGGTCGGCTGTCTTTGAACCAATCAGGCCGGTTCCGCCAATGATGACGATTTTCATAAGTTTCTCCATTCGCGGCCGCTCAGCGTCCCGCGTTGTTCATTCGTTTCCGGATGGTGGTTACGCGTTCTTAGTTCGGGCCGGCCATGTCGAGACCGTCGATATTGTCGGCCGAGCCGGGTGCGGCGTTGAATGCCGCGCGCCAACTCGGCCTTAACCCAATAGCGCTCAGTAGTCCCAGAAGACCGGCACCCAACGAAAGTCGTCACCATCGACCGCCACATGGCCGACGGAGGGGAACGGTAGATGAGTGGCCACCAGCAATTCGCCGGTCTCCGCCAACTCCCGCAGAAGTCGGACCCGAATGCGGGCCGCTTCCTCGGGATCGTGTTCGAAACCGTTAAACCAGTCGGGGTGTTCGAACCCGACTGCGAACACTGCGTCGCCGGCAAACATCAGCCGGTCGTTGCCGGACGCCACGCGAACCACGCTGTGCCCAGGGGTATGGCCGCCGGTGCGTGTGACGACCACGCCCGGCGCGACCTCATACTCCTCATCGAACAGGCGCAGGTGGCTGTTGTACTCTTTCCTGAACCGCGTGGCGGCCGCCCGCAGCGCGTCGGGGAATCCGGCTGGCATCGAGACGTGGGAAAAATCGGGCGACTCCCAGAATTTGACTTCGGCGGCCGCCACATGGATACGGAGGTCCGGACGCAGCTGTTCCTTCACCCCCTCGACGAGCAGCCCGCCAACATGATCCATGTGCATGTGGGTCAGCACCACGTCGGTCACAGATCCAAGATCGATGCCGGCGGCCGCAAGTCGCTTGATCAACTGCCCTGCCCGCGGCAAGTTCAAGTCCGGGTCCAATCCTAGCCCGGCGTCGATGAGTATGGTCTGCTGACCGCTACGCACAACGACCACGTTCAGCGCCCAGTCGAAAGCGTCCTGCGGCAGAAACATGTCGTTAAGCCAGGCCGACCGGACGGCCGGGTCGGCATTGTGTCCCAACATCGCGGTTGGGAGCGGTAGCACTCCATCGCTGACCACCAGCACGTCGATCTCGCCGATCCGCACCGCGTAGCGCGACGGAACCAGCTCGCCGGTGCCCGGTCTGCCGGGATGAAAGGTGTTCTCCGGAGGAATATTTGAATGCTGCGGACCCGAAGTACGGGCTTCTGTTTCTGTCTGCGACATGATGCGCTCCTGTTTTGCGTGATCGAGACGTGTCGGTGACAAGCCACGGCCCGGATTTTATGTCGATGCGCCTTGGCGATCGAGCTACGCTGAAGGATAGGGCGGCCTATGCTCTCGGTGGATCACAGCGAAGCTTTGGTGGCGAAGAGGCTGGCATGAAGGAATAGATGCCCTTGCTCGCCGAACTTGCTCAGCATGGATATCGAAGCCGCAGGGATATCTTCGACATCCACGCCGATGGGCTATCAAGGCAACGGATTTGCATTTTTCCCGTTCTTCAAGCCAGGGTCATGCCTCCATCGACATGAAGTTCGACCCCGTTGACGAAGCTTCCGGCGTCGGATGCGAGAAAGAGTGCTGCCCGCGCCAGCTCCTCCGCTCGCCCCATGCGGCCCGCCGGGATGAGGGAAGCCATATGATCTTCGAAGGCCGGGCGATCGTCTTCCGACACGCCGAGCTTGCCGAGGATTTCGGTCTCGACCGGTCCTGGGCTCAGGATGTTGACGCGTATCCGCCTCGACTTGAACTCGATCGCCCAGTTTTTCGCAAAAGCGGCGACGGCGGCCTTCGACCCGGCATAGACCGTATGGTCGGGCAGAACTTTTGTTGCCGCGAGCGAACTGGTGACGATGATGCTGCCCCCATCTCGCATTAGCGGCGCGATCGTTTGCACGCCGAAGAACACGCCGCGCGTATTGATGGCGAAGTGCCGGTCGTAATCTTCCGGTCTTACGTCGGCGGACGCTGTAAGGTTGATGACACCGGCATTGGCCATGTAGATGTCGATCCCGCCAAAGCGGCTCTTCACAATGTCCGCCAGCTTGCGATGATCCGCGAGGTCGGCGACGTCGCCCACGAAACCGGTGACTGAATGGCCGATTTCCTGCACGGCCCGGTCGATAACGTCCTGCCGCCGGCCGGTAATGATGACCTGTGCTCCTTCTTGCGCGAACAGCTGGGCAGTTGCCTTGCCGATGCCGCTATTGCCGCCGGTGATGATGGCGACCTTGTCTTTGAGGTGCTGCATTGTTTATCTCCTTTTCAGATGCAGATGACATAGACGCTGCCACCCCGCGCCATTAGATCATGGGCGGGCACATGATCTGTGCCGCGGAGAGGAAGATGCCGAACCTGTTGAACGAGACGTCAGGCTTGATGGCTTTCGTACGGACTGTGGAGGCTGGCTCGTTCAGCGCTGCCGCGCGTGATCTGAACACCACGCCATCGGCGGTGTCGAAGAGCGTGGCGCGGTTGGAAAAGAAGATCGGCGCACGTCTTTTCCTGCGCTCCACCCGTGCCCTCACGCTCACCCAGGACGGTCAGGTTTTCTTCGAACGCGTTGCGCCACTACTACGGGATCTGGACTCGAGTGACGAAGCGATCAGGTCTGAGATCGCGCCTTCCGGCCGCCTGCGCATCAGCATGCCGAACGAACTGGCACCGCTGCTATTGCCGCGTCTGTTTTCCGGCTTTGCGGCCGACTATCCGGACCTGCATCTCGATATCGGCCTTACGGATCGGTTCGTCGATCTGATCAGGGAGGACTACGACGTTGCGCTGCGCGTGGGCAATCCCGCCCAAGGGGATCTCATGGTTCGCCATCTGGCGGTGTTGCCGATGGCAATCGTCGCGTCTCCGGCTTTTGTGAAGATCTGGGGCAATCCCGCGACCACCGAAGCCTTGGCAACTCTACCCTTCGCCCGCTATGCGCTGGGCGGCGTCACACAGCCCCTGCGTCTTGCGGACGAGACGACCTTCATTCCCTCCGGACGTATCGATTGCGACTCGGGAACCGCGCTCATTCAAGCTGTGCTCGGCGGGTTGGGCGCGGCCTATCTTCTGCGATGCCTGGTGGCGAAGGAACTGGAGGCCGGCACGCTTGTCACGCTTGCACCGAAGATTGAGCTGCCCGGGCTCCCCTTCAACGCACTGCACGCCTTTGGCCGCACGGTACCGCCGCGCGTGAAGCTATTTTGCGATTTCATGGTCCGCGAGGCAAAGGTCGTCGAAAAGATCTGAGCGACGACGTGTTCATTGTAAACGCGATTGTTAAGCTGTGGCGCCCGTGCGGATATGGAGCGAGACTGAGAACAGCCTCTCGCTTAGCGCAATTCCAGGAAAAGTGCGAAGCGGTTTTCCGTCCGGAATTGCGTAGAAACAAAGAGATAGAGCATTTCTGCGCTTCCGTGAAGCGTTGAAACGCTCTACCTCGCGGACAGGTCGGTCAAAATCCGGGTGCTCCGACCTCGCGCATCGCCGGAGGCAGGGTTTCCCACGCCCTGATCAGCTCTCCGATGGAGCTGGCCTCCATCTTGCGCATGACGTTGGAACGATGCAGCTTGACCGTGACTTCGCTTATGCTGAGGTCGAAGGCGATCTGCTTGTTGAGGCGCCCGTGCGCGACTTCGCGCAGGATCTCGCGCTCGCGATGTGTCAGCGTCTCAAGGCGCGCAAGATTGCGCTTGACGACGAGAGCTTCCGCCCGCCGTGCTGCATCCAGCGCAATACCGGCGATCACGGCATCGAGCAGCGTCTGGTCACGCACCGGCTTGGTGAGGAAGTCTATAGCGCCGGCTTTCATCGCTTCGACCGTCATCGGGATGTCGCCGTGTCCGGTCAGAAAGATGATCGGTTTGAGATTACCGCTTCGTGCCAGATGGTGTTGCAGATGCAGTCCGCTCGCCCCGGGCATGCGCACGTCGAGGATCAGGCATCCCGGGTTGTCCAATATGTCGGCGTCCAGCACGTCTCTGGTCGAGGCGAAACTGACCGGCTGGAAGCCGGCAGAGAGAATCAATTCCGACAGGGCTTCCCGAACGGCTCCATCGTCATCGACAATAATGACGATCGGCTCTGTTGCATCACTCTTGTGCTGCGCTAACGAAGGCACCGATTTCCGGGACAGTTGATCCACTCTCATATCACCCTCCATTCCTGGATTTTTGCAAGGTCTCTGCGATGGCTACGAGCAGGGCGGGAGCGTCAAAAGGCTTACGGAAAAAACCGCTAATGCCTTGTGCGCGACCCTGGTCCGCAATTTCGTGGCGGCCGGTGATCAGGAACACCGGCAGTTCGGGATGCGCTTTCCTCACGAGGTCGCGAAGTTCGAAGCCATCCGTTCCGGGCATGCCTATGTCAGTGATGAGGACGTCCAGCTCAGACAGTCCGGCGGCGAGAAGATTTTGCGCCGAATGGAAGCAGCGGGCAGCATATCCCGCGGATTCGAGAAGCTCCTCGAGCGACTCAAGCAATCTCGGATCGTCATCCACAACCGCGATGATAGGTCTTGTCTTGCGCATGTTCAGCTCCCTCCCGCCCGGCGCGAATGGGTGATCGGTATTTCCAATCTCTCGGCGATACGCACGAGATCGGCGAGCGATGCTGCTCCCATTTTCTGCATCACATTCCTTCGATGAATTTGCAGCGTGACTTCGCTGATTCCCAGTTCAGATGCCGCCTGCTTGTTGAGAAGGCCGCTCACCACGAGCGGAAGCACCTCACGCTCCCGTGTCGTCAATTCGAAATAGCGTTGCTTCAGCATGTCCAGTTCAGCTCGTTCCGAGCGCATTTTTCGATCCTCGGCGATCGCCGTGCGGACCGCGGCCATGACATCGGCATCGCTGAAAGGCTTGGTGAGAAAATCCACGGCGCCATGCTTGATCGCCCGCACCGAAGACGGAATGTCGCCGTGCCCGGTAATGAAGACGATGGGCGGATGATGCCCCACGGCAATCTGCCGCTGCAATTCAAGACCGTTGATATCGGGCAATTCGACATCGAGGATGAGGCAGGCGGAGACATCCGGCTTGTCGGCGGCCACATATTCGCCCGCCGATCCGAATGCGATGGAGCGCATGCCGTGGGCCTCCAGAAGTTCGCCAAGCGCCTCTCGAATACGTCCGTCATCGTCTACGATGAAAACAACATGTTCGTCAGTCGTCATGGCGTCGCTTTCGTTGCAACTGGTAAGGTGAAAACGAAGCGCGCGCCCCGCGGTTCATTCTTCTCTGCCCATAAACGCCCGCCATGGGCCTCGACGATTGATCGGCAGATGGCGAGACCCATGCCCATTCCGTTTTCCTTCGTCGTGAAGAAGGCCTCGAAAATCTGGTCGGGAAACTCAATGCCTTCTCCGTGATCGCCGACTTCGGTTCGCACCTCGCTGCCCGCGCAATGCGTTCGCACTTCGAGGACCTTGTCTTCCGCCGTAGAATCCATTGCCTCCATGCCATTGCGGATGAGATTGATCAGAACCTGCTGGATTTGGGTACGATCCACGGCGACAGGCGGAAGCCTGCTCTGCACACCGACATCGATCCGGACGCCACGGCGCAGGGCCTCGCCAGCCACGAGACTGCATGCCTCAGCGATGACGCCGGAGAGAGCCAGGTCGGTTCTATTCTCCACGGATTGCTTGAAGAGAGCCCGGATGCGGCCAACCACTTCCGCCGCCGAATTGGCATCGCGTATGACGCGTTCGGTCGTGATTTTCGCTCGCTCGACATTGGCAGGCTCGGCCGACAGCCAGCGGTAGCACGCATGCGAATTGGCGACGATCGCCGCCAGAGGCTGGTTCACCTCATGCGCGATGGAGGCCGAAAGCTCGGCGAGGCTCGCAGCCTCGCTGGCGCGCGCAAGCCTTTCCTGCGCCAGCCGCAGCTCTTCCTGCATCCGAACCTCGCCATCGATATCAAGGCAGATCACATTCCATTGTATGATGGCGTCTTCGTTGTTGCGCATCGGCGCGGCGCGTGTCTCGACCCAGCGATATTCGCCGTCGAAACGACGCAAACGGTGCCTGCGCGCGTAGGGCTCCCCGGTCGACAGGGAACGGGCATACTGTTCTTTGACCCCGGCAAGGTCCTCAGGATGGACTCCGGCGTCGAGCGTACCGTTCAGCCGTGATTTTTCCGCGCCGTCCAATTCTTCAAGCTGGTAACCGAGAAATTCGCGGAGCTGTTGGCTGCGATAGACCGGCTCGCCGTTCGGCGCGGCGCAATCGATCATTGCCGGCAGCGTTTCCACCAGTTGCCAAAGAAAGCGTTCCCTCTCCCGCAACGCCTCCTGCGCGCGCATCTCGTCTTCGATATCGATCGAAATGATGTACCATTGCACGATCGCGCCGTCGGCATCGAGCAGAGGCTGCGCGCGCGCTTCTATCCACCGGTAGGTGCCATCCTTGGTGCGCCGGCGAAATCGGTTTACGAAAGGCTGGCCGGTCGCGAAGCCATTCGTTGCTCTCTGAAACATGGTCGGAAAGTCTTCGGGGTGAGCCAAGTCTCTCGCCAGCGAATCGAAGTTCTCGATGTCTGGAGTGGGTGAGCCGACATTGTCCAGATACCGTCTGCTCGCGTAGGTCATCCTGCGCGAAGGAGCGAAACTCAGAATATTGATCGGCAAAGCGTCGATCATCTGCTCTAGCTGTCGATTGCTGCTCTTCAGCGCCTCTTCGGCATGCACCTGATCGTCGATATCGACGGACACCTGATACCATTGCACGATCGCTCCATTTTGATCGCGCAGAGGCTGCGCGCGCGCCTCTATCCAGCGATAATTGCCATCTTTCCAACGCCGGCGATACCGCATCATGAAGGCCTCGCCAGTTTTAAGGGAGCTGGCTGACGCTCGCAGCACTTCGGGGGCATCTTCGGGATGAACCAGCTTTTGCGCCACCCGGACGGTGTCTTCGAAGTTAGCCTTGGAAAGGCCGAGATCCTCCAAAGATCGCTTGTTGACGTAGGCCAGCTCGCCAGCAGGCGTCCAGCTCCAGATGTGGACTGGCAAGGCGTCCACAAGCTGCGAGAGCTCCCGCTCCCGATCGCGCAAGGCCTCCTGCGCGCGCACCTCATCATCGATGTCGATGGAGATTGCGTACCATTGCAAGATCTTCCCGTCTTCGTCTCGCAGTGGTTCCGCCCGGCCATCAACCCAGCGATACACGCCATCCGCGCGGCGCATGCGATATTTCATCGAGTATGGTTCGCCCGTGGCGACAGCATGGCGCACCTCCTGCAATAGACTGGGCGCATCATCTGGATGGACAAGAGTCTCGATGTTTGCCACTAGCTGGCTTGTGCCTGGCCTATTCAACTCTTCCAGATCAAGCCCGAAAAAATCCACCAGGCGCTTGTTGAAGAAGGTCGGCTCGCCTTCGGGCGTCAGCCGTCTGATGTGGACTGGGACCATGTTCACGATCTGCGAGAGCTCTCGCTCTCGATCGCGCAGGGCCTCCACACTTTGGCGTAATGTCAGCAACGCCAGCTGGTGCTGCCGGGATATGGCGGCCACGACTAGGGCCGAAAATGCCGAGATCGCCAGGAAGAGTTGCAGCATGATCTGATTGTGTCGTTGATTCTCGGCATTTCCGGCGAACTGGCTGGCGCCGGATATCGTGAAGATCGCGGTTATCAGCGCGAGGAGGGCGAGAGTAACGGCAGCCCCTTTAAACTCGAAACGCACGGCAGCCCATAGCAGCGGCGGCATGATGATATAGGCAAAGGGCAGGTAGCCGCCGAGCGAGAGGGCCGCGACGCCAAGAAGGATCAGTCCCACGGCACAGGCTTCTATCCATCGCGCGGTCGATAGCTCCGCCTTGCTGTTCCAGTTCTGGATCACGACCAGCGCGAGCGGCGCGACGATCAGGACACCGGTAGCATCCCCGATCCACCAGAGAGGCCAGGCCCCGACGAATGTTTGCGAAAATATGCCGAACCAGGCAAGCGTCGCGCTTCCGACCGTCGCGCTGACCACCGGAGCAGCTCCAGCGCCCAATAGGACGAATACAAGAACTTCCCGCAAGGTTTCGAGCCGAACCGGCCGGCTCAAGACCCAGGTCACGAGCCACGCGCCGACCGCGGCTTCGAGCGCGTTGCCTGCATATATCAGGAAGGCTGCGGCCAGTGGGCTATGGAACCACAGGACACTGCTGAGCAGCTCAGCCAGACCGCCCGCCAGCACCCACCACGGCCAGCTCCTCACGGGAGCGAGGACGAGGGTCGCAATGAATAGCCCGCTCGGAGGCCAGATGGAAATGCCTGTTCCAGGTACGATTGCAAGTGCTTGCGCGAAACCACAGCCGAGGACATAGGCCAAAAAGAAGAAGCCCAGATGCAGGAGTGGGGGGCGGTACGACCAGACGCGCGTCATCGGCTGCTCCAGCAGGAATAAAATCTTGGATCGTCAGCCTTTCATGTTGGACTTGTTACCAAAATCGGTGCCGGCGAACCTTTGCCGCAGCCTAATCGCGCCATTGCTCGGCTGCAACTTATGGAAATCCATATATTGTCGCCTATGCCGACGCTGTGTCGCCTTCGCAAAAAAACCGCGAGGCTCAACGATATCCGACATAAGGCAGCCGATGTTCCGAGCCGTCGCGACGAGGTTCTCGCCGCGTGCGAGCACGAGTTCGGCCGCGCTCAGACCAATTCCGCTGGCACTGCCGGTTATGAGCCAGGTCTTTGGCATTCGAATATCCTTTTTCACTCCTCGGCTTGGTGGTTCAGATACGGACCGAGGATGCGGAGCGGACGGTCCGCTCCGCAAACGGTGACGGGGTTCAGCCCTTGATGAAGGCGAGCAGGTCGGCATTGACCTGATCTTGATGTGTGGCGGTAATGCCGTGCGGCGCGCCGGGATAGTAGACGTCCTTGGCGCCCTTGATCAGCCGCGCGGATTTGACGGCGGAATCCTTGACCGGAACAATCTGGTCGTCCTCGCCGTGCAGGACGAGCGTCGGCACGTCGAATTTCTTCAGGTCTTCCGTGAAGTCCGTTTCCGAGAACGCCTTGACGCATTCGTAAGCGTTCAGGAGGCCGGCCTGCATGCTCCAGAGCCAGAACTGGTCGAGCATGCCCTGAGAGACATTCGAGCCAGGCCGATTGGCGCCGTAGAATTGCGGGGCGAGGTCGCGGTAGAATTGCGAGTGATCCCTGACCAGACCGGTGCGGATCGCATCGAACGCTTCGATCGGCAGGCCTTCCGGATTGGCCGCTGATTTCACCATGACGGGCGGCACAGCGGCGATGAGGACGGCCTTGGCGACACGCTTCGTGCCGTGCCGGCCGATATAGCGGGCGACTTCGCCGCCGCCGGTGGAGTGGCCGACCAGCGTCACCTCCTTGAGGTCCAGTGCCTCGATCACGGCCGCCAAATCGTCGGCGTATCCGTTCATGTCGTTTCCGGATGTCGGCTGGCTGGAACGTCCATGGCCGCGGCGATCATGCGCCACGACACGAAAACCGTGCTGGACGAGGAAGAGCATCTGGCCGTCCCAAGCGTCGGAGTTTAACGGCCAGCCGTGCGAGAAGGTAACGACCGGGCCGGCGCCCCAGTCCTTGTAATAGATTTCGGTGCCATCCTTGGTGGTGATCGTGCTCATTGCTTGCTTTCCCTGATTGACGGTGGTGGTGAGGGGCTGTTTTGACGTCGTCCTGGCCGCCGCGATCGTGGGCAAACCTGCCGTGACACCGATGGCGAGGCCGCCGAGCAGCGCATTGCGACGTGAGACGCTGATGGTCGATGGATTTGAGATATCGGGCATTTTCTATCCTTCGCGGTCAGAATTGACTGTACGAAGGAGGATGGCGGCGGGCGGCCCGGAAAACCACTGGGCGGAAGCATCTGCGGACTGTGCGAAAGTTTAGCTGATCACATCGAAGGATTAGGACGATTGTCCCGGCGGACCGCCATTTCCCGACATCGGTACGAAGATTGGAAGATCGGCGACTTTGGGGAGAGGTTCAAACGCAAACCCGCTCCTCGTCAGCGCGCCTGTTCGGTTCAGAAACGTGGAGTTGCCGATTGAATCCGTGGCGGTTTTGCAACGTCTTGTTGCCGAATATGCAGTATACTGAAAATATGATTTCCTGCGGGCCGAGTAGTGGTTGACTATTGATTTCCACTGA
>Ga0136846_1216078_pt1 | contig 19979 bp, 22 predicted proteins | sample HopSoiMetagenom2_FD_96841 | JGI IMG/M metagenome (GOLD analysis project Ga0136846, IMG submission 96841) | Grasslands soil microbial communities from Hopland, California, USA - 2 Assembly 2016 (version 4) | ecosystem: Environmental > Terrestrial > Soil > Grasslands | place: USA: Hopland...
CGCCTCGATCGCGAGCCGCAACTGCTCCTTCGGCTCGGTCGGGAACTCCGACCCCGTGTGCTCTTTGTAGATCGCGAGGAACCGGTCGATCACCGCGGAGAGGTCGTCGGCCGACAGATCGGTGTCCTGCGCGTTCGGGCCCTTCGCAGCCTTGGCCGCCTCGAGCGCGTCCTCGAAGGCGTGGGCCGGCACGTCCATCACGATCTTGCCGAACATCTGGATGAACCGGCGATACGCGTCCCGTGCGAACCGGAGGTCGTCCCCGGTCTGCGCGGCGAGCCCCGCGACCGAGTCCTCGTTCAGGCCGAGGTTCAGCACGGTGTCCATCATCCCGGGCATCGAGAACTTGGCGCCCGAGCGGACGCTCACCAGCAACGGGTCGCGGGCGTCGCCGAGCTTCTTGCCCATCGAGGACTCGAGCGTCGCGAGGTGCTCGTCGACCTCGTCCATCAACCCTCCGGGCTGGCCGCCCTCGGCGAGGTAGGTGAGGCAGCCCTCGGTCGTGATCGTGAACCCGTGGGGCACCGGGAGACCCATGTTGGTCATCTCCGCGAGGTTGGCCCCCTTGCCGCCGAGGAGGTCCTTCATGTCCTTGTTCCCCTCGGAGAAGTCGTACACGTACTTGGTCACCACATGCCTCCGGAACGCGTCGGTCGGTCGGAGCCTTCAGTCTATGCGCAGGCCGGACGCGCGCCGGAGAGCCGGCTGCCGCGGGGTACGCTTCAGCCCAGACGGATCCGTTCCCGCACCCGAGGAGGCATCGATGGCGCACGCGAAGGACAAGGGCGCGAGCAAGAACGTCAAGAAGAAGGCCCAGAAAAGCGTCAAGGAGAAACGGGCCGAGAAGAAGGCGAAGAAGGGAACGGGCACGCGCGGCGTCGGCGAATGACGCTCAGGCCGCGAGCACCGCTTTGGCGAACGCGACGGCCGTCTCGGGCCGCACGCCCTGCGGCACGTTGAGATAGTGCCCGTCGACCACACCACGCACCGACCGCCACGCCGCGAGCAGCACCTGCGGATCATCGGTGAAGGTCGTCGAGATGCCCGAGATGACCTGCACGCCAGGGTTCGCCAGGCGGGCCTGCGTCGCCGCGTCGGTGACGAACCGCTCGTAGGCCCCCAGATCCGTCTCGAGGAACTGCGCCTGCACCTCGACGATGTCGGCGGCGCGGGCCGCCGCGGCCTGGATCCCGCAGCGTAGGTACGCCGCCTCGAGGCTCTCCCCCACGATCGCGCCGCACGTCGCGCCGCGCACCGCCATGAGGCTCGGGTGCGGCGTGATCACCGGCAGGTAGCCGTTCGCGCGCGCGAGCGATCCGAAGGCGAGCATCGCCGGAACCGGCGCCCGCCGTTCCGCCGGCGGCGTCACGATCCATCCCTCCGGGTCGTACAGCACGATCCGAACGCTCGACGGGATGGCCCGGTCGGCCACGTCGCGTGCGAAGCGCCGTTCGCTCGACCACGAAAGCGCGACGGGCGCGCCCACCGGCTCACCGAGCGTGATCGACTGTTGGGCGCCGAACAGTCCGTTCGCCGCGTCGGGGTCGATCCGCGAGAGCGTGGCGCGGGTCGTCGCGGTCGCGATCCACATCTCGGTGGCGGTGCCCAGGCGCGATCCGGGATGGATCGCGTGCGCGCGCGCCGACGTGCTCGCGAAGCTGACCAGCACGAGCAGGCTCACCGTCACGATGACGTTGCGCCGCTGGACGAAGCGCATCTCGTTCCTTCCGCCGGCCACACCGGGCGTCCGCTCGGTGTGACCTCCACGGGACCGGGATGGTTCCCGTTCGAAGGAACACCGCCTCCGAGACCCTTGTCGGCCGCTGCGGCCGGGGCCTTGACGGGAGGCGGCGTCAGCCCTGGGTGAGCGCCGTGCCGGCGGTCGCCACGAGCGATGGGGTGGTCGCGAACACGGCGGTGACCTCTCGGCCGGATCGCGTGATGGCCGGCGCCGGGTCCCGGCCGGCCGCCCAGTCCTGCAGCGCCGCGGCGAAGGCCGACGCGCGATCGGGCTCGTCCCACCGGGTGCGCAGGACCACCACCACGTCGTGCCCGTCGGTCCAGGCACGATAGCCGCCGCCCTGCCATCCGGTGGCGACGTCCGGTGACACGCCCTGGCGCAACGCCAGCATGCCGCGCAGCCACTCCTCCCCGATCGTCATCGCGTCGAGGTCGCCCCACCGCGCCCCGAGCGCGCCGGTGAGATCCGGGATCGACACCGCCACCGGGGTGTCGGCTGGGTACGTCGCGGGGTCGATCACCTGCTCGGTCGACACGGGGAAGCGCTCGAACGCGTGGTCGACGGCTGCGGTTCCGCCCGATCCGACGAGCGACGCGACGAAGGTCTCGCCCGTCGAGTACGGCCACAGCTGCTGATCGAAGACGAACTGCGGCACGCCCGGCGGCGGTGTGGCGCCGCTCGCCGACTGAGCGATCTCCTTCAGCAGATCGCCGAGATCGATCGACGGGTTCTGCGCGATCGCGACGGCGGCGAAATACTGCGCACTGCCCTCGACGAGCCCGAGCGCCGCTTGCGCCCGCTCGTCCTGGCAATGGGCCGCCAGTGGGTCGAGCCGCGTGAGGTCGAAGGTCTGGTCGTCGAGCGCGTGCGTGAGCTCGTGGGCGAGCGTGAACCGCTCCGAGAAGTCGAGCGTGCCGGACCCCAGATACACGAGGTCGCCCGTCTCGGGGTCGTAGTACCCGACGACCTGACCGGTGGTGAACGCGCGGTACGCCCGATAGAGGTCATCGCCGCGACCGATCACCCCGATGGTGCGCCACGCGACCGTCCGGCGATCGTCGGCTCGCCGCGACGTCGTCTGCCGGAAATTCTTCAGCAGGCGACGGTCCATCTGGCTGTTCGAGACCTCCGTCGCGGGCGGATAGTGCGCGTACCGATGCCCGCGCGCCTGCTCCACCGACTGCGCGATCGACACGAGATCGGGCGGGAGCGCTCCCGTCGCGGGCTTCCCGTCCGTCGGCGGCGGAGCGACGCACAGCTCGGCGATCGCCGCTTGCAAGGTCGGTGCGCCGCCGGGCCTGACGTGCGGGATCGCCACCGCGTACCCGCCGGTGGAACCGCCGGACGAGGCGTTGGGCGCGTTGCGGTGTCCCCCGCCGCTGCCGCCGACCGTGCACGCGGTGAGGACGACCAGTGTGATCACGCCGGCGAGACGGCGGCGCCTCGCGCTCACTCTGGGTCGCCCGTGGGCGGTGCGTCGTCCTGATGGACGGCGTTCACAGGCTCTGCGACGTCGTCCCGCTCAGTGGCGTTCACCGGCTGTGCTGCCTCTTCCTCAGTGGTGTCGGCCGCGCGGACGGCGCTCGGTCGGGCCCGCACCGCGGCCACCACCCCGCACGCGATGGCGGCGAACGAGCACACGATCGACACGTACAGCGGCGTGAGCGACGCGAAGAACGACGCGGCGGCGACCCCGATGAGAGATCCCGCGACGATCAGCCCAACGAATGCGCCGGCGTACCAGCCGATCCCACGGACGCTCACAGCCGCTCCTGCAGATAGTCAACCAACTTGACCATCGGCACCCGGTCCTGTGCCATCGTGTCGCGCTCGCGCACGGTGACCGCCTGATCGTCGAGCGAGTCGAAGTCGACCGTGACGCACAGCGGCGTTCCGATCTCGTCCTGACGCCGATAGCGCCGTCCGATCGCGCCGGCGTCGTCGTACTGCGTGATCCACCGCTCGCGGACCAGTTCGTGGACGCGCTTCGCCTCCGGCACGAGCCGGTCGTTGCGCGACAGCGGCAGCACCGCGACCTTCACCGGCGCGAGGGCGGGGTGCAGCCGCAGGACCGTCCGCTTCTCGGTCGTGCCCTTGGCGGTCGGCGCCTCGTCGACGGTGTACGCGTCGATCAGGAACGCGAGGACCGCCCGGTCGACCCCACCCGCGGGTTCGATCACGAACGGGTGGAACCTCGTCTCCTTCTCCTGATCGAAATACGTGAGATCGGTGCCGCTGGCGGCCTCGTGGGCCTTGAGGTCGTAGTCGGTGCGGTTCGCGATCCCCTCGAGCTCGCCCCACTCCGTCCACGGGAACGCGTACTCGATGTCGACCGTGCGCTTCGCGTAGTGGCTCAGCTCGTCGGCAGCGTGCTCACGCAGACGCAGATGCTCGGGCTTGATCCCGAGGTCGAGGTACCACCGATGCCTCGCCTCGATCCAGTAGTCGTGCCACCGCTCGTCGGTGCCCGGCTCGACGAAGAACTCCATCTCCATCTGCTCGAACTCACGCATCCGGAAGATGAAGTTCCCCGGCGTGATCTCGTTGCGGAACGACTTGCCGATCTGCGCGATCCCGAAGGGGATCTTCTTGCGCGATGCGGTCTGGATCTGAGCGAAGTCGACGAACGGCGCTTGCGCGGTCTCGGGCCGGAGATAGACCTTGTTGTCTTCGTCGGGGACGGGGCCCATATGCGTCGAGAACATCAGGTTGAAGTTCCGCGGGTCGGTGAACCCGTTGCCGCCGCAGTTGGGACAGACGGGCGGCTCCGGCAGATGGTCCCGCCGGAAGCGCTGGTGACAGCTGAGGCATTCGACCAGCGGATCGTGGAAGACCTCGAGGTGCCCGCTCGCCTCCCAGACCTTCGGCGACATGATCACGGCGGCGTCGAGCCCGACGACGTCGTCGCGGCGTTGCACCATCGAGCGCCACCACGCCTGCTTGACGTTGTTCTTGAGCTCCACCCCGATGGGGCCGTAGTCCCACGACGAGCGGAGGCCCCCGTAGATCTCGGAGGACTGGAAGGCGATCCCGCGGCGCTTCGCGAGGGAGACGATCTCGTCCATCAGGTTGGCCACCTGGTGGCTCCTTTCGGTTCCCGGCCGCCGGATGCGGCCGCTGGCGTAGGGCCAATCGTAGTTGGTCGCGTGGCCGCGCTCCGCGAACGCGCCGCACCGCAACGGAAGCTCCACGAGCCGGTGCGCCCTGCCGATACCTCGGGGGTGACCGCGTCGCGAACGTGCCGTGCGTGTGGCGCCAAGCTGCCGGGCGACGTCCGTTGGTGCGGCCAGTGCCACGAGCCCGTGCGAGAGCTGACCCCCCGCGAGCCGATCTGGCACGACGGCGAGTTCGTCGATCAGCCGATCCACACCGGCGGAGCGATCCCGCACTGGTCGCGATGGGAGAAGAGCGCGACCACCTTCGGACCGGTCGGGCGCCTCGCGATCACGACGATCGCCGTCTTGTGGGTCGCCAGCGCCGCGGTCCGAAGTCCGCTCACGATCGTGTTCGTGTTGCCGCTCGTCGTGGCGTTGATCCGGAGCGTCTGGCAGCGCGGCTGGGTCGTCCCCGATCCCGCGGCTCGTCGTGATCGTGACGGCTCTCGGGGCGGTCGCGGTCTGGGCGCCGCGCAGGGCGAGCGAACGCCGACGCTCAGGCGTCCTCGGCGAGGCCGCCGAAGCGCCGCTCGCGCTTCTGGAAGTCCCGGATCGCCTCGAACAGGAGCTCGCGATTGAAGTCCGGCCAGAAGACCGGCGTGAACCACAGCTCCGAGTACGCAACCTCCCATAGCAGGAAGTTCGACGTGCGCATCTCGCCGCTCGTGCGGATCAACAGATCGGGATCGGGCGCGTCCGGCGCGTAGAGCCGCTCGGCGATCGCTCGGTCGTCGATCTTCGAGGGCTTCAGCGTCCCGGCCTGCACCTCGCGGGCGAGCTGCTTCACCGCGTCGACGACCTCCTTGCGGCCGCCGTAGTTGAACGCGATCGTGAACGTCATGCCCGTGTTGTCGCGTGTCAGCTCCTCGGCGATCTCGATCTCCTTCAAGACGCTGCGAGGCACCCGCCAATCGCGACGCCCGATGAACCGGATGCGCACGTTCATGGTGTGGAGCTCGTCGCGGCGCCGCTGCAGCAGCCCGCGGTTGAAGTTCATGAGGTAGAGGACCTCACCCGGCGGGCGCGACCAGTTCTCGGTCGAGAACGCGTAGACGGTGAGCCACTTGACGCCGACCTCGACCGCGCCCTTGACGGTGTCCCAGAGAGCTTCCTCGCCGGCGCCGTGGCCCTCGGTGCGCGGAAGGCCGCGCTGCGTGGCCCACCGGCCGTTGCCGTCCATCACGATCGCGACGTGGTCCGGCACCTTCGTGCGGTCGATGTCGTGGAGGTAACTGCTCATCGGGCCGTTCTCACCAGCATCGGCACGGAGCGCATGCGACGCTCGAGGTGGTACTCGGTGAATCCGACGAGCATGCCGCGCGCCTCGGTCGACCAGCGGGGATCGGGCGGATCGCCCCGGCCGACGAGCGAGAGGTCCGTGCCGGCGAGCGAGGCGAGCAGCGAAAGCGCCTCGGGCGAGACGGCGCCGGCGCTCTGGTCGGCGCACGTCCGACAGACCGCACCGCCGAGCCCCGCCGACCACAGGTGCACATCCGGCGACCCGCAGACCGCGCAGGCGGTCAACGCAGGGTGGAACCCCGACAGCGACAAGAGCTTCAGCCAGAACGCCTCGGCGACCGACGCCGGATCGACCGGACGGGCGTCCAGCGCGCGGAGACCATGGAGCAGCAGGACGACGAGCGGAACGTTCCGCTCGTGCTCCTCGGCGACCTTGTCGACGGCCTCGACCATCGTCTCGGCCGCGGCGAACAAGGTCAGATCGTCCCGGATCATCCGGTGGGCGGCCACGATCTCGACCTGCGTCACGGTGTCGAGCGAGCCGCGGCCCCGGTACAGCATCAGATTCACGTGTGTGAACGGCTCGAGACGACCGCCGAGCCGAGAGGTCGTCTTGCGGAGTCCCTTGGCGACCGCCCGCACCTTGCCCGAGCCTTGCGTGAGGATGGTCACGATCTTGTCGGCCTCACCGAGCTTCACCGAGCGCAGGACGATCCCCTGCTCTTTGTAGGGGGGCATACGCGGGATGGTATCTCCCTGAACCTTCCGTCCGAACCGTTCTGGCTGTGCTGTTTCGGTGACGGGGGCTACGCGAGGAGGGCGTCCAGGAGCGTCGAGGCGCCGATCCGGAACCTGGAGGGCTCGGGCCAGCCCGGGCCCAGGATCGCGCGGATCTGCTGCAGGTGGTTGGTCGCCTGGGCCACCCCGCGGATCCCGCCGCTGAGCTTCAGCCCGACCTGCCGGCCCGCGTCGCGGACGGTCTCGGCCAAGATCGCGGCGCCCTCGGGCGTGACGCCGGGGACATCCTTGCCGGTCGATGACTTCACGAAGTCGGCGCCCGCCGCGATGGCGGCCGTTGCGAGCGTCCGGATCTGGTTCGGTTGGAGGGCACCGGTTTCGACGATCGCCTTCCAGCTGGCCCCGGCGGCGGCCCGGCGGGTCGCCGAAAGCTCACCCTCGAGCGCGCCCCGCTCGTCCACGAGGAACCGGTTGATCGGCACGTCCACCTCGTCGGCGCCCGCCGCGACGGCCCGTTCGATCTCGCGGAGCCGTGTGTCGAGCGGCGCATCCGGGACCGGAAAGCCACCGGTGGCGCAGGCGAGGCGGACGGGACTATCGGTGAGATAGCCACGCGCCGTGGCGAGCCAGCGAGGCCAGATGCAGACGGCGGCGACATGAAGCGCCGGATGCTCGGGGAACGGGTCGAGCGCGCGTCTGCAAACGGCGTGCGCCGCGAGCGCGTCGTCGACATCCCCCAGGGAGGTCAGGTCGAGGCACGCGATGAGCAGCGCGCGGTCGGGGTCCACTCCGGGAGCCTACGGTGGTGGGCCGCCGTCTCGGTCTCGTAGGCTGCCCGGCCGTATGCGACGGACAACGCCCGGGATCGCGATGTTGCTCGCAGCGCTCGTCCTCGCCGGCCTCGGGGCGGCCTGCAGCACGGGCAGCAGCGGGGCGGCCGCCTGCGAGACGCCGACGAAGACCACCGAGGTCGACATCCAGAACCTGGCGTTCACCGCTCCGTGCGTCTCCGCGACCGCGAACGACACGCTCAACCTCGTCAACAAGGACTCGGCCGAGCACACGTTCACCGTGAAGGGCACGAGCATCAACGTGACCGTCGAGGGAGGGCAGACGGCCACCGCGCCGCTCACAGGGCTCGCGCCGGGAACGTACTCGGTGATCTGCCAATTCCATCCGCAGATGAAACAGACGCTGCAGATCACCTGAGGGTCAGAACCCGAGCCGCTCCAGCGCGCGTGGGTCCCGCTGCCACTCCTTCAACACCGTGACGCGCAGATCGAGGTACACCTGCGTGCCGAGCAGCCGCTCGATCTCGGTGCGCGCGTCGGTGCCGATCGCCTTGAGGGTCGCGCCGCCCTTGCCGATCACGATGCCCTTCTGCGAGTCGCGCTCGACGACGAGCGACGCGTGGATGTGCGTGAGCGCCCCCTCGCGCTCGACGTCGTCGATGACCACGGCGATCGAGTGCGGCACCTCGTCGCGCGCGCGCCGAAGCGCCTGCTCCCGGATCAGCTCGGCCAGGCGAGTGTCGAGCGACTGATCGGTGACGTCGCCCGGCGGGTAGAGCGGCGGACCCTCCGGGAGCCTGGCGACGAGCAGCGCGCGGAGCGTGTCCACGCCGACGCTCGTCGCGGCGGAAACCGGAACGACCTCCTCGAACGCCCCGAGCTCCGCGGCGCGCGCGAGCTGTGGCACCTCCGCGTGCCCCCGCACGGCGTCGATCTTGTTCACCACGCAGATCGCCGGCGCGCCGCTGGGGGCGACCTTCTGCTCGTACACGTAGGCGTCGCCGCGGCCGACGCCGGCGGCGCCGTCGACGACCTGGACGACCGCGTCGACCCCCTCGACCGCGTCGCCGACCAGATCGTTCAGCCGGACGCCGAGCAACGTGCGGGGCTTGTGGAACCCGGGGGTGTCGGTGTACACGACCTGCGCCTCGTCATCGGTCGCGATCGCGCGGATGTCCCGCCGCGTCGTCTGCGGCTTGTCGGAAACGATCGCGACCTTCTGGCCGACGAGCGCGTTCACGAGCGTCGACTTGCCGACGTTGGGCCGCCCGACCACCGCCACGATGCCGCTTCGGAACGGACGCGGCTCGCCGGCCGCGTCGCGCTCAGCCATCATCGGTCACGTCGTCGTCGCCGACCCCGACCGGCACGCGCCTGATCACGACGGTGGCGACGCGGCGGCCGTGAACCTCGGCCGCCCGGAACCGCAGCCCCTGGAACTCCTGCTCGTCGCCGGCCGCGGGGATCTTGCCGAAGATGTCGAGCACCAGCCCGCCCACGGTGTCCCACTCCTCATCGGGAAGGTCCACCTCGAGCATCTCGTTCACGTCGTCGATCGACGTCTTGCCGGAGACCCGGTAGACGCCGTCGCCGAGCTCAACCATCTCGGGCTCCTCGACGTCGTACTCGTCGGCGATCTCGCCGACGAGCTCCTCGAGCAGGTCCTCGAGCGACACGATCCCGGTCACCGATCCGTACTCGTCGGTGACGAGCGCCTGATGGAACTTCTCCTTCTGCATCTCCTTCAGCAGGTCGGAGGCCTTCTTCGACTCCGGAACGAAGTGCGCGGGACGAACGATGTCCGACAGCGGGATGTCAATCCGGCCCTGGTGCAGCGCCTTGAGGACGTCCTTCGCGAACACCACGCCGACGACGTCGTCGAGGTCCTCGTGGAAGACGGGGATCCGTGAGTACCCGTGCTCGAGCATGAGGGTCTCGAGGTCGCGCAGGGTGCAGGTGTCCTCACACGCGACGATGTCGGGCCGAGGGACCATCACCTCGCGTGCGATCGTGTCGCCGAACTCGAAGATCGAGTGGATCAGCTCCTTCTCCTCTTCCTCGATCTCGCCCTCGCTCGAGGCGACCTCGGCGGAGGCGCGGAGCTCCTGTTCGGTGATGTAGGGGCCTTCCTTCAGGCCCTTGCCGGGCATGAGGACGTTGGCGAGCCTCAGGAGCGCCTTGGCGAGCGGTCCGAGCGTTCGCCCCGCGTAATGGACGGGTGGCGCGACGAACAGCGCGACCCGGTCGGTCCGCGTGATCGCGAAGGTCTTCGGCGTCACCTCCGCGAAGACGAACAGCAACAGCGTCATCACGATCGTCGCGACGATCTCGCCCGCGTTGCCGAAGTGCCGAACGGCGAACGAGGTGGCCGTCGTCGAGCCGCCGATCGTGAACAGCAGCGTGAGGAACAGCACGACGTTGAGGTACGGGGCGGGGTTGTCGACGATCCGGGACAACTGGATCGCGCCTCGCCGGTGTTCCTCGACCAGGCGCACCGCACGCACCCTGTTCATCCGCGTGATCGCGACCTCGGATGCGGCGAGGAAGCCCGTGAACACGATCGAGCAGAGCACCACCACCAGCGCGATCCAGTCGGTCGACGTCATGGCGCGCGCACCCCGCTGTAGCGCTCCTGGCGCGCCCACATCGTTGCCTTCTCGATGTCGCGCTCGTGGTCGTAGCCGAGCAGGTGCAAGATCCCGTGAACGACCAGGAGCCGGTGTTCCGACGGCGGATCGAGCGGGTTGTTGCGGGCCGCGACGGCCGGAGCGATCACAACGTCACCGAGCAGCCGCACCCCGCGTTCATCGACATCCCCGAGGGCGAAGCTGAGCACGTCGGTAGCGCCCGGCTCGTCCATGTAGCGGACGTGCAGATCCTCGATCTCGGCCTCCTCGACGAAGCTCAGCGACAGCTCCACGTCGACGAGCCCCTCCCCCAGAAGGGTCGTGCGGGCGAGCTCGAGCAACCCGGCAGCGTCCAGGGCGATCGGCTGCCGATCGCTCAGCAGCACGATGGGCCGATCGGACGGAGGGTGGTCGTCGTCGCGCATGCGCGTTCAGTCGCCGGCCGTGAGCGGCTGCTGCCCGTAGCGGCCGTAGGCCTCGACGATCTCCTGCACGATCTGGTGGCGCACGACGTCCTTGCCACCGAGATGCACGAAGGAGATCCCCTCGATGTCGGTCAAGATCTCCTCGACGACGCTGAGACCGCTCGCACCGCCCTGCAGGTCGACCTGCGTGGCGTCGCCGTTCACGACGGCTTTCGAACCGAACCCGAGCCGGGTGAGGAACATCTTCATCTGTTCGGGGGTGGTGTTCTGCGCCTCGTCCAAGATGATGAAGGCGTCGTTCAGGGTCCTGCCGCGCATGAACGCAAGGGGCGCCACCTCGACGATCCCGCGCTCCATCAGACGCGGCAGCGTGTCGGGGCCGGTCATCTCGTAGAGCGCGTCGTAGAGCGGACGCATGTAGGGGTCGATCTTCTCGTAGAGCGTGCCCGGCAGGAACCCGAGCCGCTCGCCCGCCTCGACGGCGGGACGCGTGAGGATGATCCGCGAGATCTGCCGCTCCTGCAACGCGCGGACGGCGACGGCGACCGCGAGATAGGTCTTGCCGGTGCCGGCCGGGCCGATCGCGAACGTGACGGTCGAGCGTCGGATCGCGTCGACGTAGCGTTTCTGCCCGAAGGTCTTGGGCGCGATCTTCTTGCCACGCGCCGACAGCAGGTTGTCGCCCAGAACCTCGGAGGGCCGCGGCGCCTCTTCGTCGTCGAGGTCGCCGATCGCGGCACCGGTGACCATCGAGATCGTCTGGCGCACGGTGTCCTCGGTCAGCTCGTAGCCCTGTTCAAGCAGCTCGAGCAGTTCCTCGAACACGCGGCCGACGTGTTCGGTCGCTTCGGGGGCTCCCGTGATCGTGATCTCGTTGCCGCGAACGAGAACGTCGGCGGGGAGCGCGACCTCGATCTGCTTCAAGAAGGCGTCACGCTGGCCGAGCAGGGTCACCATCGATTGGTGCCCGGGGACGAGGATCTTCACTTGCGTGGTGGCGGTCGCCACTTCGTCTGCTCGATCCGGGGACGAAGCCCCTTCCCTCCTGCCCGTTGGCCTGCTCGTTCTGTCGTCCGCTTCGCACTGCGTGTCGCCCCGTTGGACGACGATGGCCGTCCGTGGACGGCCGGCCCCAATGGTACCCCCTCTAGCCCGGTGGCCACTGCATCGGACGGCCGCCCAGGAGATGCACGTGCAGGTGCAAGACGCTTTGCCCTGCATCGGGACCCACGTTGGTGACGAGGCGCCAGCCGCTTCGGTCGATCCCCTCGGTCTCCGCGAGGTGGGTGGCGGCCTGCGCGATGTCGGCGAGCAGGGCGCCGTGGCGGTCCTCGATGTCGGCGATCGAGGCGATGTGCTCCTTCGGGATCAGCAAGATATGGGTCGGCGCCTTCGGGTCCGTGTCGCGGAACGCCACGATCCGGTCGTTCTCGTGCACGATCTCGGTGGGGATCTCGTGGGCCGCGATCTTGCAGAAGACGCAGGTCGTGTCGCTCATGGGCCGCGAGCCTAACGCCCGGGCCGGCGAAGCGCGCCCTCGGCCGCACGGGCCTCGTGGCGAAGCTCGGCGAGCCGCTCCAGAAGCGTTCGCTCCTCGCGAGACAGATCGGACGGCGTGACGACGTGCAGCGTCACGTACAGGTCGCCACGCCCCCGGCGCTGCAGGTTCGGGATCCCCTTGCCCTTGACGCGCACGACCGTGCCCGAGGCCGTCCCGGGCTCGACGTGGATCGTCACGTCGCCATCGAGGCCCGGGACCGTGATCTCGGCGCCGAGCGTCGCCTGCGTGATCGTGATGTCGAGCACCGAGTGCAGATCCTGGTTCCGCCGCTCGAACGCCTGCGGCGGGTCGACCTGCAGCTGGACGAAGAGGTCGCCGGGCGGCCCGCCCCCGACGCCCGCGTGTCCCGACCCCTGCACACGTAGCTCCATCCCGTCGGACACGCCGGCCGGGATGTCCAGCGTGACCTCGGCGCGGGCGGAGACCCGTCCGGCGCCGCCGCACGTCTCGCACGGGTCGGGGATCTCCTCGCCGGTGCCCCGGCACGTGCCGCACGGCGCCGTCGTCATCAGGGTGCCGAAGACGCTGCGACGCGCGCTCTGGATCTCGCCCGTGCCGCCGCACGTGCGGCAGGCGATCGGTGCGGTGCCGGGCTTCGCGCCGTTGCCGAGGCATGTTTCGCACGTCGCGAGCCGTTCGAGCTCGGCCTCGCGACGCAGCCCGAAGGCTGCGTCGCCGAACCCGATGTGCAGCCGCACGGAGAGGTCCTCACCGCGGCGCGCGCGACCGCGCGCGCCGCGACGCCGAGTGGTGCCGAACCCGCCGACGCCGGTGCCGCCGAAGAACATCTCGAAGATCTCCGAAAGGTCGGCGAAGCCGGCGCCCGCCGGACCGTTGGCGCTGCCGAAGGCGTCGTAGCGCGCGCGCTTGTCCGGATCGGACAAGATCTCGTAGGCGCCGGCGATCTCCTTGAAGCGCTCCTCGGCGGCCGGCTCGCCGTTCACGTCCGGGTGATGCTCGCGCGCGAGCGTGCGGTAGGCGCGGCGGATCTCGTCCTCGGAGGCGTCGCGACGGACGCCGAGGATCTCGTACAGGTCGCGGGCCGCCATCACCGCTCGGCGTCGCCCGACGCCTCGGTCAGCCGCTGCGCCACCGCGCGGACGGCCGTCATCGCCGACAGGTAGTCCATGCGGGTCGGTCCGACGATGCCGATCGTGCCGACGGTCGCCTCCCCCGCCTTGAACGGCGCCGCGACGATCGAGGCGCCCCATGCACCGGTGGTCGGATGCTCGTCGCCGATCGTGACCCGCATGTCGTCGGACGGTGCGATGTCTTGCAGCACGTGCAGCATGTCCTGCTCGCGCTCGAGCGTCTCGAAGAGCCGGCGAAGCGTGTCCCGACGCCACGCCTGGGCGTCGTCGGCGAGGTTGGCGACGCCGCCGATCAGCACGTGCCCCGCACGCTCGCCCTCGGTCGCCATGCGCAGCACGTCGGCCGCGATCAACAAGACGTCGTGCACGCCGGCGCCTTCTCCGGCAGCCATCTGCAGCAGCGCGACCTGCGCGTCGACGTAGCTCGACCCGCGGACGCGGTTCAACCGCCGCTCGGCGTCCGCGACGGCCTTCGGGTCGATGTGCTCCGGACGGTCCACGATGTGCTTGTCGACGCGGCCGTGCTGGCCGACGGCAAGGACCAACAGGGTCGGGCCCATGTCGATCACCTCGAGCCGCACCAGCTGCTCGTCCGACGGCCCAGGCGGGACCGCGAGCCCGGCGTACTGGGTCAGCCTCGACAGCAGATGCACCGAACCTTTCAGCACCTCTTCGAGGTCCAAGATCGCCTCCGCGAAGTGCGCGGCGATCTGCCGGCGCTGGGCGTCCTTCAGCCGGGTCGGCGCCGGCAGCGCGTCGACGTAGTGCCGATAGCCCGCGTCGGTCGGGATCCGGCCGGCCGACGTGTGGGGATGCGAGAGGTAGCCCTGCTCCTCGAGGGAGGACATCTCGTTGCGGATCGTCGCGCTCGAGACCCCGAGCCCGGCCCGATCGGCGATCGTCTCGGAGCCGACGGGCTCGCCGGTCGCCACGTACGCCTCGACGACCGCGTGCAACACGGTCGCCTTGCGCGACGACAGTTCCGGACGATCGGCCATGTCGCGATGATAGCTGGCACTCTCGTCCTCAGAGTGCTAAGGCGGCTCAGCTACAGGGCAACGTCTTGAGCGCCTTGCTGATCTGCACCGAGGCTGCGGACGTATCGGCCTGCGCCGCAAGCGCATCGCGGTATGCGAGGACGGCGGTACGCATCGTGGTGACGTCGGCCGCGAGCTTGGCGTCACCCGAGGCCTGGATCGCCGCTGCGTCGTCGGCGAGCTCGGCGGCCAGGTGCGTGTAGTTGTCGACGCGGAGCAGCTGGAGGTCGCGCAGGTGCAAGCACAGCTGCTCCGTCGTCGTGAGGGACGAGGACGGCGCGGGCGTCGTCGCGACGGCGGAGGGGCTGTTGCTCGCCGATGCAGCGTCGGTGCCATCGCCGCCGAACGCCGACAGCGCGAACGCGACGATCAGCACGGCAGCGATGCCGATCACCGCGATCGCAGACAGGCGCGCGCGTGTGGGCGGCCCGGGCCGGTGTGGCTTGGGCGCGGGCGACGCCGCCGCGTGGCGCGGCGCGGCCGCCGTCGGACGCGTGGCCTCCGGCGCGGCGACCGCTGCGGCTTCGTCCGGGACGGGCGGCGGCGCGGGCTCCGGGTCATCGGTTCCCCCGAGGTCGACCATCGCCGCCGTGCCGTTCTCGTGCCCGCACTCGGGGCAGGTCCACGCGGTGGTGCCGGGGCGCATGTGGAAACGGACTGCGCAGTTCTCACAGGTCGCGAACGCCCACGTGGTCCCACACGACACACAGGTGTAGCCGTCCGCCTCGCCGACGTCTTGGCGGGTCTGGCAGCGCGGGCACGTCACCTCGGGCACGCGGCAACCTTACCGGCCGTTCGCGCGCGAGCTAGGCGGTGAGCCCGAGGACGAGCTCGTTCAACAGGAGCATGCCGCGCTCGGTCGGGACGAGCTGGCCGAAGGCGGCCTCGAGCAACCCGCTGTCGAGGAACGCCTCGTACCGGGCGGGCTCGAACCAGCTTGCCGGAACCCCCTCGAGGATCCGCAGCTTGAGGAACACCTCTTCGAGGTACGCGTCGGACGGGTCGAGCGACTCGCTGCCACCGATCGGCAGCTCGCCCGCTTCCACCCGGTCCATATAGCCCTCGGGGGGACGCACGTTCCACCACCGCACATCGTCGCGGTAGGCGTGGGCGCCCGCGCCGAGGCCGACGTAGGGACGACGCTCCCAGTACCCAAGGTTGTGGCGGCATTCGAACCCCGGCTTGGCCCAGTTCGACACCTCGTAGTGGCGATAGCCGGCATCGCCGAGCACGGCGCACGCCACCGAGAACATGTCGGCCTGCACGTCGGGATCGGGCGCCGGGCGTTCGCGGGCGGCGACCTGGCGGCCGAGCGCCGTCGCGGGCTCGATCGTCAGCGCGTACGCGGAGATGTGCTCAGGCGCCAGCGCGATCGCCTCGCGGAGCGTGCGCTCCCAGGACTCGATCGACTCGCCGTCGGTCCCATAGATCAGATCGAGGTTGATGTTGTCGTAGCCCGCCGCGCGGGCCGCGCCGAACGCCGCGCGGACCGAGGCGGGCTGATGGATCCGCTCGAGCGAGGCGAGCACCGCGGGATCGAACGACTGTGCGCCCATCGAGAGCCGGCCGTACCCCGCGTCGCGGAGCGCATGCAGCGACGCCTCGTCGACCGTGTCCGGGTTCGCCTCCACGGAGATCTCGGCGTCGTCCGCCAGCAGGAACCGGTCGCGCAGATGCACGAGGAGCGCGCGCAGATCGGCCGGCGCCATCGTCGTCGGCGTCCCACCGCCGAGGAACACGCTCACGAACGGCGTGCAGTCCCACCCGGGGGCCGTGAGCTCCGCCTCCGTTAGCAACGCCCGCAGGTACCGCGGCTTGAGCTCGTCCAGCCCGGCGTAGGCGTGGAAGTAGCAGTACCCGCAGCGCGTCAGGCAGAACGGCACGTGCACGTAGATGCCGGCGTCGCTCATCGCTTGGCCTTCTCGTCGACCCGGAGCGCCGCGATGAACGCGTCCTGCGGCACGTCCACCTTCCCGACCCGCCGCATCCGCTCCTTCCCCTTCTTCTGCGTCTCGAGGAGCTTGCGCTTGCGCGTGATGTCGCCGCCGTAGCACTTCGCGAGGACGTCCTTGCGCTTGGCCTTCACCGTCTCGCGCGCGATCACCTTCGAGCCGATCGCGGCCTGGACGGCGACATCGAACAGCTGTCGCGGGATCAGCTCCTTCAGCCGCTCGACCATCCGCTTGCCGTACTCGTAGGCCTTGTCGCGATGCACAACGCTGGAGAACGCGTCGACGGGCTCGCCGTGCAGCAGAACGTCGACACGGACGAGCTTGGATTCCTGAAAGCCCCACGGCTCGTAGTCGAGGCTCGCGTACCCCCGGGTGCGTGACTTCAATTGATCGAAGAAATCGAAGACGATCTCGGCGAGCGGCAACACGTAGTGCACCTCAACGCGCTCGGGCGTCAGGTACTCCATGTCGACCATCTCGCCGCGCCGGCCCTGGCAGAGCTCGAACACCGCGCCCAGGTAGTCGCTCGGGGTGATGACCGTCGCGTACACGACGGGCTCCTCGACACGGTCGTAGTCGCCGCCCGGCGGCATCTCGGCCGGGTTGTGCACGATCGCTTCGTCGCCGGCCTTGAACACGTGGAACTCGACGTTTGGCGCGGTCGAGATCAGCTCGAGGTCGAATTCGCGCTCGAGCCGCTCGCGGACGATGTCCATATGCAGCAGTCCGAGGAACCCGACGCGGAACCCGAACCCGAGGGCGTGGGACGTTTCGGGTTCGAACACGAGGGCGGAGTCGGAGAGCTTCAGCTTGTCGAGCGCCTCGCGTAGGTCGCTGTAGTCGCTGCCGTCGGCCGGGAACAAGCCGGACCAGACCATCGGCTTCGGCTCGCGATAACCGGGCAACGGCTCGCCGGCTCTCGCCTTGCCGGCGAGCGTGATCGTGTCGCCGACCTTGGCATGATGCACGTCCTTGAGCCCGGTCACGAGGTAGCCGACCTCGCCCGGCCCGAGCGCGTCGACGGGGGTCGCCTCGGGCGCCATCACGCCGGTCTCTTCGGCCTCGGACGTGACGCGCGTCGCGAGCATCTTGATCGTGGCGTGCGAGGGGAGGCGCCCCGCCTTGACACGGACGTACGTGATCACACCGCGATAGGTGTCGAACGCGGAGTCGAAGATCAACGCCTGCAGCGGCGCATCGGCGTCGCCGACGGGGGGCGGCACCACGGCGATGACCTCGCGGAGCAGCTCGGTCACGCCGAAGCCGGACTTGGCGCTCACACGCAAGATCTCGCCAGGGTCCCGATCCAGGAGCTTGCCGAGCTCGTCGGCGCGCTTGTCCGGTTCCGCCGCCGGCAGGTCGATCTTATTGAGCACCGGGACGATCACGAGACCGGCGTCGCGCGCCAGGTGGTAGTTCGCGAGGGTCTGCGCCTCGAGACCCTGCGCGGCGTCGACCAGCAAGATCGCCCCCTCGCACGCCGCGAGCGACCGCGACACCTCGTAGGTGAAGTCGACGTGACCCGGCGTGTCGATCAGGTTGAGCTCGTAGCCGTCGTGGAGCAGCCGCACGGCCTGGGCCTTGATCGTGATCCCGCGCTCGCGCTCCAGATCCATCCGGTCGAGGTACTGGGCGCGCATCGTCCGCGAGTCGACCGTGTGGGTGAGCTCAAGCATCCGGTCGGCCAGCGTCGACTTGCCGTGGTCGATATGCGCCACGATGCAGAAGTTGCGGATGTGGGAGATGTCGGTGGGCACCGGCGACCATGGTACGGGCTGGCCTGCAGCGCCCAGCCAGGTCAGGCCGCGCACCCCACGCCACTGATCCGCTCACGAGGCCGCTGGTAGACTCCCCGGCTCGTATGGCGAACATCAAATCCCAGAAGAAGCGCAACATCCAGAACGAGAAGCGCCACCAGCGCAACGTCGCGACCAAGAGCGCCCTCAAGACCTCCACGAAGAGGGTCCACGCCGCAGCGGCGGCGGCTGACGGCGAGGCCGCCACCACGGCGCAGCTCGAAGCCGCGCGCGCGTTGGACAAGGCCGCGGGCCGCGGGATCTTGCACAAGAAGACCGCGGCGCGACGCAAGAGCCGGCTCGCCAAGGCCGCCAACGCGGCCAGCGCTGCGACGGCCTGAGCTAGGCCGCGATCGCGGCGATCAACACCGGCATCACGACGTCACCCGGCGCACCGGACTTCAACGCGCGGTCGGTCTCGGCGATCCGGTCGTGGATCGAGACCAGCTCCTCCAGCGAGTAGTTGCGCGCCTGCTGCTGGTAGCGCCGCGCCTGCCAGTCGAACCTGAGTCCGGCCCGCTTGGCGACCTGGGCGAGCGGCGTCCGCTCCGGGAGGGCGCGAACCCGGATGAGATCGCGGACCCGCACCGCGATGCCGCCGAGAACCATCAACGCCTCGTCGCCGTTCTCCTCGATCGCGCGGAGGGTCCGGATGGCGCCCGGCAGGTCCTTGCCGAACGCGCGGTCGCACAGATCCCACGTCTTCTGCTCGCCGAGCCCGCGGAACTGCCGGTGCACCTCGGTGGGCGTGATCTTCGCGCCTTCGAAGGCGGCGCCGAGTTGCTCGAGCGCGGCGGCGAGTTGCGCCAGATCTTCGCCGAGCGTCTGCACGAGCGCGCGCGCGGCCTGGGGCGAGAGCTCGACGCCGATCCCACCGGCCCGTTGGACGAGCCAGGGCTCCAGCTCCTTGCGCGCGACCTGCACCTGCCGGACGGTGCCGACCGGTTCGACGATCTTCGCCAACGCGGCGGGTGGCTTGCCGCGCTCGGCGACCGTGCACGCAAGTACGAGCGGTGCGGTCGGATCGGGCGAGCGCAGGAAGCCGGCCAGCTCGGTCACGGCCGCCTTCGAGAGGCTCCGGCAGTCGGTCACCAGCAGCGCCCGGCGCTCACCGAACAGCGATGGGGTGGCGAGATCCTGGAGTTCGCCGCCGGTCCAGTCCGCCGCGTCGACCTCGGTCGCGCGAACGTCGCCCAACAGCGCGAGCGCGGCCTCACGCAAGAGGAACGCGTCTTCTCCCCACAGCAACGTCACCGCGTCGAGCTCGGGCATGGGGCCAATCGTACGGCTCGCCACCGTCACGGGACAGGCGACGTCTCTCCAGGCGGGTGGGGGTCGCTCGCGAAGAGCTCTCCGGGCGAGTTCACCGCCGATGCGTCGCACTTCCGCGACCACTGTTTCCTCGTTCGAACCGCGTCGAGCCTGATCTTGATCGATGCCCGGATCGGTCCGGCCGGTCGTCGGAGCGATGGATGCCGCGATCCGCGAACGCTCGCTACCACGTCCATGGAGCCGACGTCGCGTGGATGCGCGAACTGGGCGACGAAGAGAACGTTCGAGTGTTCGCCGAGGTGATCGCGCCTCTGGAGACGAGGATCCGCAGGAGGCAAGCCGGACCCGTGCCACGCTGCTCGACCGAGCGGCAGCCGCGGGACTGATGGTTGCACCGCCCATGTGCCGCTCACCGATCGGCCGGATCGAGCGCGAACACGGCCGACTGCGCCTGCACGCCCGGTAGAAGACCTCCTTACCGCTGCGGCGTGACGACCGGCTCGCCCTTGTCGTCCCACGTGATCGTGAGGGTGCCGTGCTCGTCGGTGCGCCAG
>Ga0136846_1217705_pt1 | contig 19977 bp, 20 predicted proteins | sample HopSoiMetagenom2_FD_96841 | JGI IMG/M metagenome (GOLD analysis project Ga0136846, IMG submission 96841) | Grasslands soil microbial communities from Hopland, California, USA - 2 Assembly 2016 (version 4) | ecosystem: Environmental > Terrestrial > Soil > Grasslands | place: USA: Hopland...
CCACTGAAGATGTGGACGCAAGGCGTGCCAGTCGAAGACTCGGCCAAGCGCCAGCTGCAGAACGCGGCCCGCCTGCCCATCGTCTTCAAGCACATCGCCGCGATGCCCGACGTGCACTTCGGCATCGGCGCCACCGTCGGCTCGGTCATCCCCACCGTCAAGGCCATCATCCCGGCTGCGGTCGGTGTGGACATCGGCTGTTCTTCCGACATCCACTTGTAACCCCATCCCGAAGCATGTAGGCTCCGCCCCCGAACAACGGGAACGAGTAGCCCCAGCCTCTTTTAGAGGCGAGTAGCCCTCCGCCCCACCGAGCAGGAGGAAGGGTGGCCATTCAGCGCAGATCGTTCGGAGTTGCCGTATTGGAGCGGCTGCGGGCCACCGCATGCACCACGGCCTTCGGGCGGTTGGATGGCCACTTCAAGCGCGATTCAACGTTCATCCCAACAAAGGACCCCAACACTGAGCGGTGGCACTGTTCCACCTCAAAGGGTGAGTGCGAGCTGCTGGTCAATGGCCCAAAGTGGTACGACACCAGAACCCGGGAGGGTGGAGGTGGCTCGATTGATCTAGCGATGCAGTTGTACCGACTCGACTTCGTCGATGCGGTGAACCTCTTGGTGGGCAGGGGCCTATGAACCTCTACTTCAGCACCAAGGACTTTGCAGTCGACGGTCAGCACTACGAAGGCTTCCCGATTCTCGTGGACGCCTCGGGTGCAGTTGTTGAGGTCGCCCTGCTCTTCTTCGTGGACGACCTCCTCAACCGCGGTGGCGCGCGAGACCTGAAAACGTGGGCTGCCTATGGCCGGCACATGTACGACTACTTCGGCTACCTGGAGCAGCGTCTGGCCTGGGATCACATCCCAGCTGAGGGTAGTGGACAGCTCTCACCACTAGCTGCCTACGTGCGATGGTGCGACACCGACGTCCGCAATGCTCCTGGCTACGTCAACGACAAGCGCGCGACCATCGAGCGCTTCTACGAATGGGCAAAGCGGGTCGGGCGCATTGATGAGCTGCCCTTCACCCGAAGTGAAGTCATTTCATCTAGCGCTGATGGGGTGCTTGCGCACGCCTCGGCAACTCGAGGCCGACGGTCGGCGTCCAACCTGCATCTGCCTGAGAACGACGACGACGTGCCAGACATGGTGCTGTCGCGTGGCCAGATCGACGCAGCGTTTGAACACGCGACGAATCCAACGCACCGTGCCGTCCTGCACCTGAGCCTGAATGCCGGGCTGAGAGCGGAGGAGCTCGCGACGTTCCCGATGAAGTACGTCGTCGACACCAGCAGGCTATCGCCCAAGGTGAAGACGGTGCCCGTGACCCTTGATCCGAAGGACATGCACACCAAGAACGACAAGAAGCGAACAGTGCGACTGTCGGTGCGGTGCATGAACCTGCTCTGGCAGTATCGAGAGGCCGTTAGGCCACGACTGAGGGCTCGGGCGAAGGGAGGCCCCGCCGACAGCGGAGTGCTGCTCCTGACCCGGTTTGGCGTGCCATTCGTCGCCGACGGCTTCGTGTCACCCATGGCGCGCCTAGGGAAGCGTGCTGGATTCCACATCCACCCGCACATGCTCAGGCATACGTTTGCCACCCATACGCTAGCCTCCCTCGAGGACTTGAAGCGTGCCGGCAGGCTCAGGAGCTCGCCGCTCGTGGTTCTCAAGCGTCTTCTGGGCCATTCGAAGACAACCAACACAGAACGCTACCTGCATCTGCTGGATTCAATCGAGGACGTCTACGGCACCCGCTACCAAGCGGAGATTGACGAGTTGGCGCTGGGGTATCTGAACGAGGCAGAGAAGAAGTAGATGGCGAAGAAGAAGGACTTCGGGGTCGGAGGGCCGCCACCGAAGCCGGTGATCCCCATTTTCCCGACGAGTAGGACGCTCGAACGTGCGGCCGTGAGCGCTCTCGTGATCCCGCTACCTCATGGCGTCGACGCGGAGTTCGATTGGTGGGAGTACCTCGGGCATGGGTTCGATGACACGGTGTCGGCTATCACGTTGGAGATGCGCGCCATGGTTGCGCGCGGCAGACCGAAGCCCTTGGCCTTGAAAACCATCGCCAACGGCGGCGTGATTCACTGGTTCAGGTTCTGCGTTGAGCGCGCCTCTGCGGGCACACCACCGACGTTGGACAGCATCAACGCCGAGACGATTGAGGTCTTTGCCGGTTGGCTCGCGACCCGTTTGAAGCCCGACGGCGAGCTGTGGTCGTTGAACACTGCGCGGACGGTCTACCAGAAGGTCAAGACCGTGCTGGAGGCACTTGCAGATCGCAAACTGCTGCCAAGGGATGGGCTGTTTCCTAAGAACCCTTTCCCGGGGGCCACTGACATCAACCGGCGCCGCAACCACATACTGCCTCTGTCTGATGGCGAACGAGAGCGCATCCTCCGCCCGCTGGCGATGCAGGTTGCCCAGGTGTACGACGGCACCCACCCCGGCACACCGTCGACGCAATTGGGGCTGTGCGTCTTTGCCATCTTCTTGAAGACCGGCGTCAACCCCACCCCGTTCCTCGAAATCCCTCGGGACCTGCAGAAGTGCTTCATGAGTCATCCGCGCGTGAACACGAGGATTCTGGTGACCTTCAAGCGCCGGGCGAACAAGCGCACCAAGACGCCGCTGGAGCCTGAGTCTCGGGTGGTGTCGCTGGACGTCTATAAGCTCTGTGAGCGCGTTCTGGGCCTCACCGAGGGTGCGGCCAAGCTGGCGGTTGGCACGAAGCTGGAGGGCTTGCTGTGGGTCTACGAGCTCGATGGTGCACCCCGTGGCATGACGACCGAGACGCTGAGCGCCGTCGCCAACGCATTCACGTCGCGTCACGCCCTTGTGCGCGACGACGGCACCCGCCTGAAGATGAGCAGCCAGCTCTTCCGCAACACCAAGCTCAATCGCGTCTGGCGAGCGTCCAAGGGCGACCTGCTCGCAACGGCGCGAAGCGGATCGAACACGCCGACTGCCGCTCAGCGATACCTCGCAGTCACTCCCGACATGCTCGACGAACATCGCATGGCAGGCGAGGTGCTGGTGGACACCCTGTCGGCTGCCGGCCCGAGGGACAACACGCCGCACAGCGGCTGCAAGGATGCCTTCAACGGCGAGTTCGCGCCGAAGGACGGCTCGCCTTGTGTCGACTTCCTCTCGTGCTTCCGATGCAAGTCTCAGGTCATCATCCAGGACGACCTCTACAAGCTGTTCTCGTTCTATTGGGCGCTGTTTTCGCAGCGGAGCCACATTGGCCAAGACAACTGGCGCAAGCTCTTCGGCTGGGTCACGAGGGTGATTGACCGCGACATCGCGCCGAAGTTCGATGCGACGGTCGTGGAACGAGAGAGGGCTCGCGCCCGCTCCGAACCACACCCGATGTGGCGGTCTCCGTCGGTCTTAGCTGCACTGAGGTCCATCCAATGAGCGCTGCCCTGGCCTATGAGCTACATGCGGCTGCGTTGGAGCTGTCGCCGGCGGAGCGAGACGACCTCGTCATCTCGTACGTTCAGCTGGCGGGCGGCGAGCGCATTCCGCTCTCTCGCTACGGTGACCCCGTCTGGAACTACACGCCATTCTTCCCCGGCGCAGCCCGCGGCAAGCAGGACAAGGAGATTGTCTGGGCCAAGACTCCTGACGAGTGGGTTCCGTCGATGCGAAGCGCAGCCGCTGCGCTCACATACCGCAAAGCTCCTGGCGGTGTCCGACTGGACCCGTCGACGATCCCCAAACGGCACGTCATCCTGAATGCCTTCGCGAAGTGGGCCAGCTCAGAAGGCATCAGGCGCTTCGGCGACGTCCGCGCTGCCGACTTGACCAGGTACATCCAGAAGCTTCGCGACGACGGTCTCTACGACCGTAGCCTGGCCAGCCACATTGCCATCCTGCGCAAGGTACACGAGCTTCGGGGAGCAATGCTCGACAGCTTGACCGACGAAGCTGCGACCGCGCTGCGGTTTGACCAGCTCGGCGCGCTCTGGGAGCCTGACGCGGTCAACGACCGCCGTACTGAGCTCATCCCGCTCGCTGAGGCGTCAGCATTGTTCGTGGCCGCCAGAGAGCACCTGACCAGGGCACCAACCCTACTGCGTCTGCGTGACGACCTGGCTGAACAGTGGGAGGCCGCAAAGGTCACCTGGGACCGGAGGGTATGGGGTGACGACGTCAAGAAGCCGGCGGTGCGAGCTGCTGGCTTCCGAGACGCCCTTGAGTTCGAGTCCGCCGTCAGTGACATCCGGACTGCGGCCTACATCGTCCTCGGCATCACCACGGGTTGCCGCGTCCATGAGCTTGGCGAGGCGGAGGTGGGCTGCGTCTATCCGGACACGGTCGACGGTGAGACGTATTGGTGGCTGAAGGCCGCGACGCGCAAGATCGGCGACGGACCGATGCGTTGGCTGGCACCTGAAGTGGCCAAAGAGGCCTCCGACGCCCTCGAATGGCACTCTGCCCCCTTGCGAGCCCGCATCGCCGCTGAGCTGCCTGTCATGCGAGAGCAGTTCACAACCGCAACCACAGAAGCGGAAAGAGCCAGGCTGGCGGCGCATATTCTTGAGCTTGAGCGCAATGCCGACCGCTTGTTCCTGAGCGAGTCGACGCGGGGCGTTGTCTCAACCGACACCAAGTCGCACAACAAGCAACTAAAGGCCTTCGCTGCACGCAAGGGCATCAAGCTCGGCGTGCCGCTTGCCACCCACCGGTTCCGCCGCACCTACGCCGTTATCGTCGTGCATCTGAACAAGGGGCCGCGCATCGACATGGTGACGCTGCAGCGCCACTTCAAGCACGCGAGCGTGCTCATGACGGAGTGGTACGCCGAGCTGTCCGAGACCGACAGGGAGCTCTACGAGCTCATCGAGACGGAGACAGGCTTCTTCGACATGGCGCTGGTCGACCACTGGCTGGATGGATCGACGCCGCTGGCCGGCGGCCTGGGTGCCCGAATCAAGGCGTACGCAGGCAAGCATCACCAGCCCATCTTCTTCAAGACCCGGCGCGAGTTCGTTGACAGCATCCGGGAGGGCATCAACATCCGGAGCACAGGGCACAGCTGGTGCCTGGCAGAGGCGAAGGACTGTGGCGGGCAAGGGCTTTTCGATGCTCCCCAGTGCGGCAGTTGCGGCAACGGCGTCATCGACGACAACTTCCGAGAGGTGTGGCAGAACCTTCGTCAGGACCACGAGGACTTGTCCAAGCTCGACGACATTGGGCCTGGCGGCAGGGCAAAGGCGGCGAAGGGCCTCGCAGCGGCCGAAGCCGTCCTCGCACAGCTTGAACAACCTGACGACGAGACCGCCGATGTCTGAAGAGCTCACCACCCGGAAGAAGCTGACCCTGGCGTTCGCCAGGCTAAAGCGAGATGCCGCCAAGGCCGGGAAGCCTGGCCCGTCTATCAGCGCCGTTGCTCGCGAAGCCGGCGTCAGTCACACCCTCGTTCACACCAAGTACCCGGACATCGCTGACCAAATTCGCGAGGTGAGCGGCCGTGGGCCCAAACAACAGCTAGAAAAGCAGCGCACCGCGGCGAAGCGGTCCGAGGACCGAGCTGCGGAACTGCGCGCGGAGCTTGCGGACCTGAAGGTCCAAAACCGAGGACTCGCAAGTGAGAACGCGCGCCTCCTTCTGCTCGTACAAAGCCTAGAACAAAAAGTCACTGCCCTTCAGTCTGGCTCCAAGGTTGTGCAGTTGAAGCCGATGCGCCGTCCAAATTAGGTGCAGATGTCGCGCCAATGACCAAGCCGTTCCAAGCAATGATCGACCGTGGTTTTGAGGTCCTATGCGTATCCCATGCCGCGCCCGACTAGCTCGCTCGGCTCAAGGCGAGCCGATTACCGGCTCAGCGCCTGCGACGGTGCTGGTCCTGCGATGGAAACCGGAGTGGGTGGCGCCGCAATCGCGATGTGGCTGGTGCTCGGCAACTTGACAGCAGTCTCCGGCTCAACTTCTTCGAAGCCGAACAGGCCCTGCGGGATGCTGCGTTTGCTGAGTGGGTTGATAACCGCATCGGGGAACGCCATCGGCGCCTGCAGGAAGTGCTGATCGACCACCTTCCGCAATGAAGGGTCCTTGACCAAGCCGACCAGGTGGTCGATGTCAGCGGCGTAAAGCACCTCGATGAAGTAGCCCTTCCCAGCCGCCCGCTCCTGGGCCACTGCAACCATGGCCCTGGCTTCCGTGCTCAACTCGCCGGTCACCCAGAGTTCGAATCGAAGGTCGAGCTTGGACAGCTCGTTGTTCTTGCGTGTCTGTGAGAGGACGACCGGCAGGCGCTTGTTCAGCCATTTGTCGACCTCGTCGTCGCTGAGCAGGTTGCCAGGCACTAGGCCCTTGCACTCGATGAACCGGATGTAGCGGTTCTTGACGATGACCCGTACATCGACCTCCGCCACGTCCTTGCCGCCCTCACGATAAATCTTATTGAGGGTGATGTCCGCCGGCGGCTCAAGTACGCGAACGACTTCCGCCACGACGAACTCGAAGAGGGCCCCTCGCAGGGTGCCCGCCGCACCTTCCGCCTTGCCCAAGCGCTCGAACAGCTGGCTGAACAGGACCGGGTCGACAGCCTTTTCCGCCGCCTGACTCAGGGTCCTGAGCAACTCCAGCAGAGCCTTGGCCACGTCGGTCCCAAACAGAGATTCGGGCGTCGCTGGAACGATGCCCGCCCTACGGATGAGGTCCAGCGCACCTGGCGAATAGCGGTTGGCGACGAAGAACTGCAAGCAACGGCCCATCCCACGGAACTGCCGCAGCGTGGCGCACTTGTAGAGAAACGGGCTGACGTCGTCGACACCCACCACCTCGGTCATGAGCACGTCGATGACAAGGAAGCCGGGCTTAGGCTTCGCCGAGCTTGACCAGTCAGCCAGCGGGCCGAGGAAGGATGGCGCGGACAAGTCCCAGCTGAACGCGCCGACCAACGGGGCCGTCCCCGTCCTGTCAGCCCTCAGCTTGAACGAGTTGAAGCTGCCGAGTCCGAGCTTGGCTGCCCACTCCTGGATCGACTGCAAGAGCACCCTCTCGGCGATGAGCCGAGCACGAACTGCGGGATAGCGGTCGTCAAGGTATGAATCGCCACGGGCGAATGCCACGCAGGGCCCGACGCCGGGCATCTCAACCATTTGCAGCAACTCCGCATCCACGAGCCGCTTGACGACTTCATCGCTGGAAATCTGCCGCTGCCCATCTGATGTGCCTGCAGCCGCCGAGAAGTGCATGGCCGGAACGATCCCGCCCCGGGCAGTGAGCGCCTTGATGGCACGGGCATACGCACCGTTTCCATCCATCAGGGCCGCGGCCAGGCGATCCCAGAACTTCGGGCTGCCGTACTGGCTTTCGAGGTACAGGAACTGGGCGCCACGCGGAAGCACCAGATTCACTGCACGGACCGACAACGTGCGTCGCTCGATGCGCTTGCGAGCAGCCGCGGGCGTGATGTTCAGCTTGGCTGCCAACGCTGCGGCCAGAGAACCACTGGTCATCGGACCATTGGCGGCTAAGAGGGCTGCTATCTCGACGCTCACATGTCCACCTTGCCGGATGTCACACAGCGCTATTTATAACCGGTACTGATATATGCCTCGGCACGTTTTTTTCGCCAAGGCAGAGAAGCGCCTTAACAAAATCAACAACTTAGCAGATGGCAACGGACCTCGGATGACATGCCCGATGTCACACTCGTCGTCGGGAGACGTTCCGTATCGTACTGATCTGTACTGAGCACGATACGAATACAGTATCAAACGGGCTTGCTTGCGATGCCGGCCGGCCAGTCTGGACCGGCACCCTGTCGACGCTTTAGTTCAGGTTGAAAGCCGCATCATCAGTTGGCCCAGTCGGACCGCCGCCCTCAGGCTCACGGTCGATGCCGCACAGGAGAGCCGGACAAGCGTGTCGTCTCCGCACCGACCGAAGTCCTTCCCGGGCGTCAGCGCGACCCTGGCAGGGGCAGGCCGATGCGCTCAAGACCAGCGAGCACCAGCTCCCGGCGGGCCGCGAACTCCTCTCGTCTAACTGCCATTGCCCAATCGCAGCGGATGGTCGGCGGGTAGCGCTGCAACACACGTTGCGAGCTTGCCCTCTAGCTCGGCGACCAGCGGCTCCAGGTGCGCTACGACCAGTTGGGGAGAGTTCAGCACTTCTGGGAAGACCCACGATGACGCCGCCCGGGACATGTAGTCGGCTTCGAACGGGTAGACGCCCCTGAAAGCCTTCAGGATGGTGTTTTCCGCGAGCTTGATGACGGCATCGCCCGAGTATCCAAATTCCCCGACATCAGGCCGTAAGCCGTGCTCGATGCGGAGGGACTTCGGAAGCTCCCAGTAGGTGGCTCTGCATTTCTGCGCCCGGTCATTGAGCTCGGCGAGCCGCATGGCGATGACCTCGGCGCTCGCCGCGGCTTCAGACTCGGCCAGGGACTGCAGATGGACGTTGGTGAGCGCTGCGGCCTCCTTCGCACCGATCTGGAAGCCACTCTCGGACAGCAGCATGCCCCGGTCAGCGCCGGTGTCGGCGACTATCTCGCGCAGGGCGAGTACGTGTAGCTTGTTCACCGGGCTCTGCCAGCACTTGCACTCGACGATCCAGGTCACCTCGAAGCCCACATGGTGCGACTTCACGAGCACGTCGACGTCGTGCTTCGTTCTGGCGCCCTGCACCGTAACGTCAGTTTGTGCATCCATCCCCAGCGACCGAAAGAAGGCCGCAGCTTCCTCTTGATAGTCCTGCCACGCAGCAGCCATGTGTCGCCCTCAAGCTGTATAGAACCGGATGCTACGAGACCGCCTGCTAGAGTCAGCCTTGAAGCCGGCGTTGCCGGCTTTCCTGCTTTTCCTCCCTGAGCAGGAGCTTCGGCTCGATGACAGCGACGAGGCTTTGCCGCCCCGGCATGTCCGGGGCGTTCTTTTTGGCCGACGCGCGGCCCGAGAAGCTGGCCTCCGCATGCCGCTTAACAGCCGTGTTACATTTTTCCTAGGGGGGAGAAAATTGGTATACGTCGACGATGCCGATGTGCCTAAATACGGTCGTGGCTGGTGCCATTTGACGGCGGACAGCCTTGGTGAGCTTCATGCCTTCGCAGCTCGCATTGGCCTACCTGCCCGCGCCTTCCATCGCGGCGCGCGCCACCCCCACTACGACATCACAGCCGACCAGCGGCTGAACGCCCTGCGCAGCGGAGCGCATCCCGTCAGCCCTCGAGAGGTCGTGCGCATCGCCAGGCAGGTTTTCGTTCCCCCGCCAGCCGTCGCAAGTTCTCCCAGCGACGCGCAGCTTGCCCTGTTCGCCTAGGGCTTCAGCGCATCGTGTACGTCCGCGCCGACTCCCTGGATGACCTTCTGGCCAAGGTTTATCGGCAGCTTCTGGCACGCGGCACGCGCATCGAACCCACGAAGGGCCCGGCTCGCGAAATCTACGGCGCGCTGCTGAAGCTGTCAGCCCCGCGCCTTCGCCTCAGCCGCACCGAGTCTCGCGGCATCCTTTTCAGCGCGCTTGGCGAACTGCTGTGGATGCTGGCCGGAAGCAACGAGCTCGACTTCATCGAGCACTACATCGCCGAGTACAAGAACCTATCCGACGATGGCCTGACCATCTACGGCGCGTACGGACCCAGGATGTTTGGCAAGCGCCCGAACGATCAGTTGGCGCGCGTCATTTCGTCGCTGAAGGGTAAGTCCGACTCGCGCCAGGCGGTGATCCAGCTGTTCGACCGCCGTGACACGCTCGAGTACCACAGGGACATCCCCTGCACCTGCACGATGCAGTTCGTCATACGGGATCGACGGCTGCACATGCTGACCTCCATGCGGTCCAACGACGCCTGGCTCGGTCTACCGCACGACGTGTTCGCGTTCACCATGATCCAGGAGCTGGTAGCGCGCTCGCTGGGCGTCGAATTGGGGGAGTACCGGCACTCCGTCGGTAGCCTGCATCTGTACGAGCGAGACGACAAGAAGGCCATTCGGTATCTCGACGAAGGGTGGCAGCCCAGGAGGCCTATGCCGCCAATGCCCCAGGGCGACCCTTGGCCTTCCATTGGGAGATTGCTGGAATTCGAGGAGGCCGTGCGGAATGGCGATGCAAGCGCTTTGGACCCACGGGAGTCCATGGAGCCCTACTGGGCCGACCTAGCTACCTTGCTGGCTATCTACAAGGCAGGCAAGACGACGGGCAACCAGAACGAAATCAAACGGCTGAAGCGGCGCCTGACGGACGAGGTCTACGCCATGTACATCAACAAACGCTACGGGATGGTGCCTTCGGTCAAGGACCAGGCCACGATCTTCGACGGCGGCACCGACGCATCAAAGGCTGCGGCATGAACGCGCAACAGAAGGAACAGCGGGCGCTCGCCCTGGAAGCCCAGCTTCTCGCCTTTCACCAGAACAACATGCCGCTGAACGGCGTCGCATCGCCCGAGAACATGCTTGCCTTCGTCTGGCAACTCATCGACAGCATTCAACGGGTGTCGTATGTGACGGCCGTCCGCGCCCGTGCCGTCAGCGCTGAGCGATCCGATCCGCGCAGCCCCTCCTTTGACCCCATCAGGGCCGCCGTGGCTGCAGGGCAAACTGAGGAGGCCTTCTGGCTCGTCTTCCTGGCCACACACTGCGGGTACAACCTTCGGACCAAGTGGCTGCTTTCAGCTGAGCTCTATGGCGCTTCTGAAGCCGCGCCGTGGACATGGGTGCGCGTCCTGAATGATCCCGAAGCCTATGCTGACTGGGTCGAAGACAACTACGACACGTTCACCGGCAAGTTCGGCAACCACCGCAAGTACGAGTCGCTCAAGCCCGGCCCCAAGGGGACGGGCGCCGTAGTCCGCAGCTATGTCGACTGGATCACTGGCTTCGGCTCGCACGCGGCAATGGTTGCTCAAGCGCAGGCGCGAGCGAACGGGAATGCACGTCGCGCCTTCAACGTGCTCTATGAGCAGATGCGCGCGGTCATGCGCTTCGGCCGCACGGGCCGCTTCGACTACCTCACCATGCTCAGCAAGGTCGGGCTCGCCAACATCGAAGCGGACTCGACATACATGAACGAGGCGACCGGGCCGAAGCGCGGCGCACGGCTGCTGTTTGACGGCCAGATCGACTCCAACACCGGCGCCCGCGTCTTGGAGGCGCGCGTGGCCGCCCTTGAGCAGCATCTCGGCGTCGGCATGCAAGTGATGGAAGACGCCATGTGCAACTGGCAGAAGAGCCCGAACCTCTACCAGGCCTTCCGAGGCTAGGCCTACTCAGCCCAGGAATAACGCTTCTTGAGGAAGTTCAGCTTGTCCTGACGTACCAGCCCGCGATGCTGAAGCTGTCCGACCACGATGCCGGGCGAGATGGAGAGGTTCTTCGCGAACCGCATGATGTTCCGGTACTCATGGGGTAGCGCCCGCAGGGCCGCCTCTTCCGACGGCGGGATGAGCACTTGGCCAGCGAACTTGTTCGCTTCGGCTTCTTCGTGGCTATCCAGCTCACGCCGGTCGGACCACTCAAGGAACAGACGGTCCTCATGCAGCACCAGGTGGCCGGCTTCGTGGAAGAACGTGAACCAGAAGCTGTCGTCGCGTAGGTAGCGAACGCTGAGCTGCAAGATTGCCTTGCCATTCTTGACGCGGGTCGCGCCGCTGGCAGGACAGCCCTTCGGCGCACGCACGATGACAACTGCGACGCCACAAGCAGCGCACTGCTCTTGGAGCTGAGGGATGAACTCGGCAGGCTCGCGGACACGGGTCAGCGACTTCAAGGACGGCAACAAGCGTTCAAAGCACTCGCGCGACCAGGTGCCCACCGACAGCTCCGCCGCAGCCAGTTCGCCCTGTCTGAGCCAAGCAGCGACCGACGCTGATTGCGCCGTGAATACGGGCGAGGTGCGATATGCGGTAAGGCCGGCTCGATCCGAGAGCCAGTTGTCGCGCCACTCGTCAACGGTGCTGACTTCGAAGAACTCCAGGGCATGCCGTAGCTTCTCGCCCGTCGAGGTTGCTGTCTTCAACCACCCGTACCTGGCCATGTCCGCAAACGGAAGGCTTGAGACCCATTGCCTGCTGTCGTCCTGCAGCGCCTGGACGTCACGCCTGTATTGCGCCTCGCGTGCCAGCCAGAAACGCACGCTGGCCCCAACGACACCAGCCAAGCCTTTGGCACGAGCCGCAGTGATCGGCAGTTCGCCGTTGAAGAGCTGCGTCAAGTCCTCTGGGGGCAGCCCAACCGCCTGCGCGAGGTCGTCAGACCGAAGGTTCTTCTTGGCGGCCAGCTGCCGGACAGTCTCGCCCGGTGGGGACGCCCATGCTGGGGAGAACTCGGCAGAGCGCGTCACAGGTCGCCTCCAATGTGGATGACCTTCAGCCTCGAGACCTTCGTCCAGTCGACGGCTTCACCGCTCATCGGCACATGCTGGTGGTTCACTTCGCAGTAGAGGTGTCGCCCTTCACTTAGCCCAAACCGTATCAGTCCCACCTTCGACCCGCAATTCTCGAATTCCAGCCCCATCTCCACCAGCTCAGCGACCGTTTCAACGGCCTCCAGGTCGGCGAGATACCTACGCAATGCGGCGGCGGCACTTTCCCCAAGCTCACGCTTGGCCCTCGCGGGGCTCTCACATGTCGAACGCAACTCTTTTGACCGGAACGCGACCTCAAGCCCCATGGGGCGATTGTCGACGAACAGCGAGGTGCTCGACGGATAGCAGCCGCGCCTCAGAACAGCTTGCTGTTGATGTCACTGACCATGTTCAACCCGCCGCGATGGTCACTGCCAGTCTTCGGAAAGGCGAAGGTGTACCGTGGGTCGCCCTGGAAGACGGCCTTCCAGTGCTTGCCGTCATCCGACAGGTCGAAGCCCAGCCGCGTGAGCGCCGTTTTTGTCTTGCCGTCCATGCTCCGGTAGTCCCGCAGTAGTCCCTTCAACTCCTCGCGCATCTTTTCGGCTTCGCCGCCCGGCTCATTCGCCTCAAGTAGGTCTCGCAGGACATGATCGCGACGGCTGCCGGGCTGCGCCACACGGTCGAGTGCGTCTTTGAGCGCCGCCAAGACGATGTCTCGCACCTCGCCGTCGTAGAGGTCGGCTTCGTCGCCGTGTTTCAGCAGGCCTGCCTCGCTGGACTGCTCAATGCTGCGCAGCCGGCGTAGATCGGCCTTCAGCCGCTCAATCTCCTGCCCGCGCTCGGTGATGACGAGTTCCTTGGCCTTGCTCTCATCGTCGAACGCGGAGATGAACTTGTCCACCTCGGTCGATCCTGCCAGCTTCAGCTGCTCGTACGTGTTCTTGGCCACGGCCTCCTTGAGGTGGGCCCAGGTGCAATCGGAGCTTTGTCGTCGGTTGGAAAGGGCAACGCGGATGTCCTTGGCGACGTCAATGGCCAAGGCCCTAGACGCCCGGTCGCTGTCACCGTCGTCCGAGAAATAGCTGTTTCGTCGGTCCGAGTTCGGCCAGTACACGCCTACCGTTCCGCCAAACACGTTCCTGGACTTCGTGAGGCGCTTGACCCCGTAGGAGAAGGCCCGGCTCGGCTCCACGACCACATGAGCCAGGCCGCCGACGTAGCGTGCTAGCTCGTCAGGGTCGACCATCGGTTGATCGTCTACCCCCGCGCTGACGTACACGATGGGCAGCGAATTGCGCGCCGTTCCGAGGATCAGGCTGGCTGCCACGTTCTCTTCACCGGCAGATAGCTTGAAGGGACGGTCCGTCACGGGGACTTCTCCGTCGTCCCCACCGCCAAGCTCGGTAAGAGCCTGCTTGATGAAGTAGGGCTTCTTCGGCGGAGGCAAGCGAACCTGCGTTGTCAGCGCCTCGCACACCACCTCCATGCGCAAGAGGTGATGCCCATCGGTCTTCAACGACACGATGGAGGTTGTCCAAGCCAGCCCGTCCTCGGTGCGTTCGTAGCGAAGGCCTCCAATCTCTCCGGCAGCCGTCGTGGCATGAGCCAGCACGACGTGCTCAACGCCCGCATTGACCGTCAACTCGCCGTTGCTGGGGAAGGTATCGAGGGCGTCGCTGGCGAACGCTGTGTGTGGACTACCGGTAATCCATCGACAGGCCAGCCGAGCAACATCAGCGACCGCCCATTTGGGGTTGACGGGAAACTCAGCGGCGAAATTGGCCATGTGTCCTCCTCTCCTCGGCCTTCTCTGTGCCGCGGTCGTTTGGGGTTGGTGTCAGCGCCGATTCTCTGGGCGCTGGTCGGTGTGGTGCAAGCAGGCACAGCCGATGGGCGGGATTGCCAGTGTGTAGCGTCACGAAGTCTTGAGCGGTCCACCCGGCATGCTCGCTTCCTTGCCGTCGTCCAGGTCCTCGCCGGTGGCCGCCTTGAACATACGTCGAAACAGCTCCCGCTCGATGTCCGCAAGCGGTTTGCAGTCGTGGACCTTGGCGAACGCTGCCAGGAAGCCGCTCGCTGCGTGAGAAACCGCGGTCAAGATGTCGATCACCTGGGCTGCGGTGCCGGCTCGAAAGGCCTCAACGCTCTTGTCGCCCTGGTTGTACGCGCTCATGAAGTAGCTCATGCCGTAGACGGACCCGTGGATGATTTCCGAGGAGACGGCATACACAAGTGCGTAGGCGCCAAGCAGCGCTCCACCGGCCCTTCCTGCAACCTTCCCGATGCGGTTGATCTTCGAAGGCGCATCCAGCGTGCTCCACGAGTCCTGACCCTTTCCTGCGAAGTCAGGGAACAGCGTTGCCGCAGCTGCCTTGTGGTCTGGTCCACTGCTTAGCCTGAAAGCGAAGTCGCCATTGCCGATGGCCCGATTGCTGTGCTTCCAAGCCGCGTAGTCCTTGTGTTTCATCGCGCGCTCAGACACCTCGACGGGCTGGGTGACAAAGAAGGCCGCGTTGATGAACCCTTCGACCACTGCTCTTGCGATGGGATAGAGGTCGCGAACTGGGATGCCCACCGCGGCGGCCCCAGCCAAGATCGTGTTGATGGACTGCCCCGCTCCAAGCGATGTGGCGCATGCGGCCCGGACCTGGTCTCGAGCCAGGATGCAAGATAGGTTCTGGCCGGCAAAGTCGGTAGGCCCTTCCGACATCACCCACAGCGTCAGACGAAGCAACTCCTGCTGCGCGCCAATGATTGCGCGAAGTTCCTCGATGACGTCGCTGGTTGTGCCGGCCATGGTCGATCCAGTATCAAGCCGGATGAGCCGCTAACGCTTGACCTTCGGCGTCATCCCCGAGTGGCTAGGTCATACCGAGAGGCGTGGTCCCATGCCCGACACTTGGGTGGTAAGAACCCCCGGGGCGAGGCATGAGCGAGGAGCGGAACTACCTGGCGCTGACCGTTGAAGACCCCCTGTCCGCGCTTAAGGACGGGTTTGAGCTCCGGTTTCGCGCCTTCCACGCAGAAGTGAGCGAGGACGCCCTACTTGCAGCCCATAGCGACTGGACTTTGCTGAACGGCGTCATGCTATCCGTGGGCTTCGGAAACCACGAGCACACCCAGGTCTTGGGCTCCGCTGTGATGGTGGCGCCGGGCATCGCGATCTGCGCTTGGCATGTGTTGGAGCATGGCATGCCCAAGGATGGCCCCCCAACTGATTGGCTGGTGTGCATGGCTGTCGCCGGCGCCACCCTTCGCATGTGGGAGGTCCACCACTACACACGGGTGGGCACAACAGACCTGGTGCTACTGTCGATTCGCCTGAAGACTGCTATCCAGGAGGGTGACAGCTTTCATCAAGCAGTGGTCACCTCACGCATACCTGCGATTGGCGAAATGGTGACCGTCATCGGGACCACCGCGGCTCACGACAAGTTCTTCGATTCGATGGGCGCTACGCCAGAAACCACGGTGCCGATGCACATCGCGCTGCACATCGCCAAGGGGCCCGTCACGCAACGCTTCTTGCCGCAGCGAGACAGCGCGCTGCTGCCGTGGCCTTGCATTGAAGTGAACTGTCCGGCGCAAGGTGGGATGTGGAGGCCCTGTCTTTGACCAAGCGGGGGCGCTGGTTGGCGTGGTTTGCAGCTCCATACAGACCGAGACCGGTACTGGGCCAACCTACGTGTCGTTGGTGTACCCCGCACTCGTCGCGATCTACCAAGGCGGGTGGCCAGCAGAGCTGTTTCAAGGAACGCAGCTATTGCTCAAGAACCCATACTGCGTGGTCGAAGGCCGCGAGGCTTTCGAGCCCATTGTGGAAGCGACCGCGCCCGGCGAAACCAGCCAGTACAACTTCCGGTACTCGTAGGCCAAGGTCGACCAACCTAGTTCCGATAGCGTGCACCACAGGCTTGGATGGCGAAGCGGTCTAACCTCACGGACGCTGGGAGGCAAAGCAAGAGCGTCGAACGCCGGGCTACACGACGGAATGGGCGGCGGCCAGGGCGTGATCCTAGAAAAGCTCAGCGCTATTTCTCAACCGTCTTGTCGCACTTTCCTCAAAGCCTGCAGGGGCGTCAGGCTGCTGCGCGTTGTTCGTATCTGAGCGCCTCAGTTCTCGTCCGTTGCTTGCTGCCGAATCTGTCGCCATCGGGTGCGATAGGCGTCACTGGCCAGCCAGCCGAGGAAACCGGCGCTGAGCATGTTGATAAACACCTCAAGGAGTTCCATGGGTTGCTGAGGGACCTCCTCCGCTTTCGACTTTTCCAAAAAACGGATCAACGGCAGGTAGTCGAACTCATCCGGCTGAGTTTCCGGCCTGTGAGCGAGCTTGTTGCGCAATGCGTTTATGTGACGCACCGCTGCAATGACCTCGTCGCCATTGGGAAATAGGGCGTGAGGAAACAAGGCAGCCTTCTGGCTGAACGTCAGTCTGGGTCCATCCCATGTCAGGTCTGGCGCGCGGCTCTCCAAGAACTCGTCTAGGTAGTGTTCGATCAGAAGATGGCAAGCCAATAGGTAGCCCATGAACGCGAAGTCGACGTTTTTGTGGGGCACCAACTGAAGGAAGTTGCTCTCGTCCACTGTTCCTATGCGCGGGGGTAGCGATGGCATATGTGCTTGCTTTGACTAGACGGTTGAATCGTAGGACGGCGGCCGACCACTGTCGCAGGTCTGCGGTTCGCATTGACGGACTCTGTCGACCTAGTCTTCTTCAATTCTTTTCGCGACGAGGTCTTCGGGACCGTCGGTAGCTGCCCGAGTGGCCTCCCGGCCGACGCGCCTCGAGAGCGCCAGGTCAACAATGCTTTCGACATGAACATGAGCTGTGGCATCGGTGAGCTGCATAGGGATCGCAACGTCATCGTCGGGCACGTCGACAGGTGCAGCACCCACACCGATGGCGATCCGCTGCATCACCCACCGAAGCTCAGATGCGTCGAGGTCCCAGCCTTTGGTGGCGACGGCCCCACGCATGCGACGCAGCAACTCGCCCATAGGCCGGTCGGGGTGCTTAGCCTGCTTCTGCAGCGTGTATGCAGTTAGCTCTGTGACCAGGTCCCGGCATGCCTCGTAGCGGGCGTCCAGCTCTTCCGCGGTCTCGCCGGCGACGAACTTGCCGTCCATCAGCCGCACTCCGATCTTGGGATGAGCACCGGCCAGCGCGCTTTCGCTGCGCCGCGGGAAATCTGCCGGTATGTGGCTCGTCATTCGCGTGGCCAAGCGTGCTTGCCAGCATGCCTATTGGCTCCGGTCGGGTGGGAAGCCCTAGTTCCCTGGCGGCAGGCGCCCATCAGAACGGCGCCATCATGTTGGACCGTGAATTGCACCTTGCCGCCCGCCTTGAGGGCGAGACAAAGGCGCAGCTCAGCCGGCAGTGTGATACGGCCGCGAGGCCCAACGATGGCAACCTTCAAAACGGACCCAGACAGGCAAACATTGACCAAGCGGCGAACGGCGCTCGCGTCACGATACGACCTCAGCGCGGAGAACCCTGGTGCCGCGCCCCGTCTGAATCAGGCAGCGAAGTCGCTGGCCAACGGACAGGCTCTGCCAGCGGACTCCAGGGGTGTCCTCGCCCAAGCTGAGAGTGATGCCACCGTGGTCGGTCTCGGCATGTACCAGCTGAAAATCGGGCAGCAAGAGCGTGACAGCGGCATCCACTTCGAAGACTTTTTCTTCAACAACAGGCGTCCACGGGTGAACCGCCTCGACCCTTACTCGCAGCGCCACCGCATCGGCGAAGGCATGGTGCTGCGAAATGCCCATCGTGGCGCCAAGCGCGTGCCAGCACGATGCGGCCGCATTCTTCCCATCGGCATCGTCGAGCAAGTAGCTCACATTGGCTGGGATCAGCCGCGCCCGAGGCGGCCTCTCCATGCGTTGAAGCAGTTGCTCGATGAGAAAGTAGTCAGCGCTGAAGTCGTAGTGCACTTCCAGTTCGTCGGCGCCCAGCTGGTCGAGCCATGCCAACAGCTGAGCAGGCAGGTCTGACCAGGGCACGCCGTCAAAGCGGTTGAACTGCACTAGCACATGCCGGCGCACGAAGTCGTTGTCGTGCTGCGCAAGCACGGCCTTGGCGTCAACCAGCGAGCGTTCTGAGTAGAGCTGGTCGCCCGCGTCCGACACGATGCCAAGGCTCAGGAAGTCGAACCCGCTGGACGTCTGGATGAACTCGGTGTCGATGAACAGTCGCATTTGCCGTTCCGCACGCCGCTACGCGATGGCCGGCGCGGTCGGCGCTGGCGCACTACTCACTTGCGCGGCTTCAGCCAACTTTTTAGTCGCTAGGTGGTGGACGGTCACCGCAAGCGACGCCAGTGGCTCGGGCTGGCTGGGACGCTGCCTGGCGACTAGACCGGCAACGCGCGCGAGGCTCGTGACCGAAGAAACTGCGAGACCAGGCGAATCCGGACAAAACTCGACGCCATCCACACCGCGAACCACGACTACCGCGGTGGCCCCAACGCTGCCGATGTGAACACTGAGCAGGTCTCGAATGTCCCAACCCTCCGCGTAGGGGACGGCGCACAACATGTGCACAGGCAGCCCTCCGCTTGCAAGGAGGTGCGCTGCGAACTCAGTGCCGCTGTGCGCCTGGCAGGTCTGGAGATGGGAATCAGGGCCAGCATCCATAAGCATGGTCGCTACGAGCCAAGGCTTGGTTGTCGCGGGCCAGCTCACCGCGTTGGTCGGGATTTCCCACAAGGAATTGGAGAGGCTGATGCTAATCATGGCGTTCCCTCGTGCATCTGTGAACCTGGCTCGATGGGGTTGTGCTGAAAGCTGACCCCTCGATCCAACCCATCGCCGTCGCGTCTTGATACGTATAGGCAGTATACGTTTGGACGGTATATGTTTGAGCTGTAGACGTTTAGAGTGAACTTGTGGACCCTTCTGTTCCATGAAGAAACAGAAGCCTGCAAGGGCAGTTCTTGCCGCGAATTTGCAGTCCCTTCGGGGCGGCCTTGGGGTGACCCAGGAGAAGCTTGCCGAGATGGCCGGGTTCCACCGAACCTACATCAGCCACGTCGAGACACAGCGCGCGAACGTCACGTTGGACAACCTTGAGCAGTTAGCCGCGGTCCTCGATGTCCGGGTGTTCGAACTGTTGGTGGAGCACTGAGGTCGGCAGAGCGGCGGGCCGCCCCCATAACTGTTACCCCCAGCAGCCCTCCCGAAAAACTGTTACCCCCTTGCGTGAGGCTTGTTTCCCAGGGAACTCGCACGAGGTAACAGTTACCATGTAGTAAGAGCGGCTGCGGCATGATGGCCTGCAAGACGACGCTGACGGCCGAGGACCTGCCCGACAACCTCGGCCCGCTGCGTGCGGCCATCGAGCGCGCCGTACCGCACGGCCGCCAACCCGGCAACCGCGACCCGGGTGCCTGGCAGAAGCCGCCCGGCTCGGTCAACACGGCCTGGGCGCAGCTGGAGCCCGAGTTCACCGAGCTCTGTCGCGACTATCCCAAGCTGGCCAAGACCAACCACATCCAGCACCTGGGCACGCTGGGCTCGGGCAACCACTTCATCGAGGTCTGCCTGGATGAAGCCGGCGCGGTGTGGTTCATGCTGCACTCGGGCTCGCGCGGCGTGGGCAACTTCATCGGCACGATGTTCATCGAGCTGGCCAAGCAGGACGCGATGCGCCACCAGGCGAA
>Ga0136846_1240392_pt1 | contig 19977 bp, 20 predicted proteins | sample HopSoiMetagenom2_FD_96841 | JGI IMG/M metagenome (GOLD analysis project Ga0136846, IMG submission 96841) | Grasslands soil microbial communities from Hopland, California, USA - 2 Assembly 2016 (version 4) | ecosystem: Environmental > Terrestrial > Soil > Grasslands | place: USA: Hopland...
CGGCCTGCCGACCGTCGACCTCTCCTCGGACCCCTGGTTCATCGGGTGGTCGGCCGCCCTCCCGCCCGCGTACCTGGGCGTCGACACCGACAGCTCGGACGACTGCGTCGCCGGCCGCCTGCCGTGCGTCGACGTGGTGGCCCGGCGGCTCGAGCGCCAGCTGTCCGATCAGGGCTGCGACCACAACGCGATCTTCTCGCTCGCCTAGGCGCGGACGACGGAGAAGGTCGCGGGCGTGGAGCGCGCCGACCGCGCGTTCTTCCGCGACGGGCCGTGGCTGAACCACTACGACGCGACCTTCGCCGCGCTGTACTTCACCGCGTGGAACGCCTGGCAACGCCTCGGCGTGGCCCCGCCCGCCTGGCGGATCGCCTTCGCCGCCGCCGACGGCCGCCGGGTGTCGGCCGCCGGGAACCTCCTGCTCGGGATGAGCGCGCACGTCAACCGCGACCTGCCCTTCGCCCTGTACGCGATCGGGCTCGTCACGCCGAACGGCGCGTCGCGCAAGCCCGACCACGACCGCGTCGACCAGATCCTCAACATGGTGCTCGAGCCGCTGCTCGACGAGCTCGCGGCGCGCTACGACCCCTCTGTCCGGGTCGCGCCCGGTGGCGCCTCGCTCCTGGACGTGCTCGAGTTCCAGCTGCTCCCCGCCTGGCGGGAGGAGGCGTGGCGCAACGCCGAGCAGCTGGCGAGCGCGCCGAATGCCGCGGCCCGCGCGGCCGTCGCCGCCGACATCGAGACGTCCGCCGCGCTGAAGGCCGAGGCCCTGCTGACGTCGACCGCCTACGCACCCCCGGTCACCACGGCGGCCTCCCGCGACGCCTACTGCCGCGCCAACCTGGCCTGACGGGCGCCGGGTCAGGCTCCGGGCGCCTGGACCGGCTCGGCGGGCGCGGGCTCGCGCTCGGGCCCCTCGGCCGCGGCCCGGACGGCGCGCATCGTGCGCCGCGACCGCAGGACGGCGTTGAACTCGCCGCCGAGGACGATGGCGATGCTCGCCATGTAGGCCCACAGGACGGTCGAGACGACGGCGTTGACCGACTCCCCGATCAGCGTGACGGCCGGATCGTGGTTGGCCAGGAAGGCCGAGCCGCGGAGCCCGAGCGGCGCGGTGAGCCGGAAGCCGACGGCCGCCGCGATCCACAGCGCCGCGCCGAAGAGCGCGCCGGGCAGGCAGTGGCGCCAGGTGTGGGGGACGTTGGGCGCGAAGCGGTAGAGGCAGAGCAGGAAGCCGACGACGATGGCCAGGAGCGTCGGCCACCGGACGACCGACCACACGACCGTGTACGCATCCCCGAGCCCCATCCAGCGCACGGGGCCGGAGGACGGGTCGCCGAGGGGGCCGACGACCATCATCTCGACCGTGATGCTGACCAGCACGACGGACCCGAGCGCGAAGGCGAGGGCCAGGAGGCGTTCGACGATGGTCGGCCGCCCGTCGGCCACGTCGTAGCACGTGTCCAGCGCGTGGCCCGTCGCCTCGAACAGGTGACTGGACAGCCACCAGGCCACCAGGAGGCTGCCCAGGGCCACGCCGCCATTCGCCTGCGCGAGCTGCGCGTGGACGAAGGGCGCGATCACCGTGTCGGTCAGCTGCGGGCCCATCAGCGTGCGGACGGCGCCGACGAACGCGTCCTCGGCCTGCGAGACGATGTGAGGCCCGAACAGGTGCGCCGACGCGCCGGTCGCGGCGCCGACGGCGATCGTCGACGGGACCAGCGTCAGCACGGCGAAGAAGGCCATCTCCGCGGCGTGGCCGGTCGCCCGGTGGTGGTGTGCGGCTCGCAGCGTGCGCAGCAGGATCCGCCAGGGCGAGTCGCGGTCGGCCTGCTCGAGCTTCCACCGTGCGTTGACGAAACGAGCCACCGGCATGACCACCTGGCGACGAACCCAACGCCTGTCGGGCGAGTGTAGACCTACCCCGGAACGCTTTCGCCCTCACCGGCCCGCCGCGACCCCCTTGTTCCGGTCATGGCCGCCTGATCCAATCGACGCCACACTCGACCGAGGAGGCCGGCCATGTCGGTGATCATGACCTTGCGCACGCACGGCGACGCGCAGGAGCTCGAGCGGCGCGCGGCCGCCGACCCCGACGCGATGCGCGCGATCGCCGAACGCGCCAAGGGGCACGGTCTCATCGCCCATCGCTTCTACGGCTCCGATGACGGCCAGATCATGGTGGTCGACGAGTGGCCGGATCCCGAGAGCTTCCGGACGTTCTTCGAGGAGTCGCGCTCGGAGATCGAGCCGCTGATGCGCGAGGTCGGGGTGACGGCGGAGCCGCAGATCACCTTCTGGCGCAAGCTCGAGAGCCACGACGAGGTGGGGTGGGGCGCGTAGGCGCGCAGGACCCGGCCGGCTACGAGCTCGAGTTCGAGGACCGCTTCGTCGGCGACACCCTCGCGGCCGACCGCTGGCTGCCGTATTACCTGCCGCAGTGGAGCACGCGCGAGCGCGCGGCCGCGCGCTACGCGCTCGGCGACGGCCACCTGCGGTTGCTGATCGAGGCCGACCAGCAACCGTGGTGTCCGGAGCTCGACGGCGCGGTGCGCGTGTCGTCGCTGCAGACCGGCGTCTTCGCCGGGCCCGTCGGGAGCACGCGTGGGCAGCACCGCTTCCACCCCGGCGCGGTGGTGCGCGAGGCGCAGGGCAACGTGCGCCTGTACACGCCGCAGTACGGGCTGTTCGAGATCCGCGCCCGGGCCACCGACGACCCGCCATGGTCGCCCTGTGGATGATCGGCTACGAGGACGAGCCGCAGCGGTCGGCGGAGATCTGCGTCTGCGAGATCTTCGGCCGGGACGTCGGCGCGGGCGAGGCGGCGGTCGGCATGGGCGTGCACCCGTTCGGCGACCCGTCGATCGGCGACGAGTTCGCGGCGCAGCGGCTGGCGATCGACGCGCGCGAATTCCACGCCTACCCCGCGGAGTGGACGCCGGCCCACGTCGCCTTCTTCGTCGACGGCGAGCACGTCACGACCGTCGGCCAGTCGCCCGCGTATCCGATGCAGCTCATGCTCGGGATCTACGAGTTCCCGGCGCCGGCAGCGGGAGACGACCGGAGCGGCGAGTACCCGAAGGAGTTCGTCGTCGACTACGTGCGCGGCTACCGCCGCGCGGCGTGACGGCGTCGTCAGGTCGTCGTGGGCCGCCGCTCGTTGACCACCTCGAGGTCCTCGACCCGCAGGCGCCGCACCTCGAGGTCGTCGATGACGAGCCGCTTGATCGCCGCCCGTCCGATCGCCAGCCGTCCGATGGCCACGGCGCCCAGGGCGACGGCGCCGACCGCCAACGCGGCCGCGGCGGTCGGCCCGCGCAGCCCCGGCCCGCGTGCGTCGACCGCCGTCGCGCGCACGGGAATCGCCTCCAGCCAGCGCGGGGCGCTTCGTCCTCGCGTTCGCGCCATCTCCTCTCCTCTCCTCTCGATCGGCGAGCCGCGGGGATCCCGCGCTCGTTGCGTGGATCCCGGTGATGGGACGCTAGTCGACCCGCGGCGCTGCGGCCAAGGACGAGCGGGTGGCACCCGACGTCCGGACGGCCGGCGCTACGGTCGTCGCACGTGCCTGACGACGATCCGCTGCCGTTCCCCTGCCAGACGATCCGCGAGCGCGACTACGAGCTCGTCATCTACTGGGGCGCGCAGCCGGAGGATCCGCAGGACATGAACGTGGACATCGAGGTCCGCCGCGGCGAGCGGCGGTACTCGGCGACCGTGTTCACCCTGCGCAACGTCGCGTCGCTGTTGCGGCGCTGGCGCGCGACCGGCGAGGAGCCGAACGCGTACTTCCGGGTGCCCGACGCGGTGCTCGTCGACGGGCCGATAACGCCGGGCCTCCTGCGTCGCGTCGTCGAGGACTCGATCGCGGCGCATGATCTGTGCGATCTCGAGCGCCTCGACGACGGGGACGGCTAGGTCGGGCGCACGCGCGCCGGACGCGTAGTCGCCACGCCGCCCGGCGCGGACCTCTACGGATGAGACCGCGCGCCCGCGAACGTAGCGTGGAGGCATGACCGGATCGCAGCGTGATGCCGGAGCCGGAGCCTGCCGCCACCGGGCGTCGGCCGTCGTCTGGAACGTCGTCGTGCCGGCACTGGGCCTGGCGCTGATCCTGGGCGCGCCGATCCTCGGGGCCCTCGCGATCGCAGCCGTCGCGTCGGTCGCGCTCCGGGCGCTGCTCGCGCCCCGGTCGCCGTCCGATCGCCCGCGCGGCGCGAGCCTCGGGCACGTCGCCGCGCGCCGTACCGCACGCGGGAGCTAGGCGCCGGTCTGGGTCACGCCGCCGCCGGGCGAGCGCGCCGAGCAGGCCCGTCGGCGTATATCGTCGCGGAGTGCCCGACCAGCCGCCCGGCCGGCGACGGCGGCGCCGCGCGCTCGGCGTGCGGAGGCTGCCGGCCTGGACGAGCGCGGCTCCGGTACTGGCCGCGCTGTTGCTGGCCGCCACCTGGGGGACCAAGCCCGCGACCGCGGTGCTCGTCGTCGTGGCCGTCGTGCTGGCCGCCGCGGTCCTGGCCGCGGTGCACCACGCCGAGGTCGTCGCACACCGCGTCGGCGAGCCGTTCGGATCGCTGATCCTCGCGGTCGCGGTCACCGTCATCGAGGTGGGGCTGATCGTGACGCTGATGGTGTCCGGCGGCGCCGACACCTCGACCCTGGCCCGCGACACCGTCTTCGCGGCGGTGATGATCACCTGCAACGGGATCGTCGGCCTCTCGCTGCTGGTCGCGGCGCTGCGCGAGCACGTCGTCGTGTTCCGGCCCGAGGCCATCGTCACCGCGCTGGGGACGGTCGCGACGCTGGCCACGCTGACGCTCGTGCTGCCGACGTTCACCACGAGCACGCCCGGGCCCCGGTTCTCCGGTGCGCAGCTGGCGTTCGCCGGCGTGGCCTCGCTCGCGCTCTACCTGCTGTTCGTGTTCGTCCAGACGGTGCGCCACCGCGACTACTTCCTGCCCGAGGGCGGCGCCGCGGACGACCCCGACGCCCACGCCGCGCCACCCTCCGACCGCCAGACGCTCGTCAGCCTCGCGCTGCTGCTCGTCGCGCTCGTCGCCGTCGTCGGCCTGGCCAAGATCGAGTCGCCCGCGATCGAGGACGCGGTGCGCGCGATCGGCGCGCCGCCTTCGGCGGTCGGCGTCGTGATCGCCCTGCTCGTCCTGCAGCCCGAGACGCTGGCCGCCTATCGCAACGCGGCGCGCGGCCGCGTGCAGATCAGTCTCAACCTCGCCTACGGCTCGGCCATGGCCAGCATCGGCCTCACCATCCCGGTGATCGCGATCGCCTCGATCTGGCTGGCGCCGCCGCTGGTGCTGGGTCTCGGGGCCACGCAGATGGTGCTGCTCGCGATCACCGTCGTCGTGGCGGCCATGACGGCGCCGCTCGGGAGCGCGACCGTGCAGCAGAGCGGCCTGCGGCTCGTGCTGTTCGCGGCCTTCCTCTTCCTGGCTGTCAACCCCTGATGCGCAGCGTGCGGCGGACGCAGCCGCGGGTCTGCGCTGCTCGCCTGCGCGCCGGTGTCGGCCAGGGGACGGGCCGGTCCACCTCGCGACGGGCCTGTCGCTGATCCTGGCCTGCATCGGCGCCGACCTCGTGAGCGAGTGAAGTCAGATCGGCGGCGTCAACCGGTCTGGACGATCAGCGCAGGGCGGTTGGCCGCCGTCGTCGCGTTGCGGGTCGCGTAGCCCAGCGTGTTCGCGGTCGTGGCCGGGACGGTGATGGCGAAGCTGACGGCGCCGTTGGCGGTGATCGCGCCCGTGACGTCCACCTCGACGACCTGGTTGAGCGCCACGGCGGCCACGGTCGCGAGCCTGACTCCGTCGACGGCGGGCCTGGTGTTCCAGGTGACGCTCTCGGGCCAGCTCGCGTTGGTGGTCGTCGTGAAGATCCCGCCCGTCGTGGAGTCGTTGGTGACGACCAGGCGCAGCTTGGCCGAGGCGACGCCGGCGCCGGCGGGAAGGCCGGCGATGCTGAAGCGCAGGAACGCCTGCTTGGCGCTCGGGGTACCGACCACGGACATCGTGGTCGCGCTGCCGAAGGCGGACGTGGGGCTGCCTTGCGCGACGTAGGTGTCGGCCACCGGCGTGAAGGTGAACGTCTGCGCGCCGGGCCCCGGCGCGGCGGCGGTGGTGAAGCTCCAGCTCACGGGGGCGGCCGCCAGCGCGTTGCCGGTCGCGTCGACGATCGCGCCGGTGAGCGTCACCGTGTAGGTGGTGTCGGGGGCGAGCGCCGCGTTCGGCACGAGGCGCGCGCTGTTCGTGGCGGGGTCGTAGCTGACGGTGGCCGTCACGCGGGCGGTCCCGTCGTGGAGCGTGAAGCTGGTGGCGTCGACGCCGCTGACCGGCTCGCTGAAGGTCGCCCGGACGTCGGTCGTCGCCGGGACGCCGGCGGCCGCGGGTGAGCGCCCCGACACCGACGGAGGCGTGGTGTCCGACGTCGGCCCGCCCGTGATCTGCTCGAAGCGCAGCAACGCCTCGAGGAAGTAGTAGTCGCCGTAGATCAGGCCGGTGTCGAAGCTCCCGGCAGGCTGGTTCTGCGTCCCGTGACGCAGGATCGAGGCGGTGGCGGTGCCCTCGGCGAGGTAGGCCGGCGAGGACAGCGAGGTCAGGATCGCCTTGGCCGCTTCGAAGTACGTCGCGCCGCGTGCGGCGTCCGTGTCCAGGCGGCTGAGCTCCAGCAGCCCGGACGCGGCGATCGCCGCCGCGGAGGAGTCGCGCGGCTGGCCGGTCGTGCTAGCCAGCTCGAGGTCCCAGTAGGGGACCTTGTCGGGCGGCAGGTGGCTCAGGAAGAAGTCCGCCGTGCGGCGCGCGGTGTCGAGAAAGCGGACGTCGTGCGTGTAGCGGTAGGCCATGGTGAACCCGTAGACGGCCCAGGCCTGGCCGCGCGACCAGGTGGACTCCGCGTTGGCGCCCTGGTGCGTCCCGCGGCTCTTGACCGCGCCCGTGGCCGAGTCGTAGACCACGAGCTGGTAGGTGCTGCCGTCGGCTCGGACATGGTTGTCGCGCGTCTTGAGGGCGTGGCTCACCGCCATGTCCTGCCAGGCCGGACTGCCGCCGTGCTGGGCCGCCCAGAAGAGCAGCTCCAGGTTCATCATGTTGTCGATGATCACCTGGAAGGAGGGGTCGGTCGTGGCGCCCCACGAGCGCACCGACCCCACGGTCGGGCTGTAGCGACTGGCCAGCGAGCCCGCGGCGGTCAGGATGACCTGGCGGTAAGCGTCGTTGCTCGGCAGCGTCAGGCGGTAGGCGTTGCCGAAGCTGGTGAAGATCTTGAAGCCGACGTCGTGCGAGGAGGTGTCGGCCTGCTGCGAGCGCAGCCCGGTCGTGCGCGCCTCCGCCCGCGCCTTCCAGGCCGGGTCGCCCGTGCGCTCGTACATCAGCCACAGCGCGCCGGCGAAGAACCCGCTGCGCCAGTCGCTCGCCGACGCCGTGTTCCAGCCGCCCGTCGACGAGGTGGTCGTCGGGTAGCTGGTCGAGCCGATCGCGCGCGCCGCCGCGTCCAGCCGCGCTGCCGCGAACGTGAAGTCGTGCGCCAGCACCGCGTCGAACGGGTCGGTCGCCGCCGGCGCCGGCGCGGTCGCTGCAAGCGCGATCGTCACCGCGCACGTCGCCACCCCAAAGCAGATGGCCGTGAGCCGAACGCCGCGACGACGGGGCCGTCCATGACCCGACATATTCCCGCTCCCCCTTGATCGCTGGTGCGAGATCCGCTGACGCAACGTCAAGCGAAGTCGCGGGAGGCAGGGTCCTTCGACCGATCGCGCCCGTCAACCCCGAATGTTGCCTACCACAATCCCGATGCGTTGCGTTAGCGTCGGCCGATGGCAGTGGTCGAAAGCTGGACGCGCCCTCCGATCGACGCCGGCCGGGACCTGCAGCCGGAGCGGATCGGCAAGCGCGAGTACGTCAAGGAGCTCGAGCGCCTGCAGGTCGAGCTCGTCCGGCTGCAGGACTGGATCGTCCACAAGGGCCTGAAGGTCGTCGTCCTCTTCGAGGGGCGCGACACCGCCGGCAAGGGCGGGACGATCAAGCGCATCACGGAGAAGACGAACCCCCGCGTGGTGCGCACCGTCGCCCTCGCCACGCCGACCGAGCGCGAGCGCACGCAGTGGTACTTCCAGCGCTACGTCGCCCATCTGCCCGCCGCCGGCGAGATGGTGCTCTTCGATCGCAGCTGGTACAACCGCGCCGGCGTCGAGCACGTCATGGGCTTCGCCACGCAGGAGCAGTACGAGGAGTTCATGCGGACGTGCCCGCAGTTCGAGCGCGACCTCCTGCGCTCGGGGATCATCCTTATCAAGTACTGGCTGTCGGTCAGCGACGAGGAGCAGGAGCGGCGCTTCAAGTCGCGCCTGAACGACCCGTCCAAGCAGTGGAAGCTCAGCCCGATGGACCTCGAGGCGCGGGCCCGCTGGGTCGACTACGCCGAGGCCAAGGACGAGATGTTCGCCTATACGGACACGCGCGACTCGCCCTGGTACGTCGTCGAGGCCGACGACAAGCGCACGATGCGCCTGAACCTCATCAGCCACCTCCTGAGCCTGATCCCCTACGAGGACGTGCCGCGCGCCAAGATCAAGCTGCCGCCGCGCCAGAAGCGCGCCTACGTCCGCCCGCCGCAGCAAGACCAGAACTTCGTGCCGACGCGCTACATCGTCGGCTGAGCGAGGCCGACCGCCGCGCGCGTCGGAGTCGGGCGGGTGCGTCCGCTAGAACTAGCAGCGTGCCGCGTCGGGTCTGCGAGCTGGAGCTGGCGTCGGGGGTCGACCCGTCGTGGGTGCTCGCCGAGGTCGCCGGCGCGACGCCGGACGGCCCCGCCCGCAGCGAGGACCGCGTGCTCGTCGACACCTTCGACGGTCGCCTGCATGCGGCCGGGGTGGTGCGCGGGGAGGGCGAGCCGGTCGCCGACGCCCTGCGCGCCGGGCGCGCGCTGCTCCCCGTGGCTCGCGTGCGCAGCCGCGCCGGGGAGTTCGTCGTGCGCAACGGCGACGCGAAGATCGTCGTGCGCCTGCGCGCGGAGCGCCCGGAGGTCGTCGGAGACGGGGATCGGCCCGTGCCGCTGCCCGCGCGGGTCACCGTGCGCGAGGTGCTGGGCTACGCCGATGCCTACGAGGAGGTGTTGGCGCGCCTGAAGGCCGCCGACGGACTGGTCGAGACCGGGCGCTCCCTGCTCGCCGCCGCGTCCTGGGCCGTCGGGCGCGACCCCGCCGGCGTCGACGGCAAGGTCCGGCTGAGCCTCGGCCGCTCGGGCCGGGCCGGCGACGCAGCTCGCGAGCTGCTGCTGCAGCTCGCCGATGTCGCCGAGGCCAACGTCCCCGGCGCGCTCGACGACCTCGACGTCGAGTTCCTGCACGACCTGCGCGTCGCGGTCCGCCGCGCTCGGTCCGTGCTGCGCGAGCTGGCGGCCGTCTTTCCGCCCGACGCGCTCGCGCACGTCCGCGCCGAGCTCAAGTGGTTGCAGGCCGCGACCGGCCCGGTGCGCGACCTCGACGTGCAACTGGCCGACCTCGACGTCCTCACCGAGGGCCTCAGCGACGCCCGCCGCGCCGACCTCGACGCCCTTCGGGCGCTGCTGTGGCGCCACCGCGCGACGCAGCGGCGGAAGCTGCGCGCCGCTCTGCGCGGCCGCCGCGCGAAGGCCGCGTTGGAGTCGTGGCGCACCCTGGCGACGCAGGCCGCGCAGGGCGCCGGCGCCGCCGACCGGCCCGTGGCCGAGCTGGCGGCCGAGCGGATCCGCCACGTCCACCGGCGAATGGTCCGCGACGGATCGCACATCGACGACGCCTCGCCGCCGGAGGCGCTGCACGACCTGCGCAAGCGCGGCAAGGAGCTGCGCTACCTGCTCGAGCTGTTCGGGCCGCTGTTCGCGGCCGACGTCGTCCGGTCGCTCGTGCGCGCGCTGAAGGAGCTGCAGGACGTCCTCGGGCGCTTCCAGGACCGCGCGGTGCAGATCGAGGTCCTCGAGGCGGTGGCCGGGGAGCTCGCCGGCGCCGACGGCGGACCGTCGGCGCTGATGGCGCTCGGCCTGCTGGTCGAGGAGCTGCGGGCCGACCAGGAGCGCGCCCGGGACGAGTTCCGCGACCGGTTCGAGCGCTTCGCCGCCAAGGACCAGCGCGCGCTCGTCAAGAGGTCCTTCGCGTGAAGGTCGTCGCCACTTACTCGATCAAGGGCGGCGTCGGCAAGACGTCGGCGGCCGTCAACCTCGGCGCGCTCGCCGCGCGGTCGGGACTGCGGACGCTGCTCTGGGACCTCGATCCCCAGGGAAGTGCCACCTTCCTGCTGCGCATCCGGCCGAAGGTGCGCGGTGGGGCGGGCAAGCTCGTGCGCGGCAAGCGCGACCCGGCGGAGGCGCTGAAGGGCACCGACGTCGAGGGGCTGGACCTCCTGCCGGCCGACTTCTCCTCGCGCCACCTGGACCTCGTCCTCGACCGCCAGAAGAACGGCGCCCCCGGCGTCGGCGGCGTCCTGGACCGCCTGGCCGACGACTACGACCTGGCCCTCGTCGACTGCGCGCCCTCGATCTCGCTCGTCTCGGAGTCCGTGTTCGCGGCGGCCGACGTGCTGCTCGTCCCGCTCGTGCCGTCGCCCTTGTCGACCCGGACGCTCGAGCAGCTGCAGGACTTCCTGGACGGGCACTCCCCGTCGGCGCCGCGCGTCCTGGCCTTCCTGTCGATGGTCGACCGGCGCCGGGCGCTGCACCGCGACCAGGCCGAGTCGCTGCCGGAGCGCTTCGCGGGCGTGATCGCGTCGACGCCGATCCCCAACGCCAGCGTCGTCGAGCAGATGGCCACGCGCCGTGAGCCGCTGCGCCCCCGCAGCGACGGCGCGGCGGGCGCCTACGCGCAGCTCTGGGACGAGCTGCGGCGGGTGCTCGAGCAGTAGCGCAACGATCGGGGCGCCGGTCTACACGGGCGCGCCGCTGTCGTGGGCATCGATGAAGTGAGCGCGGAAGGCGTCGTAGAGAGGGTGGCTGTCCGCGCTCTCCGTGGCCATTCTCACGAAGATCTCGTCGTTGTCGTAGTTGGCCGCATGGGTCCAGTTATGCGAACCGGTGTAGACGCGGTGCTGAAAGCCTTGGCGGTACTCGGCGGCCACGACCACCAACTTGTCGTGGATGCGCTGCGCCCGGATCGGAATCCCGGCGTCCGTGAGCGTACGGTGGACGGCGGTGCCGATCTGGCCCCCGCCGGCCGAAGTCCTCCCGACGGTCACCCACACCCTGCAGCCCTTCCGCTTGTGTCGTGCGAGCAGATCGGCGAGCGCCCTGCGGCCGTCGGTGAACCGCGCCTGGGCCACGCGGATCCGACACGACGGACCGGGTCGGACGTCGTTCAGGCGGGCCCGCACGAGATCGATGTTCTGGGCGGGCGAGGCGAAGATCGTCCCGGTCGCTCCGCGGTAGTAGCCGCGTCGGGCCGCGGGCTCGTAGAAATCGTTGGACGGATAGTGGTTCTGATTCCACAGCTCGTCGAAATACCGTGCGAAGCCGGCGTGCAGGACCGCGTCCTCGTACACGGTGACCGTGTTGTTGAACGTCTGCATTCCCGTGTGGGCGGTCATGTTCGGCGAGCCGAACCAGGAGACGTTGCGCCGCTCTGCACCGTTGGGGTCGGTGGTCTCGCCGACGATCAGGAACTTCGCGTGCATGTTCCCGACGTGCGTCGTCACGCAACCGCCGGCCGGGTTACCGGTGCAGAACCTCACGGCGCCTCCGAGCTCGCGGAGCCGCAGGACGGCTTCTCGGGTCGACTCCGCCACGTTCCCATCCACGACCACGCGGACGTCGACGCCGCGGTCGCGGGCGTCGACCAGGGCGTCGGCCGGAGCGACGCGGGTGATCTTGTGGATGGCGCACCTGATCGCCGAGCCGGCCGGGGCGTTCGTCACGAGCCGCTCGAACTCGGTCAGGATCGTCGGATCGCTGCCCTGGAATGCCAAGGGGTTCGTGAAATGCGCCCATACCGGCGAGGACGCGAGCGTGGCCTGCACCGGCCCCGTCGGGCCCCGGGGGACGTCGCGCGAGTTGCCGTCCTGCGGCACGGCGGTGGTCGAGTTCGATCCTGAGACGACGCGCGCCGGCCGCGGAGTCCGCGCCGCCCGACCGGCGCGGCCCTCGCGGGCCCGCTGGGCGCAAGCATAGTCCCTCGGCGAGCGGCCGCGGCGCAGGCCGACCGGCAGTGTCACGCGGTCAGATGGGGTCCGAGCAGCGTCAGGTCGGCGGCGCTCAAGCGGTCGGCGGCCGTCTTGGCCTGGTGCCAGTAGGGGTAGATGAGCGGCGGGCGGCTGAGCTCCTCGAGCCGCGCGTGGTCGTCGTCGGAGAGCCGCAGGTCGGCTGCGGCGAGGTTGTCGGCCAGTTGCTCGTCGGTCCTGGCGCCCACGATCAGCGAGACCACGCCGGGGCGCCGCAGCAGCCAGGCGAGGGCGACCTGAGCCGCCGAGACGCCGCGGTCCGCGCCGATCTCGACCAGTGCCTCGACGACATCGAACAGGCGTTCGCGGTGGTAGACCGGCGGCTCGTCCCAGTCCGTGAGCTGTCGCGAGCCGCCCGCCGGTTGCGCGCCGCGGCGGTACTTGCCGGACAGCAGGCCGCCGGCCAGCGGACTCCAGACGAGGATGCCCACGCCCTGGTCGACGGCGATCGGCACGAGCTCGTACTCGGCCTCCCGCGCCTGCAGCGAGTAGTAGATCTGCTGCGAGACGAAGCGCTCGCGGCCGTCGCGGTCGGCGACCGCGAGCGCCTTCATGAGCTGCCAGCCGCTGTAGTTGGACGCCCCGACGTAGCGCACCTTGCCCGCCTGCACGAGCGACTCGAGCGCCTCGAGGGTCTCCTCCAGCGGGGTCTGGCCGTCCCACTCGTGCACCTGGTAGAGGTCGACGTGGTCGGTGGCCAGGCGCCGCAGGCTCGCCTCGCACTCCGCGATCAAGTGGTGGCGGGAGAGGCCCGCCCCGTTCGGCTCGTCGCTCATCGGCATCCGCGCCTTCGTCGCGAGCACGACGCGCTCGCGCCGGCCGTGGAGCGCCCGGCCAAGGATCTCCTCGGAGAGGCCGTGCGAGTAGACGTTGGCGGTGTCGACGAAGTTGATGCCTCGGTCCAGGCACATGTCGACCTGTCGGCGCGCCTGCTCGAGGCCGGTCGAGCCGACGTTGGCAAACCGATCGCGCCCCCCGAAGGTCATCGTCCCGAGGGCGAGCGCCGAGACCCGCAGGCCCGACGATCCAAGCTGGCGGTAGTCCATCGCGGCAGTGTGACCGACGACGGGCGTTCCGCCGTGGCGTCGAGTGCCTGGCCGGGCGGCGCTCGCGACGACGAGGCACGACGCCGCGGGCGACGCGTCAGGATCCTTCGTCGAGCGCGACGAGCGCGGCCGCGTCGAGCGCGCAGATGGCCCACGCCTCCAACTCCTCGCCGCTGCGGGCGGCCGCCCGCTGCCAGCGCCGCACGCTGGCCGCGTCGATGCTCAAGCGCAACCCGGTAGCCGCATCGCCCGTCCGCGACGGCGACAGCTGGCCCCGAAGGCGCCGCCTGAGCTCGGCCTTCGACCAGCCGTGGTGCGCGGCCCGGTCCAGCCACAGCTCCTGCGCCTCGTCGTTCAGCGCGCACAGCTCGGCGTGGTGCTGGAAGGTGAGGTCCGCCCGGCGCCGGTCAAATGGGAACCGGCGCGCCACCACCGCGTAGTTGCGCAGGGTCTGGTAGTCCAGGCCGGTGGCGGCGACGGCCGACTTGTAGCGGCGGCCGTACTTCTCCTGCCCGAAGGCCAGCCAGTCGCCCAGCCACCACGACGTGCCGGTGGCGTATCTCGCGAGCCGCGCGCCCAGCTGCTCCCAGGTCTCGAATGCGAGCAACGGGTCGAAACGCATCGCGGTCGACGTCGACCGCGCCGCGCGGGCCCGCGGGCGCCCGATCCGGCGCTGGGACGTGCGCTCGGGTGCGCGTGGACCGGTCTCGCCGATCCGGATGACCTGCGTGGCTTCCATCCCCCAGACTCCTTGTTGGCCCCCGCGGTGTTGCCGCGCCGCGATCTTCCGGTTTCGAGCGCGCGGAACGCAAGTATTTGCGACGCGCGGTCGTCTCGGCGGCCGAACGGCCGGAGCGGGCCAGTGGACGGCGCGCCCGGATGGCTCGTCGGGGCAAGGAGGTGGTTCGTGGCGGGCCGAGCGGCTGCCGCCGGGAAGTCGGATTGTCTTTGACGGCGCCGGTCCGACCGGCTAGCTTCGCGCGGACCCTGGGCTCGTAGATCGCAACGGAGGTGAGATGTCCTCGAGCGGCGGCCCGCAGGGGCCCGATGGCGAAGGCGGGACAGGCGACCGGCCGGAGCCCGGGGCGACACGCCCTCCCGACGGGCGCGGATACGACGCTAACCAGTTCGGGCGCGCTCGCGCGATGACGGTGTTCTCGCCGGTTCGTCCGTGGTATCGGCCACCCGGCGGCGTGCTGTCGCTGAGGGTCGTCTTCACCGTCGGGCGCGCGGTCACCGGCGGCAAGAGCAAGATCCGCCAGCTGTCGTTCATCCACTTCGCGCGGTGGGTCATCATCCGCCGGTTTCCCGACCACGGCCAACCGCGCGACCCCGTGCGCCGGCCGTTGCTGATGTTCGAGAGCAATTACAACGGCACGTTCGACCAGTACATCGATGCCTTCTCGTACATCCTCACCCGCGGGATGACCGCGATCTGGGGCACGTCGTACGGCTTCCCCGGGCCGTTGCCGGTGACCCCTTTCAAGCGGTACATCCGCGGCAACGAGTTCACGGTCGACCATTATTACTCGGCGTATCCGGCGGCGACGACGACGATGATCAAGTCGGCGCTCGCGCTCAGGGAGCCGCTGCGCGCGTTCAACCTCCGGGCGGCGACGCTCGATCCCACGCAGTTCGCGGCCGAGTACCGGAAATTGCTGACCCGGGCACAGGACGACCTGTGAGGACTGTCAAGCGACTCGCCGTCCTGCATGACGTCGCCCGCACGGTGGGGGCGGCGTGGCCGACGCGCGGGGGCGGCAGCCGCAGCGGCCGCTCGTACGCCGTCACGCTCCTGACGCCGGTCCGGCCGGAGTCCGCGCACGACCTGGCCGCCCATCTGCGCGGGCTCGGGCGCGGCGAGGACAGCCCGCTGGCCAAGCTGCCCTACGTGCACTTCGCGCGGTGGCTGGTCATCGAGCAGCTCAAGACCGACTGGCCCGGAGCGCCCGTGCCCCCTCCGCGTCTGCAGTCGCCTTACCTCCTGTTCACGGTCAGCCTGACCGCGCCGGACGAAGAGCACGTCCGCCGCCGGGAGGACCGCTACGTCGAGCGGCTGCCGGAGTCGTTCCTGCACGAGCTGCGGTCGCGCATCCCGAGCGACGTGGACGCCATCTGGGGCCACTGCGTCGGCTACCCCGGGACCGGCGACGCCGAGGCATTCGTGCACTACCTCGCGCAGAGCCAGATCGAGACGGCGCTCTTCCACGTCGGCTACCCCGACGTCACCGTCGACGAGGTCCGCCGGGCGCTGCGCCTGCGCGAGCAGCTCATCGACTTCGCGCGCGACCACCAGGACGAGCGCGACCCGTCCCGGCTGCAGCAGGCCTACCTCCAGGAGTCGCCGACGTGGCTTCCCTCGAGCTGAACGACATCCAGGGCAACATCCTGCGCGGCTACGGCTTCCCGCACGCCGCCTATCTGTTCCTACGCGCCGACGACCAGGCCGGCGGGCGGGCTTTCCTGGCCGAGACGGTGGGGGACGTGACGGATGCCGGCCACTGGGAGGAGCGGCCGGCCACGACCACCAACCTCGCGCTGACCTGCGCGGGCCTGCGTGCGCTGGGCGCCGGCGATCCGGTCCTCGCGGCGCTGCCCGACGCCTTCTGTGAGCCGATCCGCGAGCGCGCGCCGCGCGTGCTCGACGACACGGGGGAGAGCGCCCCGGAGAAGTGGGACGAGGGGATTGGGACGGACGCGTCGCACATCCTGGTGATGATCAACGGCAGCGAGGGCAACGAGCAGCCGTTCGCCGACGCCGTGGCGGGCGCGATCGACCGCGCGCGGCGGCATGGGCTGACGCTGATCCACCGTCAGGACGCGCACGCGCTCGACAACCGTCGCGAGCACTTCGGGTGGGCCGACGGGTTCGGCCAGCCCGCGATCGAGGGCGGGATCGACCGCTCGGGCCCCGGCCAGGGCATCCCGCAGGACGACGGCATCACGTGGCGGGACCTCAAGCCGGGCGAGTTCGTCCTGGGCTACCCCGACGAGGACGGGCAGACCGTGTCGGGGCCCGCCGCCTGGCTGCTGCGCAACGGGACGTTCATGGTCTACCGCAAGCTGCGACAGGACGTCGTGCTCTTCCGCCGGCAGCTCTACGAGGAGGCCGCGCGCTACGGGCGGACCACGGGCCTGGACGCGACGCTCGACGGCGACCAGCTCTACGAGCTGATGGCCGCGAAGGTCGTCGGCCGCTGGCGCGACGGCCTGGCCATCGAGCTCGCCGACCGGCGCAGCGAGGACGAAAGCCGCAAGCTCGGCGACCACGCCCAGGACGACCCCGACAACGACTTCCGCTACCACGACGACGACGGCCCTGGCTTCCGCTGCCCGAAGGGGGCGCACATCCGCCGCACCAACCCGCGCGACGCGCTCGGGTGGGGCGGGCGGATGGTGACCCGCCACCGCATCATCCGGCGCGGAATGCCCTACGGCGAGTACCTCGAGGGCCTGCAGGACGACGGCCACGACCGCGGGCTGATCTTCATCTGCTTCAACGCGGACTTCGAGCGCCAGTTCGAGGTGATCCAGGCGCAGTGGTGCAACGACGGCAACGCCTTTCACCTGGGCGACGACAAGGACTACCTGCTGGGCGACAACCGCGGCACCGGGAAGGCCACGATCCAGGGGGATCCGCCGCACTTCGCGCGCGCCCAGCCGCTCATCGTGCTCACGCGCGGGTGCGAGTACCTGTTCGTCCCGGGCCTCAGCGCCCTGCGACAGCTGGCGGCCGCATGAGCGCCGCCGCCGTCGCGCCGCACCCCGCGGAACTGATCCCCGCCGGCGAGGCGGAGGCGATCGCCCGCGTCGTGGAACTCACCCGCTCCAAGCTGCAGCGCGACTACGCCCACGTCCGGCCCGTGCTGCGTGACCAGCACCCGAAGCCGCACGGCTGCGTCCGGGCGCAGTTCGTCGTCGACGCCGACGTCCCGGCCGACCTGCGGCACGCGCTGTTCGCACGCCCCGGCCCGTACCCGGCGTGGATCCGCTTCTCGTCGAGCTCGACCCAGCCGCAGCCGGACTCCAAGCGCGACGCCCACGGGATGTCGATCAAGCTCATGGGCGTCGAGGGCGAGAAGGTCTTGGAGGACGAGCGCGACGCCCAGACCCAGGACTTCATCCTGGCCAACAACCCCGTCTTCTTCTGCCGCAACGCCGCGGAGTACGTCGAGCTCGCGGCGGTCGCGGCACGCGGACACTTCCTGGGCTTCTTCTTCGGGCCCGACCCGCGCAGGTGGCGGCCCAGAGAGTTCCTGAACATGCTGCAGGCCACCCAGAAGAAGGTGCGCAATCCGCTGCAGATCCGCTACTGGAGCCAGACGCCGTCCGCGCTCGGGCCGCACGCGGTGAAGTACTCGGCGAGACCCCGCGGCGGTTCGCGCGCGCGGGGAGACGACGCGGGTGGGTCCGCTGGCCCCAACGCGCTGCAGGAGGCGATGGCGCGGCAACTGGCGGGCGGCGAGGCGTCATTCGACTTCCTGGTCCAGGTGCAGCGCGACCCCCGCCGGATGCCGGTCGAGGATCCGACCGTGCGCTGGAGCGAACGCACATCGCCGTTCCGGCGCGTGGCCACGATCCGCATCGCACCGCAGGAGTTCACGTCGAAGGCGCGCAAGGACTTCGCCGAGGCGCTCTCGTTCACGCCATGGCACGCGCTGCCCGAGCATCGGCCGCTCGGCGGGATCAACCGCGTCCGGGGAGCGGTCTATGACGCGATCTCGACACTGCGCCACGAGATGAACGACGTCCCACGGCGCGAGCCGGCATCGGACGAGGAGCCGTGACCGACCCCGGCGAGCTGCTGCAGCGGTTCAGGCCGGTCCTGAAGTACGACTCCCAGGAGTCCTACTTCGCCGATGCCGCCGCCGAGTGGACCGACAACCCCGGCAACCGCCTGCTCAGAACCGACGGGACGGTCCTGGCCGCCGAGGGCGACGGGCTGACCCTGGGCTTCCTCGGCAAGCAGTACGCGGGCGGCGCGCGCGCCTTGAAGACCGACGTCATCTCCGACCCGACGCGCAAGTACCGCGAGCAGGCCCGCGCGATCCACGAGCGGCCGGGCTACGCCAACCACATGTACGGGCACGCCGGGCGCGACACGAAGGGCGATCTCTGGCTGCAGTACTGGTTCTTCTACTTCTACAACGACTACAACCTGATCGGGCACATCATCGGCGCGGGCCTGCACGAGGGCGACTGGGAGATGATCCAGTTGCACCTGGACCGCGAGACGCCCGATCTGGCCGCCTACGCGCAGCACAAGGGGGCCGAGACGCGCCCCTGGCATCAGGTCGACCTGCTCCCCGGCACGCAACGGCCGATCGTCTACGTGGCCCGCGGGTCCCACGCCAGCTACTTCGAGCCCGGCACCCACTGGACGGGCCACTGGTTCGACAACGCCGACGGCAAGCGGCGCAGCCCCGACGTGCAACTCGACGTCGTCGAGGTCGAAGACGACGGCTGGCGCTGGATCTTCTGGCCGGGCCACTGGGGCGACACGAAGGCGGCCGGCAGCCCGCTGGACTCCGACAGCCCCATCGGCCCGGGCGCCCACGAGCAGTGGCACGACCCGCTCGTGCTGGTCGACAAGGCGCGCGCCCGGCGGGCCGGCCCCGCTGCGCCGCGACCGACCCCGCCGCCCCCGCCGCGCGTGTCGGCGCGGTGGGAGGACGGCCGCATCCGCATCGACTACGAGGTCTTCCCGTCGGCGAGCGGCGCGGTCCCCAACGGCCTCGCGATCACCATCAACTCGCCCGGCGAGAACGCGCCCCCCACGACCCAGCAGTTCCCGATCCAGGCCACGACGGGAACGGTCGAGGTCGGCGCGGCGGCCAACCCGGCGCTGCGCTACGACATCTACGCGAGCGCGGCGACACCCGACGGCCTGGCGTCCGAGAGCGTGCGCTTCGATCTCGATCCGGCCCCGACAGTCGGCGCGGCGGCGCCGTAGCGGACGGTGTCTGACGTGGAGGAGGAGCCCGACGCGGTGCTGGAGGACTGGGCGCAGCTCATCTCCTTCCGCCCGGACGTCGTCCTGCGCCCGACCAGCATCGCGGAGCTCGAGGACCTCGTTGAGCGCGTGCACCGCGGCGAGCCGGCCCACGTGCGCATGCGCGTGCCCGCCTCGCTGCACTCGTGCTCGAGGATCGTGGTCTCCGATGCGCTGCTGGACACCTCGCGCCTTGCGAAGACGATCGACTTCGAGTGCGGCGACGCGGCGGTCGTCGCCTCGGCCAACGTGAGCCTGCACGAGTTCCTCGCGGCGCTGGGCGCCCGGGGCAAGTCGGTCACCGCGACCGGCGGCACCGACCACCAGACGCTCGCGGGGCTGATCTCGACCGGCACCGCGCCGGCCAGCTCGCGCCATGCGCTCTACGATTTGCTGGACTGGGTCGAGCTCGTGACGGTCGACCCGGCGACCGGGCGCGCGGTGCAGCGGCGCATCGCCCGCGGCGATCCGGAGTTCGCCGCGGTGGTGTGCTCACTGGGGCTGCTGGGCGTCATCACGCGGGTGCGCTTCCGCCTCGTGGACGAGTTGCACTTCGCCGTCGTGCAGAAGGTCGTCGACCTGGACGACGTGCTGGCCGACCTCGACGCCACCTCGACCGAGTACGACTTCTGGCGCGTCAACTGGATGCCCAAGCGAGAAGGCGCTGCTCTGGGCGGCGCGGGCGGTGCCCTCCGGGGCGTCCACGCCCGACGTCGATTACCCGGCCGACCAGGCCGAGCACGTGCTGGACGTC
>Ga0136846_1217794_pt1 | contig 19972 bp, 16 predicted proteins | sample HopSoiMetagenom2_FD_96841 | JGI IMG/M metagenome (GOLD analysis project Ga0136846, IMG submission 96841) | Grasslands soil microbial communities from Hopland, California, USA - 2 Assembly 2016 (version 4) | ecosystem: Environmental > Terrestrial > Soil > Grasslands | place: USA: Hopland...
AATTCCGTCAGGACCGCGCGCCGGCGTCGCTGGAGGCGTCAGTGCTTCCACGTCGAATGGTCAGAATTCGTCCAGGGTGCTGCGCGCCGTCGGTGGCGCTACTTCGGCGAGCGTTTCCTACTGAGCGAGGCGCATACACGGAGTACTACCGCCAGATTCGAGATCTTTTGCTGGGCAATGGCAGCGATCCGGTTCCGCCTGAAGAAGCGTTGGATGTGATGCGCCTGCTTGATCTGGGAATCGCCAGCGCACGCACGAGGTGCGAAGTGACCTGTCAAACCTCGGCGGATGCCCGCGATCAACGCGCAACGCATCCGGCTGCTTGAAGCGCCGCCTCGGGATTGGCCGTAGGCAGGCTGTCCGATGTACGCACGAGCCCCTGTGTCGGCTCTAGGCGGCGGAATCAACCGGTCATCGCAACACATTCGCTGAATCGCTCAGAGGGCGTCTGGAAGGCGACCCGATAGCACCAGAGCCTGGACCGCTTGCTGTGAAACTGCGGCTCCTCATGCCAACGCTATGGCGAACCTGCTCAAGGTTTTGAGCATCTCCACGCAGGTTTACAAGACCCTCGTGGATGGCCTCGCGTTGCTGCGGAGGTGTCCTGCCTGGTATAGGCACCGAGCTCTTAAACGCGCAGTGCCACCGGGGCCTCGCTGCATCCACGCCAGACCAACGGAACGCCCAGGTCCACGCGGGCCGGTGTGATGCGCCCGGCCAGCGTCGCCCGATCGGCGGCGCTGTAGCGCTGCCAGCGCTCGCGTGCCGCCTTTGCGATGCGCGCGGCGTGGTTCTGCTCGGCGTCGAAGACGATGAAGCCGGCCAGCGTGAGCAGCAGGTCGGGGTGCAGCTTGCGCCCGACCAGCTCGGCCATGGCGGCGATGCGCATCAGCGTGTTCGTGTCCTTGGGGGCGGACTCGGTTTCGTAAGCCCATTGACCCTGTCCCTGGTCCCTGTACCGTTCGGTAACAGAATGGACCGGCATGAAGAGGCCCAGAAGGGGCCAGGAGTTCATGCCATGAGAAAGAGCAAGTTCACTGAAGAGCAGATGGCCTACGCGCTGAAGTATGCGGAGCTGGGCATCGGCGTCAAGGAGGTCTGCCGCAAGATGGGCATCAGCAGCGCCACGTTCTACAAGTGGCCTGGCGATTCAGGTCGTTCTCGATGCTGTGACCGAGCGCGATGTTGGCGTAGCGGTCGTGCAGGATCAGCTCCGCGTTGGAAAGAACGGCGTCGATGCGACTCACGCCCACCCCCGCCAGGAGCAACAGCAAGGCGATCACGCCGCCAGATACCGCGCTCAAGCGGCTTCCGATCCTCGTGTTGGCCAGCCAACGCATCTGAAGGTTCATGGAGGTGGCGTTTCGATTGATGGAATCACGTCAACTACAGCTTGGCGAGGCCCTCACCGAAGACATCCAGCGCCTTGAACAGCAGCTTGCGGGGAATGGTCAGTGATGGCATGACACGCATCACGTTGGTGTAGCGGCCGCACGGAATCATCAGCACGCCATGGCTGGTGAGGTAGCCCATCAGCTGGCCCAGGCGCTCGCCCTTCAGCGGTTCCTTGGTGACCTTGTCCTCGACCAGTTCGATGCCGATCATCAAGCCTCGCCCGCGCACTTCGCCAACGAAGGGGCTGTTGAAGCCACGGATGCGCTCCTGTGCTTCCTGGCCCAGGGCGTGCGCGCGTTCGAGCAGGTTCAGTGCGGGATCCTGCAGGATCGCTATGTTCGTCAGCGCCACGGCTGCCGAGACGGAATTGGCGGCGAAGGTGTTGGGGGCCGAGCCATCGGGAATCTTAGCGGCCAGGTCGGATCGCATGACCAGTCCGGCCATTGGCACGTCGCCGCCGATGCCTTTGCCGAAGGTCAGCATGTCAGGCTTCACACCGGAGTGCTCGACGGCCCACATCTTGCCGGTACGTCCCGCGCCCGCCTGCACTTCGTCGACGATAAGCAGCGCGCCGCTGCGGTCGCAGGCCTTGCGCAGCAACTGCAGGAACTCGGGAGCTGGCGGAACATAGCCGCCCTCGCCTTGCACCGGCTCGACGATGACCGCGGCCACGTCGTCGGCGGCGGTGTAAGGTGTGTTGAGCAGGTAGTCGACATACTCGCCGGCGATCTGCTCCGCGCTCTTATGCGTCGTGTCGAACGGGAATCGGTAGGCATAGGGGTAAGGCGCATGGATGACACCGCCCATGAAGGGTCCATAGCCCTTGCGATAGGCGGTGCCCGTCGTCAGTGCGCCGGATGCCTGCCACACGCCGTGGTAGCCGCCGTGGAAGGCGATGACCTGATGTCGGCCGGTGACGCGCTTGGCGAACTTCACTGCGGCCTCAAGCGCATCGCTGCCGCCTTGCGTGAAGTAGGTGATGCAGTTGCCCCGCAGCCCCTCGGGCATGATCTCGGAGAGCTTGGTGGCCAGCTCGGTGCGCTTGGTGCTGTTGACCTCCATCGCGTGCATCAGTGATTCAGACTGCTCGCGCATCGCAGCCAGCACCTTGGGGTGGCAGCGGCCCACACTGCTCACGCCGACACCGGCCGACAGGTCGATGAAGGTATTGCCGTCCGGGTCCTTGAAGGTTACGCCCCGCGCCTGGTCCATGACCACCGGCATGCGGCCACCGCCACGCGCCATCGATTCGGTCCGGGCCGATTGGGCCAGCGCCGCAGCCGCTTTGGGGCCGGGGAACTCGGCCGTCACCATCTTCGGGGCATCAGGGAAGCTCAGGGCTTCCAGTTCAGTTTCGATCACGTCAGACCTCGTCAGCAAGGTGGATGGGAAGTACGACGATGGTGATCTAGACAGGGCTGCGAAGTTAGCCCGAATCGGCAGCTTGGCGCGAGCTCAGAGCATGCGCCGCAGCGCGTCGGCATCCGCGTGCTTGTCGAGGAACCGATGCTTGAGAGCGCCCGCCACATGAAGCACCAGCAGCACCAGCAGTGCGTAGGCCAGAATGCGGTGCAGCAGCTGGAAGACCTCGAACCAGTGGTCGTTCTTGGGCAGCAGTTCAGGCAGCTGCCCGAAGAAGAAGAACGGCACGCCGTCGCTCTGCGTGAAGGTGCTGGACATCGAATAGCCCATCAGCGGCACGACGATCAGCAGCACGTAGAAGGCGCGATGCGTGAAGGTCGACAACAGCCGCTCCCACGGTGCCAGCGCGCTGGGTGGTTCGGGAACGCGGCTGCGCGAGCGGACCAGCAGCGCCGCCAGGGACAGCAACAACGCGAGCACGCCGAACTGCTTGTGGTTCGGGTAGAGCAGCTCGAACTTTGCCGGCAGATCGTCCGGCAGATTGACCATCAACAGGCCGACACTGAGCGTGCCGATGACGATGACGGCCCGCAGCCAATGCAGTGCACGCATGCTGGCGGGGTATTTGCTCGGTTCGGTTCTCGTCGCTTGCTCCATGAGCTTCTCCTTGTCATGCATTGATGGCACCGCCTCGGTACTGTCGGCGAAAGCGCGTGCCCAGGCTCGTCAGGATCTCGTAGGCATTCGTGCCTACCTCTGCCGCCAGCGCATTGACGTCCTGAACCTCGTCGACCACATCGAACAGCGCGCCGGGCAAGAGCTGCGATGCGTCGATGTCGGTCACATCCACCGTCACCGTGTCCATCGAGACCCGCCCCACCAGCGGTACGGCGACGCCATTGAAGCGCAGCTGGCTGCGGTTGCTCGCGCTGCGCAGATAGCCGTCGGCATAGCCCACCGACACCGTCGCCAGGCGCGTCGGGCGATTCGCCCGCCAGGTGTGGTTGTAGCCGACGGCCTCCCCCGCGCCGATCTCGCGCCACTGGATGAGCCGCGCCTGGACGCGCACGACCGGCCGCATCGGATTGGCCTGGCCCGACACCGGCTTCACGCCGTACAGCGCAGCCCCCGGTCGCACAAGGTCGAAGTGGAACTCCGGCCCAAGGAAGATGCCCGAGGAATTGGCCAGGCAGCCGAGCGCGGCGGGAAATCGCTGGCGCCAGGGTTGGAACAGTTCGAGCTGCAGCCGACTGACGGGGTCGTCCGGATCTTCGGCGCTGACCAGATGGCTCATCACCAACGTGGGCGCGATGCCGGCCAGGCCGTGGGCTTCGCCGGCCAATCGCCCCAGCACCGTGGGCGGCATGCCCAGCCGCGCCATGCCGGTGTCGACCTGCAGCGCGGCCGGCAAGACGTGATCACGCTGCCGGGCCAGCGCCTGCCATCGCGCCAGCTGGTCCACGCTGTTCAGGACGGGCACCAGCCCATGCGCTAGGCAGTCGGCCTCCTCGCCGGGCAGCGCGCCGTGCAGGACGTGCAGCCGCGCGTTTCGCGGCCAGGCGTCTCCAAGCGTCTCGCGCAGGCGGACACCTTCGTCGACCAGGGCGACGAAGAACTCGCTGCAGCCGGCTTGCAGCAGCGCCCGCACCACCGGCGCGGCGCCCAGCCCGTAGGCATCGGCCTTGACCACCGCTGCGCAGCCCGCTGGCGCGGCGCGGCGCGACAGGGACCGCCAGTTGTCTACGATGGCGTCAAGGTCGATGATCAGCACGGCCGCGGAGCCCTCCGTGGAGCGCCCGGCCATTACTTCGAACCCTGCGGCGGCGGGACGCTCAACAAGCCCTGGCGCGAGAACAGCAACGTCTGCCCGGACTGGGTGAATGTCACGGCTGTCAGCGCGGCGCGGTCTGGGCGGACTTCGCTGGAGAAGCTGGCGCCGCCGTCCGTACTGCTCAACGTCAAGCCGTCCAGGCCGACGGCGACTACCCTGCCCTCGCGAGCCGCCATCGCGGTGATGGAGGACTTGCTGGCCGTGTCGATGCGCGCCCAGTTGCGACCCTCGTCGGCGCTGCGGTACAGAGAGCCGCGCAGGCCGCCAACCAGCAGCACACCGCCGGGCAACGCCACGCCGGTCCAGAACGAGCCCGCGTAGCCAGTAGAGGCATAGGTCCAGCTCGCGCCACGGTCGTCGGACCGCAGCACCCTGCCCTTCTCCGCCGTGGCGTAGATCCGCCCCCGCGCGTCGGCGAACAGGTTCAGCAGATTCAGGTCGGCCTTGCTGCTGCCTTCGGGCGGCGCAAGCGTGACGCCGTTCCAGCTGGCGCCACCGTCGCGCGTCACCAGCACCAGCGACCACAGCCCCACGGCCACGCCGTTCTCGGCATCAAAGAAGTGCACCGCGAACAGCGGCCGGTCAACCTGCACGTCCTTGCGTTGCACGACCCAGGTCTCGCCACCGTCACGGGTGGCCAGCACCGCACCCCAATGGCCCACGGCCCAGCCCCGACGCTCGTCGGCGAAGCTGACCGAAGTGAGCGTGACGTCCAGCGGCACGTCCCGGGCCTGGCGGAAGGTCCGGCCCTCGTCGTCGGACAGCATGACGACGCCGTGATCGCCGACCGCCACGACCCGCGTTCCCGCCCGCGCACTGGCCAGCAGGGCCGCCTGGCCGGCATGGGCCACGCGGGCCGCCGGACGCGCTACCGGCTCGACCGGGATGCGAACCGCAGGCGCTGCGCCGGCACAAAGGCCGCAGGTCAGCACGGCCGCCGCCAGCAACAGGAGTTTCAACAGACTGTTCATGGCATCAGTGCTTTTGCAGGCCCGTGACGCGCACTGGCTTGCGCCGCGGGAACAGGCGCTCCAGCAGTACGGCGACGGCAGGCAGCGTGGTCATGGCCATGACCATGTTCACCATGAACATGAAGGCCAGCAGCTTGCCCATGTCGGCCTGGAACTTGAGCTGCGAGAACGACCAGGTCGCCACGCCCACGGCGAGCGTGATGGCTGTGAAGATGGTCGCCATGCCGACCTCCAGGATGGCGTGCTCGATCGCCTTGACGATGGGCTGGCCGTCCGCCATGTGCACCAGCAGGCGGTTGTAGATATAGAAGGCGTAGTCGACACCGATGCCCACCGCCAACACCATGACCGGCAGCGTCGCCACCGTCAGCCCGATCTCCAGCTCCTTCATGAACCAGTAGCCGATGAAGGTGCCCACGGTCAGCGGCAGGCAGCAGGCCAGCACGGCGCGGAAGTCGCGGTAGACGAGGAAGACGAGGATGACGATGGCCGCGTAGACGTAGAGCATCATGGGCAGCTCGCTGCGCTCGACCTCGTTGTCGATGGCAGCCAGCACGCCAGCGTTGCCGGAGGCCAGGCGGATGGTGACGCCCGGCAGCGTGTTCGCGCTGCGGAAGCTTTTCACCGCGTCGATGACGCGCTGGATGGTGGTGGCCTTGTGATCCGTCAGGAAGAGGTGGACGGCCGTCATGCTGCAGTCCTTGCGCATGGTGCCGCGGATGCGCGCGATCTCGGTGGACAGCGCTGCGTAGTTGCCCGGGTCCAGTGGCACGACGCTCATCTTCGGCTGGCCCTCGTTGTAGCCCTCGTTGTACAGGCGCAGCTGGCCAGCGTAGGACGACACGGACAGCACGCCCGGCACCGGCTGCATCGCCCAGGTGAAGCGGTCCTGAAAAAGCCCCAGGTTGACACTGCCGCAGCTGTCCGGCGGTGCCTCGAAGATCACCGTCAGCCAGTCGAGCCCGGTGTCGTAGTGCGTGGCGATCGACACCGCATCCAGGTTGAAACGGGCGTCGGCGCGCAACTCAGGCGCGCCCGGCTGCAACGTGCCGACGACGCGGTCGCGGCTTTGCCACACCGCCACCCCGAAGACCAGTGCCGACAGCGCCACGACGATCACCGCATGGCGCGGCTCCGCCACGCGCGCCAGCGTGCGCAGGCCGCCCGAGCGCTGCTCGCGCTTGAGCACGGCCTTGTCGGCATAGGCCTTGTCCACGTCGAAGTAGGACGCGGCGATGGGCAGCATGACCAGGTTGGTCACGATCTTGTAGGCCACGCCCAGCGAGGCCGTGATGGCCAGCTCCCGCACCATCGGGATCGGGATGACCAGCAGCGTGACGAAGGAGACGAAGGCCGTCACGAGGGCCAGCGTCCCGGGGATGAGCAGGCCGGAGAAGCTGCGCCGGCAGGCTTCGAAGTTGCTGTGCCCGTGAGAGATTTCGCGGACGATGAAGTTGATCTGCTGCAGGCCGTGCGACACGCCGATCGCGAACACGAGGAAGGGCACCAGAACGCCCAGGGGATCGAGCCCGTAGCCCAGCAGGCGCAGCGTGCCGAACTGCCACACCAGCGATGTGAGCGAACAGGCAATGGGCAGCAGCGTGAAGCGCAGCGAGTGGCAGTACCAATAGACGGCCAGTACGGTCAGCACCAGCGCGACGGCACAGAAGCGCAGCACCGATTGCGCGCCGTCCGCGATGTCCCCGATCTGCTTGGCGAAGCCGATGATCTGGATCTCGAAGTCGCCGTCCTCGAAGCGGGCGCGGATCTTCTCTTCGAGGATGTGGTTGTAGGCCACGTAGTCCAGCTTGCGGCCGTCGGCGTCGAACTCGATCAGCTCGGCCGTGACCATGGCGCTGGTTTCGTCGCGCGATACCAGCGTGCCGACAAAGCCGCCCTGCCGCGTCGCGCGCCGGATGTTGGCGATGGTGTCGGCGCCCAGTTGCTCAGGGGTGATGGTGCCGTCGATGAGCGGGTCGGCGCGGAACCCCTCTTCGGTGATCTCGTTGACGAAGCTGTTCGGCGTCCACAGCGACTGCACGCCCAGGCGCTCGACATTGGGTAGGTAGGTCACCGCCTCGGTGACTGCATACAGATGCTTGAGCGCCGCAGCATTCCAGATATCGCCGTGGCGCGCCCTGACGACAATGTTCAGCCGGTTCGCGCCCAGGACATCGTCACGGTAGGTCTGGAAGGTCTGGATGTATTCATGCCCCAGCGGCATCTGCTTGTCGAAGCCGGCATCCATGCGCAACTGCGAGGCGAACCACCCCATCGCGAGGGTGAAGAGCAGCAGCGCGGCCAGGATGGGCGCCCGCAAGCGGAAGGCCAGGCCCTCGAACCGTTGCACGGCTCGACCCAATGGCGAGGGGGCGGGAGTTTCAGTGGACACGTGAGGTTTCGCGCTGGCAATCGGGGCCGCGCGGGGAGCGCGCGGCAGGTGCCGTCATGGCATCGGGCTTCAGAAGTTGCGGGAGAGCGTCAGCCCGACGAAGTTCCGGTCGCGCAGCGGCTGGTCGAAGACCCGCTTGCCGCCGAAGAAGGCCGCATAGTTGATGGAAGCCTGCCAGTTGGCGGGGTTCTGGATCAGGCTCACGATCAGGTTGACGGACTTTGCGCCTTCCATGAACTGCCCCGCCCCGTTGGGCGTCCTGCCGTTGACGGCCTGAAAGTAGTAGATCTCCGGCACCACCTGCCAACCCGGGATCAGCGTGCCGTCATAGACCCAGCTGAAGTCCACGTTGTAGCCCCACGCCGTCTTCGTGCCCATCGGCTGTGGGCTGGCGGTCGGGTCGAACTCCTGGCCCCATCCCCAGGCGCCGGCCGCAATCGGGTCGCCGCCGTAGAACTGCTTCAGCGACGGGTAGCGCACCACCACCGTTTCGGCCATCAGCGTGGCGGTGTCGGCACCCAGGGCCCGCAGCACGGCGCCGCCGGTGTTGGGCGTCAGGCTCAGCAGGCCGGTGACGTGCCACTGCAGCTTCTTCTCGTCGACCCAGCAGTTGCCGTTCTGAGATGAGCACCCCGTGGCGGCCGCGTTGAGCGCGACGGCGTCACGCGGGCGGTAGGACAGCTCGGTGCCGATGGCCCAGTCACCCACCGGCAGATTGGCGCTGATGCCGTACATGCGCCGGTCTTCCGCGTAGCGCCAGCCAATCACCCCTGGCCCGCCAGCATTGATGCTGAAGTTGGGCGACTTGTCGTGATAGTTCATGACGTAGGCGCCGAGATTGAGCTGCGTTCCTTCGGGCTGGTAGCGCAGCGCCGCACCCCACTGCCCGCCGCGGCGCGCCTTTTCCTCGACCAGACCATAGGCGTCATGCCCCTTGCCCAGGCCGTTGGCGGTCGACCAGTAGCTGCCCGTCGGCGGCATGTAGTTGGCGTTCCAGACCGGCTGGACGTAGGCCTCCAGGTTCAGCCCCTGGCCCAGCCCCGAGGCCACGCTGACGATGGGCGCCGGCAGGAACACCTCCTTGAGCTGCGTGCCAGGCTGCGACAGCCGCATGATGTCGACAGCGTTCGTCGAATTGATGCCACCGGGCAGGAACAGGCTTTCACCCCAGCTGACGACCTGGTTGCCCGCGCGCACGCGCACCTGCTCGTCGCCGACCTGGAAGCTTTTGCTGACCCACAGGTCGAGCAGCCTGGCCTTGAACCGCAGATCCTTGCGCGCGTCTGGCGCCAGCCCATCGGTCAACGTGGGCGGCGTGGTGGCGCTGAGCTGGCCCGTGGTCTGGTCGGCCGACATGTCCTTCATCCAGTTGACGCGGCCGAGGAAGGTGAAGTCGCCCGGCATCTTCAGCAGCAGCTCGTGGCTGCCCTTGATGTAGGTCGTGAAGCGGTCGCCCTTGTCGTAGTTCAGGTCGCCCTGGTCGCCCAGCGCCGACGTGGGCGCCAGGCAGCCGGCTGGCGCACCGTTGCCGGAGGCGCCTTGGGTGACGAGGGTGCAGTCGCGGCCCTTGACGCGGATGCCAGTGCCCACGGTGACGGTGGAATCGAGGTTGCCGCGGATGCCGCCGGACTCGAAGGTGGCAGCCTCGGCGGGGCTGGACAGGGCGGCCGCTGCGGCCAGCGCGACGGCGCCGGGGCGGAACATGGGATTCGCAGGCATGGATGAGTCCTCCTCTCGTGGGCAGTCGTGTTCAGCGTTCGCTGATCGCGCGCAAGTTGTCGGCGGTATAGAAGCCGGGCTTGTAGCGAGGCCCGTTCGCCTCGGTCACCCAGCGGATGTCCTTGCCGACGCTGACGGTGTGGGTGTCGAAGACATAGCGACCCTCCAGCACGTTGTACTGAACCATGGGCATCACGTCGCAGGTGCCCGTTTCGTACACGGGGATCAGGAAGCCCTCGCGCAGCTTGGACAACTTGCCCTGGCCGTCGAAGTCGTCCATCAGCACCGGCGCCCAGCTGTCCTCATCCAGGTAGATCGTGCGCTTGGGTGCGGAGTGCCGCATGCCACCCTTGACCGTGGCCTCGATGACCCAGACCCGGTGCTGCTCGTAGCGGCGGTGGCTGGACGCAATGAAGTCAGGCCCGGCGACATCTTCAAACTTGGCCTTGAAGTCGAAGGCACCAAAGGCGTTGTAGGGGATGAACATCTCCTTCTTGCCCACCAGCTTCCAGTCGAACCGGTCCAGCGCGCCGTTGAAGACGTTCGGCTCGTCCAGCGTGTACTGGTTCTCCATGCCGATCTGCGGCGCGTCATGCGAGTAGGTCGGCATGCGGCGCACGCGGCGCTGGCCCGGGAAGTAGTAGAAGGTCTCGTTCTCGGCCTGGTTGATGTACTGCGTCACCGCCAGGGCCTGGCCGGCCAGGGCCGTCGGCGCGGTGTAGGCGAAGTAGACATAGAACTCCACCGGCGGGAAGGAGGACAGCGGCGCTGACCCCTTGGCGCCGGTGGGAATGAACAGGGTCTGCTCGGAATCGGCGCGGATCCACTCGCTGCCGCCGCGGCGCGGCGAGACGGCGGTGATCGTGCCCTTGTAGTCGATGCCGACGCCGCGGTAGCGCAACTTGGAGTTCCACATCGCCTGCACGCCGTCCGCGGGGATGGGGAAGGGATAGCCCGGCACGGTGGCTTCCTTGAGGCTCCAGCCGTCCTCGCTGATCTTGGCCGTGCCGACGTTCTTGCGCGTGTTGGCCGCCACGAAGTCCGGCACGCCGCAGCTGCGCCGCGTGGGATAGACCTCCATGCGATAGTCCTTGCGCTGCTTGAGCATGGCCAGCTGGCCGGCCGACAGCTTGTCGGCGTACTTGTCAGCGTTGGACGCGTCGATCGTCAGCAGCGGCTTGTCGTCCTTGTACTTCCAATGGTCGCGCCTCAGCTTGCCCCACTCATATCCGGCGGTGGGCGGCTCGGCACCGCGCCAGGCGGGGATGCTGCCGTCGGCATTGGCCTCGCGCACCGCGCCCGATGGCGTGAGCTTGTCCAACTGCGCCAGGTCAGCGGCTGTCGCGACGGACACGCTGGCCAACAGACAGGACAGGAAGGCGGCGAGTTGCGTGGCGCTGCAGGCGCCCGGGCGCCGGGGTGCACGTGTGGACATGTCGGAATCTCCGTTGAAGCACGAAAGTTGACAGGGCCGCGGCCCGCCTATCCAGCGGGCAGGGGCGGACTAGACGATCTCGAGGACGTCGGCCGCGGGCCGGCGCGGCTTGCGCGGCCAGTTGCCGGGAGCGGGTCGGCCGACAGTCAGCAGCAGCACCGGGACCTCGTCCGCGCCGAGGCCGAATCCGGCGCTGACCTGCGCCGGGTCGAAGCCGATCATTGGGCCGCTGGCCAGACCCATGGCCTGCGCTGCCAGCATCAATGTCATGGCGGCCAGCGACGCCGAACGGATGGCTTCGTCGCGCTGCATCTGCGGGTCGTCGGCATAGCCCTGGGTGGCGCTGTCGACCATGGCGTCCACCGTCGCGCCGTCCACGTGGCCGGCGGCCATGAAGGGCCGCAGCGCGGCGCGCAGGCCGAGGTGGGGCTGCAGCCGGCCGCAGACGATGAAGATGACCGAAGCCTCCACCACCTTCTTCTGCCCGTAGGCCATGTCGCACAGCCGCGCCTTCTGCGACGGCGTGCGTACGGCGATGAAGCGCCAGTTCTGGAAGTTGTAGGCGCTGGGCGCCTCGCCCGCGTAGCGCACCAGTTCGCGCAGGGTCGCGTCGTCGATCTCGTGCGACGGGTCGAAGCGGTTGATCGACGTGCGTTGAAGGATCAGGTCAAGGGCAGGATGGGTCATGGCAAGGGTCGGTGGGTTCAAGGCAGCAACAGAGTGATGACCTTCTCTTCGGTATAGGCCAGCGCACCGGAGATGCCGCCTTCGCGGCCGATGCCGCTGGTCTTCAAGCCACCCCACGGCAGGTTCGCGTCCAGCGGGCTCCAGCAGTTCACGCCAACCGCGCCCACCTCCAGCGCCTGCGCCACCTTGTGCGCCCGGTTGAGGTTGGCGGTCCACACCGTCGCCGCCAGGCCGTAGCTCGAATCGTTGGCCAGCTCGACGGCCTGCTCGTCGGTGTCGAACTCGATGACCGTGCCGACCGGCCCGAAGATCTCCTCGCGGGCGATGGTCATGGCGTTGCTGGCGCCGGCAAAGATGGTCGGCTGCACGAAGTACCCCCTGGAGGGCTCGCCGATACCGCCGGCCAGCAGCCGCGCGCCTTCCTGGATGCCGGCGCGGATGTAGCGGTTCACGCGTTCCTGCTGTGCCTTCTTGGCCACCGGCCCCATCTGCACACCGGGCTGGCTGGGGTCGCCCACCTTCACCGAGCGCGCCACCTCGGCCAGTGCGGCGGCAAAGCGCTGGGCGATGCCCTTCTGGACCAGGATGCGCGAGCCCGCGGCGCAGACCTGCCCCTGGTTGACGAAGATGCCCATCGCGCAACCACGCACCGCGTCGTCGAATGAGGCGTCGTCGAAGACGATCTGCGCACTCTTGCCGCCCAGTTCGAGCGCCACACGCTTGAACAGCGGCCCGGCGTTGCGCTGGATCTCGCGCCCGGCCTCGGGGCTGCCCGTGAAGCTGATCTTGTCCACCAGCGGGTGCTCGCACAGCGCGCGGCCGACCACCTCGCCGAAGCCCGTGACGACGTTGACGACGCCGTCCGGGAAGCCGGCCTCTCGGCACAGCGCCGCCAGGTGCAGCGCCGACTGCGGCGTTTCTTCGGAAGGTTTGATGACGACCGTGCAGCCGGCCGCGAGCAGCGCCGCCAACTTCCAGGTGGTGATCATCAGCGGCGAGTTCCACGGCACGATGGCGCCGATCACACCCACCGGTTCACGCACCGTGTACGACAGCGTGGACATCCCCATATAGCCGCCGGTGGGGATGGTGCGGCCTTCCAGCGCGTTGGCCCAACCGGCGGCGGCGCGCAGGTTGGCCACCGCGTTCGGCACATCCATCATGCGTGGCTCCATCGGCGAGCGGCCGATGGCCTGGGCGTCCATGTCGGCCAGCAACTCCGTGTCCCGCAGCACCAGGTCGGCGAGCTTGTTCAGCAGCAGCCCGCGCTGGGCGCCGGTCAGTGAACGCCAGGCGCCGCGCTTGAGCTGGTGGTGGGCCGCCTTGACGGCGCGGTCCACATCGGCCGCCGTGCCGCGCGCGGCCGAGGCGTATTCGGTTTCGTCGACCGGATTGACCAGCGCCATGCGCGCCCCGTCGGACGATTCGACCGCAGCGCCTTCGATGAAATGACGGAAGGAATGTTTCATGCTTGTCCCAATCGACGGAAATCCTGAATTCGTGGCGACTGCCGCAAACCGCATCGGTGTGCTGCCACCTCCAATGGATCGCATTTCAGTTCCACGGGCCCGGCCGCCGTTAGCCCAAATCAGCAGGTCCACCGTCGAGCCGTGCGCAGGCCGGGTTTACGCGCATGCGAGCCCCAGGATCGCGGCGCACACTTTCATCAATCCGAATATGCGGGATTTGCAGAGACGCTCACCATGCACCTGAAAGTCGAACATTTCGAGGACGTGCACCTTCATGCGGCGTCGGTGCACGCCTGGGACCAGACCTACAGCCAGATCTCGGCCGGCCTGGCGCTTAGCTCGCTGTGCCAGATCGACGGCAGGCACTTCCAGCTGTTCCGGGAGCGCATCAACCAGCGCCTGGTGCAACAGGGCCAGGCACCGCGCGACCGGGTGTGCTTCGCACTGCCGCTGTCCCTGCCCGGCACCGCCCGCCTGCAGGGGCGCGAGGCCGACGACAACAGCCTCTTCATCCTGAACGGCGGCGAAGAGTTCCTGTTCCACATGCCGCAGGGCATGGACATGCTGTCCATCACCTTCGACCGCGAGACCTTCGAGAACGCGCTCGACAACTCCCCCTGGGGCGGCGAGATCCGGCAGTGGCTGCGCCAACCGGTGGTGCGTGTGCCCGAGGCCCGGCTGGCCCGCTGCCGCGAACGCCTGCTCTTCCTGCTCGACCGTTCCATCGAGGACATCGACAACGCCGCGCCCGGGGCGGCGGAAGAGGAACTGGAACGCGACCTCATCGAGGAGCTGACCTGCCTGCTCGCCGATCCCGGCTTTGACCGCAACCAGAGGCTGGCCAGCTCGCCCGGCAGCTTCATCGTCGAGAAGTGCCATCGGATGACGCTGTCCGACCGCCTGACGCCGCCCTCGGTCATCGACCTCTGCGGCCGGCTGCGCATCAGCCGCCGCACGGTGCAGAGCAGTTTCCGCGCCGTGACACAGACCACGCCGGTCAACTACATCCGCTGCATCCGCCTCAACGGCGTGCGCCGCGAACTGGTCGGCACGCGCGCCGACGACCTCACCATCGGCGACGCGGCCAGCCGCTGGGGCTTCTTCCACCTCAGCCATTTCGCGGCCGACTACCAGGCCCTGTTCGGCGAACTACCCTCGCGCACTCGCGCCGCCTGTGGCCACGTGCGCGCCCGCGGCGCGGAGACTCGCGCAGCCTGACTCCGCAGGTCTGGGAGAGGAAGAAGATGGCGCGCACGACTGCGCGTCAAGCCGATGCCTTCCTGCAAGGGCGGCCTTGCAGCCGGGACAGCCGGCGCTGACGCGGCCTGGCGCATGTTTGTCAGCCCGGCATTGAAGACGCCGAGGTTGATCTCCTCGATGCCGCGCCGCATCCCCGAGTGCTGACCACGCCAAAGACACGGCGACTACCAAAACTGGCTAACGCCGCCTGCGGCAAATGCCTAGAGTGGTTTGTCCCCTTCAACCCCTCGGGTGCCGGCATTTCCATCACCATGAACAAAAGCAACGAGCCGCCGCTGCCGCTGCCTGAAGGCATCCCGGACCTGTCGCCACGCGAAGCAGATCTGCTTGGCATGAACGCCGCAATCACGCGGCGAGACTTCGCAGGTTCCACATTGCTGGGCGCGGGCGCTGCACTGCTTGCCACGGTCGCCCCAGGCGCCGTCAGAACCGCGCACTCGCAGACCATCAACATCCCACTGACGGGCTTGGACGCCAAGTGGACCGGCCCCGGCGGCATTGGCGATTACGCGAACTCGAACGGCAACACCCATGGGGTGCTCAACGCAGCGCACGGCCACATCCGCAACAGCGATCTCGACGCCTACTTCGCCTCCGCGACCGAAACCGGAGAGAGCTTTGAGTTGCTGGTGGTTGGCGCCGGCATCTCGGGGCTGTCGGCGGCCTACACCTATAACAAGCGCCGGCCCAAGGGTTCCGTCCTCGTGCTGGACCAGCATCCCGTCTTTGGCGGCGAAGCCAAACAGAACGAATTCGAGGTCGACGGCGTCCGCCTCTGGGCGCCGCAAGGTTCGACCGGCATGGTCTTTCCGCTGAACCGCGCCAAGGACTACAACTTCTTTTCCGAGTTCTACAACGAGCTCGACTTCCCGCGCGACTTCGAGTTCCAGAAGCCGCGCAACATGTCCTCGAAGGACTTGCTCGTCCCGGGCGACATCTGGGGTCCGATGCACATCCAATGGGAAGCAGCGGACATCGGCTATTTCTTCGAATCGAAGGGCTTCGTCAAGAACATGTGGCGCGACGGCTTGCGACGGGCGCCGCTGAACGACAAGGAACGGCTCGATTTCATGACGGCCGAGCTGTACCGCACGCCGAATCGGCGGCCCGACTGGGAAAAATGGCTTGACTCGATGACGTACAGCCAGTACCTGCGCAACGAACTCGGCGTCAACAGCGAAGCCTTCGAGAAGTACATCAGCCCCGTCAATGCCGCAATGGGATGCGGGCTGGGCGCCGACGTGATCTCCGCCTACTCCGCCTTCAACTACATGGGGCCAGGCGTTGTGTCGCAAGGCCGCGATCTGGCCAAAGGACTGGCGGATCCCGCCGACCAGGTCTATCTGGTCAGCCTGCCGGGCGGCAACGGCAGTATTGCGCGCCGCCTGGTACAAAAGATGATCCCCGGCGCGTTCAACGGAAAGAGCTTGACCGAGCTGCTGCTCGACCGCATCAACTTCGGCGCTCTCGACCAAGCTTCCAACGCGGTGCGCGTCAGGCTCTCGAGCACGGTGGTCGCCGTCAAGCACGACGGGGACCCTGCGAAGTCCAGCCGCCTCACCGTGTGGTACGAACGCGGCGGGCGCCTCTACAAGGCCAGCGCCAAGGGCGTGGTGTTGGCCGGGCAGCAGCACGTCAACCGGCACATCTGCAAGGACATTCCGGCCGCCCATCGCGAAGCCATGGGCACCTTCCACCACGCGCCCATCCTCACGGTGAACGTGGCGCTCAAGAACTGGCGTTTCCTGGACAAGCTGGGCATCAGCTGCGCACGCTGGTTCGAAGGCTTCGGATGGTGGACGGGCCTGCGTCGCAACGTGCTTCTGGATGGCAAGGAATCGATGCCGCTGGATCCCAACAAGCCGGTGGTCCTCACCCAGTACAACCCCTTCCTGCTTCCGGGCCTGCCCTGCCAACAGCAATGCACGTCTGCACGCATGCAGCTGTTCGGGCTGAGCTACGCCGAAATCGAATCAGCGGTGCGTGCGCAGTTCACCAGGATGTTCTCCTCCGCCGGATTCGACGCGGCGCGCGACATCGCCGGCATCACGACCAACCGCTGGGGCCATGCCTACAGCGTGGCGCCCCCTGGCTTCTTCTTCGGCAAGGGCGGGCACCCCGCTCCCAGGGAGCTGCTGCGCAAACCCTTTCATCGCATTGCCTTCTCGCATTCCGAGCTCACAGGCGCGCAAATGTGGGAGTCGGCGGCGGACGAGGGCCAACGCGCCGCGACCCAGTTGCTCGATGTCATTTGATTGCATCCCTAGAACTTCCTCAATGCTCCATGAACACCCTCAAAAGTCTTCTCATCACGGCGCTGATCGGCATCACATCCTGCATGCCTGTGTCGGCGTCCGATGAGGCCAAGCCGCAGCCCGCAGGCGCACATGCCTCTGCAGAACTCCTAGCATTCAAGAAGGCAATCCGCGCCAAATACGACTTGAAGGAACGCGCCTGGGCAGCGGGTGACTCCGACGGCTTGGTCAAGGGCTTCTATTCAACGAATGCCTTCGCCGCCGTGGAAGGCGAGAACGCGTTCTTCGCCATGGGGAGGCCGACGTTCCTGGAGCTCTACAAGACCTACGTCGCCGACACAACGAAGGTCCGCATCGAATCCGTCCACACCCATGTCAACGGCAACATGGGCTGGGACTGGACGAACTTCTACGCCGACGTGAAACCCGAGAAGGCCAAGGAGTACCCGCCCTCCCCGGTCCGCATCCTGTTCGTCTGGGAAAAGATCAACGGCCAGTGGTACTGCGCCGGTGACGTTGTGCTGCTGGGCATGTTCGACACTTCTGAAAGAAAGTGACTGGACGGCGTCAAGCGAGGCCACCCGACCGACGCAGCGTCTCAGACGGCAGTTCGCCGAACAGCGCGTGGTAGTCATGGCTGAAGCGGCTCAGGTGCCAGAAGCCGAACGCCTCGACTGCGTCCTTCACGCGAATGCCCGCCCCGCCGCTCGACAGCATTCGCCGTGCGCCGCCAAGCCTCAATGCGCGAAGGTAGGTAAGGGGATTTACTTGAAGAACCTCGTTGAAGCTCAACTGTAGCCACCGCCGGGAGACCCCCAGCACCGCGCACAGCTCGCCGATCTCCGGTGGCGCATCCTGGCACTCGGTCAGATATTCACGGGCTCTACGCACCACGTCGACATACGGCCCCTGCCGTTTCGCCGACGCCGGCGCGCAGAGCTCGGCGGCAATGTGCGGGCCCAGCAGTTCCAGGACACTCAGCTGCATGCGGGCGCCAACCGCCGACGCCTCGGGGGAGACGCTCTCCGAGAATGCAAGGACGAGCTGCAGCGGCTCGACCAGCCGCCGTGCCAGCCTCGCGCTGGCCACGATAGCGGGCCCGCCAGACAGGCAGCGCTCAAGATTCACATGCTCCGTGGCCAGCAAGTATTCGTTGACCAAGGCGCGATCCATCACCACCGAGATCAACTGGGTCGGCGGCACGATCGAGTCCAGGCCGCTGCGCGCGTCGAAGGCACAAAGCCCGTCGCTCCAGCGGTGGCCATTCAGGAGACCGTCGCCTTCCATGTCGAACGCGATGCCGAGGCTGACGGTATCGGCAGGGTTGGCTCCAAAATGGTAAGTCGTGGCGTTGCGGTATTGCTCGTACAACAGTTGGATGGACGGCAGGTGCAGGTCGACGGAGCACCCGGCCAGGTCCCCCGGCGTTACCTGAAGGCATTCAACCTCCCAGCCGGGAATGCACTCCATCGAATCCGAATCGGCGGAGAACTGCCGCTGGCACCGCACGATCGGCGGCGCCGCGCTCGCGTTGACGTTGATCTGCTGTTGCATAGGCTGCCAAAACAGGCGGCTGAAGGAGTCTGACGACGCGCGGTTTGAGGCGGCAGAAGCAGTTCCAATTCCTCGTTACGTCATGCCCATGCAGAGGTACTTGAGCTGCACGTACTCGTCGATGCCGTGGCTGGAGCCTTCGCGGCCATAGCCGGACTGCTTCACGCCGCCGAACGGCGCCACGGCCGTGCTGAGGACGCCGCTGTTGATGCCCACCATGCCGCAGGCCAGTTGCCGCGACACGCGCCAGGCCCGGGCCAGGTCGCGCGAATAGAAGTAGGCCGCAAGGCCGAACTCGGTGTCGTTGGCCATGCGCACGGCATCGTCCTCGGTGTCGAAGCGGAACAGCGGCCCCACCGGCCCGAAGATCTCCTCCCGGGCCAGCAGCGCCGTCGTCGGCACGTCGGCCAGCAGCGTCGGCTGGTAGAAGGTGCCACCCAGCGCATCGCGCCGGCCACCCGTCAGCACGCGCGCGCCCTGGGCCACGGCGTCCGCAACCAGTTCCTCGACCTTCTCCAGCGCCGCCTGGTCGATCAGCGGCCCCTGCGTTACGCCCTCGTCCAGGCCGTTGCCCACCTGGAGCGCCGCCACGGCTGCGGCCAGCTTGATGGCGAAGACGTCGTAGACGCCTGCCTGTACCAGGATGCGGTTGGTGCACACGCAGGTCTGGCCGGCATTGCGGTACTTGGAGGCGATCACGCCCTGCACGGCTGCGTCCAGGTCGGCATCGTCGAAGACGATGAAGGGCGCGTTGCCGCCCAGTTCCAGCGAAAGCTTCTTCAGCGTCGGTGCGCACTGGGCCGCGAGCAGGCGGCCGATCTCGGTCGAGCCGGTGAAGGACAGCTTGCGCACCGTCGGGTTGCGCGTCAGCTCGCCGCCCAGCACCGTGGCGCTGCCGGTCAGCACATTGAGCACGCCGCGCGGCAGCCCGGCCTGCTCGGCCAGGCGGGCCAGCGCCAGCGCTGTCAGTGGCGTCTGCGAGGCGGGCTTGACGATGATGGTGCAGCCTGCCGCCAGCGCCGGTGCGACCTTGCGGGTGATCATCGCGGCCGGGAAGTTCCACGGCGTGATGGCGGCGCACACACCCACGGGCTCCTTCACCACGAGCAGTTGGCGGTCGGGCCAGGGCGACGGGATCACCTCGCCATTCAGGCGCCGCCCTTCCTCGGCAAACCATTCGATGTAGGACGCCGCGTAGGCGATCTCGCCTCGTGCTTCGGCCAGCGGCTTGCCCTGTTCCAGCGTCATCAGGTGAGCCAGTTCGTCCTGATGGCTCATCACCAGGTCGTGCCAGCGGCGCAGCAGCCGTGCACGGTCCTCGGCCGTGCGGTCGCGCCAGGGGCCCAGCGCCCGCGACGCCGCACCGACGGCGGCGCGGGCGTCCTGCTCGCCCAGGCGCGGTACGCGGCCGACGAGTTCGCCGGTGGCAGGGTTGTGCACGGCGAGCGTCCCACCGTCGGCAGCGGACACCCACTCGCCGTCGATCAGGCAGCGATTCATCAGCAAGGCTTGCGTGTTCGTCATCGGGAGTTCCACCTCAGTTCATCTGCGTCACGAACTTGGTGACGAGGTAGCTGTCGAAGGTCTCGGTGCCGCCCTCGCTGCCGAAGCCGCTGTCCTTGATGCCGCCGAACGGGATCTC
>Ga0136846_1214558_pt1 | contig 19969 bp, 19 predicted proteins | sample HopSoiMetagenom2_FD_96841 | JGI IMG/M metagenome (GOLD analysis project Ga0136846, IMG submission 96841) | Grasslands soil microbial communities from Hopland, California, USA - 2 Assembly 2016 (version 4) | ecosystem: Environmental > Terrestrial > Soil > Grasslands | place: USA: Hopland...
CGGCTCGCGGCGCGGCAACCACGAGGTCATGATCCGCGGCACGTTCGCCAACATCCGGCTGCGCAACCAGCTCGCGCCGGGCACCGAGGGCGGCATCACCACCAAGGACGGCGAGCAGCTGCCCATCTACGACGCCTCCCGGCAGTACATCGAGGCCGGCACTCCGCTGATCGTGCTGGGCGGCAAGGAGTACGGCTCAGGCTCGTCCCGCGACTGGGCCGCCAAGGGCACCCTGCTGCTCGGCGTGCGCGCGGTGCTCGTCGAGTCCTTCGAGCGCATCCACCGGTCCAACCTGATCGGCATGGGCGTGCTGCCGTTGCAGTTCAGGCCAGGGGAGTCGGCGGCCTCGCTGGGCCTGACCGGCGAGGAGACCTTCGATATCCGCGGCATCGAGGCAATGAACAATTCAGATGTACCGAACGAGGTAACGGTCTCCGCGGACGGCAAGGAGTTCCGCGCGGTGGTCCGGATCGACACCCCGGGCGAGGCCGACTACTACCGGCACGGCGGCATCATGCAGTACGTGCTCCGGTCGCTGCGGTGAGGGCCAGACGATAACGGACGCCGACGCCCCTGCCGTCGTCAGCCGGCTGCGCGCGGCCGGCTGCGTCTTCGCCGAGGAGGAGGCCCGGCTGCTGATGTCGGCGGCCGGGACGCCCGCCGAGCTCGGCCTGATGGTGACCCGGCGGGCCGCGGGGGAGCCGCTGGAGCAGGTCGTCGGCTGGGCCGAGTTCTGCGGATTGCGGATCGCCGTCGCGCCCGGAGTGTTCGTGCCCCGGCGGCGCACCGAGTTCCTCGTCCAGCAGGCCCTGGCGCTGGCCCGGCCGGGCGCCGTGATCGTCGACCTGTGCTGCGGCGCGGGCGCGATCGGCGCGGCGCTGGCCGCTGCGGTCGAGCGGGCCGAGGTGCACGCCGCCGACGTCGACCCGGCCGCGGCCGGCTGCGCCCGCCAGAACCTCCCGGCCGGCCGGGTCTACTCCGGTGACCTGTACGAGCCCCTGCCCGCCGCGCTGCGCGGCCGGGTCCAGGTGCTGACCGCCAACGTTCCGTACGTGCCCACCGGGGAGATCGGCTATCTCCCGCCCGAGGCCCGGGAGCACGAGCCTCCGGCGGCGCTGGACGGCGGCCCGGACGGGCTCGACGTGCTGCGCCGGGTCGCCGCCGGGTCGACCGGCTGGCTGGCGCCCGGCGGTCACCTGCTGATCGAGACGAGCGGGCGCCAGGCGGCCGTGGCCCGGGCGGCCTTTGCCGCCTGCGGCCTCGCCACCCGGGTAGCAGACTCGGCGGACCTGGGAGTTGCCGTCGTCATCGGGCGGCGCCGCGCGCCCGGCGAATCCTCGTGAGCCGCAATGGCGTCAGCCCCGCCGGCGGTGCGTCTCCGCGTCCGAGGTCCGGGCGATGGTCGCCCGGGCGCGGCGGACCGAGATCCGGCCGGACTCGGGCAGGACGTCGGTGATGAACTCGTAGGCCTTGGCCAGCTCGGCGGCGTGGCTGGAGCCGTCGGCCGCCTTGGCCCGGGTGCGCCCGAGCCAGTCGATGATGTCGCCCCAGCCCGGGGCGGCCAGCGATCCGCCGACGTACTGGACCGACAGCGCGGCACACAGGTTGGCGAACGCGAGCCGCTGCCGCAGCGGCCACTGGTCCAGGGTGCCGAGCACGAACGCGGCTCCGAAGACGTCTCCGGCTCCGGTCGGATCGTGGGCGTTGACCGGCAGCGCGGGCACCCACTCCTGCTCTCCGGTGGCGGAATCGACGGCGATCGCGCCCTGCCCGCCGCAGGTGACCACCGCGACCGGGACGCGGTCGGCCAGCGCGTGCAGGGCGTCGTGCGGGTCGTCGGTGTGGGTGTAGGCCATCGCCTCGACACTGTTGGGCAGGAAGGCGTGGAAGCTCTCCAGCTGGTCCAGGACGCTCGGCGACCACTTCTCGTCCTCGTCCCAGCCGGTGTCGGCGAACAGCAGCATGCCGTCCGCGGCCGCCGTGCCGAACCACTCGCGCGGTTCGGGATCGAGGTGCGCGAAGCCGACCCGGGCCGGGGGGATGGCGCAGAGCAGTTCGCTGGCCGGCACGGGCGGCGGATGCATGTGGGTCATCAGCGCCCGGTCCCGCTCGACCACCATGGACACCGTCACGGGGGAATGCCAGTCGGAAAACCGCCGCGAGTGCGTCAGGTCGACGCCCTCCTGCTCGGTCAGCGTCGACCAGCAGAAGTCGCCGTAGACGTCGTCACCGAAGGCGGCGGCCAGGGACGTGTGCAGGCCCAGCCGGCTGGCCGCGATGGCGAGGTTGGCGATGCCGCCCGGGCACGACCCCATCCCGGTCGCCTGGAGCTCGGTGCCGCGTACGGGCATCGATTCCAGGCCGGTGAAGACGACATCGAAGAACACGGTGCCGTGCACGAACAGGTCGAACCTCTCCTCGCTCTGCTCCCTCATCCCGGCTCTCCCGCCAGCCGTCCGCTGATCACCTGTCATGCCAGTCTGCCCGATAGGGTCTTGGCGTGCGAGTCTTGATCCTCGGCGGCGGCGGGTTCCGGGTGCCGCTGATCTGCCGGGAACTAGCCGTCAGCGGCCTGCCCGTGGACGAGATCGTCCTCTACGACGTGGATCCGGAACGGCTTGGCGTCATCTCCGCCGTGCTGGCCGGCGGCGGCCTGCCGCTGCGTGCCGTCACCGACCTGGACGCCGCCCTGAGCGGCGCCGATGTCATCTTCGCGGCGCTGCGGGTGGGCGGGCTCGACGGACGGGTCGCCGACGAGCGCTCCGCGCTGGACGCGGGCGTGATCGGCCAGGAAACGGTCGGCGCGGGCGGCCTGTCCTACGCGGCCCGCGCGGTCCCCGTGGTCGACGCGATCGCGCGGCGCATCGCCGAAATCGCCCCGCGGGCCTGGGTCATCTCCATGACCAACCCGGCCGGCATCGTGACGGAGGTGATGGCGGCCACGCTCGGGCCGCGGGTCATCGGCGTCTGCGATTCGCCGATGGGCCTGGTCCGCCGGGCCTGCGCCGCCGCCGGGGTGGACCCGGGCACCCGGCTGGCCCAGGTGCCGGACGGGGTTGAGGTGGGCTACCTGGGGCTCAACCACCTGGGCTGGCTTCGCGCGCTGCGGGTCGACGGCACCGACCGGCTGCCCGGCTTGCTGGCCGGCCCGGACGCGCTGAAACGGACCGAGGAAGGACAGCTGTTCGGCACCGACCTGCTGCAGGCCCTGGGCGCGATCCCGAACGAGTACCTGTACTGGTACTACGCCCGCACCGAGGCCCTGCGGGACATCCGGGCGGCCGGCCGGACCCGGGCCGAGCACGTCCGGGCCGAGCAGCAGCGGTTCTTCGCCGCCGCGGCGGCGGATCCCGGCCAGGCCGCCGCGCTGTGGGATCAGGCCAGCGACGAGCGCAGGCGCAGCTACTTCGCGGAGCTGCGTTCCGGTGAGCGGGACGACGCCGACGTCGAGGCGGGCGGTTACGAGACCATCGCGATCGGGCTGGCCGCCGCCTTGACCGGACAGGCCCTGGCCGGGGCCCCGGGATCCGCCCGGCTCATCCTGAACGTCCGCAACGGCGGCACCGTCCCGGCGCTGGCCCCGGACGCGGTCATCGAGACCGTGTGCCGGGTGGACGCCGGCGGTGCGGTGCCGCTGCCGGCGGCGCCGCCGTCGGATCATGAGCTCGGGCTCATGAGCACGGTGAAGAGCTGCGAGCGGGCCATCATCTCGGCCGCCCTGACCGGCTCGGCCGCCGCCGCGCTGCGCGCCTTCGCGCTGCACCCCCTGGTCGGGTCACTCGAGGCGGCCCGCACCTTGTCCGCCGCCGCGCTGGCCGAGGCCGCCGCTACTGCCGCCGGACTGTGACCCATGCCATCTGGCCAGTCTGGCGCGTCTACCGGCCGCTGGCCCAGCCCATGACCGCCGCCTTCACGATCATCGCCTTCCTGCAGAACTGGAACAATTTCCTGTTCTCCTGCTGATGGCCGGCTCGCTCATCGCCGTGGTCCCCGTGCTGATCGTCGCCTTGATCGTCCAGCGCCGCGTCGTCGAGGGCCTCACCCTCGGCGCCGTCCGCTAGGGCCGTGCGGCGTCGCCACCTTTCTCCCCTGCGTCACATCAGCCTCATTCGTGGTGCCGGCCAGCCCGGCGGAGGCCATTTGTAACCGGATCGATGGAGCATCGAACCGGTTCCGGGCGGATCAATGGAGCATTGAGCCGGCTCCAGCGGCGCCGGACCCGTGCGGGACTTGGACAGGACCCCTCTTCGGTACGCGAGGAGCCACCCACCCGCTTCGGGGAGCGCCACTTCCCGCGTTAAGGCTCGTTAAAGCGGCTTCTGGAAGACGACCGCGGCCCCATTCCTCGGCCGCCGTCAGCAGCGCGGTGCCGGCCCCCTGATGCCACGCCGCCTGGTCGACCATTAGGGCATCGGCGTGAACCGCACTTGCCCTGAGGTGCAATAGAGGGGCAATGGATGACGACGAGCTGGTTTCCCGGGTAGCGGCCGGCGACGACACGGCACTGCGCGAGCTGTTCGCCCGGCACGCGCCGTGGCTGGCCGTCCGGCTGCGCACGGTGCTGCCCGCGGCCGACGTCGAGGACGTGCTGCAGGAGACGTTCCTCGCCGCCTGGCGCGGCGCGCTGGGCTACCGGCCGCAGGGCGCCTGCGGCGGCTGGCTGTGGGGGATCGCCCGGCTCCAGGCCGCGCTGCTGCTCCGCCGCCGGGGTCCCGCGGAGCAGGTCGTCACCACGCTGCCCGCCGACCTATCGGCGGGGCCGGACGCTCCCGATCCGGCCGAGACCGCACAGCTCCGGGCGGACCTCCAGGTCGCGGTCGCGACCCTGGGGCCGGCCGGGAGCCCGGATCGTGAGGTGTGGCGGCTCATGTACGAACAGGACCGGCCGGTAGCCGAGGTCGCCGAGCTGCTCGGTGTGCCGCCCGGCACGGTGAAGAGCCGCGCCCACCGGGCCCGGCGCCTGCTGCGCGCCGCCCTGCGGGCAGCCGAAGGAGGTACCCCATGAGCGTCCCGCACGACGAGGCGCCCGCCGACGTCGACCTGGGCCGGGTGTGGATCTCGGTGGCCGCCCAGGTGTGGCGCCGCCAGCCCGGCCGGCTGGAGCGGACCGCGGCGCGGCTGCTGCGCTCGCCGGGCCTGGCCCGGGCCCTGCTGACCACGCCGTCCCTGCTGGTGCCCTGGCTGATCGCCAGCATCGTGGTGCTCGCCGCGGGGGCCGCCGCGACGCTGGGCAGCGGCCAGCCGGTGGTGGCGCTGCTGGCGCCGGCCCTGGCCGCGGCGGCCATCGCCTTCGCCTACGGACCCGGCGTCGACCCGGCCTGGGAGCTGTCCTGCAGCATGGCGGTCAGCGACCGGATGGTGCTGCTGGCCCGGGCGCTCGCGGTGTTCGCGCTGAACGCCGCGCTGGGGCTGGCCGCCTCCGCCGTCTCGACTCTGCCGGCGTCGGGCGCCGCGGCCGCGGTCACCTTCGGCTGGCTGGTCCCGATGACCGCGGTCTGTGCCTTGGCGCTGGCGGTGGCCACGGTGACCCGGTCGGCCAGCGCCGGGGCGGCCGCGGGGGTGGCCGCCTGGCTGATCACCGTGCTGTCCGGCCGGGTGGCCGGCGGGCACTTCGGCGCCGCGGTCACCGACACGGTCCTGTTCCTGCCCTACCTGGCGATTGGCGCGGGCTGCGCCGTGGTCGTCCTGTACGCGACGCGAATCCCGAGAGGAATCCTTCGTTGAATGTCGAGATCAGCGATCTGACCAGGAGATTCGGCCGGCATCAGGCCGTGGACGGGGTGAACCTGCAGGCCGGTCCCGGCGTCTTCGGGCTGCTCGGCCCGAACGGGGCGGGCAAGACCACGCTGCTGCGCATGATGGCCACCGTGATCCCGCCCACGACCGGGCGGCTGCAGTTGCTCGGCCGCGATCCCGGTGCTTACGGGACTCGGCGCGAGGTGCGCCGCAGGCTCGGGTACCTGCCGCAGAGCCTCGGCTACTACCCGGGATTCACGGTGGCCGAGTTCGTCGAGTACTTCGCGCTGCTGAAGGAGATGCCGCCGTCCCGGGTGCCCGGCGCGGTGGCGACCGCGATCGAGCGGGTCGACCTGGGCGGCCGGGCCCGGGCCAGGCTGCGCACGCTGTCCGGCGGGATGCTGCGCCGGGTCGGCATCGCCCAGGCCATCGTCAACGAGCCGGAACTGCTGCTGCTCGACGAGCCGACCGCCGGGCTCGACCCGGAGCAGCGGGTCCACTTCCGCGCCCTGCTCCGCGACCTCGGCCAGCAGGCCACCGTGGTCGTGTCCACGCACCTGGTCGAGGATGTCGGCGCGGCCTGCTCGCAGGTCGCGCTGATGGACCAGGGCAAGATCGTCTTCCAGGGCACCCCCGCGGAGCTGACCGCCCGGGGCACCGAGCACGGCACCGGCGACGCGCCGCTGGAGCGCGGCTACACCGCCGTGCTCGCCGCGGCCCGGTCATGACCGCCGCCACCGCCCCGGCCGGGACGGATGGCCGGCCCCGGGCGTCCGCGGTGCCGCTCCCCGCCGCGGGCCGCCTGCTGCGGCTCGAACTGCGGCACAGCGTGATGCTGGGGCTGCTGCCGCTGGTCGTCGCGCTGTTCTGGTACAACGGCTACCGCGAGGTCATGGCACTGCCGCCGATGTGGAACCTGCGCGCCATGACCCTGCAGAACCGGCTGCTGCTCGACCTCGTCATCCCGGCGACCGGCGCGGCCGCGTGGATGGGCTCCCGGGAAGGCCGCCGGGACATGACGGACCTGCTCGGGGTGACCGCCCGGCCGCGCTGGTCCCGCCAGCTCGCCACCTGGGCCGCCACCACCGCCTGGGCCGAGATCGGCTGCCTGGCCTGCATCGCGGTGGTCTACGTCATGACCGCCCGGCAGGCCTCCTGGGGAGGCCCGCTCTGGTGGCCGGCCGTCGTCAGCGTCGCGGGCGTCCCCCCGCTGACCGCGATCGGCTTCGCCGCCGGGGCCCGGTTCCCGGGCCGTTTCGTCACCCCGCTGATCACCGTGGCCACCTTCTTCGGGTTCGCGTTCAGCACCCAGGCGGCTTCCGGAGACCACTCGTACTGGCAGATCTCGCCGCTGACCTCGGGCGCCTTCGACATCGGCGCCGCCCCTGGCGTGGCGAGCTTCTACCGGTACCTGCCCGACCTGTCCATCGCCCAGGTGATGTTCGCCATCGGCCTCACCGCCGCGGTCCTCGGCGGCCTGGGCTTGTCCGCCGCGAACGGCCCGCGGCTGCGGTGGCTCACGGCGCTGGTCACCGCGGTGGGCCTGGGAGCGGCCGGGACCGCGGTCACGCTGGCCGGCACCGGACGGCTGGACCCGCACGGCATGATCGTCATCCCGGCGCTGCACGACGCGGCCAGCGGCCAGCCGGTCCGCTACACGCCGCGGTGCAGCCGCACCGCGATCGCGGTCTGCGTGCACCCCGCGTACGCGGGGGTCCTCCCGGCCATCACCGCCGCCGTCGGCCCTGAGGTAACCGAGGTGGCCGGCCTGCCCGGCGCGCCCGCCCGGCTCAGCCAGGTCCCCGTGGCCTACCAGCAGGGCCCGGGCAACAGCATCAGCATCAGCGTGGCATCGCGCAGCCAGTCGGCGTTCGCCGTCCCCGACCCGATACCCGGCCAGCCCGGCATGACCAGTGCGGAGTTCGCCGCCCAGCTGGCCCAGACGCTCGGGCTGCGGCTGATGAGCGACGTCATCCTGAGCGGCGGCGACCGGGCCGCGGAGCTGAACCCGAGCCAGGCCCAGCTGGCCGTCATCGGCGGCTCGGTCCGGTTCCCGCCGTCCGTCGAGGAGCGCGACCTAGCCCCGCTGTTCGGCCACCTGCTGCCGGTCCCGGGCAGCCCGGCCGCCCGCGCGGCCCGGCGGTTCGCCGTCCTGACGCCCGCCGCGAGGCACGACTGGCTGGCGCATCACCTGGCCGCGCTGCGGGCCGGCCAGATCACCCTGGCTGAGTTGCCGTGACAGCCGCTCCCGCCGGCCGGGCCCCGCGGCCCGTCCTCTCCTCGCGGCCGGACCAGGCGCCGCGCGCGATCCTGCGCCTGGCCTGGCTGCACGCCGTGAGCCGCCGCCTGCCGGCTGCCCTGGCCCTGCTGGCAGCGTGCGCGGCCGGGCTGCGCGGCACGCTGTACGGGCACTGGGACGCCTACGGCGCCTTGCAGCTGCCGCTGATCATCGAGGCGGCCTGCGCCGCGGTCATCGCGGTGACGGCGGGCAGTCCCTTCGGCGAGCCGGAGCGCGCGACCGGCCGCTGGCTGCCGTTCCTGCGGCTCGGCGCGGCCGTCGCGCTCACCGCGCTGGCGGCCGGCCTGCTCGCCGCCGCCGGGGCCGGGATGCCGCTGGCCGGCGGTTTCCCCGACCTACTGCGCAACGTGGCCGGGCTGACCGGCATCGGCCTGCTCGGCGCCGTCCTGCTCGGCGGCCCGCTTGCCTGGACCGGCCCGCTCGCCTACGCGCTCGCCGGGGTGTACGCGCTGTACACGGACTGGCATCCGCCCACCTTGAGCACGCCCTGGCTGTGGCCGGGCCGCCCGCCGCACGACGTCGGCGGCGCGCTGTGCGCCGCCCTGGTGTTCGGCGCCGGGCTGGCCGCCATCACGATCCGCGGCGCGCGGGACTCCGCGGGCGGCGATCCGCCCGCCTAGGAGCCCCGCCTAGGAGCCCCGCCTGGAAACCCCCGGCCTAGAAACCGGGGAAGAGCGGCCGCAGCTCGTCCAGCTCCACCCCGGCGCTCTCGGCCGCCGGGGTGTGCGCCTCGTCCATCCGCCCGTAGACCAGCCGGACGAACGCCTCGGCAGGCAGCCGCAGCTCGGACAGGCCCAGCTCGGGGGTGGCCTCGTCGTCCGACGGCGTGAGCGTGACCGCCTCGCCCGTCTCCAGGGTGAACTGGCGCTCCGGGCCGGTGGTGGACACCCGCACCTTGCGCTGCTGCCCGTCCGCCTTGCCGCTGCGCGCCGCGAGCTGGTCCAGCGTGTCGATGAGCAGGGCGACGGCATCCGGGGCCACCGTGGCGGACGGATCGAGCGCGACCAGCACGTCCCAGGCGTGGATGGCGTGCTCGCCGAGCCGCATCCGCGCCAGCCCGGTGGTGCCGAGCTCCATCCCGAACATCTTCAGCCGCAGCCGCGCCCGCTGATCCGCGTCCAGGGACTCGAACCGCTCCAGGGTGGCCTGGTCGGCGCGGAGCGCGTCCGACGCCTGGGCCTGCGGGTCCTTGCCGTTCCAGCTGTCCCAGATCGGCTCGAAGGCCTCGCGGCCCGGCGGCTCCTGCCCGGTCAGGCCAGCGTCGATGAACAGGCTGAAGATCTCGGCCTGCGACCCGAGGTGGGAGAGCACCTGGGCGACCGACCACTCGCTGGCGTACGAGCGCTGCCCGAGCTGCTCCCGGGTGAGCGGCTCGACGGCGGCCCGCAGCCGGTCGTGGGAGTTCCGCAGCGCGCTGATCCACGGGCCCGGGCTAGATTCCATCGTCAGTCTCCGTTGCTCGCTGGCCTGCCAAGGTGAAGTCCACCCGGCAGCCTACCCGGCGCCGCGGAGCTGTCCGGAGGGTACCCTCCGGATCGTCTAGCATGGCCGTTCGCCACCGCCGCCATCATGCACGTTACCGGCGCCGACGCGCCCGGCGCCTGGCGCCGTTTCGTGGCCCTGGCCCTGGACGCCTGCCGCCGCCAGGACGCACCGGACGCGCCGGACCTGCCCGAGCCGCCCACCACGGCCCAGATGACCCGGGCCATGCTCCGGCTCGCCGCCGAGCGTGGCTGCGCGGGCGCGCCTGACCCGGCCGCTATCCGCTTGACGCGTCCCGGAGTCTGCTCATAGCGTTTTGCTGCCTGTACCGGGCAGCTCCGGCTCTGGTCACCGGGGGACCAGCTGACACACAACGCACGCGACGCGGGTCGGCCCAGGGTGGCCGGCCAGGCCGAGACCGCCCCGGCCGAGGAAGCACGGGTCGTTGACGCCGCGCCCCAGGACGCCCTGCTCACGCACGGCCTCACCGCGGGGGAGCGGTCACCCGGCGAGTCCGCCCGGCCCTGGCTCGGCCGACGGCGCCTGATGGCCGCTTACGCCGCCTTCTGCGCCTACGCGACCGCCGCCGCCGTGGTGTCCGGCGGCCGGGATCGGGTCTGGTCCATCTGGGCCGCCTGCGGCTACGCCGCCGCCCTGGCCCTGCTGGGGCTCTGGCGCGGGCGCCGGGGCCGGGCCGCCGCCGTCGGCGTCTCGGCAGCCGTAGCCGTGCTCGCGCCGCTGCTGTGGCTGTCGGTGGCCTATCCGCTCGAAGACGGGATGAACGTCATCGACCGGGCGGCGTCACTGCTGCTGCACCACGGCTCGCCCTACCTGCCCGCCTCGCAGGTCGTCTCCTGGCTGTCCTATAACCCGTACCTCCCGGTCATGACCCTGTTCGGACTGCCGCACGCGGCCGGGGCGGGCGGCCTGGCCGGGAACGCCGGGGTGTGGATCGCGGTCGGCACCGTGATCGCGCTGGCCGCGGCGTTCGGCATCCAGGCCCGGTACCAGGGCGGCCCGGCCGGGCGCCGCGACGCGCTGCTGGCCGCCGGCGTCGCCGTGGCCTCGCCCGTGGTCGGACTCAACCTGGCCGTGATCACCACCGACCCGCCCGTGCTGGCACTGATCCTGCTGGCCCTGGCCCTAGCCGCCCGTCCCGCGGTCCCGCGGGCGGCAGGGGCCGGGTCGGCCGCGCGGGTCACCGGGGCGCTCGGCGCGGGCATCGCCCTCGGCGCCGCCTGCGACCTGAAGTCGACCGCCTGGCTCGCCGTCCCGGTGCTGGCCGCGATGTTCGCGGCCCGCGACGGCGCCCGGGCCGCGTGGCGCTTCACCGCCGCGGCCGCCGCCACCGCCCTGGTCCTCACCGCCGCGCTGGCCCCGGCCGCGCTCACCTCGTGGCGCGGCGCGGACGCCCTGATCCAGAACAGCGTGCTGTTCCCGCTCGGCCTCACCCGCGACAAGACCCCGGCCGAGAGCCTGCTGCCCGGGCACCTGCTCACCGCGCTGGGCACGGCCGGGCACGTGGCCTCGGTCGGCCTGCTGCTCGCGGCCGTCCTCGGCGTCCTCATCTCGCTGGTGGTCAAGCCGCCCCGCGACGTGCCCGCCGCCGCCTGGCGGCTGGCGATCGGGCTGGCGCTGATGTTCCTGCTCGGGCCCCAGGTCCGGTTCGGCTACTTCCTCTACCCCCTCGGCCTGATCGGCTACCTGGCCCTCACCCGCACCAAGGACGCCGACGCGTCCCCTTAACCCCCTCATGCATGCTTTCTGAACCGGAATGGTGATGGTGGGGCCGGTGGTAGCGGATTTCCGGGTTCACACCATGCCTGGCCCTGTCCGGCCCCGCGGAAGCCTGTGACAAGCTGGCCAGGACGAGACGAGAAGGAGGACGCGATCATGCGCGTGGTAGTCGGCGAGCGGCTGGGCGGCCCCGAGGTGCTGGGCATCACCGAGCGGGAATCACCGCGGCCGGGACCGGGCGAGGTGGTGGTGGACGTCGCCGCCGCCGGCGTCAACTACATGGACATCTACCAGCGCGAGGGGGCCGGCAACTACCGGCCGGAGCTGCCTTTCGTGCCCGGCGCGGAGGGCGCGGGCACGGTCAGCGCGGTGGGCGAGGGCGTCACCCACCTGGCTGTCGGCGATCACGTGGCCTGGGCCGGCCCGGGCCGCAGCTACGCCGAGCAGGTCGCGCTGCCCGCCCGGAGCGCCGTCCCGGTCCCTGACGGGCTGAGCCTGCAGGTCGCCGCGGCCGCCATGCTGCAGGGCATGACCGCGCACTACCTGGTGACCAGTACCTACCCGGTGCAGGAGGGGGACGTCGCCGTGGTCCACGCGGCCGCCGGCGGGGTCGGCCTGCTGCTGACCCAGATGGTCAAGCGGCGCGGCGGCATCGTCGTGGCCACCACCTCGGGTGGCGACAAGGCCGAGCTCGCCCGCGGGGCGGGTGCCGACCACGTCACCGGTTACGACACTTTCCGCGATGCCGTCGACGACGTCACGGACGGGACGGGCGCGCACGTGGTGTACGACGGCGTCGGGAAGGACACCTTCGACGACGGCCTGGCGGCGCTGCGCCCGCGCGGGATGATGGTCCTCTACGGGGCCGCCAGCGGACCGGTCCCGCCGCTGGACCCCCAGCGGCTGAACAGCGGCGGCTCGCTGTACCTGACCCGGCCGACCATGTTCCACTACGTCTCCGACCCGGACGAGCTGAAGTGGCGCTCCGGCGAGGTCTTCGACTGGATCGTCAAGGGCGAGCTCGACGTGCGGATCGGCGGCACGTACCCACTGGCCGACGCCGCCCGGGCGCAGGAGGACCTCGCGGCGAGGCGGACCACCGGCAAGCTCCTGCTCTTGCCGGGCCTGTAAGCATCAGCCCGGTGGGCAGCCAGCGGGCCGAGGGCAGGCCCGGCCGCCCGTTCGGTCCCGGAATGCCCGTCGTATACCGTTAGTTGCTGATGCCGAACCACTCGCCCGCCGCCGGGCGACGGCCCTACGAGATCCCGCTTCTGGTCGTCGCCGTGGCGGCTGCGGGCTTCAACCTGCGCACCGCGATCACCAGCCTGCCGCCGCTCTTCCCTGATCTGCAGGAGTCGCTGCACCTGTCGCCGGCCACGCTGTCGCTGCTCGCCGCCACCCCGGTGATCTGCTTCGGCGTAGTCTCCGCGTTCGCCGCCCGGCTGAACCGGCGCTACGGCGAGGAAGTGATCCTGCTGGCCGCCCTGGTCCTGATCGCCGTGGGCCTGCTGCTGCGCGGCGCGGCGCCCCGGGTCATGCTGTTTCCGGGCACGGCGCTGGCGGCGAGCGCGATCGCCGTCCTCAACGTGCTGCTCTCCAGCATGGCCAAGCGGCGCTGGCCGGAACGGGCCGGCCTGCTCATCGGCATCTACCTGACCACGCTGTCCGCCGGCGCGATCTTGTCCTCGCTGCTCAGCGTGCCGCTGTACCGCAGTTCGGGGGGATCGGTGCCGCTGTCCCTCGGCGTGTGGGCCGCCCCCGCCGTCCTGGCCGGGCTGCTCTGGCTGCCTCAGCTCAGGTACCGCCCCCGCGCCGCCCCGGCGAAAACCCCGGCGAAAACCCCGGCGAAAACCCCGGCCAGGACCCCAGCCAGGACCCCGGCACGGTCTGGCCTCGAGGTGTACCGGTACGCGCTCGCCTGGCAGGTCACCGCGTTCATGGGGCTGCAGAGCCTGCTGTACTACTCGGTGCTGTCCTGGCTGCCGACGATCTTCCAGGACCGCGGCGCGTCGGCCGTCACGGCCGGCAACCTGCTCGCGCTGATGGGCGTGGGCAACCTCGCCACCTCGCTGATCGTGCCGCTGCTGGCCCACCGCCGTCCCAGCCAGCGCCTCCTGGTCGTGCCCAGCCTGATCGGGACCGTGGCGGGCCTGGCCGGCTCGCTGTGGGCGCCGCTCGGCTCGGCGCCGTTCTGGGTCCTCATCCTCGGCTTCAGCCAGGGCTCCTGCCTGGGCCTGGCCATCTTCTTCATGCTGGCGCGGGCCCCGGACGCGGGCGTCGCCGCGTCGCTGTCCGCCTTCTCCCAGTCGGTCGGCTACCTGGTCGCCGCGGCCGGCCCGCTGGTGGTCGGGCTGCTGCACACCGCCACCGGAAGCTGGACCATCCCGGTCGCCCTGCTCCTCGCCCTAGGCGGGGCCGAACTCGCCACCGGGCTCCTCGCCGCCCGGCCGCTCCTGCTCCCCGCGGGCCCGGCTCCGGCCGCGCACGGCGGCGCGAGCCCGACACGCGTGTCGGAGACTGAGCGGTCACGGCGCGCGATCTGAGGCCTGACCTCGTAAACTCGGTTCGATTGAGCAGCATCGTTCCCATCAGGCCCGCACAGCACATGAGGAGCACGCCGTGACCCTACTGGAGTGCATCAACGGCCCCGAGGACCTGAAGGGACTCAGCCAGGACCAGCTCACCCGCCTCGCGGCCGAGATCCGTGACCTGATGATCGAGACGACGGTGAAGGGTGTCGGCGGCCACCTGGGCCCGAACCTGGGCGTGGTCGAGCTCACGATCGCGATCCACCGGGTCTTCGACTCGCCGAAGGACAAGGTCGTCTTCGACACCGGTCACCAGGCGTACGTGCACAAGCTGCTGACCGGCCGGGTCGCCCAGTTCGGCACGCTGCGGCGGAAGGGCGGGCTGACCGGCTACCCGTGCCGGGCCGAGTCCGAGCACGACCTGGTGGAAAACTCGCACGCCTCCACCAGCTTGTCCTACGCCGACGGCCTGGCCAAGGCGTTCACGCTGCGCGGCGAGCCGGATCGCACCGTGGTCGCGGTCATCGGCGACGGGGCGCTGACCGGCGGGATGGCCTGGGAGGCGCTGAACAACATCGCCGCGGCCAAGGACTCGCGGCTTGTCATGATCGTGAACGACAACGGCTGGTCCTACCAGCCGACGATCGGCGGCCTGGCCGAGCACCTGGCCGCGATCCGGATCAGCCAGCGCTACGAGAACGTGCTCGACTACATCAAGACCACGCTGTCCCGGGCGCCGCTGGTCGGCGGGCCGCTGTACGGGGCGCTGCACGGCGCGAAGAAGGGCCTGAAGGACTTCCTGCAGCCCCAGGTGATGTTCGAGGACCTGGGCCTGAAGTACGTCGGCCCCATCGACGGCCACGATGAGCGCCTGGTGGAGACCGCGCTGCGCCGGGCCCGGGACTACGAGGGCCCGGTCCTGGTGCACGTAATAACCCGCAAGGGGCTCGGCTACGCCGAGGCCGAGCAGAACACCGACGACCGGCTGCACCAGGTGCCCGCGGCCGGCGCCGCCCCCGGGTCCTGGAGCCGGGTGTTCGGCGACGAGATGGTGGCCATCGGCGCCCGCCGCCCCGACGTCGTCGCGATCACCGCGGCCATGCTCAACCCGACCGGCCTGGTCCAGTTCGCGCAGGCCTACCCGAACCGCATCTACGACGTGGGCATCGCCGAGCAGCACGCCGTGACCAGCGCGGCCGGCCTGGCCATGGCCGGCCTGCACCCGGTGGTCGCCATCTACTCGACCTTTGCCAACCGGGCCTTCGACCAGGTGCTGATGGACGTCGCCCTGCACAAGCTCCCGGTGACGCTGGTGCTGGACCGGGCCGGGGTGACCGGCCTCGACGGCGCCAGTCATCACGGCATGTGGGACGGCTCGATCATGCAGCTGGTGCCGGGCATGAAGATCGCCGCGCCGCGGGACGCCAAGCGGGTCGCCGAACTGCTGAACGAGGCGGTAGAAACCAGTGACGGCCCGACCGTGGTCCGCTTCCCCAAGGGGAAGACGGGCGGCGATGCCGAGGCGGTCGCCAAGCTGGGCGGGATGGACGTGCTGCGCGAGCCGGCCGAGGGCCTCGGCCCGGACGTGCTGCTGGCCGGCGCCGGGGTGATGGCGATGACCGGCCTGGAGATCGCGGACCGGCTGGCCGGGCACGGGATCGGCGTCACCGTGGTCGACCCGCGCTGGACCAAGCCGGTGGACGAGGCCCTGGTCGGTGCGGCCCGCCAGCACAAGATGGTGGTCACCGTCGAGGACAACGGACGGACCGGCGGGTTCGGTGACGCGGTGGCACGGCTGCTGCGCGACCACGACGTGGACGTGCCGGTCAAGACGTTCGGCCTGCCGCAGGAGTTCCTGCCGCACGGCACCCGGGACGAGGTTCTCGAGGAGGCGGGCCTGACCCCGCAGAACCTGGCCCGGCAGATCACCGAGGCGGTAGCCCGCCGCTCACCCGGCGACGTCAGCGAGACCGCCACGCTGCGAGCTGACGGGGCGCGGCATCCTCTGGACTGAGGAGCGACTGCCGAAGGGCAGCTAGTCGAGTAGCGTATGCATTCATGCTGAACGTTGCCGTTGTCGGCTCGGGGCCGGCCGGTCTTTACGCCGCCGAGGCGCTGGTCAAGCAGGCGGCCGCACTGCCGGTGCCGGTCCCGGTCCGGGTCGACGTGCTCGACCGCCTGCCCACCCCGTACGGGCTGGTCCGGTACGGGGTCGCGCCGGACCACAAGTCGATCAAGTCGATCGCGCAGTACCTGCGCAAGGTGCTGGAGAGCCCGGATGTCCGGTTCGTGGGCGGGGTTCACCTCGGCGAGGACGTCACCCGCGACGACCTGCTGGCGGCGTATGACGCGGTGATCTACGCGACCGGGGCGATGCGGGACCGGCGGCTAGGCATCGACGGCGAGGACCTGCCGGGCAGCTACGCGGCCACCGACTTCGTCAACTGGTACTGCGGCCACCCGGACGTGGACGCCACCGCGTTCACCCTCGACGCCGAGTCGGTCGCGGTGATCGGCGTCGGCAACGTCGCCGTCGACGTGGCCCGGATCCTGGCCCGTGACCCGGCCGAGCTGCACACCACCGACGTCCCGCAGCCCGTGCTCGAGGCTTTGCACGCGAGCAAGGTGCGCGAGGTCCACATGATCGGCCGCCGCGGGCCCGCGCACGCCAAGTTCACCACCAAGGAACTACGCGAGCTGGGCGAACTGCCCGGCGTCGAGGTGGTCGTGCACGCCGACGAGGCCGACCTGGACGCGTTCGACCTGGCCGGGGAGGGGACCGCGCTGGCCGGATCCGACCGGCGGGTGCGCGGCAACATGGTGGCGATCGCTAAGTGGGCCCAGGGCGAGACGGCCGGGCCCGCCGCCACCGGGCACAGCCGCCGGCTGACCGTCCGGTTCTGGCTGCGGCCGGTCGAAATTCTCGGGACCGAACGAGTGAGCGGAATCACCCTGGAACGTACCAGGCTCGACGCGGACGGGCGCCTCGGCGGCACCGGTGAACTCGAGACGCTCAGTGCCCAGATGGTCCTGCGGTCGGTGGGATACCAGAGTGTGCCGTTGCCCGGGGTGCCCTTCGACTCGCGCGCCTCGGTGGTGCCGAACGCTCTCGGCCGCGTCCTCGGTGCCGACGGCGCGCCGCTGCCCGGCGAGTACGTGGCCGGCTGGCTCAAGCGCGGCCCGACCGGCGTGATCGGCACCAACAAGTCCGACGCCGCCGAGACCGTCCGCTGCCTGCTCGAGGACCTGGCCGGCGGTCCGGGCGAGGGTGACACCCCGCTGCCGCGAGCCGGAATGCTCCGGTACCCCGACGGACTCGCCCAGGGCGCGGACGTCACCCAGGCGGGCAGCGCGGCGGCCGGGCCGGGCAGCGAGGCGGCACCGCCCGCGGCGAGTGAGTGGCCGCTGGCGTCCGTGCTCGCCGGGCGCGGTATCACGCCGGTCTCGTACGCCGAGTGGCTCCGCATCGAGACCGCGGAAACCGACCTGGCTAAAGCGCTCGGCCGCGGCGAGCGCGTCAAGCTGCACAATGCCGCCGCGATCTGGTCCGCCTGCCGCCCCGTTGAAGAATAGCCGGGAATTACCCCTTCGCGTCATCGTGTCTATTTACCCCCTGCCTATCGGGGGTAAATAGACACGTTCATTTATGTCTTATTTCCGGGTCAGCCGGCCCCGGTAGATCTGATGCTTGCGGTGCTTACGTTGTCTATGTGACTCCGCCGCGTATCGCCTGCTGCGTACCGTCTGACCGGAATGTCACTGCCTGCCCGCATCATGGTCCCGAAGGCGGGACAGCCACGGTGGACGATGGAGGCAACCGGAAATGAAAGACCACAATGGCGTCCTGATGATGCAGCGCGTGCTGCTCGCGGGAACACTCGGACTGGCCATGGCCCGCAAGGCGGCGGCGATTCTGGAGGGCGGCCCCGGCAGCCAGCCGCCGCGAGAGGCGGAGGGCGCGGTGCTGCGGGCGATCCTCGACGCGGCCAACGAGTGCCTCGGGCACTTCGACGACCGGCCGGCCGGGGAGCGGTGGTGCGACACCATGTTCCACCTGCTCGACCTGGCGGCGTTCGCCGCCGAGTTCGGCGACGGGGCTGATGGCTGCTGCTGAGAAGGGCGGCCGGGCCGGCCGGGGCAGGTTCAGCGCCCGGCCGGCCCGGCCAATCGTGCGCATTAAGTGCGACAAAACTGGCGCCGGGGAATCGGCCCGGGTCCTATTAAAAAATGATTAACAGGATTAGCGCGGTCCGGCCCGGGGAACGGTTCAACCATCGCCAGATAGGACCGCAATGAGAAGGTACGGCCACATCGGATGGCGTATGGTCGCGATAGCGGCCTTTATCGGCACCGCCGCGCTCGCCGTCGTGCTGACCCGCGCCCCCGGGAGCACCGTGGCTGCCCTGTCCTCTGAATTCTCCGGCCCCGCGTGCGCGGCATCCGGCCTCGAAGCCTGGCTCGGCGCCGCCGCCACGGACCGGGCCGGCACCGGCCTGAGCCACGGTGGCGGCACCTACTACACGCTGGAATTCACCAACGTCTCGGACCGGACCTGCCGCCTGTACGGCTACCCGGAGGTGTCGGCCTACCAGGCCAGCCCGGTGACCGGGCAGGACCCGGTGGCGGGCAGCCGGATCGGCGGCGCGGCGGTCCGCGACACCTCGGTCCGGCCGAAGCCGGTCATGCTCGCGCCCGGGGCGACGGCGCACGCGGTGCTGCAGGTCCTGATCACCGCGAGCACCCAGCCGGCCGGCTGCGCGCAAGTGACCGCCGAGGAACTAGGGATCACGCTGCCGACCCAGGGCCGGCCCGCGTTCGTGCCCGCGCATATCGCGCTCTGCTCGGCCAAGGGCTCCGTCTCGCTGAGCGTCCAGGCCATCCAGGCCCGGCCGGGCATCCCCGGCCAGCCCCGGGTGCCCTGATCCGTACCGGCCGGGAGCGGGCGGCAGCTGGACTCTTAACCCGCACCGTCCGGATCAATAAGCTCTTACCGATCCTAACGTTTCCTACCGGGCGCCCAGCGGGGACAATGAGCTGCATGGGTGTCAGCCAGATCAGCCTTCCCGCGGAAGGACACGAGGAAGAAGGGGCGTCTCCGGGTTCCGGGACCGCGCTGCCCGATGAGCGTTACCTGGACCGTGAGGAGAGCTGGCTCAGATTCAATGAGCGGGTCCTCGAGCTGGCCGAGGACAAGTCGGTTCCGCTGCTCGACCGGGTGCGCTTCCTCGCCATCTTCGCCACAAACCTGGACGAGTTCTTCATGGTCCGGGTGGCCGGCCTGGTGCGCCGGATGGTGGCCGGCTTCCCGGCCGAGGGCACCGGGGTGCTGCTGCCAGGGCAGGTCCTCGAGAACACCCTGGAGCTGGCGGGAGAACTGACCGTCCGGCACGCCCGCGCGTTCAGCGAGCGCATCAACCCCGAGCTGGCCGAGCACCGGATCGAGATCCTGCGCTGGAAGGAGCTCTCGGCCGGCGAGCGCGACAAGCTCGGTGACCTGTTCCGGCAGCGTATCTACCCCGTGCTCACCCCGCTGGTGGTGGACCCGGCCCACCCGTTCCCGTTCATCTCCGGCCTGTCTCTCAACCTCGCCGTCATGATCGCGGACCCGCGCACCGACGCGACGATCTTCGCCCGGGTCAAGGTGCCGCCGCTGCTGCCCCGGTTCCTGGCCGTGGCGCAGAACCGGTTCGTGCCGATCGAGGACGTGATCGCGGCCCACCTGACCGACCTGTTCGGCGACGTCGAGATCATCGAGCATCACGCGTTCCGGGTGACCCGGATCAGGGACCTGGAGGTCGACGAGGAGCTCACCGAGAACCTGCTGCAGGCCATGGAGCGGGAGCTGGTGCGGCGCCGGTTCGAGCCGGCCGTCCGGATCGAGGTCGAGGACACCATGTCCGCCGACGTGCTCGAGCGGCTGGTCACCGAGCTGGACGTGCACCGCAGCGCGGTCTACCGGGTCCCCGGCCCGCTCGACCTGAGCGGCCTGTTCACCATCGCCGACCTGAACATCGGCGAACTGCGGTATCCGGCGTTCGTCCCCTCTACCCGGGCGGTCGCCCAGGACAACAGCATCTTCACCGCCATCGCCGAGCGCGACATCCTGATCCACCACCCCTACGACTCCTTCGCCGCGTCAGTGGAGAAGCTGATCGACGAAGCGGCCGACGACCCGCGGGTGCTGGCC
>Ga0136846_1238658_pt1 | contig 19952 bp, 21 predicted proteins | sample HopSoiMetagenom2_FD_96841 | JGI IMG/M metagenome (GOLD analysis project Ga0136846, IMG submission 96841) | Grasslands soil microbial communities from Hopland, California, USA - 2 Assembly 2016 (version 4) | ecosystem: Environmental > Terrestrial > Soil > Grasslands | place: USA: Hopland...
CTCGGTCGCCCTCATGCAGTTGCGCTTCGCTTCGTTCGTCGTGATCAACTTACGGCGGGACTTGCACCCACAAGAGTGCGCCCATGCTGGGCGCACATGAACAACGCCGCCAAGGCTCACGCCCGGCGGCGTTTTTCATGGGCTCCCACTCCGGGACCCCATATGGGCAAGGATGCCGTCTTGCTGTCCGTCGAACTGCCTGACAAGGGAAACCAAGCAGCATGAACAGATGTGGCGATGCGGCCTGCACCCCGTACACCACCTGTCGTTGCACCACGACAGCGCCGCCGCGCTGCCCCCCTCTCAGGGCAACCGTTCGAGCGCCTGCTGATAGGTCGGGTGATGCATCAGTTCGTCCCAAGGCAGCGGCGCACCCTGAGGGAGCAGCTCGACCCGGCGAGCTTCGCTATGCGGATCGGAGTGCCAACGGCCTTGCTCCAGCGCTTGCTGCAAGCCATCGAGCAGTGCATCGACCGGTTTTCCGCCATCGATCTTCGACTGGTTGCACAAGAGCACGAGGTCGCATCCTGCATTGAGCGCAGCGATACCGCCCTCGACCGGACTGCCCGCCACGCGCGCCCCTTCCATGCTCAGGTCGTCGCAGCAGATTGCGCCTGCGTAGCCAAGCTTTCCGCGCAGGATCTCCTTCAACCACCGCGATGAGAACCCAGCCGGAAGCTTGTCGACTTTGGGGAAAGTAACGTGCGCCGGCATCACGCAGGTGAGCCCGGTAGATAGCCAGTCGTAGGGCTTCGCGTCTTCGGCGAGGATCTGCTTCAGGCTTCGGTCATCGACCGCGCGGTCGACGTGAGAGTCCGCCACCGCGTAGCCATGGGCCGGAAAGTGTTTGCCGCAATTCTGCATGCCCGAGCGCATCAGGCCGAGCATGAGGCTTTGCGCGAGCATGGTGACAACTCGCGCATCGCGATGGAAGGCGCGGTCCCCCACCACTTCGCTGCGTTCGTGATCGAGGTCGACGACAGGCGTGAAGCTCAACTCGACGCCGCATGCGCGCAGTTCGGCGCCAAGCACGTAGCCGGCAGACAACGTTGCATCGATCGCCCGCATCTGGTCCTTCATCCATAACTCACCGAACTTGCGCATCGCAGGCAGATGGGTGAAGCCGTCGGTGCGAAAACGCTGCACGCGACCGCCTTCGTGATCCACGGTGATCAGCAGGTCAGGTCTCAGTGACTTCGCCTCGGCCGTGAGCTCGGTGAGCTGGCGACGGTCGCGCCAGTTGCGCGTGAACAAGATCAGGCCGCCAGTGAGGGGATGCATGATGCGCCGACGATCGTCATCATTAAGTTCGTGGCCGGCGATGTCGAGGATGACGGGGGAGTGATTGCTCATCGGGATTCGATTTTTTCTGTGACGACGAAAGAAGCCGCGTAGTCGGATTCATCGCTCACCGTGACATGCGCGACGAGCCCCTTGGCATCGAACCACGTCGCGAGTTCGCCGTGAAGACGGATGAACGGTTTACCGCGGCGCTCGTTGAGGATCTCGCAAGAGCGCCAGGTCATCGGCATGTGCATGCCGATGCCTATCGACTTGGAGAACGCTTCCTTGGCTGAGAAGCGCGTGGCGAGGTAAGCGGTGCCACGCGCCTCGACCTTTTCGCGGCGTTGGCGAAAAACTTCGATCTCGGTTGGACCAAGCACCTTTTCCGCAAAGCGATCGCCGCGCCGCGCGAGCGTGGCCCCGATGCGCCGGATGTCGCAGATGTCGGTGCCGATGCCGTAGATCATTTGGACGGTCCGAGCGCGGCACGATGGATGCAGCGCAGGTAGTCCTTGATGGTTTCGGTGTAGCCCAGTTCCAGCGCGTCGGCGACGAGCGCGTGGCCGATTGACACCTCTTGCACACCCGGCACTGCAGCGAGGAAATCAGCGAGGTTGTCACGATTCAAGTCATGGCCAGCGTTCACGCCGAGGCCTTCTCGCAATGCGGCTTGTGCCGTCGAGACGAATCCTGCAAGCACCGCCACCTGCTCGGGCGTGCCGTGAGCCCGCGCGTAGGTCTCGGTGTAGAGCTCGACGCGGTCGGCGCCCAACTCGCGCACCGCGCGCATCGCCTCGGGAATCGGATCCATGAAGAGGCTTACACGAACGCCGAGCGAATGGGCTTCGTCGATGAGCGGGCGAAGGCGCGCAGCATCCTGCGGCAAAGTCCATCCGTGGTCGGACGTGGACTGGTTCTTCTCATCGGGCACGAAAGTGCATTGATGGGGTCTCACCTTCCTCACGAAGTCCATGAGGTTGTGGAGAGGGTTGCCCTCGATGTTGTATTCGATTTGCGGCCATTGCTTGAGCAGCTCGGCGAGATCGTGCACATCATGGGCACGAATGTGACGCTCGTCAGGCCGGGGGTGCACTGTGATGCCCTGGGCGCCGGCTTCGAGGCACAGCGTTGCTGCCCGCGTCACGCTCGGAATGCCGAGAGGCCTTGTGTTGCGAAGCAGCGCGACCTTGTTGACGTTGACCGAAAGCTTGGTCACACCGCGTTGTGCATCGAGGCCGGTGGTGAGCAGAGGATTCATCATGTGCTTGGGTCAAAACTAAAGCTCGAGGCTTTGCAGGTCCAGCATCACCTGGCGGGTGCGAAGCACGGGGGATCCGACATGATAGTGAAGCAAACCTCGCAAAATCGTCTTCAGGGGCGATAGCGATGGTGTGCAGGCTTGTTGCAAGGCCGGAAGACTGCCGTGCTCGAGGGCGGCCTCAAGGGCGATCAGCGAGGAGCCGGAGATGGACATGTCGGTCGTGCGTGCCGCGGTTACGCCGGCTTCCGGTAGCAGTGCGTAAGCCGTGTCCGTGCGCACCTCTTCGAGCGTCATGGTCACAAGGCTCAGATCGGGCAGCACGCCGATCCCCTTCAGCAATGCGATCTCGAAGGCGCGCAGCGCTGCCTGCGCCATGGCGTCGTCACCGCACGCCAAGAGGGGCAAAGTGCCCGCATACACGTCGAAAAGCCCAGGGTGCGGGTCGTGCCGCGCCACCAGCTTCATCAGCAACTCGTTGAGGTAGAAGCCGCTGAAGAGCGCCGCACCTGTGAGCATGGCCGCACCGCCGGCCCATTCAGCACTGCGAAGGTTCTGCACCTCCCTCGTCGATTCATCGGCGTGTTCGGCCCCTTCTACGCCGCTCAGGACAGGCTTTGGCACACGTCCCAGCCCGACGTGGATGCGCTGGAACGGCAGGAGCACAGATCGAAGCTGCGAATAAGGCCGCTTTGCGCCTTTCGCGGCCACGGCGAGCCGCCCTCGTTCACGAGTGAATAGATCGAGGATCAGGCTGGTCTCACTCCAGTCGTAGCGATGGAGCACGTAGGCGGTGAGCGGCGCGGCAAGTCGCCGCGTGGTGGCCATGCCAGGGAGCTACTCGTACCCGTAGCTGCGCAGGTGCTCTTCGTTGTCGGCCCAACCCGAACGAACCTTCACCCACAGCTCGAGGAACACTTTCGCGTCCATCAGTGTTTCGAGTTCCTGCCGCGCTTCGCTGCCGATGCGCTTCAGGCGCTCGCCTCCGGCGCCGATGATCATGCCCTTGTGCGCATCGCGCTCGACCACGATGCTGGCAGCGATGCGACGCAGATTGCCCTCTTCCTCGAATTTGTCGATGACGACCGTCGAGGCATAGGGCAGTTCATCGCCAGTCAGGCGAAATAGCTTCTCGCGAATGATCTCGCTCGCAAGGAAACGCTCGCTGCGATCGGTGAGGGTCTCTTCCTCGTAGAACCAGTGCTGCTCGGGAAGGTACGGCTTGAGGATGACCAGCAGACGTTCCATGTCGTTCGCCTTGTGAGCGGACAAGGGCACGAACTCTGCAAACTTGTGTCGCTCCTGCATGCCTTTCAACCAGGGCGCGAGGTCGGATCGGCGCTGCACGGTGTCGAGCTTGTTGGCGATGAGGAACACCGGCTTGCCTTGCAGGCCTTCGTTTTGAAGCAGTGCCAGTACCTTGGCATCGTCGAGGCCGAACCGGCCCGCTTCGACCACGAACAACACCACGTCCACGTCGGCAAGGACACCTTGCACCGTTCGGTTGAGCGTGCGGTTGAGCGCCGCGCCGTGGCGAGTCTGGAATCCTGGTGTATCGACAAACACGAACTGCGCCTCATCGACCGTACGTATTCCCGTGATGCGATGTCGCGTGGTCTGTGCCTTGTTGGAAGTGATACTGACCTTCTGGCCAACAAGCGCATTCAGCAAGGTCGACTTGCCGACATTCGGCCGACCGACGATGGCAACCAGTCCGCAGCGCTGAGACGCTTCTTCATTAGCGCCGGTAGGCGCGTCGTTGCTGGTCATGCCAATCTTTCGCTACAGGAAATCAGGAGCGCAGGGGGGGTGCGCGTCACGAGCGCAGAGGGCTGCCTGGCCGGTCAGTGGCCTTCAAGGTGTCGAGCATTCGACGAGCGGCTTCTTGCTCGGCGAGTCGCCGCGAGCGGCCCTCGCCGGAATAGGTGAGGCTCAGGGCAGGCACTGAACATTCAACCTCGAAAGTCTGCGCATGGGCCTGTCCGCGGGTCGCGCTAATGCGATACGTGGGCACCTGCAACCGGCGCGCTTGCAGCCATTCCTGGAGCTCGGTCTTCGCGTCCTTGCTCCAGCTGCCGATCTCGGTGTTGGAGATGATCTCACCGAACATGCGCTGCACCAGGGTGCGCGCGGCATCGAACCCGCCATCGAGAAAGGCAGCGCCAATGACGGCTTCGACTGCGTCGGCCAGGATGGATACGCGCTGCGCCCCGCCGCCCCGGGCTTCGCCTTCGGACAGGCGCAGCACCTCCGGCATTCCCAACGACAGCGCCACCTTGTGCAGGCTGTCTTCTCGCACCAGGTGGGCCCGAACGCGGGTAAGGTCACCTTCGTCCGACCCGGCGAAACGATCGAAGAGCAGGCTTGAGATGGCGAGGCTCAGAACGGCATCGCCGAGGAATTCGAGGCGTTCGTTGTGATCGACACCGAAGCTTCGGTGCCTGAGTGCGCGCTCGAGCAAGGCTTCTTCACCGAAGCGATATCCGAGACGGGATTGCAGGGCGGCTAGTCGTGAGTCCATCGGTCAGGTCAAAAGCAGTTACTTCGACTTGGAGCTTCCCTGGTATTTGATCAGCAAGAAGACCGGGCTCATGATTTCCACTTCCTTGTTGTAGGCAAAGCGGATCACGACCCTGTCATTTTCCTTTGTGATTTCGAGATCTTTTCCGTTCACGGCAGTAATGTTGTAGTCGATGTCCTTCTGCCTTTCAAAGGCCGCCCGGATTTCTGGCACCGTGGTCAGTCCCTCGGCGGCTATCTTGTTCACGCTCTTCGAGATCGTTGAATACTCGATAACCGTCGGCAAGACACGCATGCCCAGCAACGCAACAAAACCAATGATGATCGCCCAGAACAGCAATCCCAAGAGCGTGATTCCGCCTTGCTTTCGGCTCCCGTGAAGCTCTACTGTCATGCGTGCATGCTCCCTACGTTCACTTGAAGGATCCAATTCGTTTCAGATCGCTGAAATTCATCCACACGAAGAAGGCCTTGCCCACGATGTTCTGGTCCGGGACGAAGCCCCAGAACCGCGAGTCCATGGAGTTGTCGCGGTTGTCGCCCATCATGAAGTAGTGCCCGGGAGGCACCTTGCATGACACCCCTTCGCCACTGTAGCGGCAGTTCTCGCGGAATGGAAAGGTGTCGTTCGGGATATACAACTGCCTGTTTCGATCGACCAGGATGCGATGTTCGACCGTACCCAGCTTTTCCGCGTACTGCTTATCAAAGTGCGGCACCGGATCTTCCTGGAAGAAGTCGGGCAGCGGCTGGGTCGGCTGAATCTCGCCGTTCACGTAAAGCTGCTGGTTGCGGTAGGCGATTTCATCTCCCGGCACCCCGACCACGCGCTTGATGTAGTCAACGCTCGTGTCCTTCGGGTAACGGAACACCATCACGTCCCCACGCTTGGGGTCGTTGTTGGCGACGATTTTCTTGTTGATCACCGGCAATCGCACGCCGTAGTAGTACTTGTTGACAAGAATGAGGTCGCCCACCAGCAGCGTTGGAATCATCGAGCCCGACGGAATCTTGAAAGGCTCAAACAGAAAGGAGCGCAGCAGGAAGACGATCAAGATGACCGGGAAGAGGCCGGCCGTCCAGTCGAGCCACCAGGGCTGGGCGAGCGCCTGCTGGCGGGCTTCGCTGACATCGCCATCCACCTTGGTGATTCCTTGGTGAGCGAGTAGCGTGCGCCGGGCAGTGCCCTCTTCTTCGAGCTTCCGGGCAGAAACCAAGCGGCGCGGCGCGAACACGAAGCGCTCGGCCAGCCAGTAACCGAAGGTTGCCAGCGTGAGAATGAAAAGCAGCAAGGAGAAGTTGCCTGTCAACTTGCCGAGGTACCAGCCCCCGAGGTAGACCACGAGGGCGCCATAGAGCAAACCAGTCAACGAACTCATCAATCGTCCACTTGGAGGATGGCCAGAAACGCTTCTTGCGGCACCTCGACGGAGCCGATTTGCTTCATGCGCTTCTTGCCGGCCTTTTGTTTTTCGAGGAGCTTGCGCTTGCGGGAAATGTCGCCGCCATAGCACTTCGCAAGCACATTCTTACGCAGTGCTTTGATTGTCTCACGCGCGATGATGTTGGCACCAATGGCCGCTTGAATGGCAACGTCGTACATCTGCCGCGAAATCAGCTCGCGCATCTTGGCTACCACCGCGCGGCTGCGGTACTGGCTCTGGCCGCGATGCACGATGATGGACAGCGCATCCACCTTGTCGCCGTTAAGCAGGATGTCGACCTTCACGACATCGGCGGCGCGGTATTCCTTGAACTCGTAGTCCATGGATGCGTAGCCTCGCGACACGCTTTTGAGCTTGTCGAAAAAGTCGAGCACGATCTCGGCGAGTGGCATGTCGTAGGTCAGCATGACCTGTCGGCCGTGGTAGGCCATGTTCAACTGGTTGCCGCGCTTCAAGTTCGCAAGCGTCATCACGGGGCCGACGTATTCCTGCGGCATGTACAGGTGCACCGTGACGATAGGCTCCCGGATCTCATTGATGCGGCCGAGGTCGGGCATCTTCGACGGGTTCTCGACGTGGATCACCTCGCCGTTGCCGAGTTCGACTTCGTAGACCACGCTTGGCGCAGTGGTGATCAAGTCCTGATCGAACTCGCGTTCGAGCCGTTCCTGCACGATCTCCATGTGCAGCAGGCCAAGGAAGCCACAGCGGAATCCGAAGCCAAGCGCCTGGCTGACTTCAGGCTCGTAGCGCAGAGACGAGTCGTTGAGCTTGAGCTTCTCGAGCGCATCGCGAAGCTGGTCATATTCGCTGGCTTCGGTCGGGTACAGGCCCGCGAACACCTGCGGCTGGATTTCCTTGAAACCCGGCAGCGCTTCGGCCGCGGGACCCAGATTGTTCGGCAGCTTCTTCTCGAGAGTGATGGTGTCACCGACCTTGGCCGCCTGCAGTTCCTTGATGCCGGCGATGATGAAGCCCACCTCGCCCGCGTTCAGCGTCTCGCGCGATTCAGACTTTGGCGTGAACACCCCGAGCTGCTCGGCAGGATAGACAGCATCGCTTGCCATCATGCGGATGCGCTCGCCCTTGTTGAGATGGCCGTCGACCACGCGAACGAGCATCACGACACCGACGTAGTTGTCGAACCACGAATCAATGATCATCGCCCGTAGCGGCGCATCGACCTTGCCCTTGGGTGGCGGCATGCGGGTGATGACCGCTTCGAGAATGTCGTCGATACCAACACCGGTCTTCGCGCTGCATGGAATGGCGTTTTCGGCGTCGATGCCTATCACGTCCTCGATCTCCGCCTTGGCGTTCTCCGGATCTGCGTTTGGAAGATCCATCTTGTTGAGGACCGGCACCACTTCCACATGCAGATCGAGCGCGGTATAGCAGTTGGCGACCGTTTGTGCTTCCACGCCCTGGCTCGCATCGACCACCAGCAACGCGCCTTCGCAGGCCGACAAGGAACGGCTCACTTCATATGAGAAGTCGACGTGCCCCGGTGTGTCGATCAGGTTGAGGTTGTAGGTCTCCCCGCTCCTGGCCTTGTACTGAAGTGCCGCCGTCTGCGCCTTGATGGTGATGCCGCGTTCACGCTCGATGTCCATCGAATCGAGCACCTGCGCTTCCATTTCACGGTCGCTCAAGCCGCCGCATCGCTGGATGATGCGATCGGCCAGCGTGCTCTTGCCGTGGTCGATGTGCGCAATGATGGAGAAATTTCGGATGTGATCCATGAACCGCTAACTTGATCTAAGCACGCAACTCGCGTGAGTCGCAACGACGCAGTCGTTGCCCGCGAGAACTCACATCGCATGCGATGTGAAGGTAAGAAGCCCGTCTCAAACAAAAAAGGAGCTAAAAAAAAGGCACGTCAAAAGGAGTGACGCGCCTTCCAACAAAACGTATGGCAACTGCTTGTTGGGCTTTCATTGTAGCCAAAAGCACCCCGCTGAAAACCGCGTCATTGCTTGATTTCTCGTCGTTGCGAGCTGCCAACATCAAGAACCATCCACAAGTTATCAACAAAAGCATGTGGACGGTCTGGGGATATTTTTCGACCCCTGCGCTCGTTGCAAAAACCAGCGGTAAAAGCATTCGCCACCGACGCGATTCTATCGGCCGGCCAATTCAATCCGTTGCTAAATCAGCATGTTTGCACCTACTGACTTTTCGCAATCCAGGAGCGATGGGTCGCATTGCCCTTGCTTCCGGGCGTCGGCGCTTTCACGACATGGAAAGACCCGGTGTTTCGGTCAACTGGTAGAGCCTCGGAACTCTCCGGAGCCCCCGACTCTCAATCAGCGTACCGGTCGAATCACCACGTACGTGACCCATTCTCCTCGCCGCAATAGCACATTTACCGCCTTGGTCTTGTCAATCTTGGCGACCACACCCTCAAATTGCTTGGCGCTCGTGATCTCGACGTTGTCGACCGCAAGGATCACGTCGCCTTCTCGTACATTGGCGCGTGCCGCGGCACCTTCGACCGACTCCACGCGAACGCCACCTTTGACCTTCAACTCGCGGCGTTGCACATCGGTGAGATCGACCACGCCAACACCCAGTGCGCCAATCGCAGCAGGCGACTTGCCCTCGGTGCCGCGGTCACTTGACTTCTTCGCTTGTTCGGATTCGAGCTCAGCCACTGTGATGCTCAGGTCGCGGTAAGCGCCGCGCCGGAAGACCTGCATGGTCGACTTGCTACCAGGTTTGGTTCCACCGACGATCCGCGGCAGATCACCGGCCTTCTCAATGCTGCGGCCATCGAACTTGGTGATGGTGTCCCCAGCCTCGACGCCGGCCTTCTCGGCCGGTCCGCCACCTTCGACGCTGCGAACGAATGCTCCCATTGCCCGGCCCAAGCCAATGGACTCGGCAACCTCCTTCGTCACCTGATCGATCTGAACGCCAATGCGCCCACGAATCACGCGACCGCTCGTACGCAGTTGTTCGGACACCCGCGAGGCTTCGTCGATGGGTATCGCGAACGAGATACCCATGAAACCACCCGAGCGGCTGTAGATCTGCGAGTTGATGCCGACCACCTCGCCGCGCATGTTGATCAGCGGCCCACCCGAATTACCCGGATTGATGGCAACGTCGGTCTGGATGAAGGGCAGAAAGTCGCCTGTATCGCGCGCCTTCGCACTCACGATGCCAGCCGTCACAGTATTTTCGAGCCCGAAGGGAGAGCCGATGGCGATGACCCACTCGCCGACCTTCAGCCGGCTCACATCTCCGACGCGAACCGTGGGCAGACCGGTGGCTTCGATCTTTACGAGTGCCACGTCGGTGCGCTTGTCGGCGCCGATGATCTTCGCCTTGAACTCGCGACGATCGGTAAGCGTCACGATGACTTCGTCCGCCCCGTCGACCACATGTGCATTCGTCATCACGTAGCCGTCGGCGTTCAGAATGAAGCCCGAACCGACGCCGCGCTGCTGCGGCTCTGCATCGGGCTGAGGCTGTCCGCGTCGCGGCTGCGGCTGCTGCGGAATGGGCACCCCAAATCGACGGAAGAACTCGAGCAGGTCTTCGTCCATTTCAGGTCCACCAGCACCGCCGCGACCGGCACGTGCCCGCTCGGTGGTACGAATGTTGACCACCGCGGGCCCTACCTTCTCGACCAGTTCGGTGAAGTCGGGTAGGCCGCCTTGGGCGTGCACTGGTTGCGTCGCGAGAGATCCGCCCACGACCAGGCCCACAACCAGCGCGCTCGACAGCACGGCACGGTTCACGGATGAGAAAAACGATTTCGGAATTTGCAGTTGCATGCGATAAGCCTCACCAGGAACACCACATCACCGAGCCCGCGAACGCGACCTCGCCGCCCAAACGGCAACGATGATGAACTCGGGGATTAGGGCATGGCCCAAAACAATTTCCCGTTCTGGGCCATGACCTTATTTCTTTCGCTCCAGAGCGTTAGCGAACGCCTTCAACGTCGCCGCAGGCACATCACCCACCAATGTGATCCACCAGTCGCCCTGACGTCGCATCAAGGTCTGAGTGGCCCCCATCGTGGTCAGCATGGATCTGGTGTGACGCTCGGAACTGAAGGGCTCAATGAAGACCGATACGTAGGTCAATCCGTCAGAGAAGATGGTTTGCAAGGCCTGCTGCCCGTCCGGCGAGGGCTCGTCCTGCGCAACTTCGAGGGGACGCTTGATGCAGCTCACCTGCCTGAAGCCCGGCACGTTCTGGCGCAGTGTCCAGCCTTCGGCTTCGAGCTTGGTCGGCACGAACGCAGGCTTGAGAATCTTGTAGCCTTCGAGCCTCTTCATCGGTCGCAACACAGCATCGGGCTGCGAGCGCACATCGATCGCCACATCAGAAAACGCGGAGGTTTCAAGGACCTCGCCGCGCTCGCCCAGCACGTCGGCGCGAAGCAGCAAGCCAGACACCTTTTCCGACCATAGCCGATAGCCGAAGCGGAATGGATCGCGCGGCTGCAACATCAGCACGCTCGCTTCATGCCCTGCCACGCGCTCGAAACCTTGCGTGCGCACTTCGTAGAAGTCGGCGATACGGTCATCGCCGACCTGGAGGAGCGCGGGAAAGGAATTCAGAAGGTCACGCTGCTCGACCAGCGCGACATGGGCTTTTGGCCACAGCGTGTGTACGACGTCGTTATGGCGGAACACGTGGCGGGTCTGCCCGTCAAGCGAATCGATGCGCTCGAATTGGTTGCTGCCTTCGCAGAAGTGGGCAATGCGTGCACTTGACACGGCACCACCCGCGCTAACCACAAAAGTACCTTGAAAGTTGCGATGGCTCGCCGCGTCGTGAATTCGCATCAGCCAAGAGCGCACCTCCTGCGGTTCAACGGGCGATTGAGACTGCGCGGTCGCGATGGGCAAAAACGAACACAAGGCGCCGACCATCGTCAGCGCGAGCAGAGGTCGGTGCAGCATTGGGTTCAGTGATTGGGTGCTTCGGCGGCCGCGTTTCGCAAGAAGCCCGACGGCACGCCCAGCGCCGAAGTACCGGCGAACTGCTGGTGGGCGGTGAGGTAGCGGTCGACACGCGTATCGCGAATCATCTTGCCGGTGAGGACGACGGTTTGGGGTTCGAGGGAGGCGTCCGCCGCGGTCAAAGTCGGGACGTTCGCGACCTGTGCAGTCGATGTGCCGCCAAAGCCGATGCGGGCGAACAAGGACTCTGCGGAGCCTCCACCCGCGGGCAATGGCGAGCGGGTGACGAGCAACGCGCCCGTCACGAGGACAAAGCCTGCAGCGACGGTCGACGGGGCAATCCAGGACCAGCGCGAACTGCGGGTGCCGTTGGCCACGAGGGGTGCGGCATGTGGCTGGGTGGCGGGATCGACCGGCACTTCCAACAATGGTTTGGGCGCCAGCACCACCGGTTCGACGGCGAGACGCGAGCGAAGAGCAGCCAGGAAGGCGATGTCGCGAGATGGCGATGAGGACAAGTCTTCGGATCGAAGGACGTCGCCGATGAGCTGGTATGTATGCCAGGAGGCCCGCGCGTCAGCATCGTCGCGCCAGGCGGTGCAGGCTCGCGCAGCCTCGATTGAATCGAGTTCGCCGTCAACCAGGGCAGACAGTTTTTCCAGTGCCGACGGGTCGGCCTCAGATCCGATTGACATGTCGTTCTCCAAATCCAAACGTCTGGCCTATCACCGAGTTCGCCACTTTACTCACCAGCGTTCACCTTCCCGCGTGTCCAGCAACGGCCGCAAACGAGTCGCAATGGCTTCCCGGGCACGAAAGATACGAGAACGCACTGTTCCAATCGGGCAATTCATCAACTCGGCGATCTCTTCATAGCTCAGTCCTTCGATCTCTCGCAGCGTGATCGCTTGTCGCAAATCGTCTGACAAAGCTTCGATGGCGGCGTTCACGGTGTTGGCAATTTCCTTGCTCGCCAACAACGCTTCCGGTGTTTCGCCGTGGCTTAGTTCGTTTTCAGTACGGTAAGTTTCATCGTCCTCGTCGCGGGAGGCACGGGCTGATTCAGTGATCAGCGGATCGCGCTTGAGTTCCACCAGCGTCTTTTTCGCGGTGTTGACTGCAATACGGTACAGCCAGGTATAGAAGGCACTCTCGCCTCTGAACTGGGGGATCGCCCGGTAGGCGCGGATGAAGGTTTCCTGGGCGATGTCTGGAATGAGGTCCACGTCTCGAACCATGCGGCCGATGAGCCTCTCAATGCGTCGTTGATATTTCACGACCAGCATCTCGAAAGCGTTGACGTCACCACGCTTGACGCGTTCAATCAGCGGTGCGTCGGCGTCAGGGACGTTCATTCTTTTGATTTCGGGGGCAGTGCTCTGTGCGGACACTGTCATCGCCTTGGGCGGAACGCGCGGAATATACCGCACAGCGCATTGCATGCCACGCAGACTCAATGCCATGGCGCTGGACAGGAATCCAGAGGTTTCGGCGACCGCTGGGTGCAAGATCGTGCTCGAAGCGTAGCAACATCCAGACGCCCAGATCGAGGCTGACTTCCAGGTGTCCGGGCCACGGCTCTTCGCCCACAGACGAAGCCGGACCAAGATTCCACCGCTGGGTGTCCCAGCGAAGGCTGATAGCTTGGCGGCGCATAAGCGTCGCGCCGGCGAGAACAATGACGATAGACGCGGCCGAGGAGATGGCACGAACGCCCACAGAGGTCGATCCACCTTCGGCCAATGCAAACGCGACCAACGAGCCCACCGAAGCAAGAAGCAGGACGGCAATCGCACATCGCCAGACGCCGAAACGCCGGATGGTGATCTGGAATGCCGGGGACGCGCGCATTCGGCGCAGGACGTGGCTGCTAATCAGGCGCGCTTGAACACCAGCGTGCCGTTGGTACCGCCAAAGCCGAAGTTGTTCTTCACGGCCACATCGATCTTCATCTCTCGGGCCGTGTTGGCGCAATAGTCAAGATCGCACTCGGGATCTTGATTGAAGATGTTGATCGTAGGCGGCGACACCTGGTTGTGAAGCGCAAGCACCGTGAACACGGACTCGATGCCGCCGGCGCCTCCCAACAGATGGCCGGTCATTGACTTGGTCGAGTTCACGACCAGCTTCCGGGCGTGGTCTCTGAAGGCGAGCTTGACTGCGTTCGATTCGTTCAAGTCACCGAGCGGCGTGGACGTGCCGTGGGCGTTAAGGTACTGCACTTGGTCTGCGTTAATACCTGCGTTACGCAGCGCAGCCTTCATCGATCGCTTCGGACCATCGACGTTGGGGGCAGTCATGTGGAAGGCATCAGCACCCATGCCGAAACCCGCCAGCTCTGCGTAGATCTTGGCGCCGCGCTTCTTGGCGTACTCGTACTCCTCGAGCACCAGCACGCCGCCGCCCTCGCCGAGCACGAAGCCGTCGCGGTCTTTGTCCCAGGGCCGGGACGCAGTGGTCGGGTCTTCATTGCGGGTGGAAAGCGCACGCGCCGCGGCAAAGCCGCCGATGCCCAGCGGTGACACCGTTGATTCGGCGCCGCCGGCCACCATCACGTCGGCGTCGCCGTATTCGATCAGCCGCCCTGCTTCGCCGATGCAATGCAGGCCGGTGGTGCAAGCCGTGACGATCGCGAGGTTCGGCCCTTGGAAGCCGTACTTGATCGACACATGGCCTGAGATCATGTTGATGATCGAGGCCGGCACGAAGAACGGAGACACGCGACGCGGACCGCGAGCCTCCAGTTCAGCGTGGGTTTCTTCGATCAGCGGCAAGCCGCCGATTCCAGAGCCGACCAGACAGCCAATGCGTTCGGCCTGTTCTTCGCTAAGCGCGTCGTTGGTAGGCAGGCCTGCATCGCGCACGGCCTGAATCGACGCCGCCAATCCGTAGTGGATGAAGGTATCCATGTGCCGGGCTTCTTTCGCCGGGAAATAATCCTCGACGTTGAAGCCCTTCACCTCGCCTGCGAACTTGCAAGCGAAGTTCGACGCATCGAACTTGGTGATGTTGGCAATGCCTGAGCGGCCAGCCAGCAGGTTGGACCAGCCTTCTTGCACTGTGTTGCCTACAGGGCTGATGAGCCCCAGGCCGGTGATGACGACGCGACGACGGGTCATGCGATCAACCTTAGATCTCAGGCCTTCTGATGCTTGACGGCGTAATCGATCGCCAACTGGACGGTGGTGATCTTTTCAGCCTCTTCGTCGGGAATCTCGATGCCGAATTCGTCTTCGAGGGCCATCACCAGTTCCACCGTGTCAAGCGAATCAGCGCCGAGGTCGGCTACGAAAGCCTTTTCATTCGTCACATCGGACTCGGGCACGCCAAGTTGTTCGGCAATGATCTTCTTGACACGGGATTCGATATCGCTCATGACTCCTCCAGGAGTGTTTACAGAAACAGCCCGGGATTCTAAGGGGTGTGGGATGCCTCATCTAAGACACCTCACAACTCCATCCGGCCAGGCGGGTCCGGGGTAATTTATTCGAGCTTCAGCTCATGAACATGCCGCCGTTGATGTGCAGCTCGGTTCCGGTGATGTAGCCGGCTTGCGGGGAAGCCAGAAAAGCCACGGCATCAGCGACTTCGGCGGGCGCCCCCAGGCGCCTAAGCGGGATCTGTGCAAGGAGCGCCTTCTTCTGGGATTCGGGCAGGCTGTCGGTCATGTCTGTGGCGATGAAGCCCGGCGCCACGCAGTTGACGGTGATGCCGCGGCTGCCGAGTTCACGTGCGAGTGCACGAGTCATGCCGGCGACACCCGCCTTGGCGGCGGCGTAGTTGGCCTGCCCCGGGTTTCCGCTGGCACCCACGACCGAAGTAATGTTGATGATGCGGCCGTAGCGCTGCTTCATCATCGTGCGCATCACGCCTTGGCTCATGCGAAACACCGCCTTGAGGTTGGTGTCGACGACAGCGTCCCAGTCGTCGTCCTTCATGCGCATTGCAAGAGTGTCGCGAGTAATGCCGGCGTTGTTGACGAGGATGTGTATCCCGCCGAATTCCTTGACGATCGCATCAATGGCGGCAGCGAGCGCGAGTGCATCGTTCACGTCGAGCTCGATGCCACGGCCGCCTTGGGGCGCAAGCGCCTCGGTGATTGCCTGCGCGCCAGATTCACTCGTCGCCGTACCAATCACCTTGACGCCGCGATCAGCCAACTTGGTAGCGATGGCTTGACCGATGCCACGAGACGCGCCGGTCACGAGGGCGATCTGGCCTGCGTATTGGACGTCGCTCATTGCCGCCCCCCATCCAGCAAGGCCTTGGCTTCGGCAAGGCTCGCCGGATCGAAAATCGTCGTCGTGACGGCCTCGGGGTCGATGCGCTTGACCATACCGGCCAGCACCTTGCCTGGACCGCATTCGATGACATGCGCGATGCCTCGGGCTCGAATAGCCTGAACAACCTCGACCCAGCGCACTGGCCCAAAGGCCTGGCGGTAGAGCGCGTCGCGGATCGCAGCGACTTCGACCTCGGCTTTCACGTCAATGTTGTTAATGACCGTGATTTTCGGTGGCGCAATGCCGACGCCGGCCAGTCGGTCTTTGAGATGCTCGGCCGCTGGCCTCATCAAGCTGGAGTGGAATGGCGCCGACACCGGCAAAGGCAAGGCTCGCTTGGCACCCTTGGTCTTCAAGACCTCGCACCCCTTTTCCACGCCCGCCTTGGAGCCGGCGATCACTGTCTGCTTTATGTCGTTGAAATTCACCGCCTCAACCACTTCGCCGGTCGCCACAGTCACTTCAGCGCAACCTGCGCGAACGGCCTCCGCGTCCATGCCGAGAATGGCGGCCATTGCTCCGGCGCCCACGGGCACGGCCTCCTGCATGGCTCGGGCACGGAAGCGGACGAGGGGCAGCGCGTCAGCCAAGGTCAGCGCGCCGGCGGCCACCAAGGCGGTGTACTCACCGAGAGAATGGCCAGCCACGACAGCGGGCACGAGGCTCGTCTCGGCAAGCCATGCGCGATAGCAGGCGATGCCCGCCGTCAGCATCACCGGCTGCGTGTTGGTCGTGAGGTCAAGTTGATTCTGCGGGCCGTTTTTGATCAGGCGCCCTATGTCTTCGCCCAGTGCCTCAGAAGCTTCGGCCAGGGTCTGGCGCACGGCGGCGTTATCGCCCCAGGCATCGAGCATGCCTACGGACTGCGAGCCCTGGCCGGGAAATACGAATGCGAACGAAGTCATCGCTTGTCTCTTGTTTTCTGTCGCGATTAGAGGTCGAGCAATACCGCGCCCCAGGTGAAGCCGCCTCCCACACCTTCGAGGAGCACCGTGTCACCTTGCTTGATCTTGCCTTTGCGTACCGCATCGTCGAGCGCCAACGGAATGGATGCGGCCGAAGTGTTGCCGTGTTCGTCAACGGTGACAATCACCTTGCCCATCGGCAACTTCAACTTCTTGGCCGTGCTTTGCATGATGCGGATGTTGGCCTGGTGCGGGATCAGCCAGTCGATGTCTGCATCAGTGCGGTCAGCCTTGGCAAGCACCGAGCGCGCCACATCTTCGAGCACGCCCACAGCAAGCTTGAAAACCGCCTGGCCATCCATTTTCAAGAGCGGATCACCGACGACCTTGCCGCCCGACACGCTGCCGGGCACGCAGAGAATGCCGACATGGCGACCGTCAGCGTGCAACTCGCTGGCGAGAATGCCGGGCTTCCCGCTCGCCTCGAGCACGACCGCGCCAGCACCATCACCGAAGAGCACGCAGGTGGTCCGGTCCTTGAAATCGAGGATGCGGGAGAAGACTTCGGCACCGATGACGAGCGCCTTGCTCGCCGAGCCCGTGCGTATCATCGAGTCAGCCACCGACAGCGCGTAGACGAACCCTGAACAGACTGCCTGCACGTCGAAGGCCGGGCAGCCCTGCACCTCCAGCTTTTGTTGAACGAGGCAAGCAACGGACGGGAAGACCATGTCCGGCGTGGACGTTGCGACGATGATGAGGTCAATGCTCGACGCTTCGAGTTTGGCGGCTTCCAGGGCACGCTTGGCAGCCTCGAGCGCCAAGTCGCTGGCTGCAACATCGGCCGCGGCAAAGTGGCGGGCGCGGATGCCGGTGCGTTCGACGATCCATTCGTCGGACGTTTCAATACCGTCAGCAGCGAGCCTGTCGGCGAGGTCTTGATTGGTGAGGCGGTTCGGCGGCAGGAAGCTGCCGGTGCCAGTGATACGCGAATAGCGAGCGGACATGTGATTCATGCAGTAGGCGCAGCCGCGGGCACGACGGACTGCTCTTCGTTGACCCCGGGCATGGCCGCAAGAGTGTCGAGGATACGATCATGCACCCGCTCGAGCAGGCCGTGGCGGGCGGCATCATAAGCCCGGTTCATTGCTTGCTCAAAAGCGAATGCGTCGGACGACCCATGGGCCTTGAAGACCAGCCCACGAAGACCGAGGAGTGCGCCTCCGCTGTAGCGGCGATGATCGAGCCGGCCAGCGAGCCGATTCAGCACCGGCTTGGCCACCAGACCAGCCAGCATCGTGAGCGGAGTGCGCTTGAATTCTTGCTTCAGGAAGTGGGCAATCAGCGAGGCGAGACCTTCGGAGGTCTTGAGCGCGACATTGCCCACGAACCCGTCACAAACGACGATGTCGACCTCGCCCTTGAAAATGTCGTTGCCTTCGACGTTGCCGCAGAAGTTCATGTGGCCGGCGGCACCGACGGCACGCAGCAGTTCACCGGCGCGCTTGATGGCTTCGTTGCCCTTGATCTCTTCTTCTCCGATGTTGAGCAGACCGACGCTCGGGTTCTCCTTGCCATCCACGGCCGACGCGAGCGCACTGCCCATGACCGCGAACTGGAGGAGATGCTCTGCAGTGCAGTCGACATTGGCGCCGAGATCGAGCACCGTGGTGTAGTTGCCGAGCTTGTTCGGCATGACAGCTGCGATGGCCGGGCGATCGATGCCTTCAAGCGTCTTCAGCAGATAACGCGACACCGCCATCAGCGCGCCTGTGTTGCCAGCGGAGACGCAGGCCTGCGCGACGGCATTGCCGTCTGCGCCTGGCTTGGCCAGGCTGACGGCGACCCGCATCGACGAGTCCTTCTTGCGCCGGAGCGCGACCTCGATCGGATCGTCCATCTCGACCACTTCCGTGGCTGCGACGATCGTGCAGCGCGGCCAGGCGGCGGCGGGCGCGAGCGCATCGGCTCGACCAACGAGGATGACTTCGGCTGCCGGGTGGGCATCCAAAAAGGCCTGGCAGGCAGGCAAGGTGACGGAGGGCCCATGATCGCCCCCCATGCAGTCGATAGCGAGGCGAACTTGGTGCAGGTCTGGCGAAACGGAAAAGGATGAGCTCATGTCAGGCGATGATGCGCCACACAGCCCCAGAGATGCGTACGCGCATCAAATGGAACGCCCGGCACTGCTGGCGCAGGCCGGGCGATGATGCAGCATCTGGCAGACGGCGTAACGCGCACGCGAAGAATCGCGGCCGGCTTTCGCGCTGCAGATCAGGCGTCGGCCTTGGTCTTCAGGACCTTGCGGCCACGGTAGAAGCCCGTCGGGCTGATGTGGTGACGCAGATGCGTCTCGCCAGTGGTCGGCTCGACAGCTGTGCCGGGCAAGGCAACAGCATTGTGCGCGCGGTGCATGCCACGCTTCGAGGGCGACTTCTTGTTCTGTTGAACGGCCATGGGATTCTCCTTGAGCTTCGGCGGTATGCAACTCAGCAAGATGCTGCTGCGAAATGCTTGGGCGCCGAATGGCATTCGGCAAGGCTGGTCGCAGACATTCAAGAAATGTGACAGCCGAAAAGCCGGCAATTCTAGCATCAAGCAAAGTGTCTTTCACCCGAATATGTCCAGGCTAATTGGGCGTGCTGCCGCGTTTGAGCGCCGCCAGTGCCGCGAACGGATTGGGCGCCGACCCTTCCACCACCTCGTCGTCGCCAGGGGACATCGGCAGCGGGTCGGGGCACACCTCATGACGAGGCACAAGCGGCAGGGCAAGCAGCAGTTCATCTTCGACCAGTTCGCACAGATTGAGTGAACGGGTCATGGCAAGCACATCGTCTTCGGTGTCAGCGTCGAGCTGCGCGGCCAGATCTTCATTCGCGACGAAATGGAAACTGCGCTGCGCGTTGAGCGGCGTTTCCACGGGGCCGAGGCAACGTTGGCACACCAGCGAGACACAAGCCTTCGCCTGCACGTGTAGCCACACCTCAGGCACGCTTGCGCGCCTCGGTCGGCTTTCGCCTTGGGCACTCCACTGAACCAGGTGGGCATCGGTCGGTCGAGCCTCCGAGTGAGTCGCGTCGGAAAGACGTTCCAACAAGGTCACAGGCCACTCTCCGTCGAGTGAACCGCCATCCTTGGCGAAGGCTTCGACATCGAGACGTGTCGGGTCGACTGGGCGCAGTTTCATGCCGCCAAGTGTACGGTTGACCTCAGAGGCTGAGAGTATTTCGAGCGTGTCCGAGCAGCACGTCAAAAGGCGCCTGATCTAGGCGCAAAGCTCTGCCTTAGCTCTGCCTTAGCTCTGCCTTAGCTCTGCCTTAGCTCTGCCTTAGCTC
>Ga0136846_1221998_pt1 | contig 19950 bp, 11 predicted proteins | sample HopSoiMetagenom2_FD_96841 | JGI IMG/M metagenome (GOLD analysis project Ga0136846, IMG submission 96841) | Grasslands soil microbial communities from Hopland, California, USA - 2 Assembly 2016 (version 4) | ecosystem: Environmental > Terrestrial > Soil > Grasslands | place: USA: Hopland...
AGCGGGCGAGCCGAGCGGACGGACTGAGGTCATACGGTGTCGGCACCTCGGCGTCGTAGATGTAACGGTCGAAGATCACCAGGCGGCCCGCGGCCGAGAACGCCAGACCGCGCAGATAGCGCCCCCAGATGACCACCAGCCGACCCAGGCGCACTACTCCAGGGAGTCGCACCTTGTCCACCCGGCGCAGCCAGCCCCCGGTCAGTCCCATATACACCTGGGCCATTGGCAGCGGCACCGTAGAATTCAGTCCGGCCGCCAGCGTGGACTTTCCGGCCCCGTCCGGCCCGAGCAGGGCGACTCGCACACCGCGGGCGAGCCACCATCCGGCCAGGCTGGCCGGGAGCCGGCCGACCGCCGTGACCACCCGGGAGGGGAGTGACGGACCCAGCCCGCGGCACTGAGCCCGCCACCGGCGCCCGAGCGCCTCCAGCTGCTCCCACTCGCCGGTGCGCGCCGCCGTGCGGATCGCGTCGGGCGACCAGCCCGACGGAATTCGTCGCTCCACCGCATCGCCCAAAGGACTGCCGGCGAGGGTGGCGAGTATGCCGAGCCGCTCTCTGTGGCGCGCCGGTATGACCCCATGGTCAAGGATGCAGTGCAGCAGGATGGTCCAGAACTCGTCGGCGGGATCGAGCCTGGAGTCCGGCGTCCGTCGCTCCAGCAGCGCCTCCGCAGTGCCGGTGCGAAGCACCTGCCAGGGGCCGTAGGACAGCTCGGTCACGCAATGCAGCCAGACCCAGCGGCCCGCGGCCTCGTCGTAGGCGAGGAGATGGGTGCCACGGTGTACCCCGGGTAGCGGCACCAGCCCCTCAGACCGGGCCGCTTCTCGCGCTCGACCTAGATCGTCGGGGTGCAGCAGGAGGTCGATGTCCGCGCGGGCGTCTCCCGGCGCCGGCTCGCGCAGCAGCGCCCAGCGTACGCGGAGCCGATTCCAGGCATCGAAAACCTGGGTCTGGAGGTCCGCCGTCATCGGCTCAGCCGTCATGAGGAGAAGCGAGCAGCGCGGCGTACAATCGCTCGAACTCCGCGGCGGGCGCATCCCACGTCAGGTGCTCGGTCGCCCAGGCCCGCGCCCGAGTCGCGAGGGCAGCGCGCCGAGTCGGGTCGAGCAGAAGCTCGGCGGCGGCGGTGGCGATCGCTCCGCAATCGTCGGCGAGGACCAGCTGCTCGCCGTCCCGCGCGCCCAGCCCCTCGGCCGCGAGCCTGGTAGCGACCACCGCTTTGCCGGCTGCCAGCGCCTCGGCCACCTTCACCCGCATGCCGCCGCCCAGCCGGAGCGGCGCCACCACCACGCTCGCCCGATCGAGGTAGGGACGAACATCGGAGACCTCGCCGGTGATTTCCACGCCGACACGCCCCCGGAGGTCCGGGGGGTTGGGGCCTACGAGGCGAAGCACCGCGCCCGGCGCGCGCGTCCGGACCCGCGGAAGTATCTCACGTACCAGCCACTCGGCAGCGTCGGCGTTGGGTGGATGCATGTAGTTCCCTACGAACAGCAGGCTGGGCGGCTCGGCGCCGATGGGATCGGCGGCACGCTCGGGCAGGTGGACACCCAGCGGAATGCACACGACAGGGGTCCGGGCCCCGAGCGGAGTCAGGGCCGCTCGGTCCCGCTCCGTCAGGGCCACCACGACGTCCGCCGACTCCATGGCGCGCCGCTCATAGTGTCGCCACGCCCGGCGGTCCAGCGCCCCAAGCAGGCGTGCGGCGCCCTGGCGCCGACCGGCCCGGTCGCCCGCGGTCGCCGCTCCCGGCTCGAGCTGTCGCAGGACCTTCTTCGCCTCCGGACCTGCCGTGTCCAGGTACTGTGCCATCAGGTGATACTCGGCCTGCACGATCGCGGGGCGCCAGTCTCGTCGGATTTCCTGTACCGCCCGTGCGAACGCCGGCACCCGCCACCGGCTGACCCACATCGGCGTGCTTCCCAGCAGGCCGGCGGCCACTCGGAGGTCGGCGCCGACGGCACGAAGTCCAGCGTCCTCACGAGGCCGTGGCACCTCGCGGACCAGGGCGCACGCCGCGGCGAGAGTGGGGTCGGTGGGAGGGTCCCCGTCCGAGCGAATGCTCAGGATCCCGACCGCGCGGCGTCGCGCCAGGCGCTCGACCAGTTCGGCGATCGCCCGGCTGCCACCGTGGGTGGCGTCGAGACGAGGGGGGAACGGCGACAGGACCAGAAGTCGGGTCGCGGTCACGACCCGGTAAACGTCCTCGTCAGGACCTCGCGCCACACTTCACGGTCCTGGGCAAGACGTTCCCGCCGCGCAGCGCCACGGCTCAGATGGAAGCGCAGGCCGTCGCGCAGCAGCCAGGCCCGCGCGCTGAGCCGGACCACCACCCGCGCCAGCGCGAGCCGCACGCCGCGGTCGTGGTGACGATGGAACGCGAGCGCGCTCAGAGTGAGCCGGACCAGCATCTCCTGCCGCCGCTGCCGAGTGGCGGCGCCGCCCACGTGCATCACGCTAGCGCACGGCACGAAACGGGTGTCCCACCCCGCGCGCCGCATCCGGTAGCAGAGGTCCACCTCCTCGTAGTACATCACGTAGGATTCGTCGAACCCATTCACCGCCTCGTAGGCTTCGCGCCGGATCGCCTGGGCCGCGCCCAGGACCCAGGGGACCCTCCGCTCCTGGTCGTGCTTGAAGTTGAGCGGGTACTGCTCCCTCAGGCCCGGCAGCCGGCTCACCAGCCCGGACATGGGCTGACGCTTGAGCAGCGAGATGTAAGGACTGGGGAACGGAAAGACCGATCGCTGCAGCGAGCCGTCCGGATTCTCCAGCTTGGGTCCGACGACCCCGGTGTGTGGCCGCTCGTCAAGCGCCTCGCTCAGCGCCGCCAGCGCGCCGGGTCGTACCTCGGTGTCGCTGTTGAGCAGCAGGACGTACGGGGCGCGGCAGAGCCGGAATGCGATATTGCTTGCCGCCCCGTACCCCGGATTGGAGGGTAGAACCTTGAGGCGAACGCTGGGAAACTCCCGCCGGACCATCTCGATGCTGCCGTCGTAGGAGCCGTTGTCCACCACCACGATCTCCTCGGCGCGCTCCGCCAGGCAGCTGGCGAGGCAGGCGCGAAGGAGGTCACGGGTGTTCCAGCTGATGACCGCGACCGCCATGCGGGTTACACGCTGACTTTGCTCGGGGCCATCTGCGGCCCGCGTATGTCGCAGGTTGCAGTCCCTGATCTCCCCGCTTACCGGCGCCGACGGCGTTCCGATCCCCTGCCCTGCCTCCACACTGGTTCGCAAGTGCGCTCCCCGTAACCATATGGGAAACTGCTGCCGGCGGGATGAAGCTCGCCCGGCATTCCCGAGGAGCAAGACTCAAGCCCGGGCAGAACCTCCGAGCAGGCCCGCCCAACGGGCCCAGGCTTCGGTGAGCGACAGCCCTGCGGCGAGACCGAACTCGGGTCGGTAGCCCAGCAGCTCGCTCGCCTTGTCGATGCGCACCCGCGCCCGTTTCGCCAGGTAATCCACCAGCCAAGGGCGCATGGGGCCGAGGGACGGCTCCGCTTGGCCGACGTCCTCTGCCGCCCCGGGCTCGGCCCAGCGCTCGGCAGCCTGCAGGCGACCGGGGGCGAGCCTTTCAGCCAGGCCCCGCAGCCAGAGTCCCTCGCGGGTGGCCAGCAGGCGCTTCCGTATGGTCTTCTCCCGACGGAGGAGGGCCAGCGCCTCGCTGGCGAGCCAGGGGCGTCGGCGCGAGGCATCCCAGAGCGCGCGCGCTTCGGAGGCTGACATCGGCACCAGCCGGTCCTCGGCCCCGAGCATCCGGGCGAACCCGCCGAAGAACTCGGCCCAGGTGGGGTGTTCCGCGCCGGACACCAGAAAGCGCTCGCCAGGTGCGCGCGGCGAGGTGGCCGCGAGCAGCAGTGCAGTGACCGCGTCGTCCACGTATACCGCGTTGCAGATGCCCCGCCCTGCCTCGACCAGGATCATCCGCGCAGTCCGAAGCTCGTCCAGAATGTCACTGCCGTGGACTGTCGCGAACGGGCCGTAGACCACGGTGGGCTGCACCACGGTGACGGCGACTCCGCGCGTCCGGCCCAGCTCCAGCGCGAGCCGCTCGCCGGCCAGCTTGGCGTCCGCGTAGGCATCGCCGGCCGGGGCATCGGCCGTGCGCTCGGTGACGTCGCCCTCGGGCGGGAGATCGTACACCGCGAGCGAGCTCACCTGGACCAGCCGGGCGGCACTGCGGTCGGCCCCCTCAATCAGGTGACGCACGCCGTCTACGTCGGTCGCGCGCCGCCGGGCAGGATCGCCGCCGGTGCCCTTGGCGCAGTTGAACAGCACCGCGCATCCATCGGCCGCCTTGGCCACCGACTCGGCATCCAACACGTCGCCCGCGACGACCTCGACCGGCAGGCGGGCGACGCGGGTGGCTGCGGCGACCCGCCGGATCAGCACCCGCACCTGCGCCCCGTGCTCCACCACCAGCCGCTCGGCGAGCCGGCCACCGAGGAAGCCGCTGGCCCCGACGACCAGCACCCTGCGGCCACGCAGGGCTTCCGAGCCGGTCACCGGCTCACCGCCATGCGTGCCTCGGGCCAGCTCCAAGGGAAGCGGAGAGAGGCCCGCCGGGCGTAGCATCCTTCCACCAGAGCCACGGCGCGCCGTGCCTCGCTGCCGCTTACCAGCGGGGGCGCACCCGCGCGTACCGCTCCCACGAAATCGGCCAGCTGTCGGTCGAAGACCGTCCGGAGGGGTGCGCGCTCGAAGCGTGGGTCCATGGCGGTGCCCACGAGGTCGCCGCCACCACGTGGCGTGAGCCGCACCATCGCGGGCTCGAACACACCGATCTCCAGGGTGCCGCGCTCGCCCTCCGCGACCAGGGTGTCGCGAAGCAGGCGGGACCGGCTCAGCTCGACGTGAACCGGGGCGCCGCTCGCAAGACGCAGCTCCGCTTCGCATTCGGATTCAACTCCGCCCTCGGCGTCGTCCCGATACGCGACCGGCTCGATCTCGCCCAGCCACCAGAGCATCAGGTCGAAGAGGTGCACCCCGAAGTCGAGCAACACCCCGCCACCCGCGCTGGGCGAGAGCACGGCGGTAGATGCGTACGGCCATCGGCCTCCGGCGCTTTGCCGGAGGTCCACCCGGGTGATTGGTCCCAGCAGATCCGCGCTGAAGATGTCCCGTGCGAGGCGGGCGACCGGGAAGTGACGGAAGTCGTGCCCTACCGCGAGCACCACACTACGCTCGTGCGCCGCGGCCAGCATCCGGTCGCACTCCGCGGTGGTGCGGGCCATCGGCTTCTCGACCAGCACGTGAACGCCGGCCCGGAGCAGGGCGGTCGAGATCGGCTCGTGCCACGCGTTGGGGACCGCGACGAGCGCGGCGTCAACGAGGCCGATCATCTCACGGTATTCCGCGAAGGTGCTGCCGGTGCCAGCGCGGGCGGCGAGCGCGGCCGCGCGGGTCGGGGCGGTATCGGCGAAGCCGACCAGCTCGACGTCAGGTGAGGCTTGTAGGGACGGCAGATGATAGCGCTCAGTGACCGCGCCGCACCCGATGACGCCGAACCGAAGTCGAGCGCCGCCGGGGCGCAGGGATGGCATGCCGGAAAATAGAAATCACCCCGCCGGCCGACAACGGCGGTGCGTTCGGGCTACCTACTTTTCGTGCTCGACCGTAGCGGGTGCCCTCCCCGCGAACGACCGTGGGGGGCCTTCAGTCACCAGCTCATCCGCGGCCGCGGGGGACAAGGCCCGATCGATAGAGGCACGCAGCTGCTCAGCCAGTTGCCCGACGAACGGCTCCTGCATCAGAGCGAGGTGATGACCGGCGACCCGGCGGACGTCTACTCCCCCGTCAGCCAACTCCTCCCACCCGAGCGTGGGTGTGCCGCTCTTGGCGGAGGGCCGGTGCGACAGGAGCAGCGTGATCACTCCGTCAAAGCGCCCCGGCCGGTAGGCTCGGGTTGCGTGCGCCAGTACGCCATGGCGTTCGCGCAGCACCGGAAGCAGGGGCCGGCGAAGGCGGACCGACAGCCGATAGGCCGGCATCCCGAGCGCCCGGACCAGGATCTTGTTGGCGCGGTCCCTCAGGAAGTCGGTCAAATCCGCCGGGGCGACTCCGGGGAGCAGCTTCAGATTGCGAATGAGTCGCTTCCGGAAGCTGTTCACCGCCCGAGTCAGTCGTACCGCCGGTGAGCGTGGGCGGTGGTATCCGTGACTGGCGCCATCGATGATGGCGAGCAGGGGGACGGAGGCGCCGCTGGCCCGGAGCTGCCTGCCCATCTCGAGCGCAAGCGCGCCAGCCGCGCAGTAACCGCACAGGAGATACGGGCCCTGGGATTGGAACCTTCGCAGCTCGTCGACGTACGACCGGGCGATCTCCTCCATGGTACGCACGTCGGAAGCCCCGTCTTCGGCTACCGGCGCCTCGAAACCGAATACCGGCTGATCGGTCCCCAATCTCTGCGCGAGCCCGCGATATTCGAGCAGGTCGCCCCAGATGTTGTGGACCAGGAAGATCGGCGGACGACTGCCCAGCGGCTGCAGCGGCACCAACGCCCGGCTCTCCGGCTTGCTGAGCCGCGCGGCCCGGTCGATCTCCCCGGCGAGCGCGGACAGAGTCGGTGAGTGGAATAAGGTCGCCAGCGGAAGTCTTATCCCGAACGTCTGTTCCATCCTGCCGAAAAGCTTCACCGCCAGCAGCGAGTGACCGCCGAGCTCGAAGAAGTCATCGTTGCGCTCGATGCGATCGACCCCCAGCAGTGCGCTCCAGATCGCACCCAGCGTAAGCTCCGTCGTAGTCCGACCTTCGAGGTCCGACGGGGATGCGGCAGCAACCGTCGACTCGGCCTTGGTGGCGCGATCCTGGCCGGTGCCTTCCCCGTTGCTCGGGTCAGGCGAGGCCAGCGCGGCGAAGTCGACCTTGCCGTTCGAGTTGAGCGGGAGCCGGTCCAGCCAGACGAACGTGCTCGGGATCATGTACGCTGGCAGCGATCCTCTGAGGAACTGGCGCAGCTCCTCCGAAGAAACCGCCGCATCCGGCGCCCGGACGACGTAAGCGATCAGCTCGTGAGCGCCACCGTCGGCCTGGCGCGTCGTGACCGCAACCGCCCGAAGGTTGGGATGGGCGGCGAGGTGACTCTGCACTTCTCCCGGTTCGACGCGGAACCCACGGATCTTGACCTGGTGATCCCGCCGACCGAGGAAGTCAATGGCTCCGTCGGCTCGCCAGCGAACCAGATCGCCGGTCCGGTACATCCGGGACCCCGGCTCGCCTGTAAAAGGGTCGGGCAGGAATCGCTCCGCCGTCAGGGCGGGCTCCTTCTGATACCCCCGAGCAACTCCCGCCCCCGCGATGAAGAGCTCTCCAACCACTCCGACAGGCTGCGGCCTGAGATTGCGATCCAGCACGTACACCCGAGTATTCTGGATCGGTCCGCCGATCGGCAGCTGCGCGCCATCGGTCGGCAGGGCATCGATGGGCGCGGTGGTGGCGAAGGTCGTGGTTTCGGTCGGTCCGTATCCATTGATGATCCGGCACCCGGGAACTTCCCGACGCACCCGGGCCACGTGCTCGGGGGAGACGACCTCCCCGCCCGTCATGAGCTGGCGGATACCGGCGAAATCACCACAGCGTTCGTCCACCATCAGATTGAAGAACGCCGAGGTCAGCCACAAGGTCGTGACTCGGTGGCGCCGCAGGGTCTCGCCAAGCTCGTCCAAACGCAACAATCCGGGTGGGGCGATGACCAGCCGCCCGCCGTTGAGCAGCGGTCCCCAGATCTCCAGCGTCGAGGCATCGAAGGCCACGGGCGCGAACAGGAGAAACGTCTCGCTCGCATCCAGGCAGGCGAAGCGGGCCCCCGACACCAGCCGAATCACGTTCTCATGGGTAACCGCGACCCCTTTGGGCGTGCCGGTGGAGCCGGAGGTATACATCACGTACGCGAGGTTCTCGCGTCCTGGCTGCTGCGGCGGCTGGACTACGTCGCCGGCCTCGAGCTCCTCGTGGTCCAGCTCGATGAGTGTCCCGTCGAAGGGCCCGAAGCTCGCCGCCAGGTCCGCCGTGGTGATCAGCACCCGGGCATCGGCATCGCGCAGCATGCCCTGGGCGCGTGCCGCCGGGATGTCGGGGGTGAGCGGCACGTACGCTCCGCCGGCCTTGAGCACGGCCAGGAGCGCCACGACCAGCTCGGGCGAGCGTTCCAGGAGGACGCCGACCCGGCTCTCCAATGCTACCCCAGCTTGAACCAGACGGCGGCCGAGTCGGGCCGCGCGTCTATCGAGCTCGCGGTACGAGATCGACCCCCCGTCGAACACGAGCGCGGTCGCCTCCGGTCTGGCACGAACCTGCACCTCGAACAGCTCGGGAATGCTCTCCTGCTCGGGCAGCGCAGACCGGGTATCGTTCCAGTCCACCAGCAGCTGGTGGCGCTCCCGGTCGCTCATGATCGCCAGCTCGTCGACCGGCAGATCCGGGTAGCGCGAGGCCTGCTCCAGGAGCGTGCGATACCGATCCAGCAAGCGCGTGACCGTCGTCGGCTCGAAGAGCTCCCGATCGTAGGCGGCGCTCACCCGCAGCTCCGGCCCCTCGCTCACGTACAGGCCCAGGTCGAACTTGACGCCGTCACCGCCCACCGGTATCCGCTCGACTTCGATGCCCGGGAGCTGCAGCGAGCCACCGGGAGCGTTCTGCAGGGCGAAGATGACCTGGAAGACCGGGTGGTGTTGCAGCGAGCGGGGGGGCTGGAGCTCTTCGACCAGGCGCTCGAACGGCAGCTCCTGATGGGCATAGGCACCGAGGGCCACCTCGCGCACCCGTCGCAGCAGCGTCCGGAAGCTCGGCGCTCCCGCCAGCGAGAGCCGTAGCGGCAACGCGTTGATGAAGAACCCGATCAGCCGCTCCAGCTCGGTCTGGGTTCGCCCGGCGATCGGGGTGCCCACCACGACTTCGCTCTGGCCGCTGGAGCGCCCCAGCAGCACCGCAAAGCCGGCGAGAAGCGTCATGAACGGCGTGGCGCCCTCGGCCCGGCCCAGCGTTCGGAGGGCGTCGGCCAGCGCCCGGGGGAGCTCTAGCGACTCATTCGAACCCTGGTAGCGCCGGACCGCTGGACGCGGCCGATCGGTCGGTAACGTGAGCAGCGGCGGGGCGCCGGCCAACTGATTTCGCCAGTAGCTCAGCTCCTCCTCCAGGACCGCGCCCTGCAGCCGCTCCCGCTGCCAGGCGGCATAGTGCCGATACTGCAGCCGCAATGGCTCCAGCTCGGCCGATTGCCCGCTGGACTCCGCGGCGTACAGCGCGCTCAGGTCACGGTACAGCACACTCATCGACCAGGCATCGCTGATGATGTGATGGAGCACCAGCACCAGCACGTTCTCGGCGGGCCCGAGCTGCACCAGCCGCGCGCGGAAGAGCGGACCACGCGCCAGGTCGAAGGGGTGGGTCACTTCCCGGGTGAGGAGCCGCTTGAGCTCGCCGGAGTCGGCGCCTTCCAGCGGCTCGACTCGGAGGGGGAATTCCGCCGGTGCCGAGATGACCTGTACCGGCTCGCCGTCGACTTCGGCGAAGGTGGTACGCAGTGCCTCGTGCCGGCGGACCAGGGCCGTGAGCGCACGGCCAAGTGCGGCCTGATCCAGCGGTCCCCGGAGCCGAAGGGCCACCCACATGTTGTAGAGCGCGCTCGGTGGCTGGAGCTGCTCGATGAACCAGAGCCGCCGCTGAGCGAACGAGGCCGGGTAGCTCATGCGGGCTCGTCCGCGGTCTCGAGCGCGGCCACCCGATCGGCGAGCGCGTGACCCAGCGCGTCGGCCAGCTCCGCGACCGTAGAGGCTTCAAAGATGGCGCGTGGGGTCAGCGCGATGCCGAAGCGGGCCCGAATTCGGGCGATCACCCGCATGATCACCAGAGACTGGGCGCCTCGCGTGAACACGTCTTCGTGCCGTCCCAGGTGCTCCAGACCCAGCACCTCGCACCAGATTCTGGCCAGCGCCTCCTCCACCGGACCACTGGGCAAAGCTTCCACCGTCTCGTCGTCGCCCTGACGAAGCGCCAGGAGCGCCTGGCGGTCGATCTTGCCGGTGTTGGTGAGGGGCAGGTGAGGTACGAAGGTGAAGCTGCCCGGGACCATCACGGCCAGTAGCCGCTCGCCCAGGTAGGCCCGCAGTTCGCGCGACTCGACCTCGCTCTCGCGGACCACGAAGGCCGCGAGGGCCGTCCTGGAGTCATGTTGGTAGCCGATCACCGCGCAGGCACGAACGGCAGGGTGGCGCGCGAGGGTCGCGGTGACTTCGTCGGGCTCCAGCCGGAAGCCGTTGATCTTCAGCTGGTCGTCACGACGGCCCAGCCATCTGAGCGTACCATCGGCCCCGTACCGGCCGAGATCGCCGGTGCGATAAATCCGGTCGACGGGGTCGCTCCGGAAGGGGTTGGGACCGAAGCGTTCCGCCTGCTCGTGTTGCGCGTTGAGATACCCCAGAGTGAGGTGCGGGGTGCGCACGGCCACCTCGCCCACCTCTCCGATGCCGCAGAGCCGGTCGCGCTCACCCAGCACGAGAATCTGAGTCTCCCACATGGGCCGCCCGATGGGCTGCACTCCCGGCACCAGCCCGTCGTTCTCCGGGAGCAGGTGAAAGCATTTCACCATGGTGGCTTCGGTGGGCCCGTAGAGATTCACCAGGCGGCAGCGAGGGGATGTGAGCGACCGCCAGCGGCGGACGACTGCATCGGTCAACGCTTCGCCGGAGAAGCATACCCACCGTAGTGAAGGTGCCGTGATGCCCTGCTCGCCGGTCTCCGCCCACAGCCGCGCCCGTGACGGCGTCACGTGGAGGATGGTGATGTCCGCCTTTGCGAGCCAGTCGAGCGAGCGATCAGGACCGAGGTTCGCTGGCGGAAGCACCAGGGTGGCACCGGTGGTGAGAGGCAGGAACGTGTCCCGGAGGATCACATCGAACGAGATACTGCTGAAGAGGGCGACACGGTCCTCCGCGCCGACACCCAGGGTTTCCGCCTCCCAGGCAAGAAAGTGCGCCAGCGCGTGGTGGACCCCGAGCACGCCCTTGGGTACGCCGGTTGTCCCCGAAGTGAAGAACACGTACGCGGGGTCATTCTGGCCGGGCGGGTCCATCTCGGCGTTCCCGATCGGCGAGACGACTTCCGGGGCGAGCACACGGCCTGACAGGGGATCTACCTTCAGGGTAGCGAGCGCGGACACACCCGTCAGTGCAGGCTGATCGACCAGGATGCAACCCCGGGGCGCCACTTGCTCGAACATGACCTTCCTGCGGGCTTCCGGGAGGATCGGATCGAGAGGGACCATCACCGCTCCTGCCAGGAGAATCCCCAGCATCGAGGCAATCAACCCGAAGCTGGGCTCTCCTGTCACCACCACGAAGTGGCCTCGCCCCACCCCTCCAGCCTCGAGCGCCCGAGCGACATTCCTGACGGCGGTCATGAGCTGTTCGTAGGTCCAACTGCGGTCGTCCTGAACCACCGCCGGGGCGTTGGGGGTCTGAATCCAGCGAGCCGTCACCGCCTGAAAGACCAGGGGGCGAGATGCGGCAACGAGTGGCGCCGTTGGATCGGGCAGCACTGTCGTGGCTTCCGGATGGACCAGCGAGTGCGTCTCGATCGGCTGCTCGGGCGCAGCAGTGATCTGCTCCAGCAGCATTCGGTATTGCTGCAGCAGGTGCCGGATGGTCCCGACCTCGAATAGATCGGCGGCATAGCTGCAGTGGCACCGAAGGGCGTGGTCTTCTCCTTCCTCTACGCGCAAGGACAGGTCGAAGCGACCCCGCTCCGGCCGGCTGCTGGTTGGCGGCACCTGGGAGTCGGAAAGCTTGGGTTCCTCCGGCCGGGCACTGTCGAGCTCGAACAGGATCTGGAAAACGGGGTGTTGTTGATGGGGGCCGCGGGGCCGCAGCTCTTCGATGAGCTGCTCGAACGGCAGCTCCTGGTGGGCCTGGGTTTCGACCACCCGGTCGCGCACCCGCCGCAGCAGCGCTTTGAAGCTGGGTGAGCCTGACAGGGAAACCCGCACCGGCAGCATGTTGCCGGCGAAAGGGGAGCCCAGCACGACGTCAGTCTGGCCACTGTAGCGCCCCAGCAGCACGGCATAGGCGCTCAGGAGAGCCATGAACAACGTGGCGCCCTCGCCGTGGCCCAGACTGCGGAGCGCGGAGCCCAAAGCCGGAGGGAGTACGACGGTCTCGCTGTCACTCCGATCCCGTACGTTGGCTGAGCGGGGCCGGTCCGCCGGCAGCGTAAGCATCGGGGGCGCGCCGGCTAACTGTTCACGCCAGTAGCGCAGTGCCTCCTGCCACAGCGGCGCTGCCGGCCCGTCTCGAAAGTCGCGGCTCATGTGCGGGGGTAACTCCATGGCGTTGCTCGACCGCTAGGGGCGGTCCATCGCAACGCGAATGCGCGCCCGGCGCTCTTCGGTCAGGCGCGTGCGGCCCTTGGGTGAGGCCTGGTCACGAGCGGTAGAACTGACCTGTTCGCCGACTGCGCGGGGCACTGCGGTTGGTTTGAATAAAGAGGTTTGCACCGAGGCTTGAGCTCGTGCCCACCTCTGGACGATAAAGTAGAGCATCGCTTCCGGGGGCCGCAAGAGCACCCGCTGTCTGCAAGGTAAACCGCTGCCCCGTCGGCGTGAGCGGCGCAGGTCTCCCACACTGAATGAGCAAGGTTCACTGACCGACCGGCGCAAGACGCAAGGGCGCGCCCCCGTTCGGAAGACCTATGGGCGTATGTGGCGATGGCGCAACATCTTGCCGGACCGCAGACGAGTTGAACGCGTTGCTGGGCCACTCTTGACTATCGTTTCACGGCTGAATATCTCCAGAGCCGAGCTGCCGGCACTGGATTGAATCTCGCGTGGCTCCCCGCCAACTTGGTTTCGCGGCAGATGCATACTCTGCGGCACCCCTGGGGCAATCAGAAGTCCGGATAGGTCCGGGCTGGAGGCCACGCGACGGGCGCTCCTCATGTCTGGGGCCGCGAACGCAGGTATGAGATGCTTCGGGTACAGGTAGGAGATGCTTCGGGTAGAAAAATGGACGCGGCGCGCACCAGGGTGCTCGGGGCACCGCGATCTGCGGGGTTGAACACCGTTCCGGAGGGTTCTTTGGCCGAAGAAGAGCAGGACGATGCAACCGTCTACAAGGTCGTAGTGAATGATGAAGAGCAGTACTCGATCTGGCCGGCGCACCGGGAGAACGCCCCCGGGTGGCGGGATGCGGGGAAGAACGGCACTCGGGCCGATTGCTTGTCCTACATCGAATCGGTGTGGACCGACATGCGCCCGCTCAGCCTTCGACGCCGAATGGGAGATGCACCCCCTCGGGAGGACCAGGCGTGAGGCGGCGCAATCGCCTCTGGATGCACAACTTTGCATATCAGGTTTTCGCGGGTTGCTTGCGGAGGCCCGGCGGGTCTGTAGGTTCAGATCCTGAGGTTTCGCGGATGGGCGTCGAGTAATTCAGTGGCGAAAGCTGCCTTCGTGATGCTGCGAGGCGGGCGCAGACTCACCGACACTCCCACCGACAACGGCTGGCATTTAGACTCGGCTCAGGCTGCCTGATGTGAGCGGGGCCTGAGCACCGCACTAACACCCTCCAGCGACCATCGACGGAGACTGCTAGCCGGGGCCAAGCGGTGTGTCCTCCACTACGTCCGACCCGGGTGAATGCGCCAACTGAAACAGAGGAGGCAGTATGACGATCGGCTCGACGGGGCGTAAGGCGGTTCGGATTTCGGCCGAAGCACTGGTCCGGGAGCAGCCGCTGTTGCCGGACAATACTTTGCCCTGGCTCATCACTCCGGCCCAGCCCGGGGTCGATCTGGCGGAGTGGTCGGCCGCTCACCGACAGGATATTGAGGACCGTCTCCGCCAGGCTGGAGCCGTCCTGTTCCGCGGCTTCGGCATCCGATCCGAGGCGGAGCTGGAGCGCTTCATTCAGGGTTTGAGTGGCGATCTGCTCGAGTACACCTATCGGTCAACGCCGCGCAAGCAGGTCGCCGGAAACATCTATACCTCGACCGAGTACCCGGCCGATCAGCACATCCCCCTGCACAATGAGCTGTCCTACACTCGCGAGTGGCCGATGAAGATCGCCTTCTGCTGCCTCACGCCGGCGCAGCAGGGAGGGGAGACGCCGATCGCGGATAGCCGGCGTATCTACCAGGCCATCGATCCCGTCGTGCGCGATCGGTTCGCCTCGCGGCAAGTGATGTATGTCCGCACCTATGGGGGAGGGCTCGACCTGCCCTGGGAGGAAGTGTTCCAGAGCTCGGATCGGGGCGTGGTCGAAGAGTACTGCGCCAGCCACGGGATCGAGTTCGAGTGGAAGGACGCCAACCGGCTCCGGACTCGTCAGGTCTGTCAAGCGGTCGCATCTCACCCGGGAACGGGGGAGCCGGTCTGGTTCAATCAGGCGCACCTCTTCCACGTCTCCGGCCTGCCGACCGCCGTCCGCGAGTACCTCCTTTCGTCCCAGCAGGAAGAAGACTTTCCGCGAAACGCGTACTACGGCGATGGCTCGTCCATCGAGTCTGAATCGCTGGCGGAGATCCGCCGGGCACTGCAGCAGGAGACGGTGAGCTTCCCATGGGAGGAAGGTGACGTCCTGTTGCTCGACAACATGCTCGCGGCCCATGCCCGGACGCCGTTCGTCGGCCCCAGAAAAATCGTGGTGGGGATGGCGCAACCCTATTCGAGCTGGGGTTCAACCTCTTCGGCGTAGGAGACTACGTGCAGGACGGCACACTCGAAGGATTCCGTCTCTCGCCCCAGCAGGCGCACATCTGGACTCTACAGCAGTCGGGGGACGGACCGGCATGCCGTGCTCGGGGCGTGATCGCCATCGATGGCCCGCTCGACCCCGGCCTGCTGACCGCGGCCTGGGGCCGGGTGGTTGCCGATCACGAGATTCTGCGAACCGCCTTCCCCCGACTCCATGGCATGCAGCTGCCGCTCCAGGTGGTCTCGGAGGTGGATGCCCCGGCCCTCCGCTTCACGGACCTGGGGCAGTTGAACGCGGGCGAGGTGGAGCGTGCTGCCGAACGACTGCTGGACGAGGCCGCCCTGGGGGCGCCCGCGCTCGATACCCCCCCGCTCGTCGCGGTTACGCTCGTGCGGCTCTCGGGTCACGCGCACCTGCTGTTGATTGATGGACCCGCGCTGTGCCTTGACGCGCCTTCCATAGGACTCCTCGCTCGGCGACTCGGTGAAACCTACGAGGCGTGCTCGGGACACGGTCAGACCGAGCTTCGTCAAGCGGTTCAGTACGTGGATGTCTCCGAGTGGTCCCTCGAACGCCTCACGGCAGCCGACCAGGAGCATGAGGCAGGCCGGGCGTACTGGCAGCAGATGCTCGCCGGACCGACCGAGGTCCGATTTCCCTGGGAACGCCCCAGTCCACGCAGCAGTTTCCAGGGCGCGCGCATGGACTCGGTGCTTTCCGGCGACCTGGCGCCGCTCATCGGGAAGTCAGCCGCCGCCGGTGGCGCCTCGCCGGCCGAGTTTCTCCTGACCTGCTGGCAGGTCTTGCTCGTCCGCCTGACCGGTCAGCAAGGCCTTGTGTGCGGCGTGCTGCATGAGGGGCGCATCCAGCACGAATTGGAGGGCTGCCTCGGGCCACTCGCCCGGATGCTGCCAGCTCGAGCCGAGCTCAGAGGTGACTGGCCCCTCGCCGTGGCGCTGGATGCTGCGCACCGCGGTCGTGAGGCGGCCGATCGCTGGCACGACGTCTACCCGCTACCCCAGGGACACCATTTTCCGTTCTGCTTCGAATACCAGACACGCCCGACCTGGTCTGGTGCCGGCCTGCGGTTCACGGTAAAGCGCTGCGATGCTCAGGCCGACCGATACCGGCTGAAGCTGGTGTGCGCCCACAGCGAGAGCGAGCTCGCGGTGGAGCTCCACTACGATTCCTCCCGGCTCACTGCCGCGGACGCCAGACGCGTGCTTGACAGTTATGAGGCGGTGGTTGGGAGCGCGGCTGAGGCCGTCGATACGCCAGTCGGGGAGCTCAGGATTCTCGCCCCGGCCGAGCGCCAGACCATCCTCCATGCCGCGGCTGCAACCGTGGGGGGCGCGGAGCCGGAGGCCGTGCACCGCATGATCGAGAAACGAGGCCGCGATCACCCGAACCGCACGGCGGTCCGGTGCGGTGATCAGAGCCTCACCTACGGCCAACTGGATGAACGTGCCGCGCGACTCGCCGGTGAGCTCCGGGAGCTCGGCGTCGGCCCTGACGCGACGGTGGTGATCTACCTCCCTCGGTCGTCCTCGGCCGCCGTGGGGATTCTCGGTGTCCTGAAATCCGGTGCCGGGTGGCTTCCCCTCGACCCTTCCCTCCCCCGGAGCGCATCGAGTTCATGTTGCGGGATACCGGCGCCGGAGTGGTCGTCACCCAGCATCCGCTGGAGCGCGAGCCCGCGCTCCGGAGAGCCCGCTGTGTGCTGGTGGACGCTCTCGATTCTGAGTCAGCGAAGCCACCGCTGGTCGAAGGTTGGCCTTCGCACTCTGACGACCTGGCCTACCTGATGTATACCTCGGGCTCCACTGGACAGCCGAAGGGGGTCATGATCACCCACGGGGCTCTGTCCCACTACGTGCAGAGCATGCGGGAGCGCCTGCACCTGACATCCGACGATGTCTACCTGCATACGGCTGCCTTCGCCTTCTCGTCTTCCGTACGCCAACTTCTGGTGCCGCTGGCAGCAGGTGCATCGGTCGTGTTGGCGACAGCCGACGAGACCCGCGAACCGCATCGTCTGCTCGAGACGATCCGCCGAGCCGGCGTCACCATCATCGACCTGGTGCCTTCCTACCTCGGCGTCTGTTTGACCACGCTCGAGGGAATGGTGGAGCCGGAGCGCGTGCGGCTGCTGGACAATGCTCTCCGGCTGCTTCTCACCGCGAGCGAGCCGCTGCTGAGCTCCGAGCCGCAACGGTGGCGGCGTGCGCTCCCGCGGCCCGTGCCGATGGTGAACATGTTCGGGCAGACCGAAACCACCGGGATTGTCACCACCCATCCCGTTCAGGGCCAGGACGAGGAGCCGGTCGGCATCGTGCCGGTCGGTCGGCCTATCGCGAACATGCGGGTGTACGTCCTCGATGCCAGGGGGCATCCGGTGCCCAGGGGCGTGGTGGGCGAGCTCTACGTCGGTGGACCTGGGCTGGGACGGGGGTACCTGCGCCGACCCGGCCTCACCGCCGAGCGCTTCGTTCCTGACCCGTACAGCGGCGAAGCCGGTGCTCGGCTCTACCGGACCGGTGACCTGGGGTTCTCGCGGCCGGATGGTCACATCGAATTCGTGGGCCGGGTGGACACTCAGATCAAGGTGAGGGGTTTCCGCGTGGAGCCCGGTGAGATCGAAGCGGTGTTACGCCGGCACACCGGGGTGGAGGCGGTTGCGGTGGTGGCCCGCGCGCAGGGACGGGAGGATGTTCGGCTGACGGCCTTCGTGGTTGCCTCCCGGACCAGGCCCGAGCCGGCCGTACTGCAAGGCTTGGCTCGCGAGCAATTGCCGCAGTACATGGTCCCCTCGGCGTTTGTCTTTCTCGACGCTATGCCGCTCACGCCCACGGGAAAGCTGGACCGCCGGGATCTGGAGCAGCGGGCGCTCTCGCCGGAACGGCCGGTGGTCGAGCGCATCGCCCCCACCACGCCGACCGAACAGGCGCTGGCGGCGATCTGGAAGGAAGTACTCGGGGTGGACGAGGTGGGAGCTCGAGACGACTTCTTCGACTTGGGAGGAAACTCGCTGCTTCTCACCCGAGCGGTGGCCCGGATCCGCCGCAGCGTGCGGGCTGACGTACCGCCGGGCGTGCTGTTCGAATGCTCGACGATCTCGGACCTGGCCAGGGTGATCGACCAGATGCAGGCTCCCGCGGGGGGCGCTGGCTGATGGGGCGGGCCATGACGGACCGAGCCCCGCTATCCTACGCGCAACTCCGGATGTGGCTGTTCGCCCAATTGGAGCCTGGGTCCTCCCACTATAACCAGCTTCGGGTTACCCGGTGGTCCGGTCCGCTGCAGGTACCGGCGCTGGAGCGTGCGCTTTCCGAGCTCATCCGCCGCTACGAGGTCCTGCGAGCACGGTTCTGGTCGGAGGACGGGGGTGTCTTCCAACGTGCCGGTGAGGCAGCGCCGGTGACGATTCCGGTAGAAGAGCTCGAAGGGGAGCTGCCACAAAGTCGCGAGAAGGCCGCCGCGCGGCGAGCTCACGCGATTGCGGGGCAGCCATTCGACCTGGAGCGGGGACCACTGGTCCGCGCGGTCTTGCTTCGACTCCAGCCGCAGGAGCACCACCTGGTCCTGGTCGTTCACCACATCGCGAGCGACGAGGTATCCGCCCGCCTGCTGCTGCGCGAGCTGACCAAGCTGTATACCGCCTACCTGCAGGGTACTGGCCCGGTCGTGGCCCCGGGCACGGGGCAATATGCGGACTACGCCGCCCGGCAACAGGAGCGGGTGGGAACGCCCACGGAAGCCGACGATCTCTCCTATTGGCAGGCGCGGCTCCGAGGAGCCCCGCCTCTTCTGGAACTGCCGACCGATCGTACCCGACCCGCGCGGGCGTCCTACGAGGGTGGAGAGGTTGGTTTTCAGCTGCCCGCGACCACGGTCGAACGGCTGGGGGCCCTGTGTCAAAGGGAGCGGGTCACCCCCTTCATGGTTCTGTTCACCGTCTTCGCGGCGGTGCTCGCCCGGTGGAGTTCGCGTACCGATCTGATCATCGGCGTGCCGATTGCCGGCCGCGCCGAGGTCGAGCTGGAGGACGCCATCGGGTGCTTCGCCAACACGCTCGTGATGCGCACCGATGCGAGCGGCGATCCGACGTTACGCGAAATGCTCCGAAGGGTGCGCGCGGCCGTGCTCGACGGCCTTGCGCACCAGGAGCTGCCGTTCGAGCGCCTGGTGCAGGAGCTGCACCCGGTGCGCAGTCCGCGATACCATCCGGTGTTTCAAGTGATGTTCGTGCTGCGCGACTTCCCGCCGCTCGACCTGGCCGCGCCTGGGATCGCCATCGAGTACCTTCCTACGGCGGATCGCGGGCGAGCCCTGGTCGACTTCGCGCTGGAGCTGGACCGTACTCGTCAGGGTTACAGCGGCGAGTTCGCCTACAACGCGACCTTGTTCGAGCGCTCAACTGTGGAGCGCCTCGGGGCGGACTATCTGGCCGTGCTCGACGCCATGCTGGAAGACCCCGAGCTGCACCTGAGCCGTCTGCCGGTGCTGAGCGGTAGCCCGCGGGAGGCTGGAAGCGATGCCACGGCACGGGCGCTCGCCGTGTTGGAGCGACTTTCGGAAGAAGACGTTCAACGACTGCTGGCGGATGCCGGAGAACCACCCGCATGACCGATATGACACCGGAAGATCTGGCCGGCCGAATCGCGGCGCTGTCGCCAGCCAAGCGGGCGATGCTCGAGGCCCTGCTCCGCCACGGCCCGTCGGAGGACACCGCCGAACGGTCGGACCCCGGGACGATTCGGCGCACCGCCATCCGGGAGGCGGCGCCGCTCTCGTTCGCCCAGCAGCGTCTCTGGTTCCTCGACCAGCTGGAGCCGGGCTCGTCGATGTACAACATGGCCCGGCGGATCCGGATGGAAGGGCAGCTCGATCGGGCGGCTCTCGAGCGGGCCTTTCAGGCGCTGATTGCGCGACACGAGTCGCTGCGCACCACCTTCCCTTCGGCCAATGGCGAGCCGTCCCAGGTGGTGGCACCTGTTCGGGATCTTCGCATGGAGTTCACCGATCTGACGGGCATGGGCCCGGAGGACCGCGATCGCGCCGCGCAGCAAATCAGCCTGGAGGAGTCCCGCGCTCCCTTCGACCTGGCGCAAGGCCCGCTGTTCCGGGTTCGGCTGCTCCAGCTCGCTTCCGAGGAACACCTGCTGGTCTTCGTCCTCCACCACATCATCTCAGACGCCTGGTCCATGGGGCTGCTGTTTGGAGAGCTCGGCGAGCTGTATTCGGCGTATGTGACCGGTG
>Ga0136846_1209819_pt1 | contig 19937 bp, 13 predicted proteins | sample HopSoiMetagenom2_FD_96841 | JGI IMG/M metagenome (GOLD analysis project Ga0136846, IMG submission 96841) | Grasslands soil microbial communities from Hopland, California, USA - 2 Assembly 2016 (version 4) | ecosystem: Environmental > Terrestrial > Soil > Grasslands | place: USA: Hopland...
GTACATCGCGATGGGCCTGCCCATCCTGACGTCGCGCTTCGGGGCGCGCGGGCTCGCGCTCGAGGACGAGAAGAGCGCGCTCCTGTTCGAGCCGGATTCCCTGGCCCCCGTCCTCTCGCGCCTGCGCCGCCTCTTCGACGAGGAGCCGGAGCGGCTGCGCGAGATGGCCGCCGCCGCCTACGAGGCCAACGCGAACGTGATCGACATGGACGTGTGCGCGCGGCCGCTCGTGGACGCGATCGGGTCCTGGGATTCCGACCACGCCGGGGAGGCGCCCGCGGCGGTGGTGGCGGCCGCCGGCGCGCCGGGGACCGCGGGGGAGGCGATGTGGCGACGATAGAGCGGCCGCACCTTCCCGCCCTCGACGGCGTGCGCGGCCTGGCCATCCTGATGGTGCTCGTCTTCCATTTCGTGGCCCAGGCCACGGCGACCAACCGCGCGGAGGCCGGCCTCAAGTGGCTGCTCTCCTATGGGCTCCTCGGGGTCGACCTGTTCTTCGTCCTCTCGGGCTTCCTCATCACAGGCATCCTCTACGACGCGCGCGCCGAGCGGTCTTACTTCAAGAGCTTCTACATGCGCCGGGTGCTGCGCATCTTCCCCTTGTACTACGGCGTGCTCGCCGTGGTGTTCTTCGTGCTGCCCCGCGTCCCCGCCCTGCAGGGCTCCGAGATCGCGGCCCTCCGCGAGCACCAGGCCTGGGCCTGGCTCTATGGAGTGAACGTCTACCTGTCGTGGCACGGTGGCTGGGTGCTCTCCTACATCGAGCACTTCTGGTCGCTCGCCGTCGAAGAGCACTTCTACTTCGTGTGGCCGTTCGTGGTGTGGCTGCTGGCGCGCCGTCCGCGCGCGCTGATGGCGACCGCCCTGGGGCTCGCCGCCGCCTCCTTCCTCGCCCGTGCGGTGGCGTCCCTGGCCGGCGTCAGCCTCATCGCGACGAGCGTGCTGACGCCGTTCCAGCTCGATGCGCTCTGCCTCGGCGGGTTCTTCGCGGTGGCCGTCCGCCAGCCCGGAGGAGAGGACCGCGTGCGCCGGGCGGTCCTGCCCATGGCGCTCGCGACGGTGGCGATCCTGGCCGCGGAGTTCGGTCTGCACCGCGTGACCGACGCCGGGCTGCTCGTCGGACGGTCGCTCCGTCCCGGGCTCTTCCGGGTCGCGCTGGCCGCGCTCCTCCTCTGGGCGCTGTTCGCGCCCGCCGCCTCCCGGACGGCGCGCTTCTTCCGCAGCGACTCGATGACCCTGCTCGGACGCTACAGCTACGGCCTGTACGTTTACCACCACTTCTTCTCGTACTACTTCCTCACGCACGGCACGGAGTTCGCTCTGGCTCGCGCGCTGGGCTCGCACGCGCTGGCCGTGCTCGTCCAGGCCGTGGTCGGCATGGCCGCGTCGCTGGCGGTTGCCTGGACGAGCTATGAGCTCTTCGAGAAGCGCTTCCTCCGACTGAAGCGCCTCTGGCCTTCGTCCCGCCCGGCCGCGGTCGTGGCCGCGGTCCCGGAGGCGGCCGTGGCCAACGTGCCGGCGCCCGCCCTGGTCGCGGCCGCGGTGAGCCCGTCGTGAGCTTCGAAGGGCAGTACGAGCCATGCGCGCGCCGCGCGCCGGGAGGATGCCGAGATGCCGAGCACTGTGCACGACAAGGGAGAACGGCGATGACGAAGCGCCCGGCGAGCCATCCCATCATCGGCGCTCTCGCCCTCCTGGTCCTCGGCGCCGTCCCCCTCATCGCGGGGGAGAGCGCCTCACCGGCCCCCCAGGCCGAGGCCGCTCCCGCGCCCGCCCCTCCGGGCCCCTACCTCATCGGGCCGGGCGACATGCTGAAGATCGTGGTGTGGAAGGAGCCCGACCTCACCGTCGACGCCGCCGTGCGGCTGGACGGGATGATCACCCTTCCCCTGCTCGGCGACGTGCAGGCCGCCGGCCGGCCGCCGAGCGACCTCGCGCGTGGGCTCGCGGAGGCCCTCGACCGCTACGTCGAGAAGCCGCGAGTGACGGTGAGCGTCAGCCAGGCCACGAGCGCGCGCGTGTACGTCGTGGGCGAGGTGTTGCGGCCGGGCGAGTTCGCGCTCTCCGGCGGCATGACCGTCCTGCGCGCCCTGGCCCTGGCCGGCGGATTCAAGGAATTCGCGCGGCGCGACGGAATCGTGATCGTCCGGACGGATCGGACGATCGTCCCCTTCAATTACAAGCGGGTCGTCGAGGGCCGGGACGTGTCGCAGAACGTCCTCCTGTCCGCGGGCGACACGGTCGTGGTGCCATGAACGACGACGAACGAGACGACAACGGACCCTCCGGGCTCGCCGGCGGAGAGGAGTCCTTCCACTGGAACCAGTTCCGCCACTTCCTCCACGCTCCCCTCCGCCGCCCGCTGCTGGTGGTGGGCCCGGCGGCGGCGATCTTCCTGCTGGCCGTCGCCGCCTTGTTCGTGCTGCCCAAGAAGTACATGTCCTCCGCCCTCGTCCTCGTCGAGTCCGAAAAGGTGCCCGAGTCCTTCATCGCGCGCGTGGCCACGCGCGACCCCGCTCAGCGGCTGGAGGCGGTGCGGCCGGAGATCCTGAGCCGGACGCGCCTCGAGCGCGTGGTGGAGCAGACCAACCCCTATCCCGAGCTCGGCAAGACGATCGCCGTGGACAAGGTGCGCGGCTGCATCGTCATCAACCTCGCCGGCAACGACGGCTTCACGATCTCCTTCACCCACCGCGACCCCTACAAGGCGCAGCAGGTGACGGACCGACTGGCCCGCCTCTTCATCGAGGAGACGGTGAAGTCGCGCGAGCAGCAGGTGGAGGGCGCGGTCGACTTCCTGGTCACCCAGGTCCAGGACGCGCGGAAGGAGCTGGAAGCGAAGGACGCGGCCGTCCGCCACTACAAGGAAGAGCACATGGGCAAGCTGCCCTCCCAGCTCGAGACCAACGTGGCCACCATGCAGATGCTCCAGCGCGAGATGCAGACGGTCGAGGAGAGCCTGATGTTCGCGCGCGAGAAGCAGGAGGCGCTGGCCCGTGGCGTCGGGCGCGCATCCGTCCCTGCCGTCTCCGCCGCCCCCGCCGGAGGAGGGGAGCTCGACGACCTCCGCCGGCAGCTCGCCGTGCTTCGCAGCCATTACCGCGACGAGCACCCGGACGTGGAGTCGCTCCGTTCCCGTATCGCGCGCATGGAGTCGCGCCTGGCCGAAGCCCGTCAGGTGGAGGGCCCGGCTCCGCAGACGCGTACCGACGACGCCGCCCTCCAGGTCAGCCGCGACCAGCTCGAGCGGGCTGGCGTCGAGGTCAAGAGCCTCGAGAGCCGCCGCGCCGACCTCCAGTCCAAGATCACGCAGATCCGCGCCAACGTGGAGGAGACGCCGCGCACGGAGCAGGACCTCGCGAACCTGACCCGCGACTACGACAAGCTCAACGAGAACTACAAGGCCCTCCTGAGCAAGCAGCTCGAGGCCCAGATGTCGGGCCGGCTCGAGCAGCGATGGAAGGGCGACCAGTTCCGGATGCTCGACCCCGCGAGCCTGCCCGAGAAGCCGGTGTTCCCCAAGCCGCCCCTCTTCCTCACCCTTGGCCTGCTCGTGGGATTGATGTCCGGCATCGGCCTCTCGCTCGTCGCCGAGTACCTCGACCCGACGGTCAAGGACAGCGAGGTGCTGCAGGCGGTCCAGGGCTACCCGGTGCTGGCCTCGATCCCGTTCCTGTCCGACCTCGAGCGCGCGACGCCGCGCCGCTCCGGCCGCGAGGGTGGGACGGAGAGCCCGGCGACCGCGGCCACGGAGATGACCTGGGGCCCGAGCCTGCCCGGCGAGCCCGAGTTCCGCGCGGCGGGAACGGTCGCTCCGCGGAAGATCGTCCCCGTGGTCGAGAGCCTCGACGATCCCAACTCCGTGGTGGGGGAGGAGATGCGCTTCTTCGGGGCCAACCTGGCCGACTTGTGCCGCCGCGGCAAGGTGAGCTGTCTCGCCATCACCAGCGCCCTGCCGGGGGAGGGCAAGAGCACGCTCAGCGTCGGCTTGGCCAGCGCCCTCGGACGCGAGCCGGGCCGGCGCGTGCTGCTCATCGAGGCCGACCTGCGTCGGCCTTCATTGACGCAGACGCTCGGCCTGCCTCCCGCGCTCGGCCTGAGCGAGTGGCTCAACGGCACGCTCGATCACGTGCCGGTGCGCGTGGTCGAGCCCGGCGGGTTCTTCCTGATCGCGGCCGGGCAGACCGGCCTCCGCCGGCCGGAGCTGATGGGCTCGACCCGCATGGACACCCTCCTGCGCGCGGCGCGCCGCCTGTTCGATCTCGTGCTGCTGGACGCGGTACCCGTCCTGCCCGTGGCCGACACCGTCCTCATGCAGGACCTCGTGGATGGGTTTCAGCTCGTGGTCCGCTCCCGACGTACGCCGCGCGACGCCATCCGCGACACGCTGGGCAAGCTCCGGCCCGACCGTGTGATCGGCGTGGTGTTCAACGGACACCGCGAGTACAAGGCCTCGCACAAGTATTACGGCTACCACCGGTATGGGATGGCCTACGGCGCGCCGATGAAGGACGCGCCCGGCCTCCTGGCCCGTATCGCGCTCGCGCTGCGGACGCGGCTGGGCCTGGCCGGGGCCGACGAGTACGGGTCGTCATAGCCTGGAGAGTGGAAGACCGGGCTCACGCGGACGAGCTGCGGTCAGCGAGCGCTGCGGTGCTGTCGCGCAGCGCTCGCGACCTCGAGCGATCCTGAAGCAACTTGGCCCGGACCGAACCGAATTCGAGAGTCCATGCGCCTTCGACGATCTCTTCACGCGGACGCGGCGCTCGGGTCTCGTATCCGCACCTGCTCGTCGCGCCGGCGCGGAGGAGTACTCGTTCCAGAACGAGTCGCTTCAACCATCACTTGAGGTTTCCGGTCAGCGTCCGGTCGCGGTGAGGATCGGGCGGCCGGAGGGCGTGACCAGGCTGAGGAAGATCCCCGCCTGCGCCGACTCGATGCCGTGGGTGGCCCCCGCCCCGCCGAGGCGGCGGTAGCGGGCCTGGCCGGAGATCTCCAGGCGGCGACCGAGGCGGCAGCCGAGCGAGGCCATGGCCTCGTCGCTCGCGCCGTAGGCGGTGGGACCGGTCGCCTGCGTCTCGGGCTGGACGTGGGTGGCCATCAGGCGGAGGGCCCACGCGCGCCCGACCGGTACCGTCGCCTCAAGCCCTCCGCGGAGCGCGACACGGCTTCCACCGAGGCCGAACGCAGGCACCACCTCGTGCCGCACGAAGGCGAGGACGGTGGAGCGCGCCACCTGGCCGCGCAGCGTCGCCCCGCCGTAGAAGCTCTTCTCGTGATCGAGGAGGACGAGGGCGGCGTCCGGCGTGTCGCTCGCCCCCGCTTCCAGGAGCAGGCCCAGGCGCGCGGCCAGGAGCCGCGTCCACTGCACGGAGAAGAAGTGGGTGAGGTAGGACCCGGTCGGACCCGAGAGCACGTCCTCGAGCGAGTAGGCGAGGGCGGCCGTGCTGCGCGTTCCCAGCCGGCGCTCGATACCGATCGTCCCGCGCGCGCTCGCTCCGGCGCTGAGCGCGGTCCCGGAGGTCGGGAACTCCGTCCGCATGTAACGCACGTCCAGCCGCAGCGAGGTCGCGGCGTCGATCCTGCTTCCCGCCGTCAGCTCGCCGGAGAGCGACCTCGTCTTCACGACGGGGAGGAGCACGCCCTGGGCGCGCAGGATCTCGGAGGTGTCGCTGTAGCCGAGCTGGCCGTCGAGGGAGGCCTCCAGGCTCGTCCGCGGCGAGACGCGGTGCGCCGCCTGCAGGCCGGCCTCCGCGTAACGGCGGGCCGGCTCCTCCTGTCCCGGGTACGCATTCCAGCCGCCCCCGCCGCTCACGCGGAACTGCGAATCCCGCCCCTGGAAGAGCCGGGCGACGCCGGCCTGCGGCACCACGGCCAGATGCCGCGGACTCGAGGTCGGCAGCAAGTCGGGGTTGCTGTCCCAGACGACGCCGGCGCCCATCTCGTACTCCCACGGCCGGAAGCGGCGTGGTGCGAACTCGTCGGCGATCAGGGCGGGTAGCGGTAGCTCGCCCGCGCCCGGCTTCGGTGGTCCCTCCGGCTGCCCCGCGAGCGGTGACGAGGACGCCACCGCGTCCGGCGCCGGGGACGCGACCGCGGCCGGCGCTGGCGATGCGTCCGGCGCCTCCGGCGAGGGCTCCGGCATCGGCGGAGGCAGGGGCAGGGTCTGGGCCCGCCCCGAGGAGGCGGCGCCAAGCAGGCTCGTGACCAGCACGGCGACGCGCCCCGCCCCCTGCGCGGCGGCCGCCGCCGCGCTCTGCCGTCGCCGCCGAGCCGCGCGTCCGCTCATGACAGCGGGTGCAGCGCGACGTCGAGGAGGAGCTTCTGCATCTCGATCACGCCGGTGCGCGTCCCTCCGCGGGAGAGCCACCAGCGCTCGGGATCGAACTCGGAATACCGTGCGGGACGCACGGCCACGCGGGTGGCATGGCCGCCCATCGCGCGGCGGAGGACGCGCCGCAGCCGGCGCGAATGGTCCGAGGTCGTGACCACCACCACCGCGGCCAGGTGGCGCTGGTCGCACCAGAGGGGGAGGACGCGCCCTTCGTCTTCGCTGCCGGTGACCGGCCGCGCGATCTCCTCCACCGCGGTCACGCCCAGGGCCCGGAGCTCCCGGGCCGAGCGGGCTCCGTCATCTTCGAAGGAGACGCCGCGGCGCAGGAGCTCGCGATCGGCCTCATCCGAGGGCCCGGTGAAGAAGGCCACGCGTCGGGCCACTCCGGCGTGGACCAGGTCCGCCGCCTCGAGCACGCCCGCGCCCCCCGCCGCCGTCGTCACCACGATCACCTCCGCGGGAGCGAGCACGCCGTCGTCCGCCACCAGCGCCTCACCCGCCGTGCGCAGGAGGGGAGCGCGCAGCGGAAAGAGGACGAGGAGGGCCGGGGCCAGGGACGCGAGAGCGACGACGATGCGGCGGCGCCCCGGGGCGCGCGGCCGCGTTGTCGCCCGCTGCGCTCGTGGGACGAGCGCCGGGGCGGGATCACGCAGTCCTATCGCGCCGCTCAGAACCGCGCCTTCCGGACGTAGAAGCCCTCCGCGAGTCCGTCCGGCGCGGCCGCCTCCATCCCACGGATGCGGGCCACCGAGCGGAACAGGTCGGGCGTGAACCAGGCCTTGGAAGCCTGCGACCGGAACTGCTCCATGAGCAGGCCGACCTTCTTCTCGACGGTGGCGGGCCGAAGGACCGAGAAGAAGTTCGGGGAGCCGAAATCGCCGTCGTACTTCGGGATCTCGTACTCGAGCAGGAGGTGGTCGCGCCAGGTGTTCCAGGTGAGATCGGAGACGAGGCGGTGGTCCTGGTGGCGATCCTCGCGATAGTGGGTGAACACGAGGTCGGGGGCGAACTGCGCCTTGAGCTTCTCGAACTCGTCCTTGACCGCGGGTCCCGAGTAGGGGAGGAAGCCGTCGCGGTAGTCGTGCACGACCACCCGCTTGCTGGCCACGCCGTCCAGGAACGCGCGCGCGGAGGACTGGGCCTCCGTCGAGCGCTCGCCGGGCGCGCAGAACACGACCCAGAGCACGTCGAGACGGCGCCGCTCGGCGGCCAGGCGCAGCAGCGTCCCCCCGCACCCGATCTCGATGTCGTCGGCGTGGGCGCCCAGGGCCAGGATGCGGGTGGGCCGCTCGCCGTCGTCGGGGAGGAGCAGCGCGTTCAATTCGCCGCCTTCGCTCCCACCGGCTCCGCGAGCTCGAGGGCCTCCACCGGCTCCAGGGCTCCGATCCCGGCGGCGGAGGGGATCGCGACCTCCGCAGCGGTGTCGCGCAGATTCGGGATGGGCCGCGCGCAGGGGGCGCCCTCCGATTTCCATACCTCCCACGAGACCTCGCCGCGCGCGTGGATGTCCTCGAGGAGCTGCTTGTCCTTGAACGTGTCCATGCAGGCCCAGAATCCGTCGTGCGGATACGCGAGCAGCTTGCCCGCCGAGGCCAGGCGTTGGAAAGGAGCCTCCACGAGCTCCTCGCCGGGCCCGATCCAGTCGAAGATCTCCTTGCGGAAGACGAAGAACCCGCCGTTGACGCGCATGCCGACGTCCTTGACGTGGCGGATGCTCTTGACCCGCCCGCCCTCGCCGAGGCTCACGAGGTGGAAGCTCTGGGTCGGGCAGACCCCGGCGAAGCAGGCCACGGCATCGCGGCTGCGAAAGTAGTCCACCATCGAGGGCAGGGGGAGGTCGGAGACGCCGTCGCTGTAGTTGGCCAGGAACATCTCCTCGCCCTCCAGGAACGGCTGCACGGCCTTGAGGCGCATCCCCACGTTGGAGTGCACGCCGGTGTCCACGAACGTGATCCGCCAGTCCTGGATGTCGCTCTGGAGGAGGTCGACCTTGCGGCCTCCCTCGCTCATGATGAAGTCGTTCGAGACCGTCTCGTCGTAGCGGAGGAAGTATTCCTTGATGCTGTCGGCCTTGTAGCCGAGGCAGAGGATGAAGTCCTTGTGGCCGAAGTGGGCGTAGTAGCGCATGACGTGCCACAGGATGGGACGGTAGCCGACGGGGACCATCGGCTTGGGCACGGACTCCGAGTAGTCCCTGAGCCTCATGCCGAGGCCCCCGCAGAAGAGCACGACCTTCATGAGCCTGACCTCCGTGAAGACGGCGTGTTCATGGGGCGGATGACGACGTCGGTGACCTCGGCCGAACGCGGCATGACGAGGGCGGCCACGATCGCCTCCGCCACGTCCGACGCGCACAGGAGAGCGCTCTCGTCGTAGGGACGGCCCTCGAAGGCGTGCACCCTCTCCTGCATCGGCGTGGCCGTGCGGCCCGGGAACACGCTCGTCACTCGCACGCCGCAGGGGTTGACGCGATCGCGCAGGCCGTCGGCCAGGGCGCGCAGCGCCTGCTTGGTGGCGGCGTAGGTGACGTTGTCGCGCCCGCCGGCCAGGGCCGCCGTGGAGTTCACGAACACGACCTGGCCTCGCGACTCCTCGAGCAGGGGTAGCAGGGCCTTGGTCAGGAGGAACGGAGCCCGGACGTTCACCTCGTACTGGCGGTCGAGGTCGTCCCAGCCCGCGGCGGCGGCGTCGCCGAGGCGGAGGGCGCCCGCGGCGTGCACGAGCACGTCGAGCCGTCCGAGGGCGTCGAAGACCTGGGCGGCCAGGCCGCGGATGGCCTCGTCGGACCCGAGGTCGCCGGCGTGGGCGAGGGCCTGGGCCGCGTGCGGCGCGATCTCGCGCGCGGTGGCCTGCAGACGGTCGGCGTCGCGTCCGGTGAGGCAGACGCTCATGCCGTGCGCGGCCAGGGCGTGGGCCACCGCGCGGCCGATGCCACCGGAGGCTCCGGTCACCAGGGCCACGCCACTGAGTCCGTTCCTCACCGCCCTTCTCCCCGCCGGGCCGATCCCGGGGCCGGGACCTCGCGCAGCAGCTCGACCGCTTCCAGGGCGGAGGCGGCCCGTCGGATCTCGGCGAAGGGCATCCGGGCGCGCTCGGCCACGTCGAGGAGCGAATGCGCGCCATCGGAGAGGTTCAGCACCCACAGCATCGCCATCTGGCTGGCCACGGCGTGGCTCTGGCCCCCGACGGTGCCGTAGAGGCCGCGGCGCCCGAGCTGGGGCTCGCAATGCGGGGACAGGTTCAAGTAGGTCTGGTTGCCTTCGAGGACCTCGATCACCTCGAGGTAGCGGCGCAGCGAGTCCACGAGCCGGTCCGGCTTCACGAGGCCGGGGTCGTCTCCCGAGGTGTGGTACTCGGGGTATTCGCCGAACGGCGTGCGCGTCAGCGAGCCGACGGGCAGGTCGAACCCCGGCGAGCAGTACTGCCGCTCGTCGTAGCCGTAGGGCGAGAAGTCGCGGACTTCGTAAGGCTCGCCGCTGGTGGCCAGGACGTGGACCACCGCGCGGTCGATCTCCGCCTGGCCGCGCCGGCTGCGCTTGTAGGTGAGCCGGCCCGCATCTCCCACGCAGGCCACCACCAGCCCGTGCGCGATACGGCGCGCCTGCTCCTCGTGGCGGGCGAGCCAGGTGATGGCTCCGATGGTGCCGGGCACGAACAGGAACCGGTAGGTGTAGCGGCGCGGCGTCTCGCCGAGCAGGTGGGCGAGCGTGGCCGCCAGCACCATGCCCGAGAGGTTGTCGTTGGCCAGCGACGGATGGCAGCAGTGCGCGGAGAAGAGGACCTCCTGCTCCGACTCCCCGCGCAACACCACCTCGCCGTAGGTGAGCGAGCCCGGAGCGAGCGTGGTGTCGATGAGGACCTCGTAGAGGCCCGGAGGGAGCGCCGAGCGCTGCTCGTGGCTGAGGCAGAAGCCCCAGTCCTCCTTGTAGTAGCTCGTCCGGTAGGGCACGCGCGTCGGCTGCTCGGGAAGCGAATGCAGATGGTCCTGGAGCTCGGCCAGGGGAACGCGTCCCCGGAAGGGCACGCTGTAGTTGAGGACGTGCAGGTTGAGACGGTCTGCGTCGGCCACCACTCTTCCATCGGGCGCGACCAGGCGGGCCTGGCGCAGCGTCCACTCCGGCGGGACCACCCAGTCGAAGACGCGCGTGCCCGTGGGCACCTCGTGCAGCTCGACCGGAGCCAGCCGCTGCAGGAGGCGCAGCGAGCGCCGAAGGCCCTCGCCGGTGATGCTGCGGCAGATGGGGTAGAGCTCGCGGACGGCGGCGTGCATCCGGGCGCCGAGCGTCTCCGCCTCCGTAGTGAGGATGGCGACGAGGTCGGCGAGGCCACCCACGGCGGCGGCAGTGGCGGGGGCGGCGCTCATGCCACCAGGCCTCGCAGCTCCTCGAGCCGCGCGGGAAGGAGATCCGGGTAGTCACGGTCGCGTGCAGAGAGGACCTCCACCGGTCCCGGCCACTCCACGGCGTGGAAGCGATCGTTCCAGCGTACGCCCCGGGCGGCCTCCGGCACGTGCGGGGCGGAGATCTGGTACTCGACCTCCGTCTCGTCTGCGAGCGAGTAGAACCCGTGGGCGACTCCCCTGGGGAGGTAGAGGGCGCGGCCGTTCTCGGCGGTGAGCTCGACGCCGAGCCAGCGCCCGAAGCTCGGGGAGTCGGGCCGCAGGTCGAGGCCGACGTCGAACATCGCGCCCCGCGTGCACCGCACGATCTTCACCTCCGCGAACGGCGGGGCCTGGTAGTGCAGGCCACGCAAGGTGCCGCGCCGGCGGTTGAACGAGACGCTGCACTGCGACAAGGCGGGCTCCAGGCCCTGAGCGGCGAGCTCGTTCGCGCACCAGGTGCGGGCGAAGAACCCGCGCTCGTCGGCGTGCCTCTCCTGCTCGACCACGAAGGCTCCGGCGATCGGGGTGGGCAGGAAGCGCACGGGGTCTCCATGGATTCCGCGTCTTCAGTCGAGGACGCGGACCTCCGGTATGGGCACGACGAACCGGCCGCCCCAGTCGCGGATGCCGGCCATCTGCGCCACGATCTCGTCCTTGAAGTTCCAGGGAAGGATCAGGACGTAGTCGGGCCGCGCCTCGCGGATGCGGTCGGGGTGATGGATGGGGATCCGGGTGCCGGGCAGGAACTTGCCCTGCTTGTACGTGCTCCGGTCCACCGTGAAATCGATGAAATCGGTGCGGATCCCGCAGTAGTTGAGGAGCGTGTTGCCCTTGCCGGGCGCGCCGTAGCCGACGACAGACTTGCCCTGGCGCTTGGCCTCGATCAGGAAGGCGAGCAGCTTGCGCTTGGTCTCTTTCACCTGCTCCCCGAAGTGGGCGTAGGTTTCGAGGCGGAGGAGGCCGGCCTCGACCTCGCGACGGCGCAGCTCTTCCGCGCGCGCGGTCACCGGCTTGCTCGCGTCCTCGGCATGGCGGGCGTACACGCGCAGCGACCCGCCGTGGGTCGGCAGCTCCTCGACGTCGAAGAGGACGAGGCCCTGGGCGGCGAAGATCCGCTCCGCGCTCAGGAACGAGAAGTACGAGAAGTGCTCGTGGTAGATCGTGTCGAACTGGCTCTCCGCCATGAGCCGCATCAGGTGGGGGAACTCGATCGTGATCACCCCGCCCGGCTTGAGCAGGAGGCGGAGGCCCTGCACGAAGTCGTCCGGCCGCGGCACCTGGGCCAGCACGTTGGCGCCGCAGATGAGGTCCGCCTGCTTGCCCTCCGCCGCCATCTCGCGGGCGGTCTCGGCGCCGAAGAAGCGCACGAGGGTCGGGATGCCCTTCGCCTCCGCCACGCGGGCCACGTTGGCCGCGGGCTCCACGCCCAGCACCGGGATGCCCTTGCGCACGAAGTGCTGCAGGAGGTAGCCGTCGTTGCTCGCGACCTCGACCACGAGGCTCTCCCGGCCCAGACCCAGCCGCTCGGTGATCATGTCCGCGTAGCGGCGCATGTGCTCGACCCAGCTCTCGGCGTAGGAGGAGAAGTACGCATACTCGGTGAAGATCGCCTCCGGGCTGACGAACTCCTGGAGCTGCACGAGGAAGCACTCTCCACACACGTAGACGTGGAGCGGATAGAACGGCTCCATGCGGTCGAGGTCCTCGCGCGCGACGTAGCTCTCGCACAGGGGAGACAGGCCGAGGTCCACGAACGTGTGCCGTAAGGCCGCGCCGCAGGCCAGGCAGCCGCCAGTGGGCGGAGCGGAGGCCGCCTCCGTGTTGGAGACCGGGGAGCGGGGGGTGGCGGTGGACATGGCGATCCTCAGGCGGCGACGGAGGCCGCGCCGGCGGTCCAGCGCAGCGCGCCATCGAGGGCGCCGGCGGCCATGAGCGAGCGGAGCTGGTCGATGCGGCGGTAGCTCGGCCCCTCGAAGTCCTCGAGGCGGAGGCCGATCGAGCCGTAGGTCTCGTAGAGCTGACGCGCGCCCGCGCGCGCGTCCCAGCGTGGCCGGAAGGAGGGCAGGACCCGCGCGATCTTGCCGAAGTCGGCGCGGTAGTTGCGGGCGTCGGGCCCGGCCCCGTCCGCAAAGGTGACCTCGCAGTCGGGCACCGTCTCCCGCACGATCTCCGCGATCTCGCGGATCCGGAAGTTCTGGTCGTCGCGGCCCACGTTGAAGGCCTCCGCCCGCACCGCTTCCGCGGGAGCGGCCAGGACGGCCAGGAAGGCGCGCGCGATGTCCTCGATGTGGACGATCGGCCGCCAGGGCGTGCCGTCGCTCTTGAGCATCACCTTTCCCGCGGTGACGGCCCAGGCCACGAGGTTGTTGAGCACGACGTCGAAGCGCAGCCGCGGCGAGACCCCATAGGCGGTCGCGCAGCGCAGGAAGGTCGGGGTGAAGGACTCCCCGGCCAGCCGCGCGACGTCGCGCTCGGTGCGCACCTTCGACTCGCCGTAGGGTGTCACCGGCCGGAGCTCGGACTCCTCGGAGACGGGAAGGTCGCCGGCGGCGCCGTAGTTCGAGCAGGAGGAGGCGAACACGAAGCGGCTCACCCCCGCCTCGCGGGCGAGCCGAGCCAGCCGCACGGAGGCGAGGTGGTTGATCGCGTAGGTCAGGTCCGGGTCGAGGTCCCCGAGGGGATCGTTGGACAGGGCGGCGAGGTGGACGATCGCGTCGAAGCCCTCGAGGTCGGCCTTCTCGACGGCACGGACGTCCTTCACGATCGTCGGGATGCGCTCCTCCCACGAGCCGAAGGTGGAGCGCCGGTACAGGTCGGTGTCGAGCCCGACCACGTCGTGGCCTTCAGCGGCGAACATCGGCGCCATCACGGTGCCGATGTAGCCGCGGCTTCCAGTCAGGAGAACCCTCATGGAGAGGGCATTCAGCATCTTCCGTACCCAGGCGCGGAGCCGGCGTATCTGGGTCCGAAGTCACGCGGATCGAGTCAGTTGTGGAGATTGCCTCCGCTTCGCTCGAGGGTCACGCGTGGGTGTGCCGGATGCCGCAAAGCGGCATCCGGATTCCCACTCCCGAAGGACGGGGAGGCACGTCGCGGACGGTCCTAAGGCACGGCGATCGCCATATCCTGCTGGATCTCGGTTGCGCTCAGGGCCCGGTTGTAGATCCGGACGTCGTCGAGCTTGCCCTGGAAGTGCTCGCCATAGACCGCGTTCCCGCCGATCCAGAGGGGGTTGGAGTTGACCTGGTACGAGCCCGTCACCAGGACCGAGGCGACCTGGGCGCCGTTGAGGAAGAAGCGAAGCTGGCTGCCGTCGTAGGTGGCGGCGACGTGGGTCCAGGTGTTGGCGGCGAGGGCGGACGTGGCGTACGCGCTCGTGCAGCAGGCCCCGTTGAAGGTGCCGCCGGCGGCCGGGTGGCTCGCCTGGTCGCTCGAAGCGGTGAAGAAGTAGGCGTCGGTCTCCTTCTGCAGGATCGTACGCCAGCCCGAGGGCGCGCTCGTCGGATATACCCAGGCCTCGAAGGTGGCGGCGCTCGTGAGGTCCAGTGAGCTCGAGTCGGCCACGCGGACGCGGTCGTCCACACCGTCGAACAGGATTGCGCCGCCGGTGTGGCCGGTCGTCCAGGTCGGCCCGTTCACGAGGGTGCCCGCGTTCCCATTCGACGAGTCGTCGGCGGTGGTCGTGCCCGTGCCTTCGTTGAACCCCCAGGCCGCGACCAGCCCCGTGGGTGGCGGCGGGGCCGTGGTGTAGGCCGCCGTATAGGACTGGGCCAGTGAAGGCACGGTGATGGAGTGCATCTGGGCGCCCGCGTCCGACCACGAGGAGAAGCTGTAGGGGCTCTGGTTCCGCGCGTCGACGGTGTGGACGAAGTTGATGAGCGTGTCGTAGACGAAGGGCGCGGTGTGCGCGACCCCGTCGAGATACAGGTTGAGCCCCGGGGGCTGGGTGCCGAAGGTGAGGTTCACCTTTTCCGGCCAGACGATGACCGATTGGGTGGCGGTGAGCCCGTCGGCGTCGGTCACGGTCAGCGCGAAGCGGTAGCGCGTGTTGCCGGAGAAGTCGTGACCGCTGGTCGGGATCGTGAACGTGCCGCTGCGCACCCCCGTGGTCGGCAGGCCGGGGTGGACGTGACCCTCGTGCAGGAAGTCGATGCTCCAGGTGAAGGCGCCCGCGGGCAGGGAGTTGCCGAGGGCGTCGGTTCCCGTCCCGCTGTAGGCGATCACGTCGCCGGCCCGGAAGAGCGAGCCGTCGGTGGGCGCGACCACGGTGGCGATCGGCGGGTTGCCGGCGTTGATGGAGAGCGGCGCCGCCAGGGTGCTGTTGACGCCGTCGGACACGGTCAGCCTCACCGTGTACCCGCCGCGCACGGTATAGGTGTGCACAGGGTTGGCGGCAGTGGAGGTGCCGCCGTCGCCGAACGCCCACGAGTACGTGAGCGGCTGGCCCTCCGGGTCGGAGGAGCCCGCGCTCGAGAAGTTCACGGTGAGCGGCTCCGGCCCTTCCGTCGGCCTCGCGTCGACGGTGGCGATGGGGGGCAGGTTGGACTGGATGAACCGGATCCGCCTGATCTTGCTGATGCCGTGGGTACCGGTGGTGTCCGAGTAGCCGAGGTCGACGTAGTAGAGAGAGCCGTCCGGTCCCTGGGCCAGGTACACGATGTCGCCGTAGGGCCCGTCCGCCGACCCGTCGAGCGGCTCGAAATTGAAGACGCCGCTCACGTTCCCGCTCGCGTCGAAGGTGAGGCGCTTGATCCAGTTCTGCGCGTAGTCGGCGAAGAAGTAGTTGCCCTGGTAGTCGGGCGGGTACTGGCTGCCGCGATAGATGAAGCCGCCCGTGATGCAGGCATCGCGGCCGCTGTGCGGGTACCAGTAGATGGGATCGGTCACCGCGGGGTTGTTGCACGGCCCCTCGCAGTCCGGCCAGCCGTAGTTCGCGCCGCGCGCGCCGAGGTCCAACTCCTCCTTGGACGTGGAGTTGTCGTTGCCGCCCACGTCGCCGATGTAGAGGCGGCCAGTAGGCGCGTCGTAGAACGCCCGATAGGGGTTGCGGAGGCCGCGCGCCCAGACCGCGTCGTAGTTGGGACCGGAGCCGTCGTAGAACGGGTTGTCGGTGGGGACGGTGCCGTCCTTGTTGAAGCGGAGGATCTTCCCGCGCGGGCTGGTGAGGTCCTGGGAGATGCCGGTGAAGTGCTCGCCGGTGGTGACGTAGAGCTTGCCGTCGTTCGCGAAGTTGAGGGCGCCGCCGTGATGCTCGGCGTTGGCATCGAGAGGGTCCTGGTAGAGGACGACTTCGCTTCCGGCCACGGTGGCGGTGGCGGCGGCGTTGGCGGTGAAACGGGAGAGGCGGTCGCGGTTCGGCGTGCCCAGCGTGTAGAAGACGTAGAACCAGTGGTTGTTCGCGAAGTCGGGATCGAAGAGGAGGTCCATCAGCCCCTGCTGGCCATTGAGGCTGCCGATGTTGGTGAGCTGGAGAAAGGGCGTGGGGTCGAGCGCGGTGGCCCCGGGCTGGAGGATCCATACCTTGCCCCCGAGCTCGCCGATGTAGCCCCGCCCGTCGGGAAGGAACTTGATGAGGGTGGGCAGGTTCATCCCGGTGACGAGGATCTCGTTCTGGAAGTAGCTCGAGTTGGCCACGTTCACCGTCACCGTGTTCGAGGTGGCGGTGTTGCCGGCGGCGTCGCGGGCGCGCGCGGCCAGGGTATGGACGCCGTTGGCCACGGTGCGCGTGTCCCAGGAGAACGCGTAGGGATCGACGGTGTCCTCCGTGCCCGCGTTCACGCCATCGACCAGGAACTGGACGCCGGCCACCCCGACGTCGTCGGCGGCGTCGGCGGTGACGGTCACGATGCTGGCGAGCTGGGCGCCATTGGCGGGGAAGTCGACGACGACGGTGGGCGCCGTCCGGTCGCTGGAGGCCAGGGTCGTGAAGGTGGCATTGACGCCCAGGCGCTCGTTGCCGGCCGCATCCCGCGAGCGGACACGGTAGTTGTAGCTCGTCTGCGCGGCCAGGGAGGCGAGCGTCACCGCGTGTGAGGTCACGAGGGTCGCATCCAGGGCGGTGAGACTCCCGTAGCTCGTCGTCTTCCCGTATTCGACCTGCGATGTCGCCGCCTCAGTCGTGGTCCAGGCGATGGTGGCGGCTCCGGCGGTGATGCCTCCGGCCGTCACCGCCGAGATCGCGGGAGGCGTGGTGTCGAGCACGATGGTGTCGGTGGCCGCGGCCGACCAGTTCCCGACCGCGTCCTTGAACTGCACGTAGACCGTCTTCGTCCCGTCCGCGGTCGCCATCGTCCACACCCTGCTCGGCGCGTAGGTCTCGGCCGCGGAGTAGGTCGTCCCGTCGTTCGAGAACCGCATCTGGGTGACCGCGCTCGCGGCGTCGGTCGCGGACAGGGTGAGGGTGACCGCCGTCGTATTGGTCAGGGTGGCGCCCCCGTTGATGACGACGGTGCCCGCAGGAGGCTGGTTGTCCACGGTCACGGAAACGGCGGTCGCGGTGGCCGTGTTGCCGGCGGCATCGCGAGCCCGCGCGGAGAGCGTGTGCGGGCCGCTGGCAGCGGAGGCGGTGGACCAGGACACGCCGTAGGGCGAGGTCGTGTCTTCGGCCCCGAGGCTGGCCCCGTCCAGGAGGAACTGCACGCCGGCCACCGCGATGTTGTCGGAGGCGGTGGCGGAGACGGTGATGGTTCCCGCCACCGCGGAGTTGTTCGCGGGCGCGGTGATCGAAACGGTGGGGGCGGTCGTGTCCGGCGGAGGCGTGCCGCCCACCGCCGTGTTCATGTCGGTCTGGATCTCCGCCGCGGAGAGCGCGCGATTGTAGACGCGCACCTCGTCGATGGTGCCCTGGAAATACTGTCCATACGTGCCGTCGCCGCCGATCTGCAGGGGGCTGGTGGAGGAGGCGATGGCGGCGGTGGCGGCCAGGCTCGACACCTGCGAACCGTTGACGTAGAGCCGGACGGTGGCGCGGTCGTAGGTCACGGCGAGGTGGGTCCAGGCGTTCGCGGCCAGGGCGGCCGTGCCATAGGTCGTGCCGAACGTGCCTCCACCCGCGGGCCGCGAGCCGGTCTTCGACGTCGCTTCGAGGTAGTAGTTGTCATTGGGCTTGTACACCACGTCTCGCCAGGCCGCGGTGACCGTCGACGGCTTCACCCACGCTTCGAGCGTCGCGCCGCCCGCGAGGTGGAGCGAAGTGGCGTCGGCCACGGTGACCCGTCCGGACGTGCCGTTGAAGGCGAGGGCGCCGCCGTATTTGCCGGCGGTGGTCCATGTGACTCCCGAGCCGAGCGTCCCCGTGTTGGCGTTGCCGGACACGTCGGTGGTGGTGTTGCCGGAGGCCTCGTTGAAGCCGAAGGCCGCGACCAGGCCCGACGAGACGGCGGGGGTCGTGGCCGAAGCCACGTTCGAGAACGGTCCGAGGTTGCCGGCGGCATCGGCGGCGCGGACACGGTAGCCGTAGGTCATGCCCGCGGCCAGGCCGGCGTCCGTATAGGGGGCGGCCGTGGGTGCCGCCACCTGGGCGAAGGTCGAGCAGCCTGCGCCCGGGCAGCGCTCCAGCCGGTATCCGGCGACTCCGACGTTGTCGGTCGACGGTGCCCAGGACAGGCTGGCCTGTCCCGCGGCCGCGGTCGCGGCCAGGCTGCCGGGAGCGGTCGGGGGCTGTGTGTCGGCCGCGGAGACGCCGGTGGTCTCGTTCGAGGGTGGTCCGACGTTGGCCGCCGCGTCCTGGGCGGTGACCAGGTAGTAGTACGTGCCGGCGGCGACGACGTCGGTGTAGGCGGTGGAGACGGTCTGCCCGATCCGGTTGGCCGCTCCGGCCACGAATCCGGAGCTGGTGGACCGATGGACGTTGTAAACGGTCACGGCGACGTTGTCGGTGGCGGGCGTCCACGAGAGCGAGACGCGGCCGTACTGGCCGCTGCTGGCGGCCAGTCCAGTGGGCGGAGTGGGAGGCTGGGTGTCCGGAGCCGGCGCCCCCACCGGCGTGTTCATGTCCGTCTGGATCTCGGCAGCGGCGAGGGCGCGGTTGTAGACGCGGACGTCGTCGATGGTTCCCTGGAAGTACTGGCCGTAGATCGCGTCCCCGCCGATCGAGAGCGGGTTGGCCGACGTCAAGATGGCGGCGGTGGCCGCCACCGACGAGACCTGCGTACCGTTGACGTAGACGCGGATGTTCGCGCGGTCGTACGTCACGGCCAGGTGCGTCCAGGCGTTGGCGGCCAGCGCCGCCGCCCCGTAGGCGGTGCCAAACGTGCCGCCCGCGCCCGGCCGCGAGGCGTTGGTGGACGTTGCCTCGAGGTAATAGTTGTCGTCCCCCTTGTAGATCACGTCCCGCCAGCTTCCCGTCACCGCCTGGGGGTTCACCCAGGCTTCGAGGGTCATGCCGGCGGCGAGCCGCAGGGAGACAGCGTCGTCGATCGTGACGCGCCCGCTCGTGCCGTTGAAGAGGAGCCCGGGGCCGGTGTGGCCCTGGGCCGTCCAGGTCACGCCCGTGCCGAGAGTCCCCGTGTTGCCGTTGCCGGAGGCGTCGGCGATGGTGGTGCCGGCGCCTTCGCTCATCCCATAGGCGGCCACCGGACCGGACGCCTGGGCCGCCGCCGGATCGGGCTGCCCCGCCCAGACGAGCGACACCCCGGCCGCGACGAGCAAGAGGGACAGGTTCCGCATGGCACCACCGCCTTCGAGACCGACGCCGGTAATCCGAACGGCAAAAGGCCGCTCTAGGATTCGACGGTCCGAGGGGAGCGCCGCCCGCGGGCCGCGATACCGGGTCGTCTTGGCGCGTGATGCGCCCTGGAGGTGGACTCGATGTTCCGGATTGCGGAAACCTTATTCTCGACCGGGGGCGGCGTCAATCGGGCTCGAGGCGCGCGCGGCGATGCCGGATCAGCTCGGGGCAACGGCGCCGTCGGGCAGCCCGTCCGGCGTTTCCGCGACCGGAGCGGGACCAGCGAGGACACGACAGAGCCTCAGGAGCCGCAGGGCCCGACGGTCGTGCCCGGCCTCATGGACGAGGTGCTCCGCCTCGCGGCGGTGGAAGTCGCGGATGGCGGCGTCGCGGTGTCGTCCCTGCCGGAGCCTCTGCTTGGCCAGGAACAGGGCGTAGGCCTCGATCTGGCGTCGCGAAGTCGCGCGATAGTCGTCCTCCCCGAGGACGGCCGGGCCGTAGCGGAGGGTCATGCGCAGCTCGCCGGGCAGGAAGGAGTTCGCGCGCAGGCTGAA
>Ga0136846_1235245_pt1 | contig 19922 bp, 16 predicted proteins | sample HopSoiMetagenom2_FD_96841 | JGI IMG/M metagenome (GOLD analysis project Ga0136846, IMG submission 96841) | Grasslands soil microbial communities from Hopland, California, USA - 2 Assembly 2016 (version 4) | ecosystem: Environmental > Terrestrial > Soil > Grasslands | place: USA: Hopland...
CGTCGGGCCTGCTTGACGTGCAGGTCGAGGTCGGCCACGAGGAGCTTCCTGGTGGCGTCGAAGTCGTCACTGCGGCCAGGGTCGGGGGCGAAGCCGTCCCAGGAGGCGACGAGGTGGGGGTCGGTGTGGTCTTTGGCCTTCTTCGTGTCGAAGAGGTACCGGACCAGGCCCGCGGTGTCTTGGCCACTGCTGATCTTCGCGATCATCGGGCCGCCTTCTTGCTGACGGCGTGGTTCGCGGCTGCTGCGATGTCCCTCACGGTCGTACCGACCGCGCCCAAGGTACGCCCGGCCTGGTTCAGGACGGCAGTGTCCCCAGAGTGTGGACGGTCACCGGAGTTGAGCTTCTTGGCGATCTGGTTGATGTTGTGGCCGATCTTGGCGACCTCGCTGCGCAGGGCGGTGAGTTCGTCGATGTAGTCGTCGAGCGGGGTGCGCTGGCCTGGCAGGGTGAGGTCGCCGTGGATGTGGGCCATGACGACGGCGCCGACGTAGTGGGCGCCGGCGATGTTCAGCGACCGGGCCTTGCGCAGGATCGCGGTCTTCTCGTCGACGCTGTAGCGCACGTCAACACGCTCTTTGCGCTGCACGGCTTCGCGCTTACGGCGGCGGGCGACACGGTGCAGCGCGGCGGCGTCAGCGGCTCGCGACAGCGGAACGGCAGCGGTGTCGACGGGCTGTTCCCTCTCGGGCACCCCCTGGTGCCCGAGCACCTCCGCCACCCCCGGGGCGGAGGCTTCCCCGTTGGGCCGACCCTTGGACGGTCCAGCGGGATACCTTGCTGCGCTGTTAGGGGTGATGGTCATCTCCTGTTGGGTGGTGGGCAGTTCGTGGTGTGGGTCGTGCATGGGGCGGCTCTCCGTGATGCGTGGGGATCGGGATGGGGAGCGTTTCGGCGCGTCTGGGCCTTGGAGTCGGCTGACCGTGGTGTTCTGGCTGCCGTACGTGAAGGAGCAGGGTGCGGCGGCCTACCGGAAGTCCGGAAGTAGTTCCGGACTTCCGGTAGGCCGGGCTGCGGGGACGTCAGGCGGAAGGCAGGAGCGAGGATGACGCCGCTTCGTGCCCCTCCGCGAGGAGCGCGGTCACCTTCGTCAGGCGCCCGTTGGAGACCTTGCGTCCGTGCACGTCCCGGATCTCCTCCGCGATCGCGTCACGGTCGACCTCGCCCATGCGCTCGACCACAGGGCGGGCCATGGCCAGCAACTCTTCGAGCGACGCATTTGGCGGCCGACCGGTACGCCGGGGTGTCGGAGCAGTCTGCGCCGGAACCTCATCGCCGGAATCCGGCGAGGGGGCAGCGAACACGCCGGAGTGGTCTTCGGTAGGAGCCGGGGGCTGGACGCTGTCCCTGCCGATGTGGCGGTGGGCGGGGGCTTCCTGGCGGTTGCCGGTGTTGGCCTCCTGGGGGTGGGAAGCGGGCTGGCGTCGGATGACGATGTACAAGTGGACGGCGCCGGCCAAGGCGAGCGGGGGAATCGCGGACAGGACGCCCACGGTGACGTCGTCGAGTCGGAGGCCGTCGCCTGCGCGGGTCTGCTGGTTGAGGCGGACGGCGTGCAGGGCGTTGGCCCAGATGCTCGTAGCCGTAGCCAGGCCAACGAGCGCCCACACGTACGCGCGTGAGAGCCGTGGTGCGTTGCCCAGCATGAGCAGGGCGGCGACGCCGATGGCGATGAACCCGTCGATCACGAGTGGGAAGGCGTAGGTGAGCAGCCCGCGGATGTGGATGGCGACGGCCATCTGCCGCAGGGCGTCGTAGGAGAGAGCGAAGGCGAACGCGGCGAGCAGGGCGATGCCGGCGCGGATCGCGGAGTGCGCGGTGACGGTGGGGAAGACCAAACGGAGGTACTCCAGGTGAGGTTGGGCGGTGGCTGTCGGCGCGGGCAGGGAAGACGCCGTGAGGTGTGGTGTCACGTACCACTCGTCGCATGCCTGGTCAGAGCAGGTACGAGTGGCGTGGTGATGTCGAGACGACTCGTTGCGGGCTTGTCACTCGTCCCCGCGCTGACCTGGGCGGGGACGAGTGCGACGAGACAAGTCGGGTCAGGCCGCGCTGTCAGGAAGTGGCTCGGCCTCTGGCCGGGTGGGCTCGGCCAGCGGCCCCGGTTCGGGGCAGTAGCGGGCCCAGGTGTCGAGGAATTGGTTGCGGGCGAAGCCCTTGGCCTGGGTGCCGTCGGGGAAGCGGCGGTTGGCCGAGCCGATGCCGTAGGGCTGCAGCAGCAGTTGCAGGCCGCGCGGCGTCAGGCCGTTGGCGCCGTACTCCGCCCACGGTGCTTCCTTGTCCGCGTTGAGGTGCTCCAGCAGGCGCCTGGTGCCCAGCACCGCGGGGTCGTTCTCGGCGGCGAAGGCCCGGCGGATGCCGACCAGAAGGCGGGTGCGCAGACCGCCCTCCTCATCCTGCCCCGCCTCGTAGTCGGTCATGACGCGGCAGGCGGTGCGGGCGAGCGCGGGCCATTCGCCTCCGGCGAGATCGGCGATGACCACCAGGGGTTCCCAGGTGTCGGCCGCGCGGTCCTCGACTGGCATGAGCGGCTCCATCTCCAGCGCCCACTGGTACAGCGGCTGGAGCCAGGTAGAGAGCCGGTCGCGGATCGCGTGCAGGGCGGGGGTGTCGCGGTGGGTGCGGAAGTACGCCACCTTCTCGCCTCCCGCCCGGCGCCGCATCCGGATGACCACCGACCGGTCCATCACCGTGTCGGGCAGATCACCGATCCCGGCAAGCGCCGCCATGGCGAACGTGGGGAACGCGGTGGGCTTGTGCTCGGGCCCGGTCACCCGGAGCGTGGGCCGGTTGCGCTGGTGACCGGCATTGATCAGGCCGCGCACCTCCTCGTTCTTCTCCGCCGCCTTGACGGTGCCGAAGAGAGTGTCGGCCTAGTCCACTAGGAGGCTCGGCGGGTCCTCGTCGTTGATCGAGCGGAAGATCGCCGCCGGGCTGGCGTTGACCGTGATCAACGGGTTGCACACGGTCTCGGTCACCACGTCCAGCAGCCGTGACTTGCCGCACCGCTTCTCCGGAGCCACGATCGCCAGACGTGGTGCGTGCTGCCACGCGCGCTGCAGGTGCGTCGCCGCGATCCACAGCGTGACCGCAGTGAGGGCTTCCTCGCTCGGCATCACCACATACCGCTTGATTTGCGCCCGCAGGCTGGCCAGGATCTGTGCGCCCTCGGGCGGAAGCCCTGCTGAGGACGCGTCGTCCCGGGCCCCGTCTGCGGAAGACGCAGCGGGGATGGCCAGCTGGCCGACGATGGCGACGACGGGTGGCAAGCCGGGCGTCGAGGATGAGGTGGGGGCGGTGGGGGACGTAGGTTCGTCCACAGGCGTTCCTCCCTGGTGGGCCGGACGGGCAAGCCCGGCCCACCGGATCGATCATTCATGGGTGATGGGGCAGGGACTCTGTGGCTCTCGGCGCTGGCTCGCCGAGGGCCGTTTCGTTGTCCCGGAAAGGTGGCTTCAGACGGCGAGGCGGTACGCGGACTGGGAGTTCACCCAGGCGTCCACCTCGGACCAGCGGTAGCGCAGGTGACGGCCGACCTTGTGGACGTTGGGGCCGATGCCCCGGTACTTCCACTGGTAGAGGGTCTTTACGGGCACGCCGAGGTAGACGGCGACCTCGGCCGGGCTGGCGAGCGGGCCGCGCCTGGCAGCCTCGGCGATGGCAGGGGCGTTGGTATTGCGGGAGGAGGTATTCGGCACAGGGCTCCTTTTCGGTCTTGGACATCGGGCCTGGACAACACAGCCACACGCCAGGCGGAAAAGTCCAGAGTTGGTTCTTAAACTCTCCAGCACTTCTCTGTGTTACCGGCGATTCCAAAACAGTAAGTGCGGATCCCCGGTTGCCGAAATCGCTCCAGCGGATGCAGAAATTTTCTGCGGCGAACCGACCGCCGGAAGGGTCGGAATTCGGTACCTCCGCAGCTCAGATGTCATGACTGGTAGTCGTAGGTGACACGGGCCAGCCCACCAGGCATCGCGTCCTAAAATAGTTCAAATCGCCCAAATCTGGGATGCGGAGGGAAGATAGCACGGCTTTCCAAGTGAAAAGGCTCGCGATGCACCGGAATTCAATGAGACGAACACCACTTTGCCCCGGAACGACTTTTGGAGAGTTTGAGAACCAACTCTTGCCATAACGCCCGGCCGCAAGTTACAGCTATCTGTCATGGCATCCCGACCTGTCGAAATAGGCCCCGCTGGCCTCCACTCCGCCCGCGCTATCGAGTGCATACGCCTCGCGTGCGGCCTGACCCAGCACCAGCTCGCCGCCCGCTGCACCGCAATGGGCCGCCCGATGACCAACACCGCCCTCAGTCGTACCGAACGCGCCCGCCGCCGCTGCGACATCGACGACCTCGTCACGATCGCCGCGGCTCTCGGTATCGCGCCGGTGGCCTTGCTGCCGCTGTGGACCGTTCACGGTCCCGTGTCCCGCTTCGGTGGGTCCCCCGACGACATCCAGGGGGCCCTTCTTGGCTGACGTGTACGACCGTTGGCACAAGTCGCACCCCAAGCCCACCGAAGTCGAGTGCGGCGAGCACAAGAGCCGTACGAAGCGGATGGTCCCCACCGCCGATCACGGCATCGGCAAGCGCTGGCAGGTCCGTTACCGCGATCTGGACGGCCGACAGCGCAAGGAGAACTTCCATACCAAGGCCGAGGCGGACAACCGTTCCGCCGAGGTGGACGTCGAGATCCGGCGCGGTTCCTACGTCGTCCCCGCCGAGACGAAGCAGACGCTTGGCGCCTACGCGCAGAAGTGGCTCGACGCGAACTCCGTCGGCCCGACGACCGCCCTCCGCTATGAGGCGACTGTCCGCAATCACATCGTCGAGCAGCTCGGCCAGCGCGAGCTGAGGTCCCTCAACCAGCCCTCGATCATCCAGGGTTGGATCCGGACGCTCCAGGACAGCGGCCTCGAAGTGTCGACGATCGAGGGCATCTTCGACATCCTCTCCAGCATCCTCGGCGCGGCCGTGGAGGACGGGCTGCTGCCGAAGAACCCCTGCAAGGCGAAGTCGGTCAAGCTGCCGACGGCGACCAAGAAGAAGGTCATCCCTTGGTCGTTGGAGCGCGTACGCGCCGTCATCGCCGGGCTGCCGAAGCGCTTCCAGGCAGGCGGCAAGCTCGCCTTCGGCTGCGGCCTGCGCCAGGGCGAGGTGTTCGGCTTCGCCGTAGAGGACATCGACTTCAAGGGTGGCTGGATCCACGTCAACCGTCAGGTGCGGCTCGTCGGCACGAAGGCCGTCTTCGCCCTGCCCAAGGGCAACAAGATCCGGTCAGTGCCCCTGCCGGCTCAACTTGCCGCCGCCTTCAAGGCCCACATGAAGGAGTTCCCGCCCGTCGCCGTCACCCTGCCCTGGGCCAAGCCGAACGGCGAACCGAAGACCTTCCGCCTTCTCTTCGTCGATGAGAAGAGCCGGGCGTACAACCGCAGCGTCTTCAACATGGGAGCCTGGAAGCTCGCCCTGGCCGCCGCCGGCGTGATCCCTCCGCGCGAGCGCGGTGCGAGGTATCTCCAGGCGGCCCCGGAAGACGGCATGCACGCCCTCCGGCACGCGTACGCCTCCGTGCTCCTGGACGCGGGGGAGAGCATCAAGGCGCTCTCCGAGTTCCTGGGCCACTCGGACCCCGGCTTCACGCTGCGCACGTACACGCACCTGTTGCCGTCCAGCGAGACCCGCACCCGCAAGGCGATCGACGACGCGTTCAACAGAACTGATGGCGACGAGGCCGGGCGCGCGCCGGACGGCCAGGACACGCCAGAGCCATTGTCCGAACCCGCGTGCCCTCACTGTGTCCTGGCAGCCTGAAGGTTCCGCCAAGCATCCAACGAGGGCAGGCACGAAGACCCCGGTTGACGCTGGACTCGCAGTCGAGCCTGGCTGAGAGGGCGAGCGCATCGAGGCGAATCAGCGACTGGTTGGATGACTAGGGCTGGGACTTGCCGCAGCGGTGGCTGTTTCACTTCGGATGACCCATCTGACCCCGAACAGCGAAGACAGGGTTTGCCGGTGGAGGCGCGCCCACCTGTGTCAGGCGGACGGGTCACACAGAGGGCCATTCGTACGGTACGGGTGCTGAATCTGCGGAGAGGGTGCGGGATAGCAGGGCACTCAGCGTGTTTCCGCAGCTCACCTCATCCTGCGCTGTCGCGGGCGGAGCGATTCCCAGCGCTCGGTAGAGCCGGACCCGATGAACGACGAAGAGATCGGTCACATGGCGGCAGTACGCGTCGACTCCGGCCCGAAGGGAACGATGCACGCCCCAGACAAGCAGTGCGCATATCACCACCCAAAGCAGCTTCGGCAGCACCCCGGGGATCACAATCGCCCAGAGGGCAGCCGCCGCAGCACACACCAGACCTTGCACACGGGCGAAGATGCGCGTCGCGGCGGCGGTCAGTTCGTCTCGTACGGGCACTTCCAGGGTCTTAACGAACGGGTCCCAGCAGAGGGCAAGGTTCAGTCCGTACTTGCGGCCCACCTCGGCCGACACGGAGACGAGCGCATTTCCGACAGCGGTCGGGAGCAGGTGTTGAGGGTCACTCAGTCGCGGATAGCGCGCGTGGGCCGCCCGGTTTTGGGTGGCACGCCAGCCGATCTGACTCTGCCAGGCAGCGAGGTCTAGGCCGCTCAGGTCAACTGGCGGCTCTACCTGCCGCCATCTGGCCAGCCTTTCACGCCGGGCGATGTGTCGGGCCACGCGGCGCCGCGTATACGCAAGAGCGACCGCTGAGGTGCCCCAGCGGCCAGCGAGCACTTCAAGCGTGATGCTTGCTGACGCAGACAGCGCCCACGCGGACATTACGACGATCGCGGTCGCGGCCGCCGTCAGGAGAATCGGTCCCATTGGCCGCTGGGCGGCGATCGTGCACGGGATGTCGGCTGGGAACTCAGGCGTGTGGCAGGGATGGGCGGCTGCACCCCGCTGCCAAAGCACAACTAGCGCGCCCGCAAGCCAGAATAGGAGCAGCGGACCACCCATGGCTGCGCTCCACCGCTTCGCGATGGGCTCAAGGAATCCTTTGACCAGGCCGCCCAACTCCGCCGCCTAGGCCAAGACATACGCGTTGTCGGGGTGGGCCGGGCAGCAATCGGCGTTGAACGGGGAATCCATGTCACCGACTGCTTTCTCGGAGCAATCGGCCACCGGGCACTTCCATACGATGGTGGACGGATCCGGGCCCGGAAGACTTGTAAAGATCGGTAGCCGAAGCCCCAGATTATCAAGCGCGGAGCCTTCGTCCATACCGCTGTCCCGCTCTTCGGGCAGGGTGGCGACAGCGGAGGAGACGACCGGGTCCCGGGGCGTCGGCACGTGCCCAAGGCCCTGATGGACAAACGCGGCCCAGTATGTGGGGTCGCCAGCCGGGGCTTTGGCCTTGGTGTTCCTTCCCTGGGTCCGGGCCCGGGCTTCTCGCAGAGCGCGCAGTTGCGCCGTGCGCAGTGCCTCGGCAGGCGGCAGTCCGTCGAGGTTGAGCAGTGTGTGGAAGTCCCGCATTAGGGCGGCGGTGGTGGCGTCGTCGACTGCCCATAGAGACCCCACCACAGCTGCCGCGCCTGCTGCGGCGAATGCCGTGGCCAGGCTCAACGCGCCGTCATAGTGCCTTCCGGGCACCGCCGTCGCGCAGGCGGACAGAACGACAAGCGGCGTGGAGCCAGCCCCCTGATGGTCCCAACGGAGTCGGTCAAGGACAGACGCGACGCTGAGTCGTTGCCCGTTTGCCAGCACCAGGTGTGACTCGGTGGCGAGGGCAAGGCTGCGCGCATGGCAGGCGAAGTGGGCTACCGGGTACGCGGGAGCGGGATCGCCGACCGGGTCATTCAGCGCGGACAGCACCGCTCGAGGTGTGGCGGGCACCGATCCTGGTTCGTCCGATCCGCCGAACCGCTGCCCTTTTGAGTAGTACCAGCGGTAGACGTCCTCGCCCTCCTGGCGGGCATGCGGCAGGTCCTGGGTTGGGTCGACGACAACCACGCCGCTCCCAGTGAGCGGCAGCAGGGCGCGGACGGCATACCAGGACAGAGCTTGGGCCGACGGGGCGTAGCTGAATGCCATCGACTCGATAGCGAAGCGGTATACCGAGCCGCCTGGTCCCTTAGCGCGGTGTCGAGCCGCGTGCCAAGGGACGAGGCCGAGAGTCCCGGACGGGATGATCACGATGCGAGGTGTGTCCTCGATCCCCGCAGAGGTGAGATGTTCGTAGAGTGCCTCGATCGCGGCTCTCCAAGCCCAGTCGCAGACGTCACGCAGTGCTTTCCGCCAGGAGGGATCGGCCGGTGTGCTCCCGTCCTGGGCGCGTAGCTGTTTGTCGTGCGCCGCCGTGAATCGCATCAACTCCGGTGCGTGGAGGAGGAGACGGGGCAGCCGCACGGAGGCGACACGCCCATTTCTGTGAGTGACCAGAGCCCAGCCACAGTGCCGTCCGGCCAGGAGGTGCACCACAGCGTCGATCCCCAGCGAACCGCACCACTCGGAGATGTCCTCGGGTGTGGGGGCGGAGGCGACGTCACCGATAGCGTCGCGCACGGAGTCCCGCATGCTTTCCGGAAGGGGCAGCAGGCGCTTCCCGGCGGCAGTGCTGAGGAATGGGCGGTGAGGGATGTCGGACTGCGAGACGTTTCCAGCGGCTTGGATCGCGAGCCTGGTGTCCAGCCATTCCTCACGTGGTGATGGGAGCCCTCGCCGGTCGATCCGATCACCAATCGCATCCGCTCCCGCGGCCGCTGCCACCAGTACGGCTCGCCCCGACTCGGCGACTTCGAGGGCGGCACGAGGTTCACCGGCCTCCAGACACCACCGCGCGAGTACGCTCGTCTCGGCTGCCACGAGCCGAGCCTGGTTGACCGGTCCGGTGCCGGGATTCCCCATCACCACATCGACGACCCGGTGATGCAGCTCATCGCGGATCGCCTCGATGTCGCCGCGGAGTTCGTCTGTCGCTCGCGGCCGACGAGTACGGCCCTGCAGCGCGGCCTGTTCGCTCAAAACGGTCCGAGCTCGCCGCAACACATCGGCGTCGATGTACTGGCCGTAATCGTCTTCGCTGCGTCGCTCGGCGTGAGCCATACGTTCCGAGGCCAACGCTACGGTTCGTGACAGGAGGGCTGTGGCCCGAGCCTTAACCGCTTCCTGAAAACGGGGTTCGACCAGCACCTCGGTGAGAGTAACCGCGGCCGTGTCGAGCTCGAAGATGGCGCTGTGGTCGTTCTCGTTGCGGCCCGTCATCGGGAATGTCCGTACCTCGTACAGCGTCAGCAGGGCACCTGCGTATTCGACGGTCTGCAGCGCCAGCTGTTCGGCCGGCTGATCGGTCCACTCCAGACAGTGCTTGAGTAGATCGGCGGCGACTGCTGCGTCTTCTGGGGCGCGCAGTACGTCGGCTCGGGCGACCAGGCACTGGGCGAGTTCGTAGGCCGCTGGCAGGTGCGCACCGTCTGGCCGCACAGTGGAGCGCACAACAGCGATGCTAGTCAGAACCGCGTTGTCCAGGGCGCGCACGTCGCTGGCACGCAGATACTCGGCGTGATCTGCAGTGGCCATCGCCGCATGGAATGTAGTGCGCCTGAGGATGCTGCGAGCTGTGCGCAAGTCGTGGGCAGCACCGGTGAGTTCATAGCGCCACAACAGCGCCTCACCGAGGGCGCCGAGCCACCTTGTACGGGCTGGGTTCGACTCCGGCAGCGCCGGAGACTCCAGGGCGCGGGAGAGGACGGTGATCAGCCGCTCCAGGGAGGTGGGGCTGCCTTGCCGTTCGAAATCGAGCCGAAGAGCCGTGACGAACGCCTCGGTCCACTGTGCCCATTCGGCCGGCCCGAGTGCCTCGAATCCGGCTGGGACAAGGGCGTTGTCCAGGGCGTCCGTTGCTTCCTCTAGGAGGTTCGGCTCGGCCGAGCGCTCGTACTGGGCGAGGCAGCTGTAGCCGAGACTCGCGTACGTTGCTGGGGAGACAATTACGTCGTGCGACGCACGCCTTGAAGGCACGAGGCGACGATGGGTATCTCGCGCTCTGGTCAGGTATGAGAACTGACCAGAGACGGCGTAGTGCTGCCGCTGGACGGTACCCACCGCCCGCAACCAGTCGACCCACGTGTCTTGTTCGACGTGGAGCGAGGAGGCGAAGGCCGTTGTTTCCCACAGCGCATCGGCCGCGTCCTTTAGATCATCGACGTCCCCATTGGCGTCATGACGCATCCTCAACGCGGTTCCGAGCACGCTCATCCATGCCAGATACACGTCTCGCTCACTAGCTCCTCCGGCGAGTCGGACCGCTGCCCTGGCATCGTCGACCGCACGGTCGAGGTCGTCTGGCTGTCGAAGGACCTCGTAGCGCAGGAGCAGGGTCAGAGCCAGATCGCCAGAGGTGAAGCTCCAGCCCCACGGACGCACCTCGTCGGCGCTGGAATCGACGGCGGTCTGCAGCCTGTCGATCGTTCGAGGATCGATGGCTCGGTTCAGCTCATCGGCGCTCCGGGCGTGCAGGGACTGGAGCAGGCGGATGCGATCGGGGGCGGAGAGCCAGATGTACTCGGCGTGCGAGGGATCTGCGTCCAATGACGCGTCGAGCGCGTCGCGGATCTGGAAAGTGGCGATCAACAGGGCGAAACCAGGGGCCTCGCCCTCGTAGCCGTGGGCGGCTTCGGGAACGGGCACGGGAGGGCGATAATCTGTCCGGCTCTCACCCGCATGCGAACGGAGGAGGTTTGGAAGCTCGTCAAGCTGTTCCAGATCCGGTTCGGCTTGCCCACTCGTCGATGTCCGCGTTGCTTCGGCATACGGTGTGGGCGTCTCCTGCAGTCGATCGAGTCGCTGCCGCAACGCTGGAAAGCTGGAGCCTAGGGCGCCAGCGGCACTCAGCGCTGCGACTGCGTCAGTGAGTGCGTCCGCCCTTCCTGTCGTCTCGTAGGCGTCGAGGGCTCGTTCTCCGATGAGTCGAGCCCGAATCCCGATCGACAGTTCCGGCTCGGTATCTCGTAGCCAACGCCCCGTCAACTGGTCTACTAGAGCAATGAACTGATCCCGGCGTAGCTGAGCCACTGCTGCCCCTCCCCGTACCGCTGCGGCAACAAATGCACAGTACCCGTGCTGGACGTGGCCTCGCTGGGCATCGCCCGCGATTCAGCGAGGCAACGGCCAGCAGCGAGCGACTTCGGAGAGGCTTCATCAACCTGCTGGACCTCGATGGCGAGGCGCCACGGGCCTTCTTCTTGGACAGGGCTTCGAAGTCGAGGTGCTCGGTGACCCGCTTGATCTTGGCCTCGCAGGTCGCGTCGGAGCCTTTGATGTGGAGACGGATGGTGCCGCCAGAGGTGAAGCGAGCAACAGCCACGTGCGGCGGAGGCACTGCCGTCGGTGCAATCCCCCGCCACTGCCTCGGCCACTCGAACGTTGGCTCGCCCTGCGCGCGTAGACGCACCCAAGTGCTCTCGCCCCAGCCCGTGTGCCCTCAATGTGCCCTGGCCGCCTGACGGCCCCTCCGGGGACATGAAGAAGGCGAGGCCCGAAGACCTCGCCCGCCACCAGTGAAACCCCAGGTCAGGGCCACACCAAGCAGTACGGCTGATGCCCCGCCTCATGCAACCGATGGCTGAAGTCCTGCCACTCGTGCAGCAGTTGGTACACATTGAACGCGTCCCGAGGCCCGCCCCGGTCCGGCACCGTCGACCAGATGAACGCTGCCGCGCCCACCGCCTCCTCGCCTATGCCTCGTAGCGGGTCGACGACGGTCATCGGGAGTTTCACGACCGCGTAGTCGGGGTGCAGGACGACGAGTTCCAGCGGGGGCACCTTGTGGAGGGGGACGCCCTCGATGCCGGTGAGGACCATCGCGGCCATCGTTTCGGGCTTGATCTTGGTGAACATGCCGTTCATGCCGAGCTCGTCGCCGCCGAGTTCCTCGGGGCGCATCGAGATCGGGACGCGGGCAGCCGTGGCGCCGTCCGGTGCGCCGAAGTATTTGTACGTCACCCCCACCCGACCACCATTCCCGCTCGCTGCCCGGAGTCGGTCGACCCTCCGGTCGACGCTCTCGGGCACACCGTTCAATCCCGTCAATCCCGGGACCTGCCCAGGACCCATGGTTCCTTGTCCAGGGCCCATGATTCCCTGCCCCGGACCCATACTGCCCTGCCCGGGACCCAGCCCCTGGGCCTGGGCCTGCCGTGCCGCTTCTGCCGCTGCCGCTTCCTCCACGTCGCGTCGGTGCCTTCCCCGCCGGGCACGTCGAGGACCCAGGTCGTCAGTCCCCTCGCCCAGTCCGCCACCGCGATGCATATCTCCACCCGACTGCTGTTCTAGGACGCGCGAACCCCGTCGCGCAACCCGATCATCGTGTCAGTGACCTCCCCCACGTCCGCCCGCCGAAACGTGCGTTGAAACACCTGTCCGCAGGATCTTCGCAGCCCCTGAACACCATCGTCCGCCTATCGTCCGTATGTACGGCCCGATGAGCTGTGTGTCTCTGTGAGTCTCCGTGTGTGTTCGGTCCCAGTTTCGCAGACGGGTGGGGCCGACGCCCCGCTGTCCGGCCGCCTACCCTGAGGGGGTCACTGGCAGCAGGAGACCGAGAAGCCGGAGAAGTCGCAGGTCATGAGCGAAACGTCTAGCGGGGTAGCCAGCGGAATGGCGAGTGGGTTGCCCTATCCATACGAAGCACCCGTCTCGCAGGGCCTCTTCGACCGTGCGACGGGTGTCACACCCGGCGGCGTCAATTCGCCGGTGCGCGCTTTCCGCGCCGTGGGCGGTACGCCCCGGTTCATGGTGTCGGGGCGTGGTCCGTATCTCACCGACGCCGACGGACGCGAGTACGTCGACCTGGTCTGCTCCTGGGGTCCGATGATCCTCGGGCACTCCCGCCCGGAGGTCATCGCCGCCGTCCAGGACGCCGTCTCGCGCGGTACGTCCTTCGGTACGCCGGGGGAGGGCGAGGTCGCGCTCGCCGAGGAGATGGTCGCCCGGATCGACCCCCTCGAGCAGGTGCGGCTCGTGTCCAGCGGGACCGAGGCCACCATGTCGGCGATCCGCCTGGCCCGTGGGTTCACCCGCCGCGCCAAGGTGATCAAGTTCGCCGGGTGCTACCACGGTCACGTCGACTCGCTCCTCGCCGCCGCGGGGAGCGGACTGGCGACCTTCGCGCTGCCCGACACCCCCGGTGTCACCGGTGCCCAGGCCGGCGACACCATCGTGCTCCCCTACAACGACCTCGACGCCGTGCACGCCGCCTTCGCCGCGCACCCCGGCGAGATCGCCTGCCTGATCACGGAGGCGTCCCCGGGCAACATGGGCGTCGTACCGCCGCTGCCCGGGTTCAACCAGGGGCTCAAGGACGCCTGCGCCGCGAACGGCGCGCTGTATGTGTCCGACGAGGTCATGACCGGGTTCCGGACCAGTCGCAGTGGCTGGTACGGGATCGACGGCGTCCCGCCCGATCTCATGACCTTCGGGAAGGTCATGGGCGGTGGGTTCCCCGCCGCCGCCTTCGGGGGGCGCGCCGACGTCATGGCCCACCTCGCTCCCGCCGGGCCCGTCTACCAGGCCGGCACCCTCTCCGGTAACCCGATCGCCACCGCCGCCGGGCTCGCCCAGCTCCGGCTGCTCGACGAGGCCGCGTACGTCACTGTCGACGCCGTCTCCGAGCAGCTTCAGGGTCTGGTCGGCGAGGCGCTGAGCAAGGAGGGCGTCGCGCACACCGTGCAGAACGCCTCCAACATGTTCTCCGTGTTCTTCACCGACCAGCCGGTGCGCGACTACGAGGGCGCCAAGGCGCAGGAGTCGTTCCGCTTCACCGCGTTCTTCCACTCCATGCTGGCGAACGGCGTCTATCTGCCGCCGTCGTCGTTCGAGTCCTGGTTCGTCTCCACGGCGCACGACGAGCGGGCCATCCAGAAAATCGCCGACGCCCTTCCGGCGGCGGCCCGTGCGGCGGCGGAGGCCACGGCAGTATGAGCGACATCAACAGTGGGAAGAACGCCGACATCACCGTCGTACACCTCATGCGGCACGGTGAAGTCGCCAACCCCGAAGGGGTGTTGTACGGGCGGCTGGAGGGTTACCACCTCTCCGAGCTGGGCCTGCGGATGGCCGACCGGGTCGCCGAGCACCTCGCGCCGCGTGACGTGACGTACGTCTGCGCGTCCCCGCTGGAGCGGGCGCAGGAGACGGCGACACCGATCGCCAAGGCGCACGGGCTCGATCTCGCCTCCGACGCGCGGCTCCTGGAGGCCGAGAACGTCTTCCAGGGGAAGACGTTCGGGGTCGGGGACGGGGCCCTGAAGCGGCCCGAGAACTGGAAGCACCTCGTCAACCCGTTCAAGCCGTCCTGGGGCGAGCCGTACGTCGACCAGGTCGTACGGATGATGGGGGCGCTGGACGCCGCCAAGGACGCAGCCCGCGGGCACGAGGCCGTGCTCGTCAGTCACCAGCTGCCGATCTGGATCGTGCGCAGCTATGTCGAGCGGCGCCGCCTCTGGCACGACCCCCGCAAGCGGCAGTGCACGCTCGCCTCCCTCACGACCTTCACCTACCGCGGCGACAAGATCGTCTCGGTCGGCTACACCGAGCCCGCGCGTGATCTGGTCCCGGCGCACCTCCTCGCCGGTGCCAAGCCGGTGAAGGGCAAGGACAAGGCCTTCGGGGCGTAATCCCTCATCCCCCCGCGCCGCTTTTCAACCAACGCTTCGGAAATTTTCGACTTTTGCCCATCTAGTGACACGGTTGTTGCAATTGTTCCGAAGCGCAGAACACCGTGGGGAACCTCCCTGTTCGTCGCGCCCTCTGAATGGGTGAGCACCAGCGAGTACGACGAATGGGGATCCCATGCACGGCAAGAACGGCGACAGCGTCGGTGGCTTCGGCCGGCGTGGTGCGCTCGGCCTCGGCCTCGGGGCCGCCGCCGCTCTCGGTACGGCCGGCTGCGGGTCCGTCCTGGGAGGCGATCCGAAGAGGGACAAGGGCTCCAAGGGTTCCACCGGAGACGGGCCTTCGGGCAAGCCGTCGCCCAAATCCAGCGCGGCGGCCAAGCCCATCGGGGACGGCTCCACCTCGTACACCGGCAAGCAGCCCCACCAGCCGGGCAAGCCCGTGCCGTTGGAAGCGGGCCAGACCCCGCCGCAGTTCGTGATCTTCTCCTGGGACGGGGCGGGAGAGGTGGGCAACGGCCTCTTCCCGCGCTTCCTGGAGCTCGCGAAGACACACGGCGCCCACATGACCTTCTTCCTCTCCGGGCTCTACCTCCTCCCCGAGTCGCAGAAGCGCAGGTACCTCCCGCCGAACAACGCCCCCGGCGCCTCCGACATCGGCTACCTCACCGACGACCACGTCAAGGCGACCCTCACCAACGTCCGCCAGGCCTGGCTCGACGGGCACGAGATAGGCACCCACTTCAACGGCCACTTCTGCTCCGGCTACGGCACGGTCGCCAACTGGACGCCCAAGCAGTGGAGCAGCGAGATAGAGCAGGCCAAGGGCTTCGTGAAGGAGTGGCGCACCAACACCGGGTGGACCGACCTGCCCGCGCTCCCCTTCGACTACGAGAAGGAGCTCATAGGCGGCCGTACGCCGTGTCTCCTCGGCCAGGGCAACCTGCTGCCCACCGCCCGCGCACTCGGCTGGCGCTACGACGCCTCCTCGCCCGGCGGCAGTCAGGTGTGGCCCACGAAGAAGGGGGGCGTCTGGGATCTGCCCCTCCAGGCGATACCTTTCCCCGGCCACAAGTTCGAGGTGCTGTCGATGGACTACAACATCCTCGCCAACCAGTCGATCAACTCGACCAACGCGCCCGCCTACAACTACCCCGCGTGGCGCGAGCAGGCCACCAACTCCTACATCGCCGGTTTCCAGCGGGCGTACGAGACGAACCGCGCCCCCTTCTTCATAGGCAACCACTTCGAGCACTGGAACGGCGGCATCTACATGGACGCCGTCGAGGCCGCGCTCAAGCACATCGCCCAGGAGAAGGAGAAGGGCGAGGACGTCCGGATGGTCTCCTTCCGTCAGTTCGTCGACTGGCTGGACGTGCAGAAGCCCGAGGTGCTGGAGAAGCTGCGGACCCTCGATGTCGGGCAGCAGCCGGCGGGCGGCTGGAAGGGGTTCCTGGGTGCGGGTGCGGGTGCGGGTGCGGGTGCGGGTGCGGAAACCGGAACAGGAACGGGAACGGGAACGGGAACGGGAACGGGGAAGCCGGCGTGAGGCTGTGCCTGCGCCGCTGTCCAGGCCTCCAGGATCTGTCGTAGGGCGTGCGCCCTCGTCCGTCTAAAAGGCGTGGACGCGCTGAGTGGACCTTGGATAACCTCCTCGTCGCCGTAGCCCGGGCCGGCTGACCATGGCCCGTGCTTGTTCGCCTGCCTGGCAGGCCGAAGAGGGGAAAACGCAATGAACAAGAGGAAGTTCACGTCGCTCGCCATGACGCCGCTGGTGCTGGCCGGCATCGCCGTTGCCGCGCCCATAGCGGGCGCGACCGCCGCCAGTGCCACGCCGAGCGGCTGTCAGGTGGGCAAGCCGGACGAGAACACGGGGACCGCGATCTGCCGGCTCGGTACCGGCCAGGTGCGGGTCAAGGTCACGTGTGAGGACGGCATCACCGGCGACACCCATCTCGCGTTCGGCCCGTGGGTCGGCATCAACAGGACGTCGAAGGTCGCCTGCGGCGCGGTCCAGCGGTACTTCGTGAAGCTGGTCGACTACCAGACCCGCTGAGCCCAGACCCGCTGAGTCCAGGCCGCTCAGTCCTGGCCGCTGAGTCCAGGGCTCCGGCCAGCCAGGGCCTGTCCGACGTCGAGCCGACTCGTCGACCCGACCCGTCGGACAGGCCCTGGCGCACGCCGTGACCGCGTGTTCGACCTGCCCTGAAGTGCGCATTCCGCCCCAACCGGGGGGCCGAAAAGAATCCCGGAACGGGCATGCGAAACTTTTCACATGAGTGCCGCCCGCCGCGCCTCCCAGCGCCTGAATCGCACCCGAAGCCGCATCGCCCCGGCCATCGCCGGCACTGCCGCTCTGGCCCTCGCCCTGGCCGCCTGCGGGTCCGGCGGCACGTCGGGGGGATCGGGTGACGTCGGCTACGTCGCGGGCAAGGACGGCATCGCCACCGTCAAGGCGGGCGACCGGGTGCAGGCCCCCGATCTCTCGGGCCCGACCGTCGACGGCAAGCAGCTCGATGTCGCCGACTACAAGGGCAAGGTCGTCGTCCTCAACCTGTGGGGCTCCTGGTGTCCGCCGTGTCGCGCCGAAGCGGCCAACTTCGTCAAGGTCTCCAAGGACACCGCCGACCGGGGTGTGGTGTTCGTCGGCATCAACACCCGGGACACGGACCCGAAACAGGCGAAGGCGTTCGACAAGGAGTACGGGGTCCCGTATCCGAGTCTGTACGACCCCACGGGCAAGCTGATGCTCCGCTTCAAGAAGGGCACGCTCAACCCACAGGCCATCCCTTCCACCCTCGTCCTCGACCGGCAAGGGAAGATCGCCGCCCGCGCGCTCGAAGCGCTCAGCGAGGACAATCTGCGCAAGATGATCGACCCCGTCCTCGCGGAGAAGTGACGTGAGCGGGATGTCCCAGGCGCCCGACCTCCTCACGTTCGCCGCCTCCTTCACCGAGCCCAACCAGACCGTGCGGACCGGGGCCCTGGCGCTGGCCCTGCCCATCGCCGTCCTCGGCGGGCTCGTCTCCTTCTTCTCGCCGTGCGTGCTGCCCCTCGTACCCGGCTATCTGTCGTACGTCACCGGCGTCACCGGCACCGACCTCGGCGAGGCCCGCCGGGGGCGGATGGCCGCCGGGGCCTCGCTCTTCGTGCTCGGGTTCACCGCCGTGTTCGTGTCCACGGGCGCCCTGTTCGGGTTCTTCGGGCAGACGCTGCAGGAGCACCAGGGCGCGCTGTCCAAGGTGCTCGGCGTCCTCATGATCCTCATGGGCGTCTTCTACATGGGCCTGATGCCCTGGCTCACGCAGCGCGAGTTCCGCTTCCACCGCAAGCCCCCCACCGGGCTGGTCGGCGCCCCGCTCCTCGGCGCGCTGTTCGGCATCGGCTGGACGCCGTGCATCGGCCCGACCCTCGCCTCCGTCAACGGCCTCGCCTTCGAGCAGGCCAGCGCGGGGCGCGGCGCCCTGCTGACGGTCGCCTACTGCGTAGGCCTCGGGGTGCCCTTCGTGCTCGCCGCGGTCGCTTTCCGCAAGGCGCTCGGTGCGTTCGCCTGGGTCAAGCGCCACTATGTCTGGGTCATGCGCATCGGCGGCTCGATGATGATCCTCACCGGTGTGCTGATTCTTACCGGCGCGTGGGACCGTCTGGTGCAGGAGATGCAGACCTGGTCCAACGGCTTCACTGTGGGGATCTGACCGATGAGCAACAGCACCACCACCGGCGGCACCCCTGCCCCCGCTCCCCAGCACAACGACGAGCAGGACCTCGGCGCCGCCGCCTCCCAACTGTCCACCGCCCCCCAGGAGGACGCGCCGAACCTGCCCGCCCTGGGTGTCATCGGCTGGGCCCGCTGGTTCTGGCGGCAGCTCACCTCGATGCGGGTCGCGCTGCTGCTGCTGTTCCTGCTGTCGCTCGGGGCGATCCCCGGTTCGCTGATCCCGCAGTCCGGGACGGACGACACCAAGGTCGCCGACTTCACGCGGCGGCACAGCTTCCTCGGGCCGCTCTACGACAAGCTCGGCCTGTTCCACGTGTACAGCTCGGTGTGGTTCTCGGCGATCTACATCCTGCTGTTCATCTCCCTCATCGGCTGCATCGTGCCCCGCACCTGGCAGTTCGTGGGCCAGCTGCGAGGCCGGCCGCCGGGCGCGCCCCGCCGCCTGACCCGGCTGCCCGCCTACACGACGTGGCGTACGGAGGCCGAGCCCGAGCAGATCCGCGAGGCGGCCCTCGTACTGCTGAAGAAGCGCCGTTTCCGGGCGGATCTCGCCGGGGACGCGGTCGCCGCCGAGAAGGGCTATCTGCGTGAGGTCGGCAACCTCGCCTTCCACGTCGCGCTCATCGTGATGCTGACCTCCTTCGCCTGGGGCCAGCTGTACAAGTCCGAGGGCAACAAGCTGACCCTCGAGGGCGACGGCTTCTCCAACACGCTCACCCAGTACGACGACTTCAAGTCCGGCGCCCTCTTCGACACCGACGACCTCGACCCGTTCAGCTTCACCCTGAAGGACTTCACGGGCACGTACGAGACGTCAGGGCCCAACCGCGGCACCCCGCGCACCTACCAGGCCGACCTCTCCTACAGCGTGGGCGCGTACGGCAAGCCCAAGAAGCGCACCATCAAGGTCAACGAGCCGCTGGTGGTCGGCGACTCGAAGGTCTACCTCACCGCACACGGCTACGCGCCCGTCATCACCGTCCGCGACGGCAAGGGCGACGTCGTCTTCGACCAGCCCGTGGCTCTCCTCCCCCTCGACTCCAACGTCACCTCCTCCGGCGCCGTCAAGGTCATGGACGGCTACCGCAACCCCCAGGGCGTCGCGGAACAGCTCGGCATCCAGGCGTTCTTCCTGCCCACGTACGTACCGGGCAACGAGATCGCCTCGCAGTTCCCCGCACTGGAGAACCCGGTGCTGAACCTGGCGCCCTACTACGGCGATCTCGGGGTCAACGCGGGTATCCCGCAGAGCGTGTACCAGCTCGACAAGACCCACATGAAGGCGTTCAAGGACGCCAAGGGCAAGCAGGTGCGCGAGAACCTGAAGCCCGGGGAGACCATGAAACTCCCGGGCGGCGCCGGCACGATCACCTACGCGGGCACCCGGGAGTGGGCCAACTTCCAGATCACCCGGCAGCCCGCCGCCGACTGGGCGCTCGGCGGCGCGATCGTCGCCATCTTCGGTCTCGCCGGCTCCCTGTTCATCCAGCGCCGACGGGTGTGGGTGCGGGCGGTCAGGGGCGCCGACGGCGTCACCGTCGTCGAGATGGGCGGCCTCGGCCGCAG